>Ga0075418_10000349_pt1 | contig 47071 bp, 39 predicted proteins | sample SoiMetdeltSBSDD2_FD_81776 | JGI IMG/M metagenome (GOLD analysis project Ga0075418, IMG submission 81776) | Bulk soil microbial communities from a Populus tree surrounding site in Tennessee, USA - Soil MetaG P. deltoides SBSDD2 | ecosystem: Environmental > Terrestrial > Soil > Tree plantation...
CGAGCAGGAACTTCAACACGTCGCGCGCGGGACGCGCCGGGAACTGCTTGTTCTGTTTCTCCTTCGCTTCCATCCGCTCGCGCTCCCGCCGCAGGAACTCGGGCGGGTTGATGTAGCGGTCCATGTAGTCCTTGGCCGCGATCTTGCGCACGATGCGCTCGTCCTGCCGCGCATCCTCGGCCTCGGGTGTGGCGTCGTGGCGCTCGTCGGTGCCGCGATCGATGTAGGGCGAGTACGGGTCGATCAGGTTGTCGAGCGAGTGCACGACGTCGATGAAGTTCTCGACGCGCTCCTGGCCGTAGCGATCCATGTAGCGGCGGATGCGCGCACCGTGGTTCGCGAGCACGTCCATCATCTTGCGCGACGTGTGCTGGAACCACGCGTTGTTCTTGAAGAAGTCGCAGTGGCCGTAGACGTGCGCCATCACGAGCTTCTGCTCGGTCAGCGCGTTGCTCCGCATCAAGTACGCGTAGCAGGGGTCGTTGTTGATGACGAGCTCGTAGATCTTCGACAAGCCATACGCGTACGACTTCGTCAGGTGCTCGTACTCCATGCCGAAGCGCCAGTGCGGATACCGCGTCGGGAAACCGCCGAAGCTCGCGATCATGTTCAGCTCGTCGTGGTCGACGAGCTCGAAGATGACCTCGTAGCAGTCGAGGCCGTAGCTCTTGGCGAGGTCGCGCGTCTCGTCGCGCAAAGCGGCCAGGTCGGGGGTCAGGTTGCCCATGCGAGCGTCGGGGGAATCGTCAGTGGTATCGGCAGTTGCCGCGTGAGACTAAGGCGGATCCGGGCCATGGCAACGCCGGACGGGGGTTACCTGCCGCGGCAGGCCCCGGCCTCACTTCCTGCCGGCGCCGAGACCGGGGAAGCGCGACGCCTGCACGATCCACCTCGTCAGTTGCCGTTCGTCGAGATCGGCGGCGCGCTCGACGTCGACGCCCCGTGTTGCTTGCCGGTGCCGACCGGCGGCACCGGAGTCAGCTTCGGTCCGTGCAGGAACGTGATCTTGACGTGGTCGGCGAAGCCGCCGCACGACACGAGGCAGCAGGTCCGTCTGCGACCCCTCGCCGAGTCGCGGCCCGTTACCATCGCGACAACAAAATGACCGGCTCCGATCCGAGCGCGGCGAAGGGTACGCTCCCCTTCGCGCTGTCGATCGCCGTCCTGATCGCGGCCGCGCTGCCGTTCCTGCCGCTGCTGCAGGCCGAATTCGTCAACTGGGACGACGACAAGAACTTCGTCCGCAACGAAGCCTGGCGCGGGCTGTCGGCCACTCACCTCGCCTGGATGTTCACGACGTTCCACTACGGCGGCTACCACCCGCTGTCGTGGTTGTCGGTCGCGATCGACCACGCAGTCTGGGGCATGGACCCGCGCGGCTACCACCTGACGAACCTGCTGCTGCACGCGACCGACAGCATGCTCGTGTTCTGGCTGTTCACGGCCCTGCTGTCGCAGCGTCGCGAACGCACGCGCGCGGTGGTCGGCCTCGCGGCTGCGATCGCGATCGTCTTCGCGGTGCATCCACTGCGCGTCGAGTCGGTCGCATGGATCACGGAACGCCGCGGACTTCTCGCGGCCGCGTTCCTGCTCGCGACGCTGCTGTGCTGGCTGCGGGCATGCCGCACCGCGGAACCACGCGGCGTGGCGCGCCGGCGCAGCTGGTACGCGCTGGCGTTGCTGTGCTACGGGCTGTCGCTGCTCTCGAAGAGCCTCGTGCCGACGCTGCCGTTCGTGCTGCTGCTGCTCGACGTCCACCCGCTGCGGCGGTTTGGCGGCCCCCGCCCCTCGAGCCGGGCCTTCGAGCTGCTGCTCGAGAAGGTGCCGTTCCTCGCCGCAACGCTCGCGATCGGCTACGTCGCGCGGCTCGCGCAGGAGCAGGGCGGCGGCGTGACGACCTGGTCGAAGCACGGCCTCTCGAGCCGGCTCGCCCAGTCCGTGTATTCGCTGTGTTTCTACGTCGTCCGCACGTTCGTCCCGGCCGACCTGTGTGTGCTGCACCCGCTGCAGGAAGCGCCCGCGTGGGCCGAGCCGCACTTCTGGGGTGCTCTGCTGGCGGTGGCCGCCGTGACAGCCGCGGCGTTCGCGCTGCGCCGCCGATGGCCTGGCCTGCTGGCCGGCTGGCTCGCCTACGGGCTGCTGCTGCTGCCGGTGTCGGGGCTGATGCAGGCCGGCCCGTCGCTGGTCGCCGAACGCTACTCGTACGTGCCGTCGATCGCGTTGTTCGCCGGGGCCGCTGCCGGCGCCGCGGCGTGCTGGCCGAGCCTGGGCTCGCGCGGACGAAAGCTCGCCGCTGCCGGTTGGCTGCTCGTGGTCGTTGTGGCCGCGGCGCTGAGCTGGCGGCAGTGCGCGGTGTGGCGCGACTCGGTCGCCCTCTGGACGCGCACGCTGGCCGTCCATCCCGACTGCCTGCAGGCGCATCTGAACCTCGGCGCGGCGCTCGCGGCGCAGCCCCGGAGCGAGGAGGCCGCGGAGCACTACCGGACCTGCACGCGGTTGCGACCCGGCTACGGCTCCGCGTGGTACAGCCTCGGCCTCCACCTGTTGCGGCTCGGCCAGCCCGAAGAAGCGCTCGCGGCGCTCTCGAAAGCGCACGACCTCGTGGACACGGGCACCTGGACGGACCGGCCCGCGACTGCCGAGCTGCTCTACTCGCTGGCGCTGGCGAACCACGCGGCCGGGCACGCGGACGCGGCACAGCGTCGTTGCCGCGAGTCGGTCGCGGCGGACCCGCACTACCCGCACGCCTACGTGCTGCTCGCGGACATCCTCGTCGCGCGGGGCGAACGGCAGCAGGCGCTGCTCTTGCTCGAGCAGGCGCTGGCGATCGCGCCGGCCGAACCGATCCTGCGGCAGAAGCACGGCGCGCTCCGGCAGTAGCGGAACGGTCGCAGTCCACGGCACGATCGGCGCGGCGTCGCTACGATGCCGCGTGGATGTCGCCGCCCCCTCCAGAGCAGCGCAAGGCGCTGAGCTTCCGCGAGTCGGCCGTCGCCGCGTGGTGACGATGTCGTTCTGGCGGGACAGACGCGTGCTCGTGACCGGCGCGCACGGCTTCTTCGGCAGCCACATCGTCGATGCGCTGCGCGCACGCGGCGTGCCCGGGCCGGCCCTCGTCGCTCCGACGTCGTGCGAGGCCGATCTGCGCGACCGCGCGGCCTGCGAACGCGTGGTTCGCGGCGTCGACCTCGTGATCCATCTGGCCGCGCGGACCGGCGGCATCGGCTTGCACGCCGAGCACCCCGGCGAGGCGTTCTTCGACACGGCGCTGGCCGGCCTGCTCGTCATGGACGCGGCACGCCGGGCCGGCGTACCGAAGTTCGTCGGCATCGGCACGACGTGCTCGTACCCGCGCGCGGCGCCGCTGCCGTTCCGCGAGGATTCGCTGTGGGACGGCGCGCCGGAGCCAGTGACCGGCGCATACGGCTTCGCGAAGAGCATGCTGCTCGTGCAGGGCCAGGCCTACCGCCGCGAGTACGGCTTCGAGGCCATCCACCTGATCCCGGTCAACCTCTACGGGCCACGCGACCGGTTCGACGAGCGAGCGAGCCACGTCGTCGCCGCGCTCGTGCGCCGCTTCGTCGAGGCCGCCGAGGCCGGCGCGGACTCCGTGACCGTATGGGGCACGGGCGCGGCGACGCGCGACTTCCTCTACGTCGAGGATGCTGCCGAAGCCGTGCTGCTCGCCTGCGAGCGCTATGGCGACGCCGAGCCGCTCAACCTCGGCTCGGGCCAGGAGACGAAGATCGCGGAGCTCGCGGCGCTGGTCGCGGCGTGCGCAGGCTTTCAGGGCGAGATCCGTTGGGATGCCTCGCGGCCCGACGGCACGCCGCGCCGCTGCGTCGACGTGGCCCGCGCGCGCGAACATCTCGGGTTCGAACCCCGCACGCCGCTGCGGACGGGCATCCAGCGCACGGTCGATTGGTATCGCGGCCACCGATGATCGGGCCGAGCCTCACGATCGTGATCCCAACCAAGGACGAACGCGGCAACGTCGAGCCGGCCATCCTGCGGATGCCGGATTTCGGCGTGCCGACCGAGATCCTGTTCGCGGACGGCCATTCTGTCGACGGCACGCTCGACGAGGTAGCCCGCGTGCAGGCCGCGCACCGCGACAGGGACATCGGCTGCTTCACCCAAGAGGGCAGCGGCAAGCGCGCGGCCGTCTTCGAGGCGTTCGAGCGCGCGAAGGGCGACGTGCTGCTGATCCTCGACGCCGACCTGACGGTGCCGCCCGAGGAACTCGTCGCGGCCTACCGCGTGCTCGCTGCGTCGCCGGACGTGTTCCTGAACGGCAGCCGCTTCCGGCTGCCGATGCAGCGCGGCGCCATGGAGCCGCCGAACTGGCTGGCCAACCGCGTGTTCGCGTTCCTCGTGCGACGCATCACCGGCGCACCGTTGACCGACACGCTGTGCGGCACGAAGGGTCTCTGGAAGCGGACGTATCTCGCGCTGCGCGACGCGGCGTTCCTGCGCGGCATCGACCGCTGCGGCGACCACGAGCTGATCTTCGGCGCCTGGAATCTCGGCTGCCGGATCGTCGAGCATCCGTTCCGCTACCGCGCCCGCGCCTGGGGCGAGGCCAAGATCGCCAGGCAGAAGCTCCGCGGCGGCTCGGCGTTCCTGCTGACCTGCCTCGCGGCGGCGTGGGCGAAGTTGCGGCGGCGTGCACCGCGCAGACCGGCCCCGGCCTGAGCCGCAGCCGCGTCGACCGCTGCGCCGGCGAGCCAGCCGCCCGTGTCACTTCAGTGACGCGAGGTGCTGCCAGAACTCCTGCTCGAACTTGTCCCAGTCGACGCCGGCGAACGCCACGTCGAGTGCTTTATGCGTGCTCTTCGCGGCGCGCAGCTCGCCCCACAGCTTGTCGAATCGCGCCGTGTGCACCGGCGGCCCCTTGCGCAGGAAGTGCACGAGCGCCCACGCCTGCGCATAACGCTGCTGCGCGTACACGTAGAAGTCGTCGCCGCCGTAGACGAAGTCGCGCAGCTTCGGCAGCGACTTCTTGCTGCGCATCAGCGTCGCGATGTGGTCGGTGCGCACCTGCCCGCCCTGCATGCGGCCCTGCGTGCGCGTCGCCGTCTCCCAGTACTCGGCCGTGCCTTCGTTCAACCACGTCGGCGGATTCTCCATGATGCGGTCGAGGAACTGGTGGAAACCCTCGTGCCGGATCGTGCGCACCATGTCCTCGCGCCGTGGCAGATTCCAGATCAAGAGCTGCTTGAGCACCGGCGTGTAGAGCCCGGCCGAGTGCGGCACGGCCTCGCCGAGGATCGCCTTGTTGTATTCCTGGTAGCCGTTCTCGCCCGAGAACAAGAACACGCGGAACCGCGGCAGGCTCTTGTCCTCCTTGATCCACGTCAGCTGCGACATCAGGTTCGCGTACGACGCCTCGAGGATCTGGCACGCATCGAAGCACACCTTGCTGTCGATGTCGGAGACCACTTCGTAGTGCGTGCTGCAGAACGAGAACCGCCGCGGCCAGTTGGGTCCACGCGCGGCCATCGCGAGCATGTGTTCGAGTGCCGCGGTCTCCTTCCACAAACCGTGCTTCGTCTTCGCTTCGCGCACGACGCGCCGCGCGTCGGCGACGCGATTGTGGCGCATCAGCATCACGCAGAGCTGCTCGTGCACGGGCACGTATCCGGGATCGTCGCGCATCGCCGTCTCGAGTTCCGCGATCGCCTCGGCCGGCCGACCCATCGCCTCGAGCGCCCTGGCGCGCAGCAACCGCGCGGGCGTCATCGGTGTTCCGCCGGCGAGCAGCCTGCCGCAGATCGTGTCGGCCGATTCGGGCCGCCCGGCGCGCACGTGCAGCAGCGCTTCGACGAACGAGCGCGCGACCGGGGATGCATCCTGGTCGCCGAGCTTCGCGATCGCAGCCGACGCCTCGACGAGCTTGCCTTCGGCGATCGACTGCATGACCGCTTCGAAGGCGCGGCTGCAGCCGCGCTCGAGGCCCGGCACGTGAGATTCGGTTTTCGTCGGCGTGCGCTTCAGCTCTGGCCGCTCGAACAGCCACGCGGGCAGCTCCTTCTTCGGAACGAACGCCTTGTCGAACTCCTCGCGCTGCTTGCCGAGCTCCTCGTCGATGCGGCTCTGCAGACAGGAGGGCTCGATGCGGCCCTCGAGCACGAGCTGATCGCCCTTGACCTTCCAGATGCCGACCTGACCGAACTCGGCGTTCGTACGTTTGGCCTCGAGGACCGGCTTGTTGTCGAAGAGCATCTTGATGCGGTCGTCGCCGATGCGCAGGACCGCCGTGAACGGCTTGCCCGATCGCGCCGGTGAATCCGCGCGCGCGATGAGCCGCGGCTCGCCCTCGCCGCCGCCCTGCGAGATCGCGGCATCGTGCGAGAAGTCGGCCGAGCCGAAGCTAGCGACGAACCAGCCGTCGCCCATGGGGTCGAGATCGAACGCGACGTCGAGATCGCCCGGATAGCTCTTGCCCGTCGCAGTGATCGTGTAGCCCCCGGCGAACACGAGCGGGTTGACGAGCAACTCGTCCTTCTCGCCCTTCCAGTCGGTGAACGAGTCATCGTACACGACTTTGATCTTCTGAGAGCGTTCGTCGTACGAAGCGATCTTTCCCGTGATCAGCGTCGACAGCTTCGGCACCTTCGCGGCCGCGTAGAACGCACACGTCCGCAAGTCGGAGACGATCGCGTCGCACTGCGCCTGCACGTAGGCCTGGTTGGAATGCGCGCGCAGCAGCTCGAGCAACGCGGTCCGCGCGTCGTTCCACTTCGCCTTCTGTATCTGCGCGTGCACGGCGGCGAGGCCGGTGTCGAACGCGGCCTCTTGGGAAGGTGCCGGCTGGGTAGGAGCCGGCTGGGCCGGGGCCCCCTGGGCGGCAACGGCGACGGGGAGCGCGAACAGACCGATGGCGATTTTCGAGAGCATGGCAGGCGCACCGAAGACGTGGAGCGTGTCTTTTACCGTTGTTCCGCGGCTCCGAGAAGTCAGCAAGGCCGATCGGCTCGCGCGGGCCGCCCCCGGCCCGCTGACGGCTCACCGCGCCTGCAGGAACACGTCGACGTCGGTCACCGCGCGCGGCTCGATCACGACGCCGATCATCATGTCGTTGTGGTCGCGCGAACGAGCACGAACTCGTGGCGGCTCGGCGGCAGCAGCGGCGGCCACAACAGCGCACCGGCCGGCGCGGGGCCCATCATCGTGAACCCGTCCGCATGCGAGCGGACGAAGCGGCGGCGCCAGCCGCGCGGCTGCGTGTCGGCGAGGCCGTGCGCGTCGACTCGGCCTGGCTATCCGCTACCTCTTGCCGGCCGTGCCGTCGTCCCGCTTGGCGTCGCCCTTCGCGGCGGCGCGCGTGTAGGTCATCTTCAAGCCCGGCACCTCCTTGCCGTCGCTGCCCGTGATGAACATCTCGAACACGTAGGTGTCCGGGCCCGTCCAGGTCGTCACGTTGCGGTACTTCGCCGGCTTGCCGTCGTGGCCGACTCCCGTCCCTGTCATCGTGAGCACCTTGCCCGACGCGTCGTAGTTGCCCTCGAGCACGAGCACGCTCGGCAGCATGCCGTCGACCCAGTGCGTCACGTACTTGCCCTTGCCCGGGTCGTAGCCCGTGCAGCCATGGCTTTCGAAACCCGTGCCACCCACATCCAGCGTGAAGTCGTCGAGCAGCCACAGGCCGCCGCGCAGGAGCCGCTGCACGGAAGACGCCTTCGCCTTCGGCCCGGTCGCACCTCGCACCTCGACCGCGACGTCCCAGGTGCCGGCGAACGCAGCGAGTTTCTGGTGCTCCGGGCTCGGCTTCGGCGGCTCCTGGGCAGCGAGGTGAGGGATCGCGAAGGCGAGCAGGACGGCGAGGGGCGTGTTGGGATACATCAGTCCTCCGAGTGCGCCGACCTTCCTCGCCGGCGCGGCTCCCGTCAACCGTGGCGTGAAGTTGTGCCGCAGCAGCCCCGCGTGCCTCACTTCGGTTTGGGTTCGGCGGCCTTCTCGGGGAAAGGCGCGAGGGCCTGCAGCGCGAGCACCCCGAGCGCGGTCGCGTAGATCCGACCGCCATCCTGGCTCCACGGGTCGACGGGGTCCCACGAACCCGCGAACGCGCCGTCGACGCGCTGACCTGCGACGAGCGCGGCCTCGAGCGGCGCGGCCCACTGCCGTTGCGGCTCGCCGCCGAAGTGGCGCAGCGCCTCGCTCGCGAAGAACCAGTAGCAGAGGTCGACCTTGCCGGCTTCGGGTTCCCATTGCGGAGGCTTGTCGACGAGCACGCTCGCGGCGGCCGCCACGATCGGGTGCGTCTGCTCCGTCTGGCCGAGACCCAGGCGGCACAGCAGCGCGGCAGCCGTCATCGCTTCGGAGTGTTCGACCGGGAACCGCTTCTGCATGCCGGCCTGGCGCGAGCTCTTGTCGCCCAGCTTCAAGTAGCCAGCACGCCCGGCCCTGTCGGTGACGCCGTCGAACCATATCGCTGCCGCGGCCATCGCGCTCTTGTCGACGGCGCACCCCTGCTCGTTCGCAGCGAGGTAACACAGCACGGCCCACGTCGTCACCGAAGTGTCGTTGTCGTTGTCGCGCGGCTGGTAGCGCCACACGCCATACGGGTTGCGATGCTTGTCGAGGTAGGTCTGGCCTCGCTCGGCGGCAGCGCGCGCTTCCTTCGAACCCGTCGCCGCGGCCGCTGCCCACAAGCCGAGCGTCGCGATCGCGTGGCCGTAGACGAAGTCCTGCGACTCGTTGCCACCGACGCGCCCGTTCGCGGCCTGCTGCTGCACGAGCCACTGCACACCGCGCAGGATCGGCGCGTGCCGCGGCTTCGCGGCCGTGCCCTCGCGCGCGAGCGCAAACACCGCGAGGCCGGTCAGGCCGACGTCGTGCACCGCGCGACCTGCGCCATCGGTCTTGTTGCCGCGGTCGTGCGCCATGAACTCGTCGGCGTTCCAGCGGCCGTCCTCGTCCTGATGCGTAGTGAGCCATCGCAGGCCCTGCTCGATCGCTACGACGGCGACGCCGTGTTGCTTCACCATCGCAGCCCTGCCCTCGGCCGCGGTGCCGAGTTGCAGGATCGCGCGCGGCTCGAGCGCCGCGGGGGCGCGTCTCGCGGGCGGCGCCGCCGCCTGCGCGGCGAGCGCACCGTGCATGCCGAGCAGGAACAGGGATGCTGCGCAGAGGCAGCCCGATCGAGAGGGGTCCATGGGCGGCAGGGAGGGAGAAGGCGGCTTCGGATCGTTCGGAGCAGCCCGATGGTCCCGGGGGGTTGTCCGACCCGCAATCCCCAAAGGGCCTGGGTCAGGCAATCACCCGACACGCCTGCGCATCGTCTGTGCGGCAAGCGTGACGATCGGGCAGAGTGGCGTGCAGAACGCGAACGGGTCGCCGGGCCGCGGTGTTTCTTCCAGGGCCCATTGGCCGCGGCGGGCGGAAACGGCTCCTTGGAGGATTGCGCGCCGCTGCAGCGGCACGCGCCACCCACCGACGACCAGGCACGACGATGAGCGCACGCTTCCTGACTGCGATCGCAGTGACAGCCGGCACGGCCTCGGCCCAATGGGCCCAGCTCTCGCCGGTGACCTCGCCACCCGCACGCAGCGCAGCGGGTATGGCCTACGACCCGATCAACAACCGTCTGATGCTGTTCGGCGGCGCCTCGGTGTTCACCCAGTTCAACGACACGTGGACCTACGACGGGACGAACTGGACGCAGCAGTCTCCGGCAGCGTCGCCACCCGCGAAGCACTCCATGGACATCGTGTTCGACCTGAGCCGCGGCGTGTTCGTGATGTATGGCGGCAACGCGACCTTCACGAACCCGGGCACGAACCAGACCTGGGAGTACGACGGCGTCACGTGGACGCAGCGCTTCCCCGCGAACAATCCCGGCAATCTCGGGCTGCACGCGATGGCGTACGACTCGGTCCGCAATGTCGTCGTGTTGTTTGGCGGCATGCCCGGCGGCAACCCGATCGTCGACAGCAACGAGACGTGGGAGTACGACGGCGTCAACTGGACGCAGCGCTTCCCGGCGACGAACCCCGGCAGGCTCGAGGCACACTCGATGTGCTTCCATCACGGCCTCGGCAAGACGATCCTGTTCGGCGGCGTCAACGCGAATCCAAGCACGCCGCCCGCGCTGATCGACAACGACAAGACCTGGGCCTACGACGGCGCGACCTGGGTCGAGCTGGCCGTCCCCGGCACGCGGCCGCCGCGGCGCGAGCGCGCGCGCCTGGCCTACGATCCCTTGCGCCAGGTTTGCGTGCTCGTCGGCGGCATGCACTACTCGAACGGCCAGCCGCGCAGCGACACGTGGGAGCTGAGCCAGACCGGTGCTGTGTGGACCTGGACGCAGGTCGTCACGCCCGGTCTGCCGACGAACTTCTACCGCTTCAGCAGCACGCTCGCGTTCATGTTTGGCGACCGGCAGATGGTGCAGTTCGGCGGCATGCGCGGAACGTCGACGATGTATGGCGACACCTCCGAGTACGGCGCGAAGGTCGCGACGTTCGGCAGCGGCTGCGCCGGCACGAACGGCGTTCCCGCGCTGTCGGCCGTCGACGCGCCGCGGCTCGGCCAGGACTGGGTGCTGAGCGTCGCGAACCTGAACCCGGCGATCAACTTCGCGGTGATCGTGCTCGGGCTCACGCAGCTGCCCGGCATCGACCTCGGGCCGCTGCTCGGCATGCCGGGATGCACGGGCTACGTGATGCCCGACGTGCTGTCGAGCGCGCCGGTCGGTTCAAGCGGGTCGACGACGTGGACGTGGACCGCGATCAGCGGCCCCATCGGCGCCCAGTTCTTCTGCCAGGCGCTGTGCCTGGATCCTGCCGCCAACAGCTTCGGGTTCACGATCTCGAACGCAGTATCGGCGACCCTCGGTTTCTGAACCGATTGTACGAGCTCACCGCCCCTTGCCGAGGAACGCCTTGATGCTCGGCAGGATGCCTTCGCGATCCTGGATGTCGGTCGTCACGACCTTGTCGTCGCCGCGGAACGCGCCGTCGAGATCCTTCTTGAACTGCCCCGACCCATACGCGCTCTTCACCTGCCCGTAGCAGAACTGGTTGCAGAACGGCACCAGACTGTCCTTCAGCAACGTCACGCAATGCTCCGTGTCCCTCGTGCTCCAGTTGTCGCCGTCGCTGAAGTGGAACGGATACACGTTCCACTCCTGCGCCGGATACTTCTCGCGCATCAACTGCAAGCACAGCTCGTACGCAGAACTGATCTTCGTCCCCCCGCTCTCCCTGAGGTGGAAGAACGTGTGCTGATCGACCTCGTGAGCGACCGCGTCGTGCACGATGTAGTGAACCTGCAGGTTCTTGTATTGATGCCTCAGCCACGCGTCGATCCAGAACGCCTCGATGCGCACGATGTCCTTCTGCTCGCGCCCCATCGACCCCGACACGTCCATCATGTAGACGATCACGGCGCTCGCCTGCGGCACCTCGCGCGTCTGCAGCGCGCGATACCTCAAGTCGTCGCGGATCGGCACCACGAACGGCCGCTCCGGATCGTACGTCCCCGACGCGATCTGCCTCTTCAACGCCTGCCGGAACGTGCGCTTGAAATGCCGCAGCGCCATCGGCCCCGAGCGCGAGATGCCCGTGTACCTCCCAGCCGCCGTGCGCATGTTCTTCCTCCCGCGCGGCTCGATGTTCGGCAGCTCGAGCTCCTCGCCGAGGATCTTCGCGAGATCCTCGAGCGACACGTCGACCTCGATGATGTGCTTGCCCTCCTGGTCGCCGGCCTGCCCCGTTCCGTCGCCCGGCTGCCCCGGCACGGGCTGGCCCGTGGCACCCTCGCCCTGACCAACCCCCTGCTTCTGGTTATCGCCGTAACGGAATCGCGGCAGCGTGATGTGCGGCAGCGGGATCGTGACGTAGCGCTGGCCCTGCTTGCCGATGAGCTCGCCCGAGCTCACGAAGCGTTTGAGGTCCTGCTTGATCCTGCCACGCACGATCTGGCGGAACCGCGTGTGGTCCTGGTCGATCCTTCGGACGGGCACGCGGTCACTCGCCCTTGGTGTCGCCGCGCGCGAAGATCGACGCGACGTAGTTGAGCACGTCGGTGGCGCTGATCTCGTCGTAGCCGAAGTCGCGCATCAAGCGGCCTTTCACGATCTCGATCTTCTCCTGCGTGTCCTTGTCGACGACCGTGGACACGAGGCTGGTGAGCTTGATCGAGTCCTTCTGGTCCTCGAACAGCTTCAGCTCGAGTGCTCGGTGCAGGCGCTCGTTCGTCTTGTAGTTGAACGTGCGGCCCTCGATCGCCAGAGCGCCGATGTAGTTCATGATCTCGCGGCGGAAGTCGTCCTTGCGCGAGTCGGGGATGTTGATCTTCTCCTCGATGCTGCGCATCAGCCGCTCGTCCGGCTCCTCGTCACGACCCGTATACGGGTTCTTGACCTTCTCGTTCTGCGTGTAGGCCTTGACGTTGTCGATGTAGTTGCCGCACAGGCGTGCAATCGCCTCCTCGTCGGCCGAGATCGCGCGCTGCACCTCGTTCTTGATGATCTCCTCGTACTCCTCGCGCACGACGATCAAGAGGTCCTTGTAGCGCTTCTTGGTCTCGGGATCGGAGATTAGGCTGTGGTGGTCGAGCCCTTCCTCGAGCTCGTTCATGGCCATGAACGGGTTGATGCACGGGAGGTCGCGCACGAGCACGTTGCTGATCTTGTCCTGGATGTAGCGCGGCGAGATGCCTTCCATGCCTTCGCGGTGCGCCTCGTCGCGCAGCTCGCGGATGTTGTCGCGCGTGTACCCGGGCAGCGACTTGCCGTTGTAGAGCTTGAGCTTCTGCAGCAGCGAGAGGTTGGCCTTCTTCGGTTCTTCGAGCCGCGTCAGGATCGCCCACATCGCCGCGATCTCGAGCGTGTGCGGCGCGATGTGCTTGCCCGGAACGCGCTTCTTGCCGAAGTCCTTCTCGTAGATCTTGATCTCGTTCGTGAGGCGCAGGTTGTACGGGATGTCGATCTTGATCGTGCGGTCGCGGAACGCCTCCATCAGCTCGTTGTTCTGCAGTCGGTTGTACTCGGGCTCGTTGGTGTGACCGATGATGACTTCGTCGATGTCGGTCTGCGCGAACTTCTTCGGCTTGATCTTGTGCTCCTGGCTCGCGGTCAGCAGGTCGTAGAGGAACGCGACGTCGAGCTTGAGCACCTCGATGAACTCGATGATGCCGCGGTTCGCGATGCAGAACTCGCCGTCGAAGTTGAAGGCGCGAGGATCGCTGTCGGTGCCGAGCTCGGCGATGCGGCGGTAGTTGATGTCGCCGGTCAGCTCCGTGCTGTCCTGGTTCTTCTCGTCCTTCGGCATGAACGTGCCGATGCCGACGCGGTCCTTCTCGGAGATCGCGAGTCGCCGCACGATCACGTGGTCGAGCACCTTGCCGTAGTCGCCCTGGTAGCGCTTGGCGAGCAGCTCGAGGTAGTAGCGCGACACCGGGGACAGGTCGAAGTCCTGGCGCAGCTTGTAGGAAGCGCGCACCTTCTTCTGCAGCGAATTGAGCACCTTCATGCGCACCTCGCGCGGCAGCAGGAGCAGCGGCTCCTCGTTCATCGGCGAGTTGATGCGCTCGCCGTCGATGTCCCACGCGAACGTGTAGAGCGCACCTTGCGGCGTGTGGCTGTAGGCCTCGAGACCCTTCTTGAGCAGGCGCACGATCGTCGACTTGCTCGAACCGACGGGGCCGTGCAGCAGCAGCACGCGGCGCTCGGGGCCGAAGCCGTGCGCGGCGGCCTTGAACATCGCCATCAGGTTGTGCAGCGAGCGTTCCAACCCGAACACGCCGTCCTTGCCGTCCTCGATGACGTCGCCGAAGAACCGGTACCGCGGCACCTTCTCCTTGTCGACCTCGATCTCCTCGACGCCGTGGCTCAGGACCATGTCGTAGAGACGCTGGTGCGCATTACGCACGATCAGCGGGTTCTCCTGGACCAGCTTCAGGTAGTCCTGGAACGAGCCCTCCCAGTGCTCGGCCTGGTACTGCTTCTGGTCGAGGGATTCGCGGATCAGTCCGTGAAGATCGAGTTCGGTCATGAGCTGGGCCTCGCAGCCGCCGGTCGGGGGAACCTGCCCGGCGACTACCGGGATCTACCCATCGTATCGGCGCAACCGCGCCGGACCATGAGGCTTTTGGCGGCCGACTTCGCGGAGGAAAGGGTCGGTGGTCGATGGCCCGAGATGCTACGTTGTACCGATGGTCGTCGGATCGAAGTGCCTTGGTACCCGCGCTTCTACCCGTGCTGCGCGCCCCGTTGTGCTGTTCCTGTCGGTTCTGCTGCCGTGTTGCGGGTCGGGTCCCGTCGACGGGGCCAAGGCTCGGCAGCACGTCGAGAAGATGGTCGCCTTCGGGCCACGTCCGTTCGGCTCCGACCAGCTCGGCAAGACCGCTGACTACATCACGGGCGAGCTGAGCAAGCTGGGCCTGAAGCCCCAGCGGCAGGAGGTGATGCACGAGAAGGAGAAGCAGGTGATCCGCAACCTCTACGTGCAGATCGACGGCGAGGACCCGGCGAACGGGCCGATCCTGATCATCGGCGCGCACTACGACACCAAGCTCGCCAAGGGACACTCGGAGGCGACGCACAACTTCGAGTTCGTGGGCGCCATCGACGGCGGCGGCGGTCCCGCCGTGCTCATCGAGCTCGCGCGCGTGCTCGTGGAACGGCAGCCGCGGCCGAAGGTCAACGTGTGGCTCTACTGGATCGACGCCGAGGAGTCGATCGACTGGACCTGGAACGACCAGCGGGCCCTGCTCGGCAGCAAGGCGTTCTGCAGGATGTTGTCGGAGTCGAAGCAGCTCGCGCGCGTGAAGGCGTTCGTGCTGATCGACTTGATCGGCAGCAAGAACTGGAAGATCGATCTCGACGGCAACTCCGACAAGAAACTGCAGGACCTGTTCAAGCGCGCCGGCGCTGCGATGGGCGAAGGGCCGCGCATGTACGAGTTCCCCACGCCGGGCCAGATCGCCCAGGCGACGAGTCGAAACACGCCGTGGGGCATCACGGACGATCACAAGACGTTCACGGACTTCGGCGTGCCGAGCGTGCTGCTGATCGACTTCATGCACCGGCGGCCACCGAGCGGCAAGGACCCGGGCGACTCCAAGGACCCGCGATACGAGCAGTGGTGGCACACTCCCGACGACAACCTCGACGCGATGCACGCCGACGCACTCGCGTTCACGGGCAACCTGCTCGTGCAGGCGCTGCCCGAGCTGGAGACCTTCGTGACCTCACGCAAGTGAACTGGAGCCGAGCCGTGCGCACATCCACCCTCGTCGCGGTGCTCGTCGCGGGCCTCGCGGCGTGCATCGGCGCCGCGGTCGCGAACAACGGCAAGCAGCCCCCTATCTCCGCCAAGCCGCAGGCCCAGGACCCGCAGCAGGCCGAGATCGACAAGAAGAAGGTGCTGCCGCTCGAGCCCGTTCGCGCCCCGAAGGACCTCGGCCAGAAGGCCATGGAACACGTGCGCGCGATCGTGGCTTTCGGCCCGCGTAATCCGGGCAACCCGGCCGCGCCGGGCTGGTCGCTGCAGCTCGACTACATCGAGCGGCACCTGAAGTCGCTCGGCCTGAAGGTCGATCGCGACACGTGGACGGACCGCAAGGAGTTGATCACGTTCACGAACCTGTCGGCCGTGATCCCGGGCCGCAAAAAGGAGCGCATCGTGCTCGCGTGCCACCACGACACGAAGTGCACGAAGGGCCATCCCAATCCCGAGAACAACTTCCACTTCGTCGGCGCCAACGACGGCGGCAGCGCCGCGGGCCTGCTGCTCGCGCTGGCCCCCGTGCTGCTCGCGGCGGATCGCGACGCGACGATCGAGCTCGTCTTCTTCGACGGCGAGGAGAGCCTCGATTGGGTCTGGAACGACGCGGCGCGCGCGTTGTTCGGCAGCAAGCGCTACTGCAAGAAACACCGCGACGCGCTGCTGCTCGGCGAGGAGAGCCGCATCGAAGCGCTGGTCCTGCTCGACATGGTCGGCCGCACGGACCTGCACATCCAGCAAGAGACCTACTCGACGGCGCGCCTGCGCACGATCCTGTGGTCGGCCGCCGTCGCGTGCGGCCATCGAGAGCACGTCTTCCAGCGCGCGGAAGCCGCGAGCGACGACCACAAGCCGTTCCTCGACGCCGGCATCGCGGCCGTCGACCTGATCGACCTCAACGGCAACCCGCACTGGCACAAGCCGACCGACACGATCGAGAACATGTCGGCAGCGAGCCTGCAGATCACGGCAGATCTCGTGTTGACGATGCTGCCCGAGATCGAGCGCGTCTACGTGCTGCACAAGGACTGACACATGCCGACGGTGCTGCGCAGCGGGCGCGTCGTGCACTACACGCAGCACGGCGAAGGGCCGGGCGTCGTGCTCGTGCCCGGGCTCGGCTCCGGTGCAACGTTGTTCGGCACGCTGCCGCGGCGTTTCGCGCGAGCCGGCTTCACGTGCTGCGCCGTCGACCCGGTCGGCTTTCCGCCGTCGGGTTCGCTGCCGGGTGGAGTCTTCGACTTCGCGGCCGCGGCCGAGGACGTGCGCGCGGTCGCCGCGACGCTGCCGAAGCCTGTGGCCCTGATCGGCACCTCGCTCGGCGGCAAGATAGCACTCACGGCGGCCGCGGCTGCCCGGAGCTCGGTGGCTGGCCGTCTCGTCATGCTGTCGAGCTCCGCGTTGCCGACGCCGCGCAGCAAGAGGATCCACCGCTGGTTCGAGCTGCTGTGCACGCAGGTCGATGCGGGGCTGCTCGGCGAGTTGACGGCGCCATTCCTCTTCGGCGAGACGTTCCTGAACGCGCGGCCCGGCGTCGTCGACGACATCGTGCGCAGCCAGAAGTCGACCGAGGAAACGCGTGCGCTGATGCGCGCGCAGGCCTTGGCGCTGCAGGCGTTCGACGGCACGAACCTGTGCGCCGGCGTGACCTGGCCGACGCTCTGCCTCGCGGGCGCCGAGGACTGCCTCACGCCGCCGAGCGAGGTGTCGGCAACCGCGGCGCGCATCACGGGAGCCTTGTATCACTGCGTCGACGGCGCGGGACACAGCCTGCTGCTCGAAAGCGCAGCGGCGTTCGACCGGATTGTCGCGTTCCTGCGAAACTGATGGTTGCCGTGGAGCTGACCCACTGACCGTGATCCGTGACGCGAGGTTGCCCGTTGACCATGTTCTCCTTGGCGTGCAAACCTCCAATGGTTGCGATTCCCCGCCGTAGCGCGCCCTCTGCAACGCTCGCAGGCTTGGGATGCGCGCCGCTTGACAATCACCTCGCCGGTGCGGAGCCGGAACGCGCGTGTTCTGGAGCGTCTGCCCCACCTGCGCGAACGTCGGCTTCGAACTGCTACGGGCCGACGACCGCCGTCGCCGCGTCCGACATCACGAGACCCAACGGATTGCCCGCCGCAGGATCGAGCACGACTGCCTGCTGGTGCAGGATGAATCCCGCCAGTGCAGTGCTCGCGGGTATCGCCAGCGTATAGGTGGCCGAGCCCAAAGCTCCGATCAGCGCGTCGTTCGCGTCGAGACTCACGCGCAGCCAGCAGTTCGTGAGACCGAGCGACGACAGGTTCAGCGGCAGCGGACCGGCGGCCCAGCTCACGTTGCTGAGGCCAGTGATCATCACCGCGAGGGACTGCGGCAGCGGTTCCACGCGAACGGTCATCGTCGCTCCGACGCGAGGCAGCGTGGTCGCTTCGAGACGCGAAACACCGGCGCTGCCGGGGCAACCGGCTCCGAACGCGTTGTAGCCGCCGGCTCGATAGATGGCGACGTTGCTGTAGAAGGCAGAGGCAGACGACGCCTGGGTGAAGGTCAGTCCCGAAGCCAGTGTGGGCACTTTGTTGATGGGCCATTCCACGAGGCTGCCGTCGCTGCGGCGCATTAGCCTGCCACCCGCCGCCAACTCGACGTAGGACAGACCCGGTGGCAGCGCCGGCCCACTGTAGGTACCCCCCAACCCCCAGATCACCACGCTGCCGTCGCTGCGACGCGCTGCTGTGTGGGCGGAACCGGCCGCTACGTCGACGTAGGACAGACCCGGCGGCAGCGCGGGGACGAAGCACTGACCCACGGTACAATAGCCCCAGACCACCACGTTGCCGTCGCTGCGACGCGCCAGCGAGAAGGAGTCATACCCCATGTAGTCCCCACTGGCCGCTACCTCGACGTAGGTCACACCCGGCGGCAGCGCCGGCACGTTGCACTGGCCATACGTGTTGTCGCCCCAAGCCACCACGCTGCCGTCGCTGCGACGCGCCAGGATGTGCGACTTGCCCGCTGCCACCTCGACGTAGGTCAGCCCCGGCGGCAACGCCGGTACAGTGGAAGCCGGCAAGGTCATGAGGCTGCCGTCGCTGAGACGCGCCACCATGTAGAGGCCGCCCGTCGCCACCTCGACGTAGGACAGACCCGGCGGGAGCACCGGCACATTGCACTGGACAAATCGGTTGTCTCCCCAGGCCACCACGGTGTCGTCGCTGCGACGTGCTACCGTGTGCCAATAACCAACCGCCACCTCGACGTAGGTCAAACCCGGCGGCAGCACCGGCACGTTGCACTGGCCATAGTCGTTGAGGCCCCAGGCCACGATGCTGCCGTCGCTGCGCCGCGCAACCTTGTGGCGCCCGCTGGTCGCCACCTCGACGTAGAACAGACCCGGCGGCAGCGCAGGCACAATGCCGGAGGTGGCGCCCCATTCCACGATGCTACCGTCGCTGCGACGCGCAATTGTGTGGCCTCCACCCGCCGCCACCTCGACGTAGGACAGGCCCGGCGGCAGGGCAGGCACGTTGCACTGGCCAACGCTGTTATCGCCCCAAGCCACCACGCTGCCGTCGCTGCGCCGCGCTACCGTATGGTACTCGCTCGCTGCCACCTCGACGTAGGACAGACCCGGCGGCAGCGCAGGCACGTTGCACTGGCCATGTTGGTTGTACCCCCAGGCCACCACGCTGCCGTCGCTGCGCCGCGCCACCGAGTGGCGCACACCCGCTGCGACCTCGACGTAGGACAGACCCGGCGGCAGCGCAGGCACGTTGCACTGGCCAGATTGGTTCCAACCCCAAGCCAGCACGCTGCCGTCGCTGCGACGCGCAATGGTGTGCCCATCACCCGCTGCGACCTCGACGTAGGACAGACCCGGCGGCAGCGCTGGCGCGTTGCACTGATCCCAGTAGTTGTCACCCCAGGCCACCACGCTACCGTCGCTGCGACGCGCTACCGTGTGGTAGCCACTCGCCGCCACCTCCACGAAGGGCTCTTCGTGCCAGCGGCTGTCGAACACGTGTCTCCCCCAACCAAGCACACCCTCCTGGGCCAGAGCAGTGTTCGTTGCAGCTGGCAGCGCGAGGAAGACTGCAAGGAGCGAGAATGCCGCTGCGCGCGGCGACAAGTTCGTGCGGATCGTTGCGAACATGACGACTCCCTTCGCGGTAGACCGGCTCTGGTTCGCGGCGAGATGGGTGAGCGAGTTCCAGAAGCACCTCGTGCACGCTTCACGCGGTGCCCCTGGTGTGTTGCTTGAGTTGGTTGTGGTCTCTACCTCCCGCGCAGGGATCGCGGACCAAGGTTCTTGCCTGAGCGACTTCGGAACTTTCCCCGAAGACACTCGAGGTTGAACCCGCTTGCAAATGCGCCCGGATCGACAAGCGTCTCGGGTTGCGGATGCGCTATTCGGGCGAAGCGCGCGCTTGTCCCGCCATCACCGCCGCAGCCACACGACGACGCCGAAGCCGAGCGCAACCCGCGACCCCGAAGCCGACGAAGCGACGCCAGCCCCGTCGGAGGGCCGGCGTAGTTTCGGCGGCGCCCGGTTCCCGACCTCATCGGCCCTCGCCAGTGCGCAGCTGGCGCACGCTGCCGTTCCTCCTCAGCTCCACGCATACCATCAGTTCTCGTCAGCGCAACGCGAGGATCCAGCTCGCAGCGAGCTGCGGATCGCCGCGCTGCTGCATCGTCGTGCACAACACCCGCAGCGACGGCGCGGGCTTCTCTTCGCGCGCGGCACCATCGACCTCGACCGTCAACGACTTCGTGAGATCACAGAGGCGCGCATCGAGCCAGGCTTCCGCCGCGACCCCCTCCCCCATCTTTACCACCAGCTTCTGCCCGGCGAGCCTGGCTTCGACGCGGTGCCCCTTCTTCGGCTCGCCGACTCGCAGCCAGTAGTGGTCCTTCACGACGCCGTCGCTCGGTTCCCAGTAGAGCTCCTTAGGCCTCGCGGTGCGCACCTTGCCGACGAGCTGCGCGAGCAGGTCGCGATCGGGCAAGCCCGTGTGGCCGTTGTCCTCCACGAGCGTGAACGTCGTCGGATACAGCCCCGGGTTCGCCTTCTTGAGCTCCGCGAGCAGCCCTTCGAACTTCTCACAGCGCTCGCGCCGCCCGTACGCGTTGTCGCGCCCACCGACCATGAACGAGAAAGCCAGCGTGTGCAGCCCGACCGGCGACGACTCGCTGTCGGTCGGCGCGGCGGCGCTGCTGTGCACGGCCGCGAAACGATGCGGCAGCTTCGGCCCGACCGCGAACGCGCCGTAGCCGCCGTGGCTGTAGCCGATCGCGATCACGCGGTCGGGGTTCACCTCGGCGCAGACGACGAACTGGCGGATCAGCCGCTCGATCACCGGGTAGAAGTAGTCGGTGTAGAACCCGTTCCACTCGTCGGTCGGCGCGCGCAGCGCGCAGTACAGGTACCCACCCGCCTCGGGATGGTCCTTGTAGTAGACCTGCATGTGGCGCCACTGCGAGTCGTTGACCTCCTTCTTGACGCCGCCGCCGCCGTGCATCGCGATCACGAGCGGCCAGCCCGACGCGGGCTTGTCGCCGACCTGCTTGCAGACGAACGCGCTCTCCTTGCCGCCCGCGCGCACGACGTTCTTCTCGTGGTCCTGCTGCAGCTGCGGGCGCTCGGCCCGGCACAACGCCGCGAACGCGAGGCCGCGCATCCGTGCATCGCCTTCGACGGTCTTCAGCTCCGCATCGAGGTTGCGGTCGAACTCGAACTTCGCCTGGCCCGGAGCGTCGGCCGCGAAGAAGCGATCGAGCTGCGCGGTTACGGCATCGGCCGCGGGATCCGGAGCCCCGACCAGCAGCCCGCCGAGCCCGAGGTCGATCGCCTCGCGCACCGCCGGGGCATATCTCGCCGTCTCGTCGGTGCCCCACAGCTCGATGCCACGCCCCCACCCTGCAGCAAAGCGTTCGCCCGTCGGCGCGAACGACACGGCCCAGACCCGGTGCGCGCGCTCCGCGCCGGCGCACTTCGCCGCGTCGGCGACGAACCAACCTCGATCGAGCCCCGCCGGATCCGGCTCGTCGGCGCCGCAGAAGCGCCACGTTTCTCCGTCCCAGACCTCGACCCAGGTGTGGTTGCCGTCCTTGTGCGGCCACTTCACCGAGATCAACCGCGCCGGCACACAGCACGCACGGCACGCATCGGCCAGCAGGATCGACAACCCCGTGCAGCTGGCCTTCCCCTGCTCGATCGAAGAGCTCGGCGCCTGGTCGGCGCGCGCGCGGCCTGTCGAGTAGTGCACCTTCAGCTCGCCGAAGATCGTCGCGTTGAGCTTCTTCGCCGCCTCGCCGGGCGTCTTGCACTCGCGCGCGAGCGGCAGGAAGCGGTTGCCGAAATCGGTTCGCCAGTCCTCGCGCGCTTCGTTGGCCTGCGCGTAGGGCAGCACGTAGTTCATGAACAACTGGTCGGGCAGATCACGGCCCCACGGCGCCGCCGCGCGTGCCTGGTGTGCCTGCTCGACCTCGCGCAGCAGGAACGTCGCCTTCAGCGTTCGTGCATCGCTGTCGGGCATGTGATCGAGCAGGAACCGCAGCGACGCGCGGTGCTCGTCTGGCACCTCGCGCCACGCGCGTTCGAGCTCGGCGCGGTTGTCGCCGGCGCTCGCGAATGCGGCCGGGGTCGGCTCCGCGGCCTGGGCGAGCACCGGCGTGGCGCAGAAGGACAGGACCAGGAGGGCGCGCAGCATGGGCGCCTTTTGTAGCGCGTGCCGCTCGCATGTCATCCCCAGCCGGCGCGGAACGTCGCGGCCGTGTCACTTCTTGCGGGCAAGCAGCAGACGCTCGGCGAGATCGCTGATCGACCAGTCTTCGGCGATGAGACCGTCGCGGAACCGGCTCGTCACCATGTCGCGCCACACGATGGGACGACCCGTGGCGGGGAACCCTTTGAAGTCGCCCTTGTGGGTGCCGCGCAGCGTTCGTTGCCACGCGACGCGGTCCTTGCCCTCGACGAGGATCTTAACGTCGACCACGAGGTCCGGGAACGCTTGTCGATACAGCTCGGCGAACCCCCGGATCGCCTCGCAACCTCCGGTCATGTCCTGGTCCGTGAGGTGCGCGATGTAGTCCTTCGCGAAGAACTGGCTCACGGCATCGAGCCTTCCGTTCGCGAGGAGCGCCGTGTTCGCGGCCTGGATCTTCGCAGCAAGCGAGTTGTCCATCGGGCTATCTCCCATCGAAGGGGGCGACCGCTGCCAGCACGGCCTCGTGCGACCATTCGTCGTGCAGCAGCTTGTGCATGAACGCGTCCGGGCTCGCGACAGCATACGGCACCGCGTCGAGGTCGAGGACCGCAGTCTCGAGCGGCTTCACGTAGGTCTCTGCTTCCCAGCCCGGCAACATGTTCGCCAACGCGCCGTGCAGCCTGAGACTCGCGTACTCGGGCTTCCACCAGATCTCGTAGGCGTGCCGCAGGTCATCGGGACTGACCGACAGCCACGAGCCGAAGGTCACGCTGTAGCCACCGGTCAGCCTTACGGCCACGAGCACGCGAACGAACGCGCCGACGCCTTGCACCTGCATCAACACATCGTTGCCCCACGTACGATGCTCGCGCTCGTGCGCGGGAACCTCGAGCACCGGCTGCGGCAGCTTGAATCGCAGGTGCCGACTGTGCTCGTCGAGCGGCCGGCCACACGTCGGACAACCGGTCTGGCCGTGCTTCGGTTTGCTCATAGGTGCGACGCTGGTATCCCGTTCGAAGTCACGGCCGACGCCGGTTCACGACGGCCACCAGCCCCACGAGCAACAGCAGGACGGCGGCGATCTGCACGAGCCACCCGATGGCGTAGCTGAGCAACATGCCGAGCACCACGACGATGGCCAGCCCCGTCAGTGCGAAGTGCCACCAGGGAACCCGAGGTGAGGTTGTTTCCATCAGTGCGCTCCAGACGACCTGTCGCTCGAGTAGTCCGCTCGCCGGCTTCTGCTCCCGCTTGGCCAGTCTACATCGTCGACCAGTCTACATCGGCCCGCCGAACCCACTCCTTCAGCGGCCGCAGTTGCTTTTCAGCCCGTTCGGCCCACGCCCGCGCCATGACCCAGTGCCTTGGCGATGGCGGCGATGGTTGCGCAGTCCCGAAGGGCCCGGCGAACGCCACTACTCCAGCCGCCCGAGTTGCTCGCCGGCCCATTCACGTATCCACCACTCCGGGCGCTTCAGCAGCTCTTCGAACACGGGACGTAGCTTCAGCGCATCGACCTGCATCTCCGGCCAAAGCGCGAGATCGACAAGGGACTCCATGATCGGTTCGTATGTGTCATCCTCGGCTGACCAGCGCGAGGGATAGTCCTGCGCAACCGAGAGAGCTGTCGGGAGCGCCCCCAGCAGAGAAACAGCCACACGCTCTCCGAGGCCCCGGTCCCGCTCGGCACAGGCAATCCTCGCCAGGGAACTCGCGGCCACCAATGCGTCGTTGTCCGTCTCGCTCTGCGCCGCCGCCTCCAAGCGTTCTCGCGCCGCACGCGCAGCATCGGTGTTGGGCGCCCGCGCCCCCAGCTTTCCCAGGGCAGCCAGCCAGCGCTGCTCTTGGTAGCTGGCAAACACCGAATGACTGTCGAGCACGCCGAGCAGGACCGCTTCGACGTCAGCGGGGCTTGTCACGAGCTTCACGAGCGACTCGGCAGCTGCGCGACGCACGCCCGTTGCCTCGGACTCGTCCGCGAGACAGCGACGCAAGCGTGAGATCGCGTCGGCCGCAACCTGCGGGCGATCGCCGAGGCTCCCCGCCGCCGCGAAGCGCACGTCCTCCTCCGCGTCGTCCAGCAGTCCAACCAACGCTGCGCCAGCAGGCGCGTACTTTGCCCCAACCCGCCCGAGAGCGCAGGCGAGGGCGAAACGGACGCTGCTTTCAGGTTCCGTCCGCAGCCTTGTCGTCAGCACCTCAGCAACCGAGTCGACTGCGGGCCCAGTCCAGAAGGCGGCCAGCGAGGCCTGGAAGCGCGCTTCCGCGACCTCGGATTGGATGAGGTCCCTGATCGATGCAGCTACTGGCTCAGGCACGCTGTCGGGACGCGTCAACGACCAGCCATGACCGAGCCCGAACAGAGTACTTGCCCGAACACGCTCGTCGGGCTGGTCGAGAAGGGCGAGCAACGAAGTCTCCGTCTCCTTCCTCGCGTCGGCCTCGAGGCGTGACTCCGTCGTGTCTGCCAGGAACTCGCCCAGCAAGTGGGCGGTCGTACACCGCATGTTCGAATCGCCAGTCTGCAGCAATGACCTCAACTCGGAAGCGACAACCTTCCTGGGACGAGAAGCCAGCTCGCCAGCAGCCCGGTTGCCGAGGGAGTCGTGTGGCTCTCCCTTCTGCATCTTCGCAATCAGCTTGATCAGTTCCTCATTCGAGGCGAGGTGGAGATCGGGCTCCCGACTGCAACGCTGGCTGAGGAGGAACACAGTCAGGAGCACGACGCCGACCACGTAGGGCAGCAGACGTGGACTGTGTGGGTAGCTCATCGGTCTGGCCAACGTCTTGTCGCTCAGGCGCGCGCTCGTCGTCTGATCGAGTTCGTCATCTTACACGCGTCGAGCACAGCCCACCGGTCGCGTCCCGCCCAGGCACTGGCAATGCGACCTCGCGCACCGCTGAACCGCGGTCACCACATCCGACACACAGCTTCACTTCGCCCGCAACGTGCCGTGATCGAACATCCACAACCCCGTGCCCGTCGCCGCGACCACGCTGGCCAGCCAGACCAGCACACACGCGCGGTGCCACTTGCGCGCGCGCTCGCTGCGCCACAGCCACACCCCCGTGACAATCACCGGCAACGCGAGCAGCCCGCCCGCCTTCGCGAACACGAGGTGCGTCGCGAGCACGTCCTTCGGGAACTCGTAGCAGCTGACGAGCTCCTCGGTCAGCACGATCGTGACCGTGAGACACACCATCGTCAACGGCCCGAGCCACAGGTGCAGGCGACGCCGGCCGCTCCATCCCGTGAACAATGCCGCGACGAGCAGGACGACCGTGGTGACGAACGCGATCCAGAACGGAACAGTCGTGGGCATCGGGCGACGCATCGTGCGGCATGTGCTCGCGCAATGGAATGCCGACACGTGCGGAAAACAGGCAGCGCGGGCTGTTCCTTCCGCGCCCGCAGCCGCGCGGCTACGGTGTGCTCATGGCCAATGTCCTCGACGGCTCGCCCGATGGACGCGGTCGCCGCGTCGCGATTGCCGTGTCGCGCTTCAACGAGATCGTGACCGAACGGCTGCTCGACGGCGCGCAGAAGACCCTGCGCGCAAACGGTGTCAAGGACGAGGACGTCACGGTCTGCTGGGTGCCGGGCGCGTTCGAGCTGCCGGCGGCCTGCCGCTTGCTCTGGGCGACGAAGCGGTTCGACGCGATCGTGATGTTGGGCGCCGTCGTGCGCGGCGGCACCGACCACTACGAACACGTCTGCAACGGGGTCACCGAGGGCGCCATGCGCCTCGGCCTCGACGGCGTGCCGCTCGGTTTCGGCGTGCTCACGTGCAGTACGATGGACCAGGCCCTGGCACGCGCGGGCGGCGAGGCGGGCAACAAGGGAAGCGATGCGGCCACGGCGGCACTCGCGATGGCCGACCTGCGCGCGCAGATCGGAAAGCCCGGTTCTCCGGGTTGATCACCGGCGCCCGCCCGCTAGAGTCTTGCACCTCAGTTTCCACCGGAAACCGCTCCTTGCCATGACCGCCCCCATCCGCCGCCGCACACGGGCTCGTGAGATCGCCATGCAGGTCCTGTTCCAGTTCGACCTGCGGGGTCCCGGCTATGCGGAGGAGCTCGGCAAGACGATGCGCGACCTTTGTGCCGACGAGAGCGAGGGGCAGCCGGACGTGCTCGAGTTCGCGACGCGCCTCGTCGAGGGCACGCTCGCCCACCGCGAGGAGATCGACCAGAGGCTGCAGTCCGTGACCCGCAACTGGGACCTGCGCCGCATGGCGAACGTCGACCGCAACGTGCTGCGCATGGCGATGCACGAGCTGATGTTCTGCCAGGACGTGCCGCCGAAGGTCGCGATCAACGAAGCGATCGAGCTCGGCAAGAAGTACTCGACCGCGAATTCGGGCGGGTTCGTGAACGGCATCCTCGATCGCATCCGCATCGACATCGAGCGCGAACGCAGCTTGCCGAACCAGCCGCCGAGCCAGCCGGCAGCCAGCCGGGAGGCGGCGGCGACCGAGGGCCTCGGAACCTAGGCGACACCAAAGGCACCCCATGGTGTTCGGCAAGCTGGTCCTTGCGCTCAAGAAGACCCGCGAGGTCCTGACCGCAGGACTGACGCGGCTGTTCTCGGGCAGGAAGCTCGACGAGGCGCTGCTCGAAGAGCTCGAGGAGGTGCTCTACAACAGCGACCTCGGCCCCGTCGGCACGCGCGTCGTCGACGAGCTCAAGGCTGCCTACAAGCGCAAGGAGATCAAGGAGACAGCCGAGGTGCCGGCCTTCTTGCGCCGGAGACTCATCGCGATGCTGCAAGACTGTGAGGCGCCGCTGGTCCGCGCCGGCAAGCCCCCCACCGTGATCCTCGTGGTCGGCGTGAACGGCTCGGGCAAGACGACGTCGATCGCGAAGCTCGCGCGGTTCCTGCAGCAGCAGGGCGCTTCGGTCCTGCTCGGCGCCGGCGACACGTTCCGCGCCGCCGCCGTCGAACAGCTCACGATGTGGGCCGCACGCACGGGCATCCCGATCGTCAAGCAGGCCACGGGCGCGGACCCGGCCGCGGTCGCGTTCGACGCGGTCGCCGCGGCGATCGCGCGCAAGGTCGACTACCTGATCCTCGACACGGCCGGCCGCCTGCACACGCAGAGGAACCTGATGACCGAGCTCGAGAAGATCGTGCGTGTCGTCAAGAAGAACCTGCCCGAGGCGCCGCACGAGACGCTGCTCGTGCTCGACGCGACGACGGGCCAGAACGCGATCCGCCAGGCCAGTGAATTCGCGAAGTCGGCGCCCGTGACCGGTCTGATCCTCGCCAAGATGGACGGCACCGCCAAGGGTGGCGCCGTGTTCGGCATCCGCGAGGTGACGCCCGTGCCCGTGAAGTTCATCGGCACCGGCGAAGGTCTGGACGATCTCGAAGCGTTCCGCGTCGAAGCCTTCGTGGACGCGATCCTCGATCTCGGCAAGACCGTTCCGGCATGAGCGCCCCCGCTCCCGAGGTCTCGGGACCGCGGTGGCTCGTGTGGCTGTTCCTGCCGCTCCTCGTGCTGCCGTTCCACCCGTATTGGGCGGACTTCGAACAGGTGCGCCGGGGGTTGCTGCTCGTGCTGGCCGGTGTGTGCCTCCTCGGCTGCAAGTCGCTGCGACCCGTATCCGGCGAACGGCTCTGGCTTGCGTTCTTCGGCTGGCTGCTGCTCAGCGCGGTCGTGAACGTCGCGCAGCAGCGCGTCGCAGGCACTGCGGACACGACGCCGTCCTTCCAGATCTGGGACGCCGTCTATCGTCTCGCGCACTGGACCGCGCTCGCGGTCGTGCTGCGGCTCGGCGCGCTCGCGCCGTCCGGGTTCGCGGCGCCGTGCGCGATCGTGCTCGTCGCCACGTCGGTGTTCGGCCTGCTGCAGCGCGCCGGGCTCGGCGACATCGGGGGCTACGGCGTCGAGCGCGAGCCCGTGTCGGTGTTCGGCAACCTGAACGTCGCGTCCGAGTTCACGGCCGTGGCCGCCATGGTCGTCGCCGTGTCGGGTCCGTTCCGCGGTGGCGCCGCGCGGCGCTGGCTGCAGCCCGCGGCCCTCGTGCTGGCCGGCGCCTACCTGGTCGTGAACCACTCGCGTTCGGGCCTCGTCGGGCTGCCGGTCGGGCTCCTGCTCTGGTGGGTGCTGCGGCAGCGCGAGCGCGGGTTCCTGCCGCTGCAGTTCGCCCTCGTCGGTGCCGCCATCGGCCTCCTGCTCGACAACGCGTTGGCCCCGCGTGGCCCTGCGGCCGAAGCGACGGCGGCGCCGCAGCGGCAGGCTTCGACGCTCGTCGTGCGCTGGGAGATCGACAAGGGCTGCGCGCGCCTGTTCGCCGAGAACCCGGTGATCGGACACGGCCCCGGACAGTTCGCGGTGCAATACGCGCGCGTGCGCGGCCCGGACGAGATCGAGCTGTCGAGCGTCGGCCGCCAGTTCCCGACCGAGGTCCGCACCGCGCACAACGACTGGCTCGAACTGCTCGTCGACGGCGGCCTGCCCGCGCTCGTGCTGTTCGGGCTCGCGCTGCGCGCGCTGCAGCGTGGCACGAGCGACAAGACGCGGCTCTTGCCGCTGTTCGTGCTGCTGCTGCTCATGCTCGTGCGATCTCCGCTCGGCAACGCGCCCGCGGTCGCCGCTGCGCTGCTGCTCGTCGGCCAACCCGTGACGGCGTTGCCGCTGGCCATGGGCTGGCGGCGTCTCGTCGCCGCGGGGCTCGGCCTCTTGCTCGTCGGGCTCGGCATCGTGCCGATCGCCGCGAACTGTCTGTTCGCCCCCTACCAGAGCGCTCTCGCGCACGGCGAGGTCCCGAAGCAGGGTGCGGTCGCGACCGCGGCGGACTGGATGCCGTTCGAACCGCGCTGGCATCAACTGCTCGCGCAGGAACAGATGGCCGCGCGCGACTTCGCGGGCGCGCAGCGCACGGCAGCTCGTGCGCTGACCTTGCGCCCCTACGAGCCGCAGTATTACCTGCTGCTCGGCGAGGCGCTCGCGCGCGACAGCAAGTACGAGGACGCCGTGCTGGTCGCCTACGGCGGCCTGCAGTTCGATCCGCCGAACCCCGAACTGCGTGTGCTGCTCAGCACCGTGCTCGCGCAACTGCAGCGACCCGAACAGGCGATCGCCGCCGTGGTCAACCAACCGCATGCCAAGCTGCGCGAGTGTCTCGGCGCGCACTTCCAGGCCCTCTCGAAGCTCGCGCGCGACCGCGGCAACAAGCAGGTCGCGGCGCGGTTCGCGGTCGAGCAGCACTTCCTCGCCGCCATCGACACGCTTGCGGACCACACAGCGACCAAGGCACACCTCGAAGCGATGCGCGGATCGATGCAGGAGGCCGGTTCGACGCGCGAGGACGTGCGCGCGTATGTGGTGGGCGCGTTGCTCGCAATCGACCTCGGCAACCGAGACCTCGCGATCCAGGCAGGCGAGGGCGCGAAGCGCCTCGACGTGCCGCTGGCCGGCTGGCAGCGCGACCTGCTCGGCACCAAGTTGGCGCCGCTGCAGGCCATCGAGGTCTGGGCGCAGGTGCTCGCGCGTCGCTGAGCCTATTGTGATTCGCCGGCCCTAGCCGGTGGCCGGCAGATCGTACACGGAGAGTCCTGTGGCTGCCCTCAACGGTCCTTCGAGGGGGTGGCGCCCGCAGGTTGCTTCGCAGCTTCCTTCAGCGCCTGCAACTCGCTCTCGGCGCCCGCGGCCTCGACGAACTGCGCGAACGTCCACTTCTGCTTCGACAGCGCGTGATCGGCCGGGAAGAGCTCGCGCAGCGGATCCTGCAGCCAGAAGCACAGCAGCGCCATGCCGAGACGCGTCGGATGCAGGCGATCCTCTTGCAGCAACGCGCCCGGCGCGAGCGGCAACGGTCCGTCCGCGAGCGGCAGCGTCGCGTCCTTGCCCTTCATGCCGGCCACGAAGGTCGACACGGGCACGAGGCGCATGTTCTTGTGCGCGGCCACGAATCCGCGCAGCTTCGCGTTGAGCTTGCTGAGCACCTCCGGTGACGGGATCTGGGCCGGACTCAGCATGCGCTTCTGCGCTCCCTGCATGTCCGGCAGATCGCCGAGCAGCACCGGCATCCTGAGCTTCTCGATCAGGGCCAAGCCCTCGTCGAACTTCGCCTCACGCGCCTTCTCTTCCTCGCCGCCGACGAAGCCGTAGGCGAACCAGAACGGGAAGTCGATCCCGACCACGATGTCCGGGTTGGCCTTCAGCGCGTCCTCGATCTGGTCCTTCCCGATCTTCGGCGCATTGGTGAACATGGCCATCATGGCGCCCGTGTTGTGCGTCGTCGCCTTCGCCTGATCGCCGACCCACTGTTTGAGCAGGTGCTGCATCGACACGGATTCCCCGTGCTCCTTGGCGCCGGTCAGCGGGCCGTCTCGAAAGCCGCCGCTCATGCTCGCACCGATCACGTGCACGCGCAGCGTGGCGGCCGCCGGCTTCTGGTCCTGAGCGGTGAGAGGAACGAGGCTGCAGAGCAGCGTCGTGAGCAGGGTCGGGTACAAGCGCATCGGGAAGCCTCGGGGGGTCGGGGTTTCGGGTCGCAGGCAGGATCCTGCCTGGGAACTAGCGTAGCGAACCGAGCACGAGATCGTGAACGGCTCGGCGTACGCCGAGAATCTTGTTGTTGACGCGGGTCGGATGCACGCGGTTGCTGAGCAGCACGACGCAGAGGTCGTGCTGCGGATCGCACCACAGCGAAGTGCCCGTGAAACCCGTGTGTCCGAACGCGCCGGCCGGCACCGTGGTGCCGCCGTAACCGCCGCTCGCGAGCAGTTGGAAGCCGAGGCCTCGCGTCGTGTCGTCGCCGAAGCCGGCCGGGCGGGTCGCCATGGCCACGAGCTCGCGAGGCAGCACGGAGCGCCCGCCCGCGAGCATCGCGACGCAAAACCGCAGCACGTCGTGCGCGGTCGCGAACATGCCCGCGTGCCCCGAGATGCCGCCCATCGCGAACGCATTCTCGTCGTGCACGAAGCCGCGCACGATGCCGCCGCGCGATGGGTCTTCCTCGGTCGGCGCCGCGACGATCGGCGGACCGTCGGTCGGGACGAACCGCGCGCCCGTCATCCCGAACGCGTCGAACACCTCGCGCTGCGCGAACACCTCGAACGGCTCGCCGCTGCAGGTCTCGACGATCGCCATCAGCAGCACGAAGCCGAGGTCGCTGTAGGTGACGCCCGCGCCCGGCTCGCTCATCAGAGCTTCGGCCGTCGCCGCGCGCGCGATGGCCGCCTTGCCCTTCAGCGTGCGGTAGTAGCGTTCGTAGGCAGGCAGACCGGCGTTGTGCGCGAGCAGGTGGCGCACCGTGACGAGGTCCTTGCCGGTGCCCGTGAACTGCGGCAACCAGTTCTGCACGGGCTCGTCGATCGAGAGCTTGCCCGCGGCGACGAGACGCAGGATCGCCGGGGTCGTCGCGCAGACCTTGGTCAGCGACGCAAGGTCGTAGAGCGTGTCGGGCGCGACGGGCGGGTCGTCCGCTTCGTAGCCGAGCTTTCCGACAGCGACCGCCGCGACGAGCTCGCCACCGCGCGCGACGAGACAGACTGCGCCCGGGAACGCTCGCTCGGCCACGGCACGTTCGAGCAGCGCGCGCAGGTTTCCCGGCAGTGCTTGGTCGAGGTCGTGGGCCGCCGGCGTCGAGACCTCGACCTTGCTGCCCGGCAGCACCGTCAGTCCGGTGCCCGCGGCTGCGACGCCGGGGATCGTCACGGGCAACCGCCCGCGGATCGGCGCCTGCCCGCGCAACGCCGCGGCAGATGCGGCTTCGACGCGTTGCGTCGACACGAACGCGCACAGGTAGGTGTCGACGGCCGGCACCTGCTGCACGAGGTAGGGGTTGCCGAACGAGACCGCGATCACCTGCTGTTCCTCGCGCAGCGCCTGGACGACCGGTCGCAGCGCCGGCGGCAGGCCGATCTCTCCCGAGTAGGAGCGGACCTTGACGTGCAAGGCCAGCACGACGCGCTTGGCCCCGCGCACGCGCTGCGCCGCGGCCGCGATCTCGTCGGCCCCGCTCGCGGCCGACACGCGCAGTTGGGCCTTCGCGATGTCCCTGAGCGCGCTCGCGAACGCCGCGCCGCCCGGTTCATCCTTGTCGAGCAGCGTGACGGCGACGGTCTGGTCGGCGCCTTCCGCGGTGAGCGGCAGCAGCCCACCGCGGTCGCGCACGAGCGTGAGACCGCGCGCGGCGATCTCGTCGGCGATCTGTTCGGCCGCCTTCGTGTGCACACGCTGCTGCCAGTCGGGTGCCGTGGTCCCGCCACCCGCGAGCAGCCCGACCCTCGCCTTCAAACGCAGGATGCGCAACACCGCCTCGTCGAGCCGGGCCATCGGCACGCGTCCCGACTGCACTGCTTCGATCACGGCCGCGCGCGCCGCGAGCGGATCGGGCGGCATCAGCAGCACGTCGGCGCCCGCGAGCAGGGCCTGCACCGCGACCTCGCCGGGCGGAAACGCGTTCTTGACGCCGCCCATGTCGAGCGCGTCCGTGACGACGAGACCCTGGAAGCCGAGCTCCTCGCGCAGCACGTCGCCGAGGATGTGTCTGCTCAACGTCGCGGGCACCGTCGCCGACTCGCCGAGCCCCGGCACCGCGAGGTGTCCCGTCATCACCGATTCGAGGCCTTCCTTCGCCGCGACCTGGAACGGCAGCAGCTCGACCTTGCGCAGACGCGCGCCGTCGCCGGGCACCGTCGGCAGCGCGAGATGCGAGTCGGAGTCGACGTCGCCGTGGCCCGGGAAGTGCTTGCCACACGCGACCAGACCTTCGCTGCGCACGCCGCGCGCGAACGCGGCGCCGAGCCGCGCGACGAGCGCCGGATCCTCGCCGAAGCTGCGCACGTTGATGATCGGGTTCTGCGGGTTGCTGTTGACGTCGAGCACGGGCGCGAAGACCCAGTGGAAGCCCAGCGCCTTCGCTTCCTGCGCCGTGATCTTGCCCATCGACTCCGCGAGTGCTTGCGACCCTGTCGCTCCGACGAGCATCTGGTTGCCGAGCTCCGTGGCGCCCGAGAGGCGGAACCAGACGCCGCCTTCGAAGTCGCCCGCGAGCAGGAGCGGCACCTTCGCCGCGGCCTGCAGCTTCGGGATCAGGCTCGCCGCGTGCTCGACCGTGCCGAGGCTCAGGATCACCCCGCCGAGACCGGCGTCGCGCACCCAGCCGAGCACCTTCTCGTGGTTCTGCGCCTTGCTGCCCTCGGGGCGCGAGAGGGTCCAGCTCACGAACAGCTGCCCGGCCTTCTGCTCGAGCTCCAGCCTGGCGAGCAGGGCTTGCACGTCGTCCTGCGCCGCGAGCGGCAACGCGAGCAGCAGCGCGAGAGAGCCGGAGCCAAGACGCGGGTTCACGGCGCGCAGCCTACCCGTCTCGGGTCGATCCCGCTCTGCGCGTCGCGGTCGATCAGCACGAGCACACGCGCATGTCCACGCAGCGCGGACGCCGGGCAGACGGCGCCGCCCTCGCCGTGCAGCATCGCTCGCAGCGCGTCGGCCTTCGCGCGGCCGAACGCGCACAACACGATCCGCTTTGCATCGAGGATCGTCGCAATCCCCGAAGTGACCGCGTGGGTCGGCGGCTCGCCCGGCAGGAACCGCCAGCGCGCGTCGTCGCGCGTCGTCTCGGCCAGCCTTGCCACGTGCAGGCCGCGGTCGAACGGAGTTCCCGGTTCGTTGAACGCAAGGTGGCCGTTGCGGCCGATGCCGAGGAACTGCAGCGCCACGCCGCCCGCGCTCGCGATCTTCGCCGCGTGCGCCTTCAGGCTCGCCTCGGCTCCGTCGCTGGGCACGGGCAGAAACGCGCCGCGTGCGAGCATAGAGCCAAGCGGCGGGCATGCGGTGCAGAGCTCGTGCACCATGCCGCCGCGCTGCTGCGGCCCGAATCCGAGATACTCGTCGAGGTGCGTGGCGAGGAAGTCGGTCGCGATGCGCCCCGCCTGCAGCTCGACGGCCAGGGCCCGCAGGAACGGCGCGAACGTGTTACCGGTCGCGAAGCTGATCACGCCGCGCCGCCCGAGTGCTTGACGAAACTCGTCGAGCAGCACCGGCACGGCCGCTTCGCACGTCAGCACGCGGACCTCGAGCGTTACACTCACGGCGGGCCACTTTGCAGAGTGCCGCAGGATCGATCAAGGGCGGGCTGTGCTGCCGGTGTCAGCGGTGCGCGGAGCGCCGCACGACGAACGGCAGCAGCCCGAGCGCCAGCACGGTCGCGCCGGCCGCGCAGAGGAACGCGGCCCGGGCCCCTACGCCGTCCCACACGGTGCCGATCAGCAGCGGTCCCATGCCCGCCGCGACGCCCTGCACGGCGTTGTACCAGCCGAAGCTGCGGCCGCGATTGCCTGCGCCGGTCAGGTCCGCCACGAAGCCGCGTTCCGCGCCCTCGGTGAAGGCCGCGTGCAACCCGTGCGCGGCGAACAGCGGCCACAGCCACCAGCTCTGCTCGACCATCGCGAACGCCACCATCACGAACGCGTGTGCGGTGAGGCCACAGCCGATCACACGCCGTCGCCCGAGGCGGTCGGACAAGGCGCCGAGCGGCTGGCTCAGCCCGGCGCGGGCCACGTGCAGCACGGCCCACAACAGCGGCAGGCTCGCGGCCGGCATGCCGAGCTCGTTCGCGCGCGCGAGCAGGAACAGATCGACGGCACCGCCGACCGCGGTCAGCGCGACGACGGCGAAGAACGGCAGCAGCGTGCCCACGGGCGCCGGCGGCAGCGCGCCTGCTGCAAGAGCAGGCTCGTGTGGCGTCTCGCGCACCCATGTCACGAGCACGAACACTGACAACAGGCCCGGCACGAGTGCGGCCAGGAACAGCGTTCGCATCTCGCAGCCGAGCGACAACAGCAAGCTGCCGAGCAGCGCGCCACCCAGCGCGCCCGCGTGGTCCATGCCGCGTTGCACGCCGAAGGCCTCGCCGCGCCGGTCGGCGGCGACACTCTCGGCGAGCAACGCATCGCGCGGCGCCGTGCGCAGCCCCTTGCCGGCGCGATCCGCGCTGCGCACAAGCACGGCCTGCCAAGGCAAAGCTACGATCGCGAACAGCGGCCGCATCAGCGCCGACAGCGCGTAGCCCGCGACGATCCATGGCTTCCTGCGGCCGAAGTGATCGGCCAGCCAGCCCCCCGCGAGCTTCATGCCCGCTACGACGAGCTCGCTGATCCCCTGCATCAGTCCGAGCTGCTGCATGGAGCCGCCGACGGCAGTGATGAGCACGGGCAGCAGCGGCACGATCAGCTCGCTGCCGACGTCGGTCAGGAACGAGACCGCACCGAGCGCGAAGACGGTGCGCGGCAGACGTGGTCGTGGCGCGGCCAAGGTCAGACCTTCCACACGATGCCGCGCCGGAACAGGATCGCGAGCACGGCATACCAGCCGAGCACCCAGAGCATCGCGAACGCGAGCGACGCGACCTTCGGATCGCCGATCGGCAGCAGGCATTCGCGAAAGAACCAGTCCTTCACGGGAACGCTGTGGCCGTCGACCGTCACCCGCCACAGCGAACCGACGATGCGGCCGAGCACGCCGCTGCCGATGAACACGAGCAGCGCGTTCCTGCCGTAGACCTGCAGCGGGTGCGCGAGCCGCTGGAACCCGCGCACTTCGAACGCCCAGACCGAGAGCCCGAGCCCCGTTGTCGCGATGCCCGCGGTCCACACCGCGTAGCTGCTCGTCCACAGCGCCTTGTTGAGCGGAAAGAACCAGCCCCAGACCGCGCCGGCAGCCATCAGCAGGGCACCGCGACGCAGCAGCACCGCGACCTTGCCCGCGACCTCGCCGCCTTCGCCGAGCACGCGCCCGGCCAGAACGCCGAACAGAACCGTGGCGACGGCTGGGATCGTGCTCAGCAGGCCCTCGGGGTCGTAGAGGCCGCGCGTCTGCTTCCACACGTGATCGCCGAAGACGGTGCGATCGAGCCAGCCGGCGAGATGGTCGCTCTTGCTGTCGAGGTCGGGCATGCCGCCGTCGGGCGTCGGACACCACTGGAGCAGCGGCCAGTAGAGCAACAGGCATCCGAGCAGCACAAAGCGCTGCGTGCGCAACGACGTGAACAGGAACAGCATCGCTGCGATGCCGTAGCAGACGCCGATGCGCTGCAACACGCCGGGGAAGCGCACCGTGAGCAGCGGGTCGAACAGTCGCTTGTCCGCTGCGAACGTGACGAGCGGGAACGCAGACAGGAACATCCCGAGCAGCACGAGGCTGAGGACGCGTTGGCCGATGCCCAACACGATCGGTCCACGCGCAGCGCCACGCTGCAACTTCTTCAGCAGCGCGGGCACGATCGCGACGCCCACGCAGAACAGGAACGTCGGGAAGACAAGGTCCGTGAACGTGCACCCGTGCCACTCGGCGTGGCGCAGCGGCGCGTACTGATACTCGGACCCCCACACCCCGGGGTTGTTCACGAGGATCATCGCCGCGATCGCGAGCCCTCGCAGCGCGTCGAGCCCGATCCAACGGCCGGACGGTGGGTTGGGCGGCGTGGTCGAGCCCACTAGCCGAGCGCAGCGCGCACGCTGCCGTTGTGGGTCAGGAGCAGCGTGCGGGCCGTCGGCGGATCGACCTGGTGCTGCAGCACGACGATCGCCGCCTTGACCTCGCCGTCGCACTCCGCGAGCACGCGTTCGGCCGTACTCAGGTCACAGCCGGTCGCCTGCGACACGATGCGCACGCTGCGCCCGATCAGCTTCTGGTTCGTCGCCTGCAGGTCGACCATCAGGTTGCCGTAGACCTTGTTGAGGCGCACGAACGCGCCGGTGCTCAGCATGTTGAGCACCATCTTCGTCGCGGTGCCGGCCTTCAGTCTCGTGCTGCCCGTGAGCACCTCGGGGCCCGTGACGACCTCGATCGGCAGCGCGGCCGCGGCCGCGACAGCGCTGTCTCGGTTGCAGACCACGGCGACCGTCAGCGCCCCGACCGAACGCGCATGCTGCAGCGCGCCGATCACATACGGCGTGCGTCCGCTCGCGGCGATTCCGACGACGATGTCCTTCTGCCCGAGCCCGATCGCGTCGAGATCCTTGGCGCCGAGCGCTTCAGTGTCCTCGGCGCCTTCGACGGCCTTGCTGATCGCCCCGGCGCCGCCGGCCATGAGTGCCACGACCTGATCGGGCCGCGCCGAGAACGTCGGCGGGCACTCGGCCGCGTCGCACAGACCGAGCCGGCCCGAAGTGCCGGCCCCGCAGTAGACGAGGCGCCCGCCCTTGCGCATGCGTTCTGCGATCTCGTCGATGGCCGCCGCGATGCGGGGCAACGCGGCGCGCACGGCCTCGGCGACGCTGCGGTCCTCGTCGTTCATGACCGCCACGAGGTCGGGCGTCGACATCGCATCGAGATCGGCCGTGCGCGGATTGCGCGTCTCCGTGGTCAGCGTCGCGAGATCGGGCTTGGTCATGACCGGGCGGCGCGAGTATAGCTCTCTGCGCCGTTGCCCCCTCATGTCCATCGGCTCGCTCGACCTCGCCGTCCTGATCGCGTATGTCGCTTGCGTGCTCGGCGTCGGCTTCGCGACCCGCCGGAGAACAGGGGGAGCCAGTGACTACCTGCTCGGCGCGCGCGACTTGCCGTGGTGGGCGCTCTTGCTGTCGATCGTCGCGACCGAGACCAGCGCGGTGACCGTTCTGTCGACGCCCGGGCTCGCGTTCGGCGGCGGCCTGAAGGGCTCGACCGGCGACCTGCGCTTCCTGCAGGTGCCGCTCGGCTACGTCGTCGGGCGCCTCGTCGTCGTCGCGTGGCTGCTGCCGCTCTACTGCCGCGGCCAGGTGATGACCGCGTACGAGGTGCTCGCGCACCGCTTCGGTGGCGGCGTGCGCAAGCTCGCGAGCGTGATCTTCCTCGTCACGCGCACGCTAGGCGACGGCTTGCGGCTGTACCTGACCGCGCTCGTGCTGAAGCTGCTGCTGCCGATCGACCTGACGACCGCCGTGGCCATCATGGGAACGGTCGCACTCGTCTACACGTGGGCCGGCGGCATGCGCGCCGTCGTGTGGACCGATGTGCTGCAGTTCGGTGTGTACATGGCCGGCGCGTTCGCCGCGTTCGCCGTGCTGCTCGCGGCGCTGCCCGGCGGCACGGGCGACGTGATCGCAGCGCTCGGCGAGCGGGGGCGCGTCTTCGATTTCTCGTTCGACCTGACGTCGAAGTACACGTTCTGGACCGGCTTGATCGGCGGCGCGGTGCTGTCGCTCGGCAGCCACGGCGTCGACCAGATGATCGTGCAGCGCTACCTCGCCGCACGTTCGCAGCAGCAGGCGGCGCTCGCGCTCTTGCTGTCGGGCGTCGTCGTGCTGCTGCAGTTCGCGTTCTTCCTCGTGCTCGGCGTCGGCCTCGCGGTCTTCTACGCAGCGTCGCCGCCGGCAACGCCGTTCGCGACCGGGGACGACGTGTTCGTCGACTTCATCGTGCACCACACGCCGGACGGCGTACGCGGCCTCGTGGTCGGCGCCGTGTTCGCGGCGGCGCTCAGCGGCTCCTTGAATTCGTGCGCGTCGTCGCTCGTCAACGACGTCGTGCTGCCGTTGCGCGGCCTGCCGCCCGACCACCCGAGCGCGCTGCGCCTCGCGAAGGGCGCGACGCTGCTGTTCGGCGGGCTGCAAATCGCCGTCGGCGCGAGCGGCCTCGGCCTGCACGGCAGGACCGTCATCGAGCAAGTGCTCGGCATCGCCGCGCTGACGCTGGGCCTGCTGCTCGGGTTGTTCGCGCTCGGCACGCTGACCTCGCGCGTGCGCGAGGGTCATGCGCTGATCGGCCTCGTCGCCGGCGTCGCGGTCGACCTTGCGCTGAAGTTCGGCGTGCCGGGCCTGCTGGCTCCCTCGCCGCTCGACGGCCTGTGGTATGGCGCCGTCGGCGCCGGCACGGTGTTCGTCGCCGGGGTCGCGGCCAGCGTGTTGTCTTCGCCGCGGCGATGACCCGCTCACACCGCGAGCACGCCCACCTTCTGTTCGACCGCCTCGACCAGCGAGCCGTCGAGCACCAGTCGCTCGGCCTCAGCCAGATCGGGGGCCAGCTGGCGATCGCCGTCGAGCCCTGCGATGCGCTTGCGAAGGGCCGCGACGGCGGCCGCGACGCCGACGCCGGGCCGCAGCGGTTCGCCGAGGTCCAGCGCCTGCGCCGCGCAGAGCACCTCGATGCCGAGCACCTTCGCCGTGTTCGCGACCACGAGCCCCGCGTGACGCGCGGCCGTGACCCCCATCGACACGTGGTCCTCGCGGTTGGCCGACGTCGGCACGGTGTCGACGCTGGCCGGGTGCGCGAGCGTCTTGTTCTCGCTGGCCAGCGACGCGGCGACCACCTGCGCGATCATGAACCCACTCTCGAGACCCGGATTGCGCGCGAGGAACGGCGGCAGCCCCGAGATGTCGGGATTGACCATCTGTTCGATGCGGCGTTCGCTGATGTTGGCCAGCGTGCTGACCGCGATCTTCAGGAAGTCCATCGCCTGGCTCACGGGCTGCCCGTGGAAGTTGCCGCCGCTCACGACATCCCCACCAGGGAACACGAGCGGGTTGTCGGTGACCGAGTTCGCTTCGGTGACGAGCACGTCGAGCGCGTAGCGGATGCCGTCCTTGCTGGCCCCGTGCACCTGCGGCGCGCAGCGCATCGAGTAGGCGTCCTGCACCTTGGTGCAGTTCGCGTGGCTCGGCATGATCTTGCTGTTCGCGAGCAGCGCACAGAGGTTCGCGGCCGTCGCCTGCTGGCCCGGATGCGGCCGCAGCTCGTGCAGGCGCGCCTGGAACGGCTTCTCGCTGCCGCGCAGTGCTTCGACGGTCATCGCACACGCGATGTCGGCCACCTTCGCGAGCAGGATCGCGCGATGCAGGGCCAGGCATCCGATCGCCGTCATGACCTGCGTACCGTTCACGAGCGCGAGGCCCTCCTTGCACGCGAGCTCGAGCGGCTCGCGGCCGAGCCGCCGCAGCGCCTCTGCGCCCGAGATCACTTCGTCACCCGCGTGCACCTCGCCGCAGCCGATCAGCGGCAGCGCCATGTGGCTCAACGGCGCGAGATCGCCCGACGCGCCGACCGAGCCCTGCGCCGGGATCACGGGCAGGAAGCCGCCGTTCCACAACGCCATCGCCTGCTCGAGCGTCTCGATGCGCACGCCCGAGAAGCCGAGTGCCAGGTTGTGGATGCGCAGCGCGAACGCGAGCCGGCTCTGCTCCTGCGGCAGCGGATCGCCGACGCCGGTCGCATGGCTCAGCAGCAGGTTGCGCTGCAACTGACCGAGCTGTTCGTCGGGGATGCGCACGCCGGCGAGCTTGCCGAAGCCCGTGTTGATCCCGTACAGCGCGGCCCCCTTCGCGACACCCTTCGTGACGACCGCGCGGCTCTTCGCGATCTTCGCGCGGACCTTCTGCGACAGGCCGATGCGTGCGCCGGGGCGACTCAGCGTGATCAGGGTCACGAGCGGGAGCGGCCGTTCGCCGAGCAGGATCGTGGGCACACGACGAACCTATCGAGGCCGCACCACAGCGGCAAGCGCGTCATTGTTGCCACGCCGAGAGGCGCAGATACGGCAGCCACTCCGCGGGGTCGAATGTCTGGCCTTTGCTCTTGCCGCCGTCGGGCGACCCGACGAGCTGGAGCAGGTGGGCTTCGACTTGCTCGCAGAAGGCGGGCTCGGGGTCGCTCAACATGTGCCACAGCGCCAGCGAGTCGCGCGGCGATTGCGCCGCGGCGAGCACCAGCTTGACCGACATCCCTCGCATGTCGAACGTCGACTTGGGGGTCAGCGCGGCTTCGTACTCGCGCACTGCTTTCATGAGCTCGGGCTGCACGTCCTTGAACAGCGGGATCTGCGGGCCGGCTGCGGTGACGTCGACTTCGGCGCCGGCCGGCACGAAAGCCGTGCGCGCGGCTGCCGCGAACGTGACTGCACCCTCGATCACGCGCACGTGCACCTGGCCGTCGTCGCGCAGCTCGAGCTCGTAGCGGCAACCCTGGTCGATGACACGCCCGCGCGGTGTGTCGACGCAGAAGAAGCCGACTGGCACCACGGGCGGCGCCACGACCTTCGCTTCGAGGCTGCCACGCGTGAGCGCGAACAACGCCTCCTTCTTCTCGCGCCAGTGTACGAACTGCAGCTCGCTGCCCGGGCGCAGCGTGATCTCGGCCAGCTCGCCGAGCGGGATGCGCAGTTCGCTGGCCTTGGCCACGAACGAACGCGCCGCCGCGTCCGGATGCAGACCGCGATCCCCCCACGTCGCGACGAGGGACACCGTGACGGCGAGCAGCGCGGCCGCGAGCAGCCACGGCCACAGCCGCCTCGGTTTCTTCATCGGCCGCAGAGGCTCCGCTTCACGCAACGGCACCTCGCGCCAGCGCAGCGGCGCGAGCGCGCGCTCGAGCGCCTGCACTTCCGGATCCGGCGTGGCCCGGGGGTCGAGCAGGTAGTCGTCGTGTGTGCTCATGGCAGACCCGCCTCCTGCAACAACGGCCGCAACAGCGCCATGCCGCGCGTGAGGTTCACGCGAACCGAGCCGTGCGTGAGCCCGGTGCGCTCGGCGATCTCCTGCCCCGACAAGCCCGCGACGAGGCGCAGCGCGAGCGTCTCGCGATAGGCCTCGGGCAACGCCTGCATGCACGCGAGCACGCGCTGGGCCTGTTCCTTCTGCTCGGCCAGCGCAGCCGGGGAAGGTCCCGTCGCGGTCAGTTCGTCGGCAGCCACGCGCGGCGGCGTGCGGCGATGGCGACGCAGCAGGTCGCGCGCGGCGTTGCGCGCGCTCGTGCACACGAATCCCGGCAACGCAGCCGGATCACGCAGGGTCGCCAGCGAAGCAAACACCGAGCAGAACACCTCCTGGGTCACGTCGTCCGCATGTTGCGCGCCGACGTGCGCGAGCGCGATCGCGTGCACGGTGCGCGCGAACGCTGTGTACAGGGCTGCGCGCGCCTCGCGGTCGCCGCGCTGCGCCTGTGGCACCAGGTCTGCCCACGGACTCAGACTGTCGGGCCTGACCATGCGTTCGTGTCACCGCCATGTCGGTTGGTCGACCACGGCGACGGGACAAGAGACGTAGGGACAGCCGCTCGTGTTAGCAAGCGCTCGGCACAGTCACCGTGGCGCGCTTCACGCGTCGCCTCTTCTCGAGCCGGCCCCCGACGCCGCAGCGGGCTGGCTGCGTGTTTCGCCGTTGTTGCATCCCCGCGTCGAGGCGTCGCAAAGATCAGCAGCGTTGCGCGAGTCGCCTCTCAGGCGACTCAACGCTGCGGCGTCTCGAGCGTCAGCGGCGGCGCGGAGGGCACGAGGAAGAACCTGCCGATGCGCACCTGGAAGCGGCTGCCGTCGTCGCGTTCGAACGTGTAGGTGCCTTCCATCGTGCCCCACGGCGTCGCGATCGGGCAGTAGCTGACGTAGCTGTAGCTCTCGCCGACCCCGAGCCTCGGATACTCGCCGATCACGCCCCTGCCGCGCACTTCCTCGCGACGGCTCTCGCTGTCGACGATCACCCAGTGACGCGACAGCAGCTTGGCCGGAACCTTGCCGACGTTCGTCATCGTGATCTTGTAGCGGAACACGTAGTGGCGCGACGACGACTTCGCCTCGCCCGCGAACTCCTGTGGGAGATTCTCGGGCGGCAGGTACTGTGCCGCGGCTTGGATGCGAATGTCGTGAGTAGTCGTGTCCGAGTGCGGCGAGGTGGCCATGGTGAATCAGCGAGTGTCGGGAACCGCAGGATAGAGTCCGCTCCGAGAAATGCGAGGGGCCTGCTCGGGGTGCTTCCTCAACGCCTAGTGCCCGCTGGCATGACCGCCGCGCCGGAACGTCAACTTCCCGTCCGCCGAAGAAAGGTCGAGAACGTCGCCGTTCAGCGAGCCCTTCCACGTCGTCGCCTTGCCATCGCCGAGTAACGCACACTCGATGGTCATTGCCTTTGTCGCTGCATCGAATGTGAAAGTGGCTTTCGGATGGGGATCCGCCAGATGGTGGGCATGCACGGAGATCCTGGTGCCGGTGTCATCGAACTCGAGGAGAACGCCCTCCTTGCCATCCGGCGTCACCTGCGCCCAGCCTCCGGTCAACACATGATGGCTGCCGCAGGCAGCGAGCAGCAACATCGGCAGCAGACAACGCAGGTTGGATCGCATCGCAGGGGTCCGTTCGTGACGCCCGCGATTGTTGCGAGCCGCCCTCGGATTGCCACCCCCCAGCCACCGGAAAGTCTCCTTCTGAGCCGAGATCGATGTTCGCGACCTGGTGGATTGGCGAAGCGGTCACCCCGCGCGTACGCTGGCGCTTTTTCCCCGCACTGCCCCACCCATCGAGCACACTCACATGGCAAAGATCACGTTCAAGGGCGCTCCCGTCACCACCATCGGCGACCTTCCCAAGGTCGGAACCCCGGCGCCAGACTTCACGCTCACCAAGAACGACCTGAGCCCGATCGGCAAGAAGGACCTCGCCGGCAAGAACGTCGTGCTCAACATCTTCCCGAGCATCGACACGAGCGTCTGCGCCACCTCGGTGCGCACCTTCAACCAGAAGGCCGCCGGCATGCCGAACACCGTCGTGCTGTGCGTCTCGAAGGACCTGCCGTTCGCGATGAAGCGGTTCTGCGGCGCGGAAGGCATCGAGAAGGTCACGACGGCGAGCTGGTTCCGCGGCGCCGATTTCGGCAAGGACTATGGCGTCACGATCAAAGACGGGCCACTCGCGGGTCTGTTCGCGCGCGCCATCGTCGTGATCGACAAGACCGGCAAGATCGTGCACAACGAGCTCGTGCCCGAGATCGCGCAGGAGCCGAACTACGACCAGGCCATCGCGGCCGTGCGGTGACGGCAAGCGCCATGTCGCCGGCCTTCCTCACGCGCTGCCTGCCGTGGTTGCTGCTCGCGGCGGACCTGTGCGGCCAGACGCCGCTGCCGCCGACGGGCGCAGCGGCCACGGCGCGCTACGTCGACTTCAGCAAGGACCTCGCGCGGCCCGGCGTGGTCGTCGTCGTCGGCCGGTTCGGCAAGTGGAAGGAGGGCAAGCGCGAACGGCTCGCCGACGGCAAGCTCGGCGGCGCGATGCTGTCGATGGCGATCAGCGGTACGCAGTACTTCAAGGTTCCCGTGCAGGCGCCCGTGGAACCGCGCGCCTTGTTTCACGGCAAGGCCGACAAGATCCAGCTCGGCTTCGACGTCCAGGTCGCGCGGTTACCCGACGGCAAAGAACGCCGGCAGTCGATGACCGGCAACGGAGCGAGCCTCGCCGAGGACCAGCTGGCGCTGTTCGTGATCGCGCCGCGCGACAAGGGCAAGGGGCTCCTGCTGCTGCACGTGATCCCGTTCGACAGCAGCGTGGATCAAGGCGCAGATGCCGAGGCCGAGTTCAGCGACTCGATGCACGACTTCTACGTCGTGAACAAGCGCGTGCACGAGCTCGAGACCGCGCTCGCCGCGGTCGACAAGGCCGCCGACGCGACCGCGAAGGCCGCAGCGGGCAAGCAGCTCGAAGAACTGCTCGCCCAGCCGCAGCTGCATCATCCCAAGAGCGACGGCCTGTTGGCGACGCACGTCGCTCCGCTCGAACAACGCGCGAGGACACGTCTCGCCGAGCTCGCCAAGGAAGCCCGCGAGGCCGGCAAGTAGCATCCGTTCGGCGTGCCGAGCGGGACTGCCGCGGATAACCTGCGCACATGCCGCGGACCAGAATCGTCGTTCTGCCTTTCCTTCTCGCTGCACTCCCCGCCCAGCAGTCCACCGAGCTCACCTGGCACACCGACCTCGGCGCTGCGCGCAAGCTCGCCGCCGAAAAGAAGGCGCCGCTGCTCGTCGTCTTCCGCTGCGAACGTTGAAAGGACTGCGCCGACTTCTACGCCCAGTTGGGCCGTAGCAACCAGGAGCTGTCCGCCGCCGCCGCACCGTATGTCTGCGTGCGCGTGGTCGACCTGCGCGCGATCGACATCCACAACCTGCGCTTCGACTTCGATCTCACGTTCGCCGCCGTGCTGATGCACAGCGACGGCACCGTCTATCACCGCTACGGCGGGCGCGGGCCCGACTCAGCGGGCAGTCACCTCTCGATGGGATCGTTGGTGAAGCTGCTCGAAGAAACGCTGGCCGATCACGCCGCCTACGACCGTGCACCTGCCCCACCGCGCGCTGCCGAACCGCAGGCCGCGATCGACCTGCCCGCGCTGCAGCGCAGGAACGCGAACGAGAAGATCGAGTGTGTGCATTGCCACATGGTGAACGACGCGGAATACGAAGACGCCGTGCTCGGCAAGCGCTGGAAGAAGGACGACCTCTACAACCACCCCGACCCGGCGCGGCTCGGGCTCACGCTCGACACCGATCGGCAGAACGTCGTGAAGGCGGTCGCGCCCGGCTCCGCCGCGGCGGCAGCCGGCTTGCGCGCGGGCGACGAAATCGCGGCGGTTGGCGAACAGGCCTGCGTGCGCACGCAGAGCGACGTGACGTGGGCGCTGCATCGCGCGCCGTTTCAGGCGACGAAGCTTGACCTGCGTTATCGCCGCGACGGTAGCGAGCAGGCGACGACGCTGGCCTTGCCGGCGGATTGGAAGCGCTGCCCGCCCGAGGAATACGCGTGGCGGCCCTTCAAGTGGAACCTGTCGCCGTCGTCGGGCTTCGGCGGATCCGAGCTCGGGCGGGACGCGAAGAAGAAGCTGGGCCTCGACGAAAACGCGTTCGCCTTCAAAGTCGATTACATCGTCGACTGGGGCAAGGAAGCGCACCGCGGCAACGCCGCCAAGACCGCCGGCCTGCGGCATGGCGACGTGGTCGTGTCGTTCGCGGGCAAGAGCGACTTCCGCTCGGTCGGGCACTTCCACGCGTGGGTTTCCCTCACGCGCACGGCCGGCGAAGACACCGAGTTCGTCGTGATGCGCGGCAAGGAACGCCTCGTGCTGCGATACAAGCTGCCCGAATGAGCGCGGACCCGCAGGTCAGTGGTTCGACTCGGCGATGGGCTGGCAGACCATGAAACCGCAGCCGTGCTACGGCGGTGTCACGAGGCGCGCGATCGCCTGCGCGAGCGGTTGCAACCGCATTCGCTCGAGGTTGCACAGCAGCACGACCGTCACCTGCTGTTCCGGCAGGATGTAGAGCATCGTGCTCACGCGCGATTGCGCGCCGCTGTGCGACACGACGCGGCGTGTGCCGTCCTTGCCCACGCCGAAGCCCAGCGCGTAGTCGATCGCCGTCCCGTCGCGCAACTTGCCCGGCGTGAACATCTGGTCGAGCGTCTCCTTCTTCACGAGCGCACCCGCCAGCAGCGCCTGCGCGAAACGCACGAGGTCCTCGGCCGAACAACACAGCCCGCCGCCGCCGAGCTTGTAGCTCGAGTCCATGAGCTCGCTGTTCAGGAGCTTGCCCTCGACGCGCACGTAGCCCTGCGCCCGACCGCGAATGATCCGCCGGATGTCGTCGTCCTGCAGCGTCGTTGCACGACTCGGCGCCGCGATGCGTTCGCGCACGACCTCCGCGAACGGCTTCTTTGCGACCTTCTCGACGACGGCCGCGATCAGGTTGTAGCCATACGTGGAGTAGAAGTACTTCGTGCCCGGCTCGTGCAAGAGCGGGTCCTGCGCGAAGCGCACCAGACCCGCCACCTGCGTGGCGAAGTGCTGCACGCTCTCCTCCTCACCGCGGCGATAGTGGCGGACCCCCGCGAGGTGAGAGAGCAGGAGCCGCGTCGTCACGGGCCATTGCTTCTCGGGCCATTCCGACACGAGCTCCTGCACGTCGCGATCGAGATCGAGCTGCCCCGCTTCCACGAGCTGCATCACGGCAACCGCGGTGACGGGCTTGCTGATCGACCCGAGCCGGTAGACCGTCGCCTCCGTCGCCGCGACCTCGTTCTCGAGGTCGGCGAGGCCGAAACCTCGCCGGAACGGAACCTCGACGCCGACGCCGATCGCGCACGAGAGGCCCGGAATCTCGTCGTCGCGCACGCGGGCTTCGATCGCCTCGACGACAGCCGCGGTCCAGGCCGGTGCGCTCTGGCCAACCACCGAAGCAACTGCGACCACGAGCACCGACGCAAGAGCCGGAACGACACGCAAGCAGGTGGGCACCCTCATGGCCCGGCACGATACCACCCGCTGCCCCGACCTACCGCCGCCGCACCGCGAACTGCAGGTGCGAAGCCAGCCCGAGCCAGTGCGGTTTGTCGTGCACCCGTTCCTCCGCGAGCATCCACTGCGTGCGCGAATCGCTCGAGGCGAGCAGCTCTTCGTGCTTGCGCTGCACG
>Ga0075418_10000352_pt1 | contig 47013 bp, 45 predicted proteins | sample SoiMetdeltSBSDD2_FD_81776 | JGI IMG/M metagenome (GOLD analysis project Ga0075418, IMG submission 81776) | Bulk soil microbial communities from a Populus tree surrounding site in Tennessee, USA - Soil MetaG P. deltoides SBSDD2 | ecosystem: Environmental > Terrestrial > Soil > Tree plantation...
CGGGCGGCTGCTGGGCAACTTCCCGCAAGCCTTCTCCCACCTGGCGCTGATCGAGGCGGCCGGGCGGATCATCCTTGACGAACGGTTGCAGGAGCTGTCATGAACGGGGCGTATGACGTCATCATCATCGGGACGGGCGCGGGCGGTGGCACGCTCGCGGCGAAGCTTGCCTTGTCCGGCAGGCGGATCCTGCTGCTCGAGCGGGGACCTTGGCTGCCGCGCGAGCCGCAGAACTGGGATACCGCCTCGGTTTTCGCGGAAAACCGGTATATCTCGCCGGACACCTGGTACAACCAGCACGGCAAGGCGTTCCAGCCGCAGGTGCACTACTACGTCGGCGGCGCGACCAAGATGTATGGGGCGGCGCTATATCGCCTGCGGGAGAAGGACTTCGGCGAGCTGCGGCACCATGACGGTGTGTCGCCCGCGTGGCCGGTCGGCTACGACGTGATGGAGCCGTACTACAGCCAGGCTGAGCTGATGTACCAGGTGCACGGCGCGCGGGGCGAGGACCCGACCGAGCCCTGGGCGAGCGCGCCGTACGCTTTTCCGCCCGTGGCGCACGAGCCGCGCATCCAGAGGCTCTCCGACGATCTGGCGGCGGCCGGGCTGCATCCGTTCCACGCGCCCTGCGGCGTGCGGCTCACCGAGACCAACATGCCCTACAGCGTGTGCGTCAAATGCCAGTCCTGCGACGGGTTCCCGTGTCCGCTGCACGCCAAGTCCGACGCCGAGGTGTTCGGCGTCCAGCCGGCCCTCGTCCAGCCCAACGTCACCTTGCTGACCAACGCCGAGGCGGTGCGGCTGGAGACCAACACCGCCGGGACGGTGGTGACCACGGTGGTCGTGGCCCACGAGGGGCACGAGGAGCGATACTTCGGTGACATCATCGTGGTCGCCTGCGGCGCGGCCAACTCGGCCAAGCTGCTGCTGCGCTCGGCCAACGAGAAGCACCCCCGTGGGCTGGCCAACGGGTCGGATCAAGTGGGGCGCAACTACATGTACCACATGAGCCAGGCAGTGCTCGCCCTCTCGCGCGAGCCCAACCCGACGGTGTTTCAGAAAACCTTGGGAGTCAACGACTTCTATTTCTCCGGGCCGGGATTCGACTTCCCGATGGGCAACATCCAGATGATCGGCAAGTCGCAGCCGGAGATGTACCGCGGAGAGAAGCCGATCGAGACGGTTCTAGCACCGACGTGGGCGCTGAAGGACGTCGCCTCGCACGCGGTGGACTTCTGGCTGTCCACGGAGGACCTTCCGAGCCCGGAGAACCGGGTCACGCTGGCGGCCGACGGCAACATCCGGCTGTCCTACACGCCGACCAACAAAACGGCCGCGGCCAGGCTTTATCACCAGCTCAAGTCGATGCTCGGGCGCCTGGGCATGCACGAGGGCCACCTGATGCACCGGTTCGCGTACATGAAAAGCGACATCCCGATCGCCGGCGTCGCCCACCAGGCCGGGACCTGCCGCTTCGGCACCGAGCGGGCGACCTCCGTGCTGAACCCGGACTGCCGCGCGCACGAGCTGGACAACCTCTACGTCGTGGACACCAGCTTCTTTCCGAGCATCGGCGCGGTGAACCCGGCGCTCACCGCGATGGCCAACGCGCTGCGGGTCGGCGACCATCTGCTGGCCCGAATGGGAGTCGCGGTTCGTTCGGCCGCTGTCAACGGCTAAGATCGCGACTCATTGCCAGACCGGCTGGCCGTGCACAGCACCAGCGCCCGGCGGGCGGGCCTGACACCCGTTGGCTTGTAAGCGAATCCCACCGTCCACACACGCGATCCAACCAGCCCTTGAGCGGCGCGGCGTAAACCACGTGGACGTGAGTCACGCGTCCATTCTGCGATCACCGCGTCCGGCGGCAATTGGAGGGTTGGTCGTCCCCGGCCACGACGAATGATTCGCAGGTGATGACGTGATAGTTGAACTGGCCGGTCAGGAAGCCCGCCACCGCCACGACACTGACGATCGCCAAACCGGCCAAGCGCAGCCGCAGGCTCGACAGTTCAAAGTAGTTGGGTGCGAGGATCCGTAACACCACCCAGAGCGTCACCGGTAACGTCAGCAGGGTGAGGTCGACCAGAGCCCCTTCCACCAGGCGGTACACCGGAGGCCAGTGGCCTCCCGCCGGAGCGAGCAGCCGCCAGACAAGCCAGATGACCGGGATCGACACGATCGCCAGCATCCACGGCCGGACCGTGAGCTGCCGCCGCAGGACCAGCGCGCCGAGCAGCAGCACGATCGATACCACGAAGATCTGCAGCAGCCGATAGTAGAACACCGTGCGATAGGCGCCGAATGTGAACGCGAGATCCCAGACGAGCAGAGAGATGGCGAGCGTGGTGGCCAAGAAGGCGCGCAGGTCGTCCCGGCGCCGCGATTCGGGCTTAGTAAACCCGGTCAACAGGTCATCATCGACCTGGGGGCGGAACCTGAACGGCGATGCCAGGCGGCGGCGCTTGCTATCTTCAGGCATCGTTTCTATCCCTCCGGGTACGGCGTCTGTAGCTCCCAACTGCCGCACGGCGCCGGAGAGACGCGGCTACTCGGTTGACTTGGAGGTGGATTGTGCCCGGGGCGGGATTCGAACCCGCACGCTCTTTCGAGCAGCCGATTTTAAGTCGGCGGTGTCTGCCATTCCACCACCCGGACGCGACGTTTATTGGTGCGAACCCGGTGGCCCGGGCAACGTTGGCACGATTCAACGTTAGCCGGTCCCGCTACCTTGCCTCCATCGGGTTAGTGGCGCAGGCTCTAAGGTCATGCGGGTGATGAGCAGATCAACGGAGGCGGACTTGATGGTGTCCACACGGCCCATCCCTCCAGCGCCTCCGCAAGATCGAAAAAGACGCAATCCTGCGGATCTGCTGATTTGCTCCGGATTCGCCCTTTTCGCGCTCTGGCTCACGATCGGCCTGTGGCCCCACCCGGATACCCGCACGCTGGCACTCAACCCGGCCGATCAGGTGCTCGTCGAGTGGTTCCTGTCCTATGGCGGCCGGTTCTGGAACGGCGACTTCAGCCTGATCAGCGACCGGCTCAACGCGCCGGACGGGATCAACATGCTGGTCAACGCGGCCACGGTTGGGCTCGGCGTGATATTCGCCCCCATCACCAAGATATTCGGGGTGGCCACCACCTTCGCCGTGCTCATGTCGCTCAACCTGGCGCTGACCGCGATCGGCTGGTACCTGCTGTTCGCCAAGACGTTCAGGGTGGCCCGCTTCTCCGCCGCGGTCGGCGCGTTCTTCTGCGGCTTCGCGCCCGGCATGGTGTCGCAGGCCAACAGCCACCTGCACATGACCGCCCAGTGGCTGGTGCCGCCGATGATCTGGTGTGTGGTCACTCTGGCGCGGTTGGCCACCCGCCGGGACACAGCCTGGAGGATCATCGGTACCGGGGCCGCGTTCGGGCTGCTGGTCGCCGCCCAGGTCTTCATCGGCGAGGAGACCCTGTTCCTCACCGCGCTCACCCTCGCAATCGTCACTGTCGCCTATCTCGCCTGGCGGCGCCCGCCCCTGATCCACTTCGCCCGCTTCAGCGCCGGGCTGCTGACCGCCGTCGCCGTCTCGATCCCGTTGCTGGCCTACCCGCTGTGGGTGCAGTTCAAGGGACCGCAGTCGGTGCCAAATGGCGTGTTCAGCCCCGACTACTTCATCGCCGATCTCGCCAGCTTCGTGGCGATCTCCCCGCTGTCACTGTTCGGCAGCGCCGAGGCGACCCGGCTGAGCACCGGCCCGGCTGAGTACAACACCTTCTTCGGCTGGCCGCTGGTGCTGCTCTTCGCCGTCCTGACCATCTGGCTGTCGCGGGAGGCGATCGCCGTGGCCTGCGCGCTGGCGGCCCTCGCGCTGGCGGCGCTGTCCCTCGGGCCGATGATCGTGGTCAACCGCCAGCCGACGGGGCTCGAGGGGCCGTACCAGATGCTCAAAGGCGTCCCGGTCATCGACGGTGCTCTACCCTTGCGGTTCGCGTTGGCGGCGATCCCGCTCGTGGCGGTGCTGCTGGTGCTGGGCCTGGAGAAGGCGAGGCAGTCCTCGCTTCCCTCTATTTTTTGGGGGGTACCCGCAGCCGTTGTCCTGGCGTTGATTCCGATCCTGCCGGCCCAGCTTCCGACCACCGACCGGGCCGCGGTGCCGGCCTTCTACGCCGAGGGGCACTGGCGGCAGTGCGCCTCCGACGGCGACGTGATCGTGCCCGTGCCGGTGGCCACCCCGGGCCAGCCCGAGCCGATGCGCTTCGCCGCCGACCAGAACGTGGCGTTCGGCATGCCGGAAGGTTTCTTCATCGGCCCGTACGGGCGTTATGGCCGGGCCACCATCGGCACATGGAAGCGCCCCACCTCGGCCCTGCTCGCCGAGGTCGCCAAGACGGGCAAGGAACCGTTGGTGGACAACAACATGCGCGCGCAAGCCAAGGTGGACCTGACCCGGTGGAAGGCGAAGTGCGTCGTGCTGACCGAGCACCCGCACCACGACGCGCTGCTGCACACCCTCGAGGCGCTGCTGGGTCCCGGCAAACCGGTCTCCGACGCCGTGATCTGGCGCTTGTAGTCCAAATAGGTCGCGGGCCCCGCCGGAGTGACCTGGCCGGTTACCCTGTGCGGGTGAAGAGTTCTAACCCAGTGCTCAGCCGCATCGGCGCTCAGCGGCCCGTTTACACGGTGCCCGGCGGCCCCGCCGGCATGGAATATCAGACCTATCCCGGGGTCCAGCCGAGCCCTGTGCAGGCGCGGCTCGGCACGGACACGATGTCGATCGACGATGTGGTGGTCAAGACGGCCACCCTGCTCGGCCTGACCACCCTGTTCGCCGCGATCGCCTGGGTCGTCCTCCCGGTGACGGCGCTCTACCCGGCATGGATCGCCGCGATGGTGGTGGGTCTCGTGCTCGGTCTGGTCATCTCGTTCGCCGGCATCACCAACCCGCTGGTCATCGGCGCCTACGCCGTGGTCGAGGGCGTGTTCCTGGGCGCGGTGAGCAAGGCCTTCGAGACGGCGTTCAAGGGCGTCGTGCCGCAGGCGGTGATCGCCACACTAGGCGTCTTCGCCCTGATGACCCTGCTCTACAAGTCGCGGATCATCCGGGCCACCCCGCGCTTCATGAAGGTGGTCATCGGCATCGCCGCCGGCCTCGGCGTCGTGATGCTGGTGAACCTGGTGTGGTATTTCGTCTCCGGCAACGTCAGCCCGCTGCGCGACGGCGGCCCGATCGCGATCGGCTTCAGCCTGGTCTGCATCGTGGTCGCCGCACTGATGTTCGTGGTCAGCTTCCGGCAGATCGAGGATGGCGTGGCCGCCGGCCTTCCCCGCCGCTACGGCTGGCTCAGCGCCTTCGGCCTGCTCGTTGAGTTGGTGTGGATGTATCTGGAGTTCCTGCGGCTGATCAGCTACTTCATGGACGAATGAGCGTACGCTCGCGGGTGCTCGTCGCGAGGTTGAGGTTCGTTCATGCCAGCGCCGCAGGCGATGGCCGACGTCAGGAGGCCATTGCATGAGCGCCGGCCAGGCGACAACCGGCTTGGTCAGGCTCTTACGCCTGACCGAGGTGGTCCTCAACCAGGTCTCGCATTGGTCGGAGGCGCGCTGGGGCCCGCTGGGCGAGACGCTTCACGACGTTATCCAGCGGATGGCCGGCCCCGATCACGCGCTGCCCCGGCTAGGCTCGGTGGCCCTGCCGGATCAGCTGCGTGTGATCGTCGCTGATGTGCTGCGGGAGGGCGACTCGACCCGGATCGATGCCGCCCTCGATGACTTGGCGGGCTTCAGGGGTACCCTCAAAGCTTCTCAATAATCATGGCCATGCCCTGCCCGCCGCCGACACACATCGTCTCCAGTCCGAACCGCTTGTCATGCCACTGCAGGGAGTTGACTAGCGTACCGGTGATGCGGGCACCGGTCATGCCGAAGGGGTGCCCGACGGCGATCGCGCCGCCGTTGACGTTGAGCTTCTCCAGCGGGATGCCCAGATCCTTGTAGGACGGGATGACCTGGGCCGCGAACGCCTCATTGATCTCGACGAGGTCGATGTCGTCGATGTTCATCCCGGCGTGCTTGAGGGCGTTCTGGGTGGCGCCCACGGGACCGATGCCCATGATCTCGGGGCTGATCGCCGTGACGCCGGTGGAGACGATCCGGGCCAGCGGGGTGATGCCCAGCTCGCGAGCCTTGGTGTCGCTCATGATGACCACCGCGGCGGCGCCGTCGTTGAGCGGGCAGCAGTTGCCGGCGGTGATGCGGCCGTCGGGGCGGAAGACCGGCTTGAGCCCGGCCGTGCCCTCGAGGGTGATGCCCGGGCGGGGACCGTCGTCTTTGGACACCACGGTGCCGTCGGGCGTGGTCACCGGCGTGATCTCGCGGGCCCAGAAGCCGTCGACGATCGCCTTCTCGGCGAGGTTCTGCGAGCGGACCCCGAACTCGTCCATCTCCAGCTTGGACACGCCCTTGATCTGGGCGAGGTTCTCGGCGGTCTGCCCCATGGCGAGGTAGATGTCGGGCAGGTCGCCGGTCTCGCGCGGGTCGGTCCAGTCCTCGGCGCCGCCCTGCGCCCGCTCCTCGCTTCGCTTGCGCGCCTTGTCATACTTGGGGTTTTGCCAGCCGCCGCCCACGATCTGAGCGGCCTCGGCCGGCAGCACGTCCGAGTTGCCGCGCGCGTAACGGGAGACCATCTCCACCCCGGCGGAGATGAACACGTCGCCCTCGCCGGCCTTGATGGCGTGGAAGGCCATGCGCGTGGTCTGCAGCGACGAGGCACAGTAACGGGTCAGGGTGGCGGCCGGGAGGTGGTCGTAGCCGAGCAGCGTCGCCACTACCCGGCCCATGTTGAAGCCCTGCTCGCCGCCGGGCAGGCCGCAGCCCAGGTAGAGGTCGTCGATGAGCCGCGGGTCAAGCTGCGGCACCTTGTCGAGGGCCGCGCGCACGATGGTCGCGGTGAGATCATCGGCGCGCAGCTGCGTGAGGGAGCCCTTGCCCGCACGGCCAATGGGCGACCTGGCGGTCGCGACGATCACAGCTTCGGTCATGACTCTCACATTACCTAGCGGTAACCGTCGTGGATGATCTTGTGCGATATCTCTTACCTACAAAGCGCCTCGAGCTTGTCCTCGGCTTCCTCGAACCCCTTGCCGTCCGCTTGGATGAACCTGTCGAAGTCCTGGCCCGCGGCCCGCAGCACGGTGTGCTGGGCCTTGACCTGCACGGTGAACGTGGTTCAGGGCCGCCTTCAGCTCCGCGTCACTGGCGGTCGCCAGACGCTTCTCCCCGATCGTCTGCATCTCGGCGAGCATGGCGTTGGCCTCCGCTATTGCCTTGGGCTCCAGGGACGGGTCATCCATCGCCTTGAACATCGTGTCCGCGAGGCCGAACGCTCTCAGGGTGACCGCGTCGAGTTCCTTGGTGGGCGTCGCACAGGTCGTGGCCTGGTCGACGATTGCCGGGGCGGCCGGGCTGGAAGCCGTTGCGGCCGTTGGGTTTCCTCGGTCTTTTGGGGGTACCAAGATCAGCACGGAGCATACAGCACGGGTGCGTCGCCTGTCCCGATCGTAGCCCGGTCCTCCGGATGCTCGACATAGTGGCGGATCGCGCTGACCAGGGACGCGGGATCCATGTTCAACCGCGCGATCGGGATGCTCAAACTGAGCGGATAGGAATGCGTCGCCTTGAGGTCGATCCTCATCCGGCCCCACCAGCGCTTTGCCGGCTCGACCATCGGACTGCCCGGGGCGATCTGATCCCAGCCCAACCGGGTCGACTGGAAGAGTTGCCGGATCGTCAGACCCTCCGGGTCGAGGTCGATTCTTGGGCGCCGCACCAGCAGGCACGCCAGCGCGAGGGCCACCATGACTCCCGTGAAGGAGAGCACTACCAGCCAATCCGAGCGGGACTCCGACAGGCGCAGCAGGTGCCTGTCGCGTTCGGTCGGTACCACGCCGGCGCCGAAAAATAACATCAGGATCGCCTGCGTTCCGGCTTGGTACAGCGAGGGCCCGACCGTGAGCCGGCCATTGACGACCGTGAAACCGGCGGACCGATTGCGGTCCCAGCGGTGGATCAGGCTGAAGATGCCCAACGGGATGATCGCGCTGGCCATGAGGGCGGCGATCAGCGCCAGCGGCCCTACACCTTCACTCATGTCCCAGGTGAGCGGCGCCACCCAGAACGTGGTCACCACACGCATCGCGAAGGCCAGCATGCCGATCAGGAAGGCCGACCAGCGCAACGTGTTTGGCGCCATGCTGGGCAGGTTAGCCGACTCGTGCCACCACCGCCGCCCCACTGTTGATCTAGCATTTTCCCCGAAAATGTTGGCTCCCAACTGGTTGAGGCCGCACTTTCCCAGAAAATGCTAGATCAAAGGATCATGGGTTCCGCCTTGAGCAAAGCAAGCGAGCGGGGCGCTAGGGGAGGCGGGGGGTGACTCCGGCGGCGTGGGCGACGGCGGGCAGCAGGGCGTAGGCCCAGACGCGGTAGCCGTCGGCCGACGGGTGGTAGCGATCGTTGCAAAGCGTGTTGGGGTCGGCGCGGAACACGGCACCGGTCTCGGCGCCCAGATCGACCACCGCGCCACCGGCCGCATGTACCGCGCGCACCTGGGCCCGGGCGACCCGGCGGCCGAGCCAGCCGACGATCTGCCGCAGCGGCTGGGCGATGGCCCGGGCGGCGCCCAGGTCGGGGCACGCGCCGACGACGACCTCGACCCCGGCGTCGCGCAGGCGGCGCACGGCGGCGCCGAGGTAGACCGCGGCGTCGGAGGGGCGGCGCAGGCCGGTCGCGTCGTTGGCGCCCACCAGGATCACGGCCACGTCGGGGCGGTCGCCGAGCAGGCAGCGGGCGACCTGGGTGGCCAGGTCCGAGGAGCGGGAGCCGGCGACGCCGACGCTGGAGAGGATGACCTGGCGGCCGTCGGCGGAGAGCAGGTCGGCGAGCTGGCCGCCCACGGTGTCGACCAGGCGCTCGACGCCCACGCCGAGCGCGGTGGAGTCACCGAGGAGCACCAGCCGAAGCGGCGGCCCGTCGACCGGGCCGACCTTGGCGCGCAACGCCATGCCGAGCGAGGGCTTGGCGTAGCGGCGGCTGCGAGCCATGATCGCTTCCGTGGTGAGCAGGGCGGCTCCTCCCAGAGTGCCGGCCACGAGGGTGATGGTGGCGGCCCGGGCGATCTTGCGAGCCAGTCTGGCCTTGCTCATGTCTGCTCCTGTATCTCATGCGGGCGGACCGCTTCCCACACCCGGCGGCGCAGTTGCGCCCACCGGCCAGCTGGGCCGCGATCGCGCCCCGCCACCCGGACCCGGCTGACCTCCGTGCCGGCGTGGCGGACCGCCTCGACCGCGGCCTGTGGCAGCGACCGTACCCCGTGAACCCCCGACTCCGCTGCCTGTAGTTTGGCGATAGGCGTGCGCATCGCCGCGACCACGGTCGGAAGTAGCACGGACGCGGCCAACGCATACCCATCGGCGGATGGATGGTAACGGTCCAAGGAGAACATGCGGTGCGGTTGGGCGGCGAACCTGGGACCGAGGAGTGAACCTAGGGAGACGGTCCAGCCGCCGGCCTCGACGACCGCGACCGTCTGGGCTTGCGCGAGCTGGCGGCTCCACAGCCCGGCGAGCCATCTCAGCGGCGGCTGGATCGGTTGCACCGAACCGAGATCCGGGCATGTTCCCACGACCACCTGCGCGTCGATCAGGCGCAGCCGCCGCACGGCGTCGGCGAGGTGGCGCACGGCGGCGCCGGCGCCCGAGCGGTGGGTGACATCGTTGGCGCCGATGAGGATGACCGCCACGTCGGGCCGCGCATCCAGAGCTTCTTCGACTTGGTACCCCAACCGCGGCGAAGTGCATCCGACGACCGCATAGTTGCGCAGTCGCACCGGCCGCCCCAGGCGGCGCGAAAGGCCGGTGGCGATCAGCGCCCCGGGTGTCTGCCGGGCCCGGTACACTCCGAGCCCGGCGGCCGAAGAGTCGCCGAGCAGGGCCAGCCGCACCGGCCCGCCGCCGAATTTGGCGCCGTAGATCCCGTCGGCACGCGGCGGCGGCGCCTCGGCCAGCGGGATGGTCCGGCGGGCGAGTTCGGCCTGGCCGAGGAGGACTCCGATCGCGGCCGCCCCCGCGGCGGTGATCGCGCTGCCGCTGTACAGCACAATCTTTGTCCACCCTGGCTTAGGCGAAGTATTCTCGGTGGCGCCCATGGCACAAAGTTAACCGATCCCGGTGGTGTGACGATGGAGGCGAGATGGCTAGCACAATGGGGCGAGCAGCGGCTTTCACGGCCCTGTGGAGGGCGCTTGTGGCCAATCGCGAGGGGCCTTCGATCGGCACTCGCCTGGCAGCGCTGCCGCGGATGGTCTGGCAGACCCTCATGGGGCGTTACGACGGCGGTGCCCGAGTTCTCATGATCCTCGGCGGGGCGCTCTATGTCGTGTCTCCGATAGATCTCCTGCCGGAGGCGCTGCTTCTCCTTCCGGGCCTGCTTGACGACGCTTTCATCATCGCCTGGCTGGCCGGCGCGATTCTGTCGGAAACCGAGCGCTTCCTGAAGTGGGAGGATGCCCGCGTACCGCGCGTGGTCATCGACGGGGACGTCGCTTAGTGGTCATGTCCGTAAATTCGTCGGGGGTTACTCGGATTGGCCGGTGAGGTAGAGGGTGCAGGCGCAGTCGAGGGCTTCTTCTGCGGTGCCGACGGGCTGGCCGTTGGGCAGGACCGAGTCGTGGTAGCCGTCTTTGCTGGCCAGGTAGATAGCGAAACCCCACTGGTTGGCGTAGCCGTGGTAGCGCAGCCGGCATAGTGGCAGCAGGGTGCCGTCGGGTAGCTGGCCGCTGATGTAGGCCAGGGCGCCGCGGTGGCGTACTTGGACGCTGGTCAGGGCGGGCCAGTGTTTGTGGGCGTGGTCGGTGAGCCGGTACAGCAGAGAGTCTTTGGTGGATTGCGGTGGTGTGGCCACAGCCCTCTATCGTGCCCGATCGGCGGAGTGCCGCGCGTGTCTGGTCGGATGTTGGTGTGGCAAAACAGCCTGGTGTCGATGTGTAGTCGGGATCAGGTCGTGCTTTCCGATGCTGAACGGGCGGTGTTGACGGCTGTGGTGGCCCGCCCGAGGGCTACTCAGCGTCAGGTGTTGCGGGCGCGGATTGTGTTGGCAGCGGCCGATCGGGTGCCGTCGGTGGTGATCGCGGCCCGGTTGGGCATCTGTGATGACACGGTGCGTAAATGGCGGGGGCGGTTTTGCCGCAAGCGGATGGCTGGGCTGGTCGATGCGCCTCGGTCGGGACGGCCGGCGAAGTTCACGCCGGTGCAGCAGGCGCAGGTCAAAGCGATCGCTTGTGAGTTGCCGGCCAGCCGGGGAGTGCCGCTGTCGCGGTGGTCGAGCTGGGAGTTGGCGTGTGAGGCGATCGCGGCCGGTGTCGTGACCGACATCTCGCCGGCCACGGTGCGCCGGCTGCTGGCCGGTGACGCGCTCAAGCCGTGGCGCTACCGGTCCTGGATCGCGCCCCGGGCGCCGGACTTCGCGGCCAAAGCTGCTGTGGTGCTCGACTTGTACGCCCGGATATTCGACGGCAAACCTCTGGGGGAAAACGAATTCGTGGTATGCGCCGATGAGAAGACATCGATTCAGGCACGCTGTCGTTGCCACCCGACGTTGCCGCCCGGGTTGGCAAGGCTGATGCGGGTGGAACACGAGTACGAGCGGGGCGGGGCCGTAGCTTATCTGGCCGCCTGGGATGTGCACCGTGGCAAGGTGTTGGGCCGCTGTGCGCCCACGACCGGGATCGTCCCGTTTGCTGCCCTGGTCGAGCAGGTCATGACCCAGCAGCCGTATGCCAGCGCGGATCGGGTGTTCTGGGTGGTGGACAACGGGTCATCGCACCGCGGGCAGGCTGCCGTCGACCGGCTCCAGACCGCGTGGCCCACTGCGCATTTGATCCATACCCCGGTGCACGCCTCGTGGTTGAATCAATGTGAGATCTACTTCTCGGTGGTGCAGCGTAAAGTGTTGACTCCCAACGATTTTTACGACACAGCCGATATCGAGGCGAGGCTGGCCGCGTTCGAAGACCTGTACAACTTCGCTTCTCGGCCGTTCAAATGGCGCTACACCACCAAAGACCTCGGTGAGCTGCTCGACCGTCTCGCCGCCCACGAAGCTACGTCACATGCCGTTGCCCTACCCCCTACGAATTTACGGACATGACCACTTAGTGGTCGTTCAGGTGGGCCGATTAGTCTGGTCGGGTGCGCTACTACGAGAACGTCGTCGAGCTGATCGGCAACACGCCGCTGGTGAAGCTGCGCAGTGTCACCGAGGGAATCGGTGCCGCCGTGCTCGCCAAGATCGAGTACCTTAACCCGGGCGGTTCGGTCAAGGACCGCATCGCCGTGCGTATGGTCGAGGCGGCCGAGCGCGATGGTCTGCTCAAGCAAGGCGGCACCATCGTCGAGCCGACAAGCGGCAACACCGGCGTGGGTCTGGCCCTGGTGGCGCAGCTCAAGGGGTACAAGTGCGTGTTCGTCTGCCCCGACAAGGTCAGCGTGGACAAGCAGAACGTGCTTCGCGCCTACGGCGCCGAGGTGGTCGTCTGCCCGACGGCGGTGGCGCCCGATGACCCGCGCTCCTACTACAACGTCTCCGACCGCCTGGCCCGGGAGATCCCAGGCGCGTGGAAGCCGGATCAGTACTCCAACCCCAACAACCCGATCTCGCATTACGAGACGACCGGACCGGAGATCTGGGAGCAGACCGACGGCCGGATCACCCACTTCGTCGCGGGCGTCGGGACCGGCGGCACCATCTCGGGCATCGGGCGGTTCCTCAAAGAGAAAAACCCCGATGTCAAAATCATCGGTGCCGATCCGGAGGGCTCGGTCTACAGCGGCGGCACCGGGCGGCCCTACCTCGTCGAGGGCGTGGGCGAGGACTTCTGGCCGCAGACCTACGATCGCACCATCTGCGACGAGATCATCGAGGTGACCGACAAGGAGTCCTTCCACCTCACCCGGCGCCTGGCGCGTGAGGAGGGGCTGCTGGTCGGCGGCTCCTGCGGCATGGGGGTGGTCGCCGCGCTGCGGGTCGCCGAGCGCGAGGGCCCCGACGCGGTCGTGGTCGTGCTGCTGCCTGATGGCGGCCGCGGGTACCTTTCCAAGATCTTCAACGATGACTGGATGGCCCGCTACGGCTTCCTGAGCACCGCGGCCGGCGGCATGACCATCTCCGACGTGCTGGCCGGCAAGCGGGGCAACCTGCCCGAGATGGTGCACGCCCACCCGACCGACACGGTCCGCGACGCGATCGACATCATGCGCGAGTATGGCGTATCCCAGCTGCCCATCCTGAAGGCGGAGCCACCCGTGGTCACGGGCGAGATCACCGGGTCGATCTCCGAGAAGGAGCTGCTTGACGCGCTGTTCACCGGCTCGGCCCACCTGCACGATCCGGTCGACAAGCACCTGAGCTCACCGCTACCGATGATCGGTGGCGGGCAGCCGGTGTCCGAGGCCGTGGCCTTGCTGGAGAAGGCCGACGCGGCGCTCGTGCTGGTGGACGGTAAGCCGGTCGGGGTGATCAGCCGTCAGGACGTGCTGACCCACCTTGGTTAGCGAAAAGTCAGTAATCGCACATCTCGTCCGTCGAGTCGGCTTGCTCATCGCGTTGTCTTAGCGATAACGAACGAAGGCGGTGAGCAGCGACTTGACGAGGACAACCGAGATCATTGATCCGCTCCTCCGGCGCGACGCGCAGCACATCATCGATCGGCACAACCGGCCCGACGACGATCGCCGGTGTGTCTGGTGTGGACTGTCGTGGCCGTGCCCACCTCGACGCATGGCCGACTGCGCCGCGGCCGCGTCCAGCCGGCCGTGGCGTGAGTCATGGCTGGCCAGCAACGACAGGCAGGACCTCAGATCGTTGCCGCGCTGGCGAATGGACCGGTGTCGCATCGACTGATCGAATCTTTCTCCCCGGGTGACCTCCATCGCGCCCCGCCGGCGCTGGCGGTCTCCGTGCACCGACCCATCGTGGAAATCGGCAAGCCTCCGCCGATACCAAGCGCCACCGGCCAGGCGTGATCCGCGCGGGAAGGTGTCAGGGCGAGGGCAGTGGTCTCCCGGCTCCCCGCAGTCCGGTCACCGCCCTCGCCCGGTCTTTTTCAAGACATTTGTTGGGTACCCGCGAAGCCGCCATGCCATCCTGATGCGCGATGAATCCCATCGTCGCTTTCACGCTGCTCGCGGCCGGAACAGCGCGGTTAGCCGTGCCGCTGTCCGCCCCGGTGCAGGTCCACGTCTACACCTCCGAGGTGCGGGTCGCGCCGGGCGGCGCGGTGCAGGAGTTCACTTTGGACTGCAAGCCGGGCCAGTCGGTGCTCAGCGGGGGTTTCCGGCATATCACACCCGAGTTGCGGGTGGTGGCCAGCTACCCTTCTCCGGCCAAGGCCGCCTGGGTGGTCAGCGCGGCCCTGCCCGACCGGACGCCCGCGGACCTGACGCTGAGCGTGGTGTGCGCCGAGGGTGATATCCGTACCGCGGTGAAGGTCGCGACCGGGGACAAGCTGTCGGTGTCGACGCAGTGTCCGCAAGGGACGATCGTGACCGGGGGTGGGTACTCCTCCGGGAACGCCGCGTTCCTCGGCAGCTATCCGGCGGTGGGGGAGGGCTGGGCGGTCACCGCGATCTCGTTGCCCGGCAACGAGATTCCCAACCTGACCGTCTATGCGGTGTGCGCCTCGGGGGCGGTGCGCCCGGCCGGGGCCGGGATGGAGACGCTTCAGGTGCCCGCGTCGGTCCAGTCCCCATGCCCGCAGACGATCACGCCGACGACAAGAGGCGCGCCGGCTTGTGGCTACATCCGGTCGGGCGGCCTGGAAGTGCCATGTGAGGGCACGCTCGTCGGCGGCGGTTATGAGGTGGCCGAGGGGCAGATGCCGCCGTTCGCGATCGCGGGTGCCGGTGTCTCCCGCGAGGCGTGGCAGGTCACGGTCAACGGGCGCGGCCCCGATAACGGGCCGTTGAGTGTGCGCCTGATCGCGATCTGCATATTGCTCCCCGAACCGGATCCGGTGGTGGTCGGGCCGCCGATCGAGCCGGTCGCCGAACGCGACGAGGTCCTGCCGCTGATCGCCAGCTCGTGCGTGGTGGCCGCGCTGCTGCTGGCGCTGGTCCTGGTGATGAGCGCCCGGATGCGCAGCCGCACCAGGAAAGGCCAGCAGGCCCAGGTGGCCGTGGTGCTGCGCTCGCATCACAGCAGCTTCCGCCTTGACGAGTTCCGGGAGGTCCGATGACGACGGTCCGGGAGCTCGTCTTCGGGGACGAGGCAGGCGAGGTCCGGGCGGCGGAACGGTTCGCGCATGATGTGTCGATCGCGGAGGCCGCCGTGGCGGCGGTGTCGCAGGCGCTCGACTTCGAGGTGAGCGACGTCGTGGTGTGGGCGTGGAAGACGCGCTCGGCGCTGCTGGAGGCAGCGCACGAGACCCGCGCGACGCCCGGGTTGGCGCGCGAGGTGACGGTGAAAACCTATGCGCTGCCTTGGGATTACGAGATGCACCTGGATGTCGTGATCAACGGGACCCGCTCGGCGACGGTGAAGTTCGTGCTGTCGATAGCTTTGGAGATCACGGCGCTGGCGGCGACGGTCCAAGACGGACAGCTCGTGTCTCTCAAGAGCGGGCGCTGCAAGGCATCGGCGTCGCTGGAGGCCGAGGGGCGCATGCTGGCCGAGCGCGAGATGGTGCTGGACCTGATGGCTGAGGTGAAGGTCGGCGACGGCATCGCCCTGATACCGGAGGCCGTGGAATCGCCGGATGATGAGCCCAGCCAGGCGGACCGACCTTGACCTGGGCGGGGTCGACGTCGGTTCATTGCTTCAGGTCCCAGAACCAGGGCAGGGATGAGGGCTCCCATTCAGGATCGGGTTGGAAGGCGCAATGGGTACCATCGAAAGGAAAAAGTCCTTGCTGGACAAGGGAAATCAGCCTCAGACCCTCGGTCCGGACCCGCTCGCCCTCGGCGGCGTCCCAGCACAGCGGGTGGCCGGTCCCGGCGATGAACTCGTCCTCGTCCTTCCATCGCCAGGAGCGGTCCGGGGCGACCAGGATGTCGAGGGTGCGGTCGTTGACGTCGAGACCACCCATCCATCGGGTCGCGGGCAGTTCAAGGTTGACGTACCATCCGGTGAACTCGTGGCGGCCGTTGAAGAACCATAGGACCGTGTGAAGGCTGCCGGGTGGGGTCAGAAACAGCGCGCCGCCCTCGGTGTAGAACGCGGAAAGGCCTGGCAGCAAGGGCATTCGAAGCTCCTGCACGTAGGGCAGGTGGCGGGTGCGTTTGCCGTCAAGGGTTCTCGGGCTGATGTAATCGGAACGCGCGTCGACCCACATCAGCAGGCCGTGCTCGTCGTCAGCGACCACGCGCCCGGCGACGCAGGTGCTGATCCGGCCGTCGGGGTGAAGGTTGCGGCGCACGATCGTCTGCCCCGTTTCAAAGCGCATCCGGCTATTTTCGCTTTGAAGGGTTGAGGGCGCGCGCCGGGGTTATGCGTTGCTGGACCTGCGAGGGCGGCCGGGTCACCGTGCACGATCCCGCGGCTCCCGCGCTCTAAATTGGACCGGATCGGTTTCTCGCCGGAGACTTAGGGTCGTGCATGTTTTGCGACGCGTCCTCAGCCCGGCGGGATACCTCATTGTCGCCCTCTTTTTCCTACTGCCCTTTGTGGGCGTCGACTTCGACTCGCCACTGCTGCGCGGCCGGGCCGGCTGGTCCGGCGTCGACGTGACGGTGGGCGGCGAGGCGAGTATTTCTCTAAATATCATCTGGTACGGGGAGAACGGCGCTCTGCGCACCGAGGCGACCACCATGGAAGCCTTCTACGGCGAGGAACGGGCCGATCAGTTCCTGCCCCACCAGTTCCTGCACAGCCAGGCGCTGGCGATCGCGGCCGCGGTGATGGTGCTCGCCGGACTGCTGTCCGGAGTCCTTGCGGGCCAACGGGTTCAGGCGTGGGTCGCGGCGGTGGCCGGCCTGGGCGCGGCCGGTACCATAGTGATCGCCGAGGCGCGGGCGGTCGAATTCACGGGCCCGTATACGGCGCCGGAGTATGGGTTCTGGCTCACATTAGGCCTGCTGATCGTGCTCGGGGCGGCGAACGCGGTGCACGCCATCCGCCTACGGTGAACCTCAGCGGAGGTTGAGGCCGCCGTCGAGCAGCTTGACGTCGAGCAGCCGCCGCCAGTCATCAGCGGTCAACCCGGCCAGATCCGCGTGCGGCACCGGCCGGCTGATTCCCGCGTTGTTCACGAGCACGTCGAGCCGCCCGTGCTCGGCCAGCACCCGCGGCACCAGCCCTTTGGCGGCCTCGTCGTCGGCGAGATCGGCTTGGTAGTAGGTTCCACCGAGTTCTTCGGCCAGCGCGACACCGGCCTCCCGGCTCGACCGCGAGTGCACCGCGACCGTCATGCCATCCGCCGCCAGCCGCCGCGCTGTCGCCGCCCCGATCCCCGCACCGGACCCCGTTACCAACGCCACCCTGGTCATCGGGTGATCTTACGGTCAACCCGCCGCCAACGCGGACTGAGCCGCCTTGATCGCAACCGCCTGCATGCCGCGCAGGCATGCCTCACCATCGGCCAGCGACATCAGATGGGTGTCGAGAAACAGGCTCAGTCGCATCGCGTCAGCCGTGTCGTTCTCCACCCGGCCGAACATCCTTCGAAGTGGCTCGCTCTCCGTCGGTGTCCATCGCAACACGCTGCGCGGCAACGCCTCTTCGATCATCTGTGACGTAACCTCCGGCACCGCCTTACCCTCGCCACGCCGGTTGTTGAAGAAGCAGGCGATGTCGATCTCCGCCCCGCGGTCCCGGGACACCCGCCGCTGCAGTTCCACAAGATCGATCGGATCATGATACGCGTGTTTGTAAGCGGCCATCGTTGCCCGCCTCACGCGCGGCAACGCCTCATCGAATGGCACGTCAGCCACGTCCAACACACACAATCCCGGCTGTGTCGCGCTACAGACCACGTCGGCCAGGCCGGGGCGGAAGCGGTTGCCCACCAACGGCCGGACTACCACCGGGTTGATTCCGGTGATCTGTGTCATGGCGATGGCGAAGGTAGCCAAGAACAGGGTGTCGGTGTCAACTCCGGTGCGGTCCACGAGTGCCGCGATCGCCAGCCGCATCGCGGGCGAGGTGAAATCCGCGGTCCACACCGGCGTCTGCTCGACATCATGACATTCGTGGTATCGGCGCGGTTCGATCGCGCGCAGGATCGACTCGAAGTACCGCAACGCCGCCTCGTTCTGCCGCCGGCCGGACGGTGACTGCTGCCACCTCGCCTGCTCCAGAGGCTGCGTCCCGGCCACCGCCGTGTCGACGCGGGCGGGCACCTCGCGCTGCAACACCCTGGCGCCATGAGCGTCGGCGGCGAAGTGACTTATCAGCGCCACAACGTGGGTAAGTTTGCCGTGCCGGCGCACGACGCCCATCCGGATCGGCCACTCAGCGGCGAAATCCAAATCGGTGTCGATGTAGCGGCGGTGCACGTCCTTGGCGGTGGTATCCGGATCCGCTTCGCCCGCGTCGATGACCTCCAGCGCGATCTCGCCGCTCGCATAAACCACCTGGCGCGGCCGGTTGCGATCCTCCAGCAGCAGCTTTGTCCGCAACACCTGGTAACGGCTCACCATGTAGCGCAGCTCACCGGCGATGTCCTCGACGGTGGTCTCAGGCGACAGCGGCACGATCCCGCCCACCGGCATCCAGGACCGCAGGCGCAGCACGGTCATCCAGGCTTCCTGCTGCCCCCAGGCCAGCTCTCCGGTGCCACTGCCTTCGCCTTCGAACGCGACGACAACCCGATCGACCGAACTCTCCATGAACATCCTCTCCAGGCCGGATGTTGCACGAAGACAGATGGTAGTCGCTGCCGCCCCTACGAACCATCAGCAAAAGTCCGTACCCGGAAAGGGGTTCCGAATCGTCGACCTCACGCCGTAATTCCGTGCGGCCGGCAGGACTTGCCCTCGCCTGTGATCATGTGTGCCATGAAGTTGGACTGGCGGGGGCCGCTGTGGTTGAAGGCTCTGACCGTGGCTGGATTTGCCCTCTATATCTTTACGCTGGCTCAGGTCATCCCCAAGGACACGCCCGGTGGCAGGCTCTTTGTGCCCTTCATCGCGATGGTGTACTGGGTTCCAGTGGTCGCTTGGATGAACGACCGGTTCCGGGGCGAGTACGGGGTCGACGCGGCTCGCCGCGCCCGGATAGAACGCAAACGCCTACTACGCCAGCAGCGCCGGCGTCGGCTCCGGCGGTGAGGCCTACATCGTGGTCAGACGTTGTCGGTGATCCCGACCGGGCAGCTCATGCCGTTGGGGCCGATCCCGCAGTACCCGCCCGGGTTCTTGTGGAGGTACTGCTGGTGGTAGTCCTCGGCGTAGTAGAACTGGTCCAGCGGTTTGATCTCCGTCGTGATCTCCCCGTACCCCGACCGCGTCACCACCGGCTGGAAGGACTTCGCCGAGGACCGCGCCGTCTCCAGCTGGGCGGCGTTGGAGGTGTAGATGGCCGACCTGTACTGGGTGCCGATGTCGTTGCCCTGCCGCATGCCCTGGGTCGGGTCGTGGTTCTCCCAGAAGACCTTGAGCAGGGTCGCGTACGACACGATCGCCGGGTTGAAAACGACGAGAACGGCCTCGGTGTGACCGGTCATGCCGGAGCACACATCTTCATATGTCGGATTCGGGGTGATTCCGCCCGCGTACCCCACCGCGGTGGAGTGGACTCCATCGATCTTCCAGTAGAGGCGCTCGGCTCCCCAGAAGCAGCCCATGCCGAAGACGGCGGTCTCGTACCCAGCGGGCCAAGGCCCCTTGAGTGGCGTGCCGAGCACATCGTGGCGCATGGGGACCGGCATCTCGGTCTGGCGGCCGGGCAGGGCGGTAGCTGGGGTGGGCATCTCGAGCTTCTTGTGGCGCAGGAACATGACTCCAATAGTGCCCCAGTAAGGTGAGCGTATGCCTTACGGGTTTGAAACGCTTGCCATCCACGCTGGCCAGGAGCCTGACCCGCGCACGGGTGCGGTGATCCAGCCGATCTTCCAGACCTCGACCTACGCGCAGGACGCGGTCGGGGCTCCCCGGCTCGGTTACGAGTATTCGCGGTCGGGCAATCCGACCCGCGACGCGTTGCAGGAGTGCCTGGCGGCGCTCGAGGACGGCTCGAGGGGGCTGACCTTCGCGTCCGGCCTGGCGGCCGAGGACACGTTGATCCGCACGGTGTGCCGGCCGGGCGATCACGTCGTGATCCCCAACGACGCCTACGGTGGCACGTTCCGCCTGTTCGCTCGCGTCGCCGAGCGCTGGGGGCTGTCCTGGACCGTCGCCGACATCTCCAATGTCGACGATGTCCGGGCGAAGATGGAGAAGACCACCCGGATGATCTGGGTGGAGACGCCGACGAACCCGCTGCTCACCATCGCCGACATCGCCGCTCTGGCCGCCCTGTCCCGCGAGCACGGCGCGCTTCTGGTGGTGGACAACACTTTCGCCAGCCCGTACCTGCAGCAGCCGCTGGCCCTCGGGGCCGACGTGGTCGTCCACTCGACCACCAAGTACATCGGCGGGCACTCCGATGTGGTCGGTGGCGCCCTCGTGCTCAACGACCCGGAACTGGCCGATTCCCTTAAGTTCCACCAGAATGCGATGGGCGGCGTGAACGGGCCGTTCGACGCCTGGCTGACCCTGCGCGGGGTGAAAACCCTTGGCGTGCGGATGGATCGCCACTGCGACAACGCCGAGAAGGTCGCCGACTTCCTCACCCGGCACCCGCGCGTCACGAGCGTGCTCTACCCGGGCCTGCCCGACCACCCGGGCCACGAGGTCGCCGCCAAGCAGATGCGCCGCTTCGGCGGCATGATCAGCTTCCGCACCGGCGATCCCGCGATGGCCGAGGCGATTTGCAACGGCACCAAGGTTTTCACCCTCGCCGAGTCGCTGGGCGGCATCGAGTCGCTGATCGAGCACCCCGGCCGGATGACCCACGCCAGCGTGGCCGGGTCGGTGCTCGAGGCGCCGGCCGACCTGGTGCGCTTGTCGGTCGGCATCGAGACGGTCGAGGATCTGATCAGCGATCTCGCCTCCGCCCTGGCTTAGAGCCGCTGCAGCTCGGTCACGCTCTGCTCGCCCTGCAGGCGCAGGTTATTGCCTTGGCATGTATAGGTTTCCGGCGTAGTCGAGGCCTCCATGGGCTGGGCGGTGTTGACGGTGCCGTTGATCTTCAGGGTGCTCGTCCCGAGCGTGACCGGGTTGCTGTAGCGGATCGTCGTCGCGTCGGCCTCGTAGTCGAGCAGCATTGACCCGTTGTTCAGGATCTCGTAGCGGTTGCTGCCGGAGGAAGCCGCATAAACCACATTTTGGTACAGCACAAGAACGCTTCCATCGGCAGAGAACCTGGTGACCGCCCCCTTGCCGCTGAACCGCAACTCAGAGCTTCCGAACGGGACGGTGAGCACACCATTGGTCTCGAGCCAGTCGCCTATCAGACACTCGGGACCCGTGACGCTCGGTGGCGTCGGCATAGCGGAAGGTACCGGGACACCGGAGCCCAGGGTGGACTGCCGGCGAAGCGACACGAACGCCGTGGCGCTTCCGACCAAGCACACACCCAGCACAACTACGATGGCCACCACGCCGGCGATGATCGGAAGCGTCCAATCGCGACGGGTCACCGGTGGCGGAGGGGTCAGCGACATGGGGCCAGCATCGCACGGCCCGGCCGAGCGACGGACCATACTGTAGCGACATCGATGGAAAGGTTGGCGCGATGGCGGAAACCTGGGTCGGGGCAACGGCCAAGCAGATCGCACGGGCGGTGCGGCGCGGGGACACCTCGGCCACGCAGGTGGTCGCCGATCACCTGGATCACCTGCGGCGCACCGATCCGATCGTGGCCGCGTTCCGGGTGGTGCGCGCGGCGGAGGCGTTGGCCGAGGCCGAGAGCGTCGACGACGAACCGGACCTGGGCGACCTCCCGCTGGCCGGGGTGCCGATCGCGGTCAAGGAGAACACGCCCGTCGCGGGGCTTCCCACATTCAACGGCTCCGAGGCGGCAAGCCAGGCGGTCGCGGCGACCGACCATGAGCTGGTGCGCCGGTTGCGCGGCGCCGGTGCGGTGGTGCTGGGCACGACACGCATGCCGGAGCTGGGACTGTGGGGCACGACCGACGATGACACGGCGGTGACGCGCAATCCATGGAAGCTGGAGCGGACGCCGGGCGGCTCGTCAGGAGGTTCCGCCGCCGCGGTTTCTTCAGGTTTGGTACCCATTGCGCACGCCAACGACGGGCTGGGTTCGGTGCGCATCCCCGCCGCCTGCTGCGGTCTCATCGGTCTGAAACCCGGCCGCGGCGTGCTGCCGGTCGAGATGGGCCACGACGACTACTGGTTCGGCTTGGTGGAGCACGGAATCCTGGCCACCACCGTGGCGGACGCCGCCCTGGGATTCGCTGTCCTAAGTGGACGCGCACCGCAGCCGTTGACCCAGCCCGGCCGGCTGCGCATCGCGGTGTCCCTGCGCTCCCCGCTCGACGGCGCCGGGCCCGATGAAGGGGCCAAGGCGGCGGTACACTCGGCGGCCAAACAACTCGTCGAGGCGGGCCACGACACGATCACCGTCGATCCGCCGTACCCGCGCTCGCTCGGCATGCGCGGCGTCGCGACCTGGTTCGCGGCGGCGTACCGGGACGCCATCGAGTCCAAGATGGACATAACCAAGCTGCAACGGCGCACCCGCGGGCACATCCGCATGGGAGAGTGGGCGTGGCGCAAGGGGTATGTGCGCGAGCAGGACAGAGACGACTTCCGGGAGCGGTGTCTCGCGTTCTTCGCCGATCGCGGTGTGGATGTATTGATGACCCCGGTGCTGGCGCGCAGCCCGCTGGTCGCCCGGCAGTGGCACCGGCGCGGCTGGCTGCTCAACCTGATCTCCAACATGCGCTATGCGCCTTTTGCCGCGGCGTGGAACATTACGGGCTTTCCGGCGCTGACGGTTCCGGTGGGGGTGCGGGCTGACGGGCTGCCTTCGACCGTGCAGCTGGTCGGGCCTCCCGGGACCGAGTTGCTGTTGCTCGCCGTGGCGGGGCAGATGGAGCTTTCTTCTCCTTGGCGCCGTCACGCTCCTGGGTATCCGCGTCCCTGAGCGTCGCGGCAGTGCAACTCAAGGTCCACCAAGATCTGGGAATTTGCTTGGCAATAGCCCTTCGGCGGGGGCTTTTCGTGGGTTATTGCCGGGCAAGTTGCGCGATCATGGCCAGCCGGGCCTTAACGATCGGTTAGGGGCTAGAGGCGGGAACGAGCGGAGGGTGGGAGTATCGAGGGGTGATGCCCGATCTGATTACTCTCGCCGATGTCGAATCCGCTCGTGAGCTGCTGCGGGGGGTTATCCGCAAGACGCCGCTGGAGCCCTGCCGGCCGTTGACCGCGAAGTTGGGCGGGCCCGCCTGGCTCAAGTGCGAAAACCTGCAGCGGGCCGGGTCGTACAAGGTCCGCGGGGCCTATGTACGGATTTCCCGGTTGAGCGACGAGGAGAAGGCGCGGGGGGTGGTCGCGGCGAGCGCCGGCAACCACGCGCAGGGGGTGGCGCTGGCGGCGGGGCTCAATCACACCAAGGCGACGGTGTTCATGCCGGTGGGGGCTCCGCTGCCCAAGGTGTCGGCGACGAAGGGGTATGGCGCGTCGATCGAGTTGGCCGGTACGACAGTGGACGAGGCGCTGGAGGCGGCGAAGGAGTTCTCGGATAGGACGGGCGCGGTATTCATCCATCCGTTTGATCATCCGGACGTCATCGCGGGGCAGGGCACCGTGGCATTGGAGATCCTGGATGAGTTGCCGGATGTTGGCACGATCATCACCGGGATCGGCGGGGGTGGCCTGATCTCGGGCATGGCGGTGGTGGCCAAGGCGATCCGGCCCGAGATCCAGATCGTGGGGGTGCAGGCTTCCGGAGCGGCCGCGGTGCCGCCCTCGCTGCGGGCGGGGGCGCCGGTGAGGTTGAAGCACATATCGACGATCGCGGACGGTATCGCGGTGCAGCGGCCGGGGGATCTCACCTTTGCGCACATAAGCAAGCTGGTGGATGAGGTCGTCACGGTGACCGATGAAGAGATCTCGCGGGCGCTGCTGATGCTGCTGGAGCGGGGCAAGCTGGTGGCTGAACCGGCGGGAAGCGTTGGTGTGGCGGCACTTTTGGCGGGTGCGGCCCAGGTGAGCAAGCCCGTCGTGGCGGTGGTCTCGGGTGGAAATATTGATCCTCTTCTTCTGATGCGGGTGCTCGATCGCGGGCTGTCGGCGGCGGGAAGGTATCTACATGTGACAGTGCGCTGCACCGACCGGCCGGGGCAGCTGGCCGCGCTGCTCACCCTGATCGGCGAGCGCGGGGCCAACGTGGTCGACGTCGCGCACCAGCGCCACAACCCGCGCCTGCATCTAGGCGAGGTGGAGGTGGTGCTGTCGGTGGAGACCCGCGGTGCCGAGCACTCCGACCGGCTCATCTCCGCATTGCGCAACGCCGGCTATTCGGTGGTGACGGATCACGAATAAACCGCTCGTCCTGGGGTAGTGCCTGCTACATGCGCGGGTCTCCCCATCACCGAGACGTCATCGTGATCGGTGCGTCGGCCGGCGGGGTGGAGGCCTTGCGGGCGGTGGTCAGTGGACTGTCTTCGGACCTGCCGGCCGCCGTCCTGGTGGTGCTGCACATCCCCCGGTACTCGGAGAGCGCTCTGGCCAAGATCCTGGCCCGGGGGTGCCCCTTGCCGGTGGGCAACGCAAGCGACGGTGAACCGGTGAGGCAGGGGCGTGTCTATGTCGCGCCGCCCGACCACCATCTCCTCGCCCTGGACAACAGGATCCGGCTTTCCAGGGAGCCTTCCGAGAACGGCCATCGCCCCGCGATAGATCCCCTGTTCCGCTCGGTGGCCAGCGCCTACGGGCCGAGGGCGCTCGAGGAGCAGTCCGCGCTGAGCGACGTGATGGCGGCGAAAAGCGCTGAACGCGGCGACCAGGGCAACGAGTTGAGGTTCCGCCATCGCGCCAGGGAGTCCGGCAAGGCAGCGGACATGATCAGGGACCTGATCGAGCGTCTGGGTGGGCGGCACGCTAAAGCGCGATTTTAAGATTGGGCGTGACCCAAATGGACCCGCATTTTGAGGCGCTGCTTGTCTACCTCAAAGAGGCTCGCGGCTTCGACTTCACGGGGTATAAGCGTTCCAGCCTGATGCGGCGGGTCAACCGGCGGATGGCAATCGTTGGGATAGACAATTACATAGACTATCTCGACTTCTTGGAGCTGCATCAGGACGAGTTCACCCAGCTGTTCAACACCATCTTGATCAACGTTACCGGCTTCTTCCGCGATCTCGAAGCGTGGGACTACCTGCGCGAGACCGTGCTGCCAAACCTGCTCGAGAGCCGGGCGCCGGACAGCCCGCTGCGCGTCTGGAGCGTCGGGTGCGCCACCGGCGAGGAGGGCTACACGCTGGCGATCGTGCTGGCCGAGCTGATGGGCGCGGACGAGTTCCGCCATCGCGTGAAGATCTACGCCACCGACGTCGACGAGGAGAGCCTTTCCCGAGCGCGCCAGGCCACCTACAACGAGCGCGAAGTGCGCCCGGTCCCACCCGAGATGCTCGAGAAGTACTTTGAGCCGCAAGCGAATCGCTATGTTTTCCGCCGGGATCTCCGCCGCTCCGTGATCTTCGGACGCAACGATCTGGTGCAGGACGCTCCGGTCTCGCGCATCGATTTGCTGGTTTGCCGCAACACCTTGATGTATCTCAATGCCGAGACACAGTCACGGATCCTGGCGCGGTTCAATTTCGCGCTCAGCGAAGGCGGGGTGCTGTTCCTGGGCAAGGCCGAGATGCCCCTGAACCACACGAATCTGTTCGTGCCGTTGGATCTCAAGCGGCGGGTGTTCCGGAAGGTGCCAAGGTTCCCTCCCAACAATGGGAATTTCTTTTTGGAGGTATCGCCACCGCCCGCCCGCAGCGAGCTGGGCGCCCTGGACCAGCCGCGCAGTGAGGCGTTCCTGAGCAGCCCGGTCGCGCAGATCGTGGTGACCTCGGAGGGGCTCATGGCGCTGGCCAACCGCCAGGCCGAGGCGCTGCTCGGCGTCTCCTCCCGCGACGTCGGGCGCCCGTTCCGCGACCTCGACGTCTCCTACCGTCCGGTGGAGCTGCGCCGGTACATCGAGCAGACCCAGATCGAGCGCCGGATGACCCGCGTGTCCGACATCGAGTTCGTCCGCGGCGACGAGAACCTCTACCTCGAAGTCCAGCTCAACCCACTTATCGACTCCGATTCCCACCTGCTGGGCGTGGCGCTCATCTTCCATGACGTCACCTCCGCCAAGCAGTTGCAGGACGAGCTGGAGCACGCCAACCGCCAGCTCGAAACCGCCTATGAGGAGCTCCAGTCCACCAACGAGGAACTGGAGACCACCAACGAGGAACTGCAGTCGACGGTGGAGGAGCTGGAGACGACCAACGACGAGCTCCAGTCCACCACCGCGGAGCTGCAGAGCATCAACGACCAGCTGCGCGAGAGCACCGCCGATCTCGACAGCGCCAACGCCTTCCTGGAGGCGATCCTGACCAGCCTGCGGGCGGGTGTCGCGGTGGTCAACCGCGACCTTCAAGTGCAGGTGTGGAACACGCGAGCCGAGGACCTGTGGGGGTTGCGCCGGGAGGAGGCGGTGGGCCAGCACTTCCTCAACCTCGACATCGGGCTGCCGGTGGAGAAGCTGCGACCCGTGCTCCGTCAGGCGCTCAACGGTGGCGATGAGCCACAGGAGATCGTGCTGCCAGCAGTGAACCGCCGCGGCCGCAGCATCAACATCAGGGTGGTGTGCACGCCGCTGACCAGCACGGGCTTGGCCACTGGCACGATTATGATGATGGAGGAGCCGGACCAGCCGTGAGCCTCAGCGTTGCCCACACCGACTTGCCATAGGGCCGCAGCGTCGTACCCCACCCCGCCGCCAGCCCATCGACGAGCTTCATGCCCCGGCTGTACTCGGGCTCGATGGAGTCCGCGCTGAACAGGCGCGGGATGTGCCGATCGCGGTCGCGTACATACAGATGCAGGTAGTACTCGCCGAGTGCCACGGTCACCTCGATGTCGCCGCCCGCGTGGCGGATGGCGTTGGTGACTAGTTCAGAGATGATCAACTGGGCCACGCCGCTCAGCTGCGGCAGCTTCCACATCGTGCGCGCGTGGTCGACCAGCTGCCGCGCCCGCGCGCTGCGAAGTCATAGTCCGCTGACTGGGACACAGTGCCCACCAAGCACGCGCCAGCGCCAGCTGCTTCCAGCAGGCCAAGGGCGATCCGCAACTGGAGGCGAAGGCAAGGCTCCACGTGGTTCGGGCCGAGGCCGACCGGGCGCGTGCCAAGGAGTTGGCCGACCCCTATCCCGAATAGGGTTGGAACGAGACCACCGTGACTTTGATCTCGGACCCGCTGGGCGCGGTATAGGTCACGGTCTGGCCCTTGCGCGCGCCCGAGATCGCCTTGCCCAGGGCGGACTCGGGGGAGTACACCGTCATGTCCGTGGTCGCCGCGATCTCGCGCGAGCCCAGCAGGAAGGTCTCGGTGTCGTCGGTGTCGTCATCGAAGTGGATCGTGACCATCATGCCCACCGACACCGTGTCGCTGGTGGGCGCCTCGCCGACCTGGGCGACGCGCAACAGCTCTTGCAGATAGCGGATCCGTCCCTCGGCCTTGCCCTGCTCCTCGCGGGCGGCGTGGTAGCCGCCGTTCTCCTTGAGGTCGCCCTCTTCGCGCCGTGCATTGATCTCCGCGGCCATGGCGGGGCGCGCGGCTATGAGCTCATTCAGCTCGGCCTGAAGCCGGTCATGCGCGTCTTTGGATAGCCAGGTGGCATCCGACTGCGATCGATCTGCAGACACGGGAGTTCTCCTGCGACTTGGGGACGACTTTTGGACGAAGGTATAAATTTACCAGCGATTCACGCTGGGCGGCATCCCTGCACCTCTCCTGTGATCGGACGTGTGCGGGTCACCAGCCGATGGCTGACCACCGTCCTGGCCGGGTCGCGCCCCGCCTTGACGATGATCTCTTCCCGCCCCGCCTCCACACCCGTTTTGTCGCGGGCACGCACCACGCATTTGGCGGTGCCCTCGGCTGGGAGGCGGACCGTGAAGGTGACCACGACCTGAGTATCCGTGATGTCGGCAAACGCCGTGACGGATGCTGAATAGTCACGTTCGCCGTACGCCTTGAACAAAGTTACCCCGGCCAGCCCGGCCAGTGTGGCCATCACCGCGGCGATGACCATCGTCACCCAGCGTGGCGTGCGCTGGGGCTCGCGGCGGCGGCCGTAACGCCCGGGTGGGAAGATCGGCCGTGCGAGTGGCGTTGTGGCAGGAGTCTCAGTCACCTGCTGCATCCTTTTGTCAGACGGTTGGTGAAGACTTCAGTTTGGCATGCGGTGAGCGTCAATACGGGAGTTGAGGGTATGGAGCTGCGGCTCATGGCGGTGCACGCGCACCCCGACGACGAGTCCTCCAAGGGCGCGGCCACCATGGCGCGCTATGTGCGTGAGAGCGTCGAGGTGCTGGTGGCGACCTGCACGGGGGGTGAGCGCGGGGATGTGCTCAATCCGAAGATGGAACGACCCGAGGTCAAGGACAACATCACAGAGATCAGGCGCGCCGAGATGCAGCGCGCCCGCGAGATCCTGGGCGTCAAGCAAGCCTGGCTGGGGTTCGTCGACTCAGGCTGGGTGGAGAAATATGACCCGGCCGACCCGAGCGGCCTGCCCGAGGACTGCTTCGCCCGGGTGCCCGTCGAGAAGGCAGCCGAGCCGTTGGTGAAGTTGATCCGCGAATTCAAGCCGCACGTGATCCTCACCTACGACGAGGAGGGCGGCTACCCCCACCCTGACCACATCCAGACCCATCTGGTCAGCCTCGCGGCCTTCGACGCCGCGGGTGATCCGGACGCCTATCCGGAGGCCGGTGCTCCATGGCAGCCATTGAAGCTCTATTACCACATGGGCTTCACGAAGGCTCGCGTTCAGGCCATACATGAGGAGCTTTTGGCGATGGGCGAGGAGTCGCCCTATGGCGAGTGGCTGGAGAGGTGGGACCGGGACGACAAGTCCGACCGGATCACCACCCGCGTCAACTGCGGAGACTACTTCGAGCTACGCGACGACGCGCTGCGCGCGCACGCCACCCAGATCGATCCCGACGGGTTCTGGTTCCGCGTTCCACTTGCCGTCCAGCGCAAGATGTGGCCAACTGAGGACTACGAGTTGGTGCGGTCGCTCGTCGACTCTTCGGTCCCCGAAGATGACCTGTTCGCCGGTGTTCGCGCGCCGGCCGATGTTAAAGGTTGACAAACATGTGGGAGTTCCTGGCCGACAATAACTTCGGCGACACCAGATCGGGTGATGGACTGGCCGGTCCCATGGCGTTGTTGGTGATATTGCTGCTGGCGGTCGCGACGGTTTTCTTGATCCGCAACATGAACAAGAGGATCAAGCGGCTTCCTGAGTCGTTCCCGCCGGAAGGCGGTTCCGGAGAGTAAGCAGCGCCAGAGGCTGTTGCTCCGGTGGGTCGAGTGTGTAGCGTTCCGGCCAGTTGGTGTCGCTTCCACTCGGACAGTGGTTCGCGGTAACAAAGGGGCTCTAATTGGGCGCGCGGCGTGAGAGGTTTGCGCATGCGACGGGCATGGCTGACATGCCCGCCGCCGCGTTGCGGCTGATCGCTGCGATGGCCGCGCTCGCCGTGGTGGCCGCCGTCGGGATGCCGCTGCTGACCGGCGAGACCACGATGACGCTTCGCGGGTTCGGCCACTTTGCCATCGTCGTCGGCCTGGTGGTGCTCGCCCGCCTGTTCCGCATGCCCATGCGGGTCGGCACGGCCAGCATCGGCGTGGCCTGGGGCGAAGCCGCGGTGATCGTCGGCTTCACCCTCGTTCCCGCGGGATGGGTGCCCGCCGCCGTCTTGATCGGAACCTTCGCGGGCACGGCTGTGCGCAGCACTTTCAGCGACGGCCGCCGCGCGATCGAGTGGCTGCGAATCAGCTCGGCGTTGACGCTCTCGTCCTGTCTCGCCGTTGCCCTGGTGGCCCGCAGCGGGGTCAATCCGACCCGGCTGATGCTGGTCCCCGCGCTGGTGCTCGCCAGTGCCGCGGTGATCTATCTGCTCAGCACGTTGCTGCTGCTGGCGATCTACCTGTCCGTTCGCGACGGTTCACCGATCGTCCCGGTGGTCTGGGGCGCACTGCGCAACACGCCCATCATGATCGTGGGCAACCTCGCCCTCGGCCTGCTCGCCGCCCTCCTGTGGCAGACGGAGGACTACTTCATCCTGGTGCTGCCGCCGCTGCTGTGGCTGATGCACCAGCTGTACTCGCATCGCCTGCGCGAGGACGAGGAGCGGCGCACCTGGCGGGCGTTCGCCTTGGCCAGCCGGTCGCTGCATCGCCTTGACGAGGTGGCGGTCGCCCACGAGGGGGTGCGGTCGGCCCGGGCGCTGTTCCCGGTGCAGCGGGTGGAGTTGACGGTCTTCGGCTCGGGGACGAGGTACACGCTGGATTCGGTTTCGTCCAATGTGGAGGCTTCGGACGCCGCCGAGGAGCCCGAGCTCGTCGCCGGTCCAGGGCTGGCGGTGACGCGGGGGCTCGAGGTGGCGGGCGGTCCGGTCGGCACGCTGACCCTCATCCCGACCCGGGCGGGCAGCTGGGGCACCAACGATCAGCACAGGCTCGCCGCCTTCGGCGACGCGCTGGCCGCCGCTCTGCACGACGCGGCGACCCATAGCGCACTTAAAGATCTTCACGAGCGTACCTCGTACGAGTCCTCACATGACCCCCTGACCCGGTTGCTCAACCGCGACGCCCTGCTCGACCGGGGCCACGCGCTGCTGCGCTCGTGCCCACCCGGCCAGCCGGTCGCGCTGGTACTGCTGGATCTCGACAACTTCAAGGCGGTCAACGACACGCTCGGCCACCTCGCCGGTGACGAGCTGTTGCAGCGCACCGCCGCCCGCCTGGCCGACGACGCCGACACCGGCGAGCTCGTGGCAAGGCTCGGCGGCGACGAGTTCGCGCTGCTGATGACGACGCTGCCCGAGCCGGTCGATCCGGCCAACGACAGCAACCCGCTTCAGGGCGCCACCGCGGTCGCGCTGCGGCGCGCCCGCGCGTTGAGCGTGAGCCTCGCCGCCCCGATCGAGGTCGCGGGCGTGATGCTCTCGGTCGACGTGACCGCCGGCGTGGTTGTCGCCACGGCCGGCCCGGTCGACCTCATCGAGCTGCTGCGCCGCGCCGACATCGCGCTCTACCAGGCCAAGGGCTCAGGCGTGCGGACCCAGGCCTACCTGCCGGTGCGCGACGACACCAGCACCGACCGGCTGGCCATCGTCGCCGAGCTCCAGGCGGCCCTGGCCGAGCAGGATCAGCTCACGGTCGTCATGCTCCCTACGGTCGACCTGCCCACCGGGTTGCCGATCGGCGTCGAGGCGCTGATCCGGTGGCACCACCCGCGGCGGGGGCTGCTGATCCCCAAGGACTTCGTGCGGGCGGCCGAGGCGAGTGACCTTTTAGGACAGTTCACCCGATACGTGCTTGACAAGGCTCTGGCCGCCGCGGCCGAGCTCGCCAAGGCCGGGCTCAAACTGCCCGTCTCGGTCAACCTCAGCCCGCGCAGCCTGCTCGACCCGCAACTGCCCGGTGATCTCGCGGAGCTGCTGGCGCGGCACGAGGTACCGGCCGAGCACCTTGTCCTTGAAATCACCGAAACCGTAGTGCTCAGCCCGCTGCGGATCACCGACCAAGTGCTGCATTCCCTTCGGGCGCTTGGTGTCCGCTTCGCCGTCGACGACTTCGGGACCGGCTACTCTTCCCTGACGTTCCTGACCCGGATCGCCGTCGACGAGCTCAAGGTCGATCGCACCTTCGTCGCGCGGATGGCCGAGTCCAAGGAGGCGGCCGCGATCGTGCGCGCCATCATCGACCTCGGGCAGCGGCTGGGGATCAGGGTCGTGGCGGAAGGCGTGGAGACGCAGGAGCAGCGGCACGCGCTGGTGCGGCTCGGATGCGATGCGGGGCAAGGTTTCCACTTCTCGCGGCCGGTCGAGTCCTCAGACGTGGTGGAGGCGCTGCGGCGCCTGCGCTCGACGGCCCGCACGGTGCGCGTGGTGCGAGGCGGACCGGAAGCCACACCGGCAGCGGCCGCCGGAGAGTAACCCGGCCGGCAAGCGCCACGACCGGCAAGAGCCTGAGCAGAGCGCGGAGCGGGCCAGGGGCATCGCGAGTCGACGAGTGTGCGGCCAAGATTGATGTGGCGCCGGCAGTGGTTTAGCGGCGGGATTGCGCTGTGCGGGCTACATCGATCTTTAGCGGGGGCGGCGAAGGTTGGAGGCCGGCGAAGGTTGGAGGCCGGCGAAGGTTGGAGGCCGGCGAAGGTTGGAGGCGGGATTGCGCTGTGCGGGCCGGCGCTAGAGTGGGCGCGCATGAGGCGCGGGATGAGGCCGGCGCTGGTGGCGCTGGTGGCGGTGGTGGTGCTCGCGACGGGATGCGTTGGCGGGCAAGCGGTATGCGCACCGGCCGCACCGCCTTCCGTGTGCTGACCGGGGTCGGGATGCAGTGGAACAACCATTACGCGGCCATCACTCTGGGGCCGGACGGATCGGCTTACATAGCAACGCTTTTCGGCCTGGTCAGGATCTATGATACGGATTGAAGCACCCGCGCCAGCGCGTCGAGCGCCCCGGGATAGGCGCCCTCGGCCGGGGTGCCGTAACCGACAATGATCCCCGGCGGGCCGGTCCCGGGGTTGTGCCAATGCGAGGCATAGTCGCCCAGGGCCAGGCCGTGCCGCGCGGCGCGCTCGTGCACAGCCGACTCGGGCCGTTCCAGCCTGATCAGGGCGTGCAGCCCGGCCGAGATGCCCAGCAACTCGTGTTGGTGAAGGCGGGAGACGAGCAGGTCCCGGCGGTGGCGGTAGCGCAGGCGGCACGAGCGGACGTGCCGGTCATAGGCGTGACTTGTGATCATGTCGGCCAGCGTGAGTTGACCCGGCGTCTCGGTGTGCGAGTCCTGGTGGCGCTTGGCTTCCGTGAAGGCCTCCACCAGGCGTGGCGGCAGCACCACCCAGGCCAGCCGCAGCGCCGCGCTCGAGCTCACCGAGGCGGCGACGCGGCTGACCGAGGGCGGCGTCAGCGACGAGGTGTTCGCGCGCGCCACCAAGCACTTCGACGACGTGCAACTGGCCGAGCTGATCTGGACCATAACCGTCATCAACGCGTGGAACCGCCTCGGCTGCACCGCACGGCCCTGGCCCCTCGAGGTTTCGTCGGCCGGATGATCAGGCACGGTCGCGCGCTGCTTTGGCACGCGCGCAGAATCGCAGCGTAGATTGAGGTTATGGTACGCGTGGCGCTGGCCGGCGACACCATGCTGGGCCGCGGCGTAGGCGAGCGGCTGCTCGAGGTGGGCCCCAAAGGGTTGTTCACCCGCGGGGTGCTCGACGCTGTCGCCGACGCGGACCTCTTCCTGCTCAACCTCGAGTGCTGCGTCTCGGAGCGCGGGGTGCCGTGGGCGCGGCTGGGCAAGCCCTTCTTCTTCCGCGCGCCGCCGCTGGCCGTGCGGACCCTGGAGTGGCTGGGTGTCGATTGCGTGACGTTGGCCAACAACCACGCACTCGACTACGGCCCGGTCGCGCTGACCGACACCCTCCACCTGCTGCGCGACGCCGGGATCGAGTGCGTGGGCGCCGGGCCCGACCTCGACCAGGCGCGGGCGGTGGCCGTCTTCGGCGCCGGTGGGTTGCGCGTCGCGGTGGTCGGCGTCACCGATCATCCGGCGGACTTCGCGGCCGGGCCTGATACGCCCGGTGTTGCCTTTGTCGATTTTTCTTCGGGGGTACCGGGATGGCTGCTGGAGACGATACAAACGCTCGACGCCGACGTGGTGATAGTCACCGTCCACTGGGGACCGAACATGACCACGGAACCGTTGGGCTACATCCGCTCCGCCGCCCGGGAGCTGGTTTCGGCCGGGGCGACTCTGGTGGCCGGGCACTCCGCGCATGTGTTCCATGGCGTATCGGGCAATGTCGTGTTCGATCTCGGCGACTTTGTCGACGACTACGCGGTGGATCGCGTGCTGCGCAACGACTTGGGCGTGCTGATGCTGGCCACCCTGGACGGCGGCGGGCTGCGGCGCCTGGAGGCCGTCCCGATCGCGCTGGACTTCTGCTTCACCCGCCTGGCCCAGAACGATGAGTATGCCTGGGTGCGGGAGCGGCTGACCCGCGCCTGCGCGGCCTTCGGCACCGAGGTGGCCGACACCGGCGAGCGCCTTGTCATCACTTCCTAGAGGCCGTCAGGCATCCGGATCACACCCGAGCCGCGACGCGCAGTGCAGCAGATCCGCCACCGGCCGGGCCTGTCCGCTCGTCACGCAGCGCAGGGCGCTCGGTGCCAGCCTCCCGGCCATCAAGCGGCAGAAGTCCAGGGCCTCGGCCACCACTTCGCCGACCGACTCGTCGTTACCGTCCGAAGTGGACGGAGTGGACGAAAGGGCCACGGTCCACGTCCCGGCGCCGGAGCCGGTCAGCTCGAGCACGCCCGCCTTGCCCGGGTGCTCGCGGCCCATCGCGGTCAGCACCAGCGGCAGCAGGCCCACGCCCAGGTCGATGATGTGGCCGATGGCCTGCTCACCGGGCGAGCGCCGCGGCATGTCCAGCGCGACGCGGACATCGTCGGCGTGCACCCACGTCTCGAACATCCGCTGCACCACGGCGTCGCGGATGGGCCGGCGCAGACCGGCCGGCCCCGCCAGTCGTACCGGCTCCGCCCGCATGATCAGGCGCGTGGTGCCAAGCCTGTCGGCCAGCCGGTGCGCCTGCCATTGCCAGCCCAGCGGCCCGGCCGGCCCGACGGCGACGGCGGTACCCTCCCCGCCAAGCGCCGCCAGCAACGCGTGATCGTTGCCGGACAGGTGGCTTATCAGATCCCGCACGCTGCCGTGCTTGGGGACCGGGGCGGCCCACCCGTGGTGGTCCAGGGAGTCGAGCAACGAGCCGAGCTGGCCGATCTGGTCGCGGTAGCCACCGACCAGGTGCCGCAGATCCGGCGTCAGATCCAGTCTTGCCGGGGGTCGCTGGGCCAGGGCGGCCGACAGCAGCCGGCCACGCGCCCCCGGCGGCGGCGACAGCTCCCCAAGCACCCCAAGGACATCGGCGGCGCGGCGCAGCCGCCCTGCCTCCTCGCGGCAGGGTGGGCACTCGATCAGGTGCCCGGCGACCAGCCGGGTCTCGTCGTCGTCACAGGCGTCGAGCGCCCACGCGCCCAGCACCTGCCACACTTCCTCATGAGTGTCCATAGCCGTCCATCATCGCCCGACACTTCCAGCCGTCGATAGATATTCGTGAACCACTCGTCGCCGGATGGGTCAACCGGCCGCTGATCCTCTGACGCCGCCATATCCCGGATATGGCGGGGACTTAATTGATCTTGGAGAGCGCGGTCTCTTGAAGCGGTCAGGAAAACGTGGCAATAATCGCGAATGGCCAACCTCGCGAACAACGTCGCCGCCTCCGCCGACCGCCACCCCGACCGCACCGCCGTCCGGCTCGACGACTACTCAGCCACCTATCCCCAGCTGCTGGAGCAGACCGCCATGGTCGCGGGTTTGCTTGGGGTGCAAGGGATCCAGCCCGGCGACCGGGTGGGGTTGATGCTGCCCAACGTGCCGCACTTCCCGCCGATCTACTACGGCATCCTGCGGGCGGGCGCGGTGGTGGTGCCGATGAACCCGTTGCTCAAGGCGCGCGAGGTGGAGTACTACCTGGGCGACTCGGGCGCGAAGCTGCTGTTCGCCTGGCCGGAGGTGGCGGGGGAGGCGGGCAAGGGCGCCGAGGTGGCCGGGGCCACGATGATCCAGACCGATGACGGCTGGGCGTCGCTGCTCGGCGCGCAAACGCCCACCGCCGGCATCGTCGAGCGTGATGGGTCGGACACCGCCGTGATCCTGTACACCTCGGGGACGACCGGCCGGCCCAAGGGCGCGGAGCTGACCCACGACAACCTGGCGCGCAACTGCGAGGTGGCGGCGCGGACCCTGCTCACGGTGACGCACGAGGACGTCATGATGGGCTGCCTCCCGCTGTTCCACTCGTTCGGGCAGACCTCGGTGATGAATGTGTGCTTCCACGCCGGAGCCGAGCTGACCCTGGTACCCCGCTTCGACGCGACCAAGGTGCTGGAGGTGATCCAGCGGGATCGGGTCACCGTCTTCCAAGGCGTGCCAACCATGTACTTCGGGCTGCTGCACCACGCCGACCGCGACTCCTATGGCCTGAGCCGGTTGCGCATCTGCGTGTCGGGCGGCGCCTCCATGCCGGTCGAGGTGCTGCACGCGTTCGAGTCCGCCTTCGGGGCGATAATCCTTGAGGGGTACGGGCTTTCGGAGACCTCGCCGATCGCCTCGTTCAACAAGCCCGACCGCGAGCGCAAGCCGGGGTCCATCGGCACCGCCATCGAGGGGACGGAGATGAAGCTCGTGGACATCTCCGAGGGCGTGGGCGAGATCGCCATACGCGGCCACAACATCATGAAGGGTTACTGGGCCAATCCGGAGGCGACGGCGGCCGCGATCCCCGACGGCTGGTTCCGCAGCGGCGATCTGGCCAAGCAGGACGAGGACGGCTACTTCTACATCGTCGATCGCAAGAAGGACTTGATCATCCGAGGCGGCTACAACGTGTACCCGCGCGAGGTCGAGGAGGTCCTCTACGAGCACCCGGCGGTCGCCGAGGCGGCCGTGATCGGTGTACCGCATCAGGAGTGGGGCGAGGAGGTCGCGGCGGCCGTCGCGCTCAAGCCGGGTACCACCGCCACCGAACAGGAGCTGATCGACTTCGTCAAGGAGCGCATCGCCGCCTACAAGTACCCGCGCCAGCTCTGGATCATGGATTCCTTGCCCAAGACCGCGACCGGCAAGATCCTGCGCCGGGAGGTCGCCTCAAGCGTGGAACAGGGGTAGCAGCACGTCGTCGACGATCTCGACGACGGCCCGATCGGGGATGGGCAGGCCGTGGAGCAGGAACTGCTGCCGCAGCATCGCCTGCCCCACCTCGAACCGCCGCGGCGGCAGTTCGGCCCGCGCGATCTCGCCCCGCGATGCCGCCCGCCGGGCGATCTCAAGCATGGCCCGGCGGCTCGCGCCCTGGGAGTGGTCGCGCATCCGGGCCATGAGCGAGGCGTCCCCGGCGACCTCGCTCATCAAGCCGCGCAAGGCTTCCCCGACCGGGCCGGCGAGCGAGCGCGCGGCGCCGCGCAGCAATGCCAGCAGGTCGCCGCGCAAGGTGCCGGTGTCGGGCGGCTCGGCCAGGTCGGGCGCGGCGTGATAGACGGCGTCGAGCACCAGCTCGATCCGGCCGGGCCAGCGCCGGTAGACCGAGGCCTTGCCCGCCTTGGCCCGCTCGGCCACCCGCTCCACGGTGAGCCGGGCGTAGCCGGACTCGGCCAGCTCGGCCAGGGCCGCCTCGAGGATTGCCTGCTCCAGCGCCCGGCCGCGCCGCCGCGGCAGCGTGCGATGGTCGGCGGCCGCTCCTGGGTCGGCGAGGGCCGGGTCGGGGTCGCCCGGGTCGGCGTCGAGCGCTGCCCGTCGGCGGTGGCTGGTGCTCACGCCGGGACCACCCGGCCGGTGTCGCCGTCGGCGACGACCATCTGGCCGTCGGTCAGAACCGTTGTGCCGCAAGCGGTGCCCATGATGGCCGGGATGCCGTACTCGCGGGCGACGATGGCGGCGTGCGAGCCCACCCCGCCGGTGTCGACCACGACCGCGGCCGCGCGCTGGAACAGCGGGGTCCACGAGGGGTTGGTGTACGGGCACACCAGGATGTCCCCGGCCTTCAACCGGGAGAACTCGTTCGCGGCGAGCACGATCCTGACCGGCCCTGTGGCCTTGCCGCGCGACGCCGGCGTGCCGGCCACCAACGCCGACCCATCCGCGGGCGGCGCACCGAAGACCAGCGCCGGGTCGATGAGCGGGACACCGTCAAGCTCGGCCCGCTTGGCCTTCCTCGCCCGGATCAGGTCGCGCAAGATCCGGGCACGCAAGATCCGGGCATTTGCCGGGCAAATTGCGGGATCTTGGGGCGCTGCGGGATCTGGGAGGGCCTCGACCTCTTCGAGGCGGAGGTGGAAGATGTCCTCGCCGATGCCCAGCCGCCGCCCCATCTCCAGCAGCGACCGGCGCAGCAGCGGTAGCGGCCTGGTGAAGTGGAAGTGGCTGTCCTCGCGGAAGGCCACCCCGGCCTGCGCCGCTTTTGCCCACCGGACAAGGAACTTGTGCTTGGAGATCTGGCGCATCGCGGCGCCCGAGACGTCGGCCGTGTGCGGCGGCTGGGAGGCGAGCATCCGGATCAGATCCGTCACCATCTCGGGCTGGTCGCTCCAGGTCGGCGGGGAAACGAGGATCAGGGTGCTGGTCTCGCGATGCCCGTACTCGGCCAGGAACGGCGCCAGGTCCACTTCGGACGGTGGCAGCGAGGCCAACCGCTCCAGCTCGAGATTGGCGTCGGTGGTGCGGGTGTGCGCCCCGGCGAGCAGGTCCCCGAAGAGGCGCCCCTTGCCCATCAGCTTGAGCGCCAGCAAGAGCCGGGCGAAACTTAACCCGGTGCGCGGGAAGTAGCTGATGCGCAGCCCGGTGATCGGCTTGACGAGTTCGAGCGCTCGGTGCGGCATCTTCAGTAACTCGGACCAGTCCAGCTTTCCTATCTCGACTGACTCCGCCGCGCGTACCCCGGAAAGAAAATCGATGAAACGCGGATCGTCTGTCCAATGTGCTGGATCGAATCGCCTTGCCAGGGAAGCGATCCGCCAGGGTGCTCGCAGCACGGCCCACGTCGGCCTGGGCGACGGCGGCACGAACGCCGTCACGACACCGTCCTTTTCCGGCAGATAGTCGGTGAACGCGCCGTGCAAGCCGAAGTGCCCGATGACCTCGGCCATCAGCCCGGCCGGGCCGTAAGGCACCCAGGTGGACATGTCCATCGGATAGGGGCGCACCGGCAGGTACTCGACGAGGATCGAGGCGAGCCGGCGCCGCATGGCACTCAGCTTCACCGGCGGCGGGGGGAGGGCGGTCATGGGCCTGGCCTGCACCAGGCTGATCCGGCCCGCGACCACGGCCCACTCGATGTCTTGCGGCGCACCGAAATGCCGCTCCACCCGCCGGCCGAGCCGGGCCAGCTCGCGGATCACCTTGTCCGGCAACAGATTTCCGCTGCGGGACCGGACGTGGCGGCGGACGACCACATAGTGGTCCGGCGTGACCGTGCCGGAGACGACCGCCTCGCCCAGGCCGGCGGTGGCGTCGATGACCGTCCTATCCCGAGCACCGGTGAGCGGGTCGGCCGTGAACAAGACGCCGGCGAACTCGGCGGGCACCATCACCTGCACCACGACGGCGATGCCCACCTCGTCGTCGCGGATGCCCAGCCGCGCCCGGTAGGCCACGGCCCGCTCGGTCCACAACGACGCCCGGCAGCGCTCGACGGCGGCCACTACCTCCTGCGCCCCAACGACATTCAGGTAGGTCTCCTGCTGCCCGGCGAAGGTGGCGCCGGGCAGGTCCTCGGCGGTGGCGCTCGACCGCACCGCGACCGGCCCGCCTCCCAGGCGTTCGTACGCTTCGGTGATCGATGAAGGTGAATCACCGGACGCCGCCGTGGTCACGACGAAACCGTCGGGCACCGGGAAGCCGGCGCGCACCAGCTCGCCCAGGTTGGCACCCTTGCCACCGGCCAAAGCCACGTCGTCGCGGCCGAGGTCACGCAGAGATACAACGGTCATAACTCCCCCATAGAGAACGCATCGTCTTCTATTATGGCCGTGATGCCCGAGGGAAATCAACTGCAACCTTCCGTACCATCCCAAACGTCTGCTGTTAGAGACGAGCCGGTGTGACGGGGAGGACAAATGAGGCGCATAGGGATAATCGCCGCGACGGTCGCGATCCTGGCATCGATGACCGCCTGTGGAGCGAAGTCCGGGGGTCCCAACAACGCCGCGTTCCACCCCGCGCCGGAGCCCGTCCAGTCGGCCACCGCCGAGCCGACCGAGAGCCCCACGCCCGAAGCCCCGCCGCCGACCAGCAGCGCGCCGTCGCCCACGCCATCGCCCAAGCCCGCCTGCAAGGAGGGCAAGAGCCAGCTCGAGGTGGAGCAGCTGCTGTCCGCCATGGGCGGTTGGGGCAAGATTCACGTTGACGGCAAGCAGTCCGACACCGACTGCGCCGCCATCAAGAAGTTCCAGAGCCGCTTCGGCCTGCGGCCGGTCGACGGCGTGGCCGGCGGCGCCACGCTCAATGTGGCCAAGCGCCTGCGCGCCAGCGACCCCGGCCGCTGCGGGGCCGGCTCGGAGCTCACCGCGTGCATCGACCTGACCAACCAGACCACGTACCTGATGCGCGACGGCAAGGTCTTCTACGGCCCGACCGTGACCCGCACCGGCTACAACCACCCCGATGGCCTGGGCGCGCCCACCCCGACCGGCACGTACCACATCATCGAGCGCCAGCGGAGCAACTTCACCGACACCTTCGGCGTCTACCTGAACTACTGGCAGCGGATCATGGGCAACAACGGCTTCCACGAGACCACGACCTATATCCACAACATGGCGCTGGGCTCGCACGGCTGCGTCAACCTGCTCAAGGCCGACGCCATCTACTACTGGAACAACATCAAGGTCGGCACGACCGTCAAGGTGTTCGGGCGCCGTCCGGGGACATGAGCAGCTCGATCATAGTGCGCACGCCGTATCCCGTGCCGCCCGCGGTCAGCTCGCCGTCGTCCTCGTCGGCGAAGGCGGGCCCGGCGATGTCAAGGTGCGCCCAGGGCAGACCGTCGGGCACGAACTCCTTGAGGAACAAGGCGGCCACGGCCGACTGCCCGTAGCGGTTGCCGGTCGCGTTGACCACATCGGCCACCTTCGAGTCCAGCATCTTGCGCTCCACCCCGTCCAGCGGCATCGGCCACACCAGCTCGCCCGCCCGCCGCGCCGCGGCGGCTATGCGCGCGATCCACGCCTCGTCGTTGCCCGCCAGCCCGGCATAGCGCCGCCCGATCACCATCGGCACGGCGTCGGTCAGCGTCGCGATGTCCACGATGGCGTCCGGTTGGCTTTCGGCGGCGAGCGCCAGAGCATCGGCCAGGATGAGGCGGCCCTCGGCATCGGCGTTGCGCACCTCGATCGTGACGCCGTTGCGAGTGCGCAGGACGTCGCCAAGCCGCGTGGCGTCACCGCCGGACATGTTGTCGGTCAACGGAAGCCAGGCCACCGCCGCCGTGGGGCAGGTCAGATCGCGCAACGCGGACATCGCGCCGACGACCGCCGCGGCGCCGGCCATGTCGTACTTCATGTCCACCATGAAGTTGGTGGCCTTGATCGATAATCCGCCCGAGTCGAAGGTGATTCCCTTGCCCACCAACGCGATCGTGGCGTGATCCGCCATGTCGGGCCGGTAAGCCAGCCGCACCAGCCGGGGTGCCTGCGTCGATCCCCGGGCCACGCCGAGCAAACCGCCCAGCCGCTCGGCCGCGATACGCGACTCGTCCCAAACCTCATATTCCAGCCCGGTGGTCGCGGCGATCTCGGCCGCGCGCTCCGCGAACACCTGCGGCGTGAGCACGCCGCCCGGCTCGTTGACCAGATCGCGCGCCAGCCCGACCGCCCGCGCCACCACCCGAGCCCGGTCCAAGGCGGCTGATGCCTGCGATGTCACCAGATCCAGCCGCTCCAGCGCGGACTCCTCCGCCGCGGACTTGTACTTGCTGAACCGGTACGACGCGAGCAGAGCCGCCTCGGCGAACGGGCCCACCGCACAGTCCTCGGGCACCAGGAACGCGGCCGACCGGTGCCGCTTCACAGCCCGGGCGAAGGCCGCGCCCAGGCGCCGCGGGTCACAGTCGCCGACCACGACCCGCATCGGCGAGCCGGGCAGGGTCGCGCTCTCGCCGGCCTTTCCGGAAAAACCCACGGCGGCAAGGTATCCCGCCTCGGGATGAGCTTGTGGCGATGCCACGACGGAGCCGATGGCGTCGACATCGGAGGGGACCTCCCCCACCACCCGTAACTCAGGCCGCAACCTTCCGCTCCTTCATCTCCGCGCCCCACTCCTCAAGCTGCCCCGCATATTCCCGCGCAAGCGGGCTCTCACCGGCCACTTCGCGCCAGCCGCGGGCCGCCGAGATCGCATAGGGATCGACGCGCAGCGACTGCACGAAGCAGTCCTCGGCGGCCACCGCGTCGCCCGCCTTCGAAAAGCACGTGCCGGCCATGGCATAGGCGATCGCCGTCCCAAGTGGACCGAGCCGCGCCGCCCGCAGGTAGGACTCCGCGGCCTCGGCGAAACACTCCTGTTTGGACAGTGCCTCGGCCAACTCGATGTGGCTCTTGGGATCGTACGGGTCAAGCGCCAGGAACTCCCGTGTCCTGTCCAGACCCAGCCGCGGTTCGCGCAGGCCGAACGCCTCCTTGGACCGGCTCTCCAGGCAGGCGTGCAGGTTCTCCCGCTTGAGGAACTCCTCCCACGGCGTGCTCGCCGGCACCGCCCGGGCCAGCTCCTCGGCGCGCGCCATGTCCTCGACCGTGCCGCCTTTGTCGCCGCGCATGAACGGAACGAAGCCGACCCCACGGTAGAACCGGCTCTCCAGCATCACCTTTTCGAAGTCGGTGAAGCTGTCGTCGGCCAGAACCGCGTCGAGGTGCTCCTGCGCCCGGTCGCGCCAGCCAATGGCGTCCTCCAGCGACTTGGTCCCGCGGGCCGCGTACACCACGCCGATCACCGAACCGGTCAGCCGCAGGTGCAACGGACACCGGGGATGGTCCACCATCTCGAAAACATCCTTGGGCGGCACGGGATTTCGGCCTCCGACCGAGTCCGCATAGCGCGCCATGTCGATCCACGCCTGGTGGTAGAAGTCAAGCGGCTCATGCAGCGCGGAAACCGGCCGCTGCGGCGCCAGCTCGAGCATCAGCTGCCGGAAGCCGAGCCGGAAGAGGACATGGCTGGTCTGGTACTGGTGCTTCGGATCGGCCTCGCGGTAGCCCTCCACCCAGTCGCACAACTGTTGCCAGCGCGGCGTGCGCAGCGCCTCGGGCAGCCCCGACGGGTGCTTGACCGCGAACTCCCGCAGCCCCGACTCGCGGATCAGGTTGGTACGGAAGGCGGGCGGCATGATGCGCTGCGGTCCGATCCGGGTCTGCTCGCCCGCGGCCGCGAAGTCGAACGTGTACACCGGCAGGCTCGCGTATAGGCACGGCGACCGCGACTCGCTGAGGTTGAAGTAGGCGCCATACATGCGGTAGTGCCAGTTGGTCTCGTGCCCGCCCGCCGGCTCGGCGAAGACCGGCTTGGCGAAGATCTGTGCTTGCGCGTCGCCACCGCTCGCGCGGACCAGGGCCGCGCGGGTCCGCTTGGATCGCGGCGCCGCGCGGTACGCCCGCTCGGTGATCACCCGTGCGAACTCCTTGCGCCCCAACTTGTCCGCGTACTCAGCGGCGCCCAGCAAGGCGAACGCGGTGCCGTGCGGGCCGAGCCGGGCCGCTGTCAGGTACGCCGCGAGCGCGGCCTCGTCATCGCCCCGGCGCTGCTGGGCCTGAGCCTCCTGCATGCGCATCTTCACGCAGTACGGGTCGAGCCGCAGTCCTTCTTGGACGGTCGCCCACTCGGTCTCCATGTCGCCGCGCTTAACCGCGATCTCCACCCGCCGGTCGATGATCCGCCGCCGCATCTCATCCATAAGTTGTGCGTCACCGGACAGGCCGGCGAGCGTCGAAGCGGCCTCGTCGAGCAGCTCCCACGCCCGGTCGAGGTCGCCCTCCCGGTCGGCGTGCATGACCTCCCGCACCAGCAGGCGCGCTTGGAGGATGCCACGGTCGAACTCCGGCAGGCCGTCAAGCCCGTCAAGGACCCGCTGGGCCAGCAACGCGTGCTCGCGCGCGGCCGACCAGTCGGAGGCGTGCCGCGCCAGGTGGTAGCCCCACGATGACAGGGCCTGCACCTTTGCCACGCTCGGCGCGCGAGTCGCGATCACGGGCGCGAACGCCGCCTCCGCCGGCTTGCCCAGCTGCAGCAGCGCGTTGGCGCGGGCGCACTGGGCGGTGGCGAGCAGCGGATCCACGCAAGCGCCGGCGTCGAGGTCGGCGGGGGCCAACGACAGCAACGCCTCGGGCAGGCACGCGGCGAGCAGCCAGAGCGCTAGCCCGGCGCGATCGACCGCGTCGAGGTCGCCCGCGCGGCGGTAGGCGTCGGCCATCGTTCGCCACGGCGGTGACGCGAGCTCGGGGTCGAGCTGGTCGGGGGCGCTGATCCGGTACTCGAAGAGCTTCGACTCCTCCACCAGCAGGTGCCGGAAGCTGGCCGGCATGACCATGCCGAAGCGGGGGGTCACCGGGTCTCGCGCGGCGAACAGCCGGGCGGCGAGAAGCGGCCCGCGGGACTGGATGGCGGTCAGCGGGGAGTCGCCGCCGTCGAAGTACGGGCGGTGCACCTCGAATGTCAGCCAGCTTGGCGCGTTGGCCCCGACGCGTCCACTGCTGCGTTGCCATCGGTGCACGATGTGTACCTGCCCTTCAGAGGTCAGCCAAACCAGACGCATGAGAGCCCCGCGGCAGGTAACACTGGGGCGGGGCTCTCGGCGAAGTTACATGGCCCGCTTACGCACCGATGTCGATAAAGCAGGTCCAGCAGTCGGCGGTCTCGGTCACGATTTCGACCTCGTCGGTCAGGTTCTCCCACGACTCGTAGTGATCCATGAACAACTCCTTCGGGTTGGCCGACTTTATCTTTCTGGTGAATTATTCGACATTGACACTTAATGTCAATACGTCGATCAGTTCGATCACGTGGCGAGAAATACCGCGTCGATCTCATCCATTGAAGTCCAGTAATGCGGGGCCAGCCGTAGCCTGCCGTCGGGGAATGAGAGTGCTATTCCGGCCGCTGACAAGCGATCGTAAATCTCACGCGGGTGCTTAGGCGCGAAAGTCACAATTCCGGACCGGGTGCCTTGGTGATCGGGGCCGAGAATCTCGAAGCCGCGTTCGATCAATCTCTCCCGCAGCGCCCCGGCAAGACCCAGTACCCGATCGGCGATCACCGGCAGGCCGATCGACTCGATCTCCTCCAGCGCCTCGGCCAAGCCGACAAAGCCCAGCATGTTAGGCATTCCACCCTCGAAGCGCCGGGCCGTCGGCCGCGGCACGCGCTCGTAGGTGAAGTGCCCGGACTCGCCGCGCACCAGCATGTCCTGCGCGCCCTCATAGCCGAACCACCCGGCGGGCGCCCGCGTCAGCAGGTCGAGCCGCTCCCGCCGGCAATAAAGCACACCGGTCCCGGGCGGGCCGCACATCCACTTGTGCCCACCGGCCGCCACGAAGTCAACCGGGGTGTCTGTGACCGAAAGCGGAAGCGCGCCAATGCTTTGCACCGCGTCCACGGACACCAGCGCGTCCACCTCGCGGGCGAGGGCGCACACGGCGTCGAGGTCCATGCGGAAGCCGGTGATGAAGTTGACGTGGCTCACCGCGACGAGCCGCGTCGACGGGCCGATCGACGCGGCGACGTCGTCAAGGTCGTAGCCGCCCTCGCGCATCGGGACGAACCTGAGCCGCACGCCGAGATCCGCGAGCCGGCGCCACGGCTGCACGTTGGCCGGGAAGTCGCGGTCGAACACCACGACCTCGTCGCCGGGTCTCCAGCGCAGGCCGGCCGCGACGATCTGTAAGCCCTCACTTGTGTTGGACAGCAAGGCGATCTCGTCCTCGGACGCCTGAAGAATCCGGGCCGCCGCGCGCCTTGCCCGTTCGCGGGCCGCGAAGAAGGCACCATACTCCGTGCCACCGTTGGCCAGCACGTCCTCGATCGCCGCCGCCATCGCCTTGCGCGCCGCCGGCCGGACGACCCCGATGCCCGCGTAATCCAGGTAGGACCTCATGCCGTCGCCAGCCTCTCATCGGGTCTCGCACCGCGGATGGCGGTGCGGAGGGCGCCCGCACCGAACGCGAGCGCGGCGAGCAGCGGGATGCCATGCAGCGCCAGGACCCAGCCGTCGACGTGGGCGGGAACGAGCGCGAGGCTGGTGATGAACAGGCCGGCGATGAACCCGGCGTTGACGACCACCTGCGCCAGGCCGAAGGCCGCGCCGCGCTTCTCGTCGGGCAGGCGCTGCACCGCCTGCCTGAAAGTGATCTCGCTCAGCGCGTCGCCGGTGCCGGCCATCCCCGCCGCGGCCAGCATCGCCCACCACGGGCCGAGCCAGAAGATGCCGATGAAGCCGGCCGACATGACCGCGGTGGCCGCGTAGAACACGAGCACCGGTGCGCGCGTGATGAGCGGGGCGAGCAGCGGGCGCAGGGCGAAACTGCCGACGGTCGTGCCCGCCGCCCACACCATCCACAGCGCGCCGGCCGCACCGGCCGGATTGGAGGGATCCTGCTCGGCGCCGAGCAGCGGCAGCCCCACATGATGCGACGAGCTGCCGAACGCGTCGAGTCCGCGCACCGCCATCGGCCCGATCACACCGGCGGCGAGCAGCGCCGCCCGGATCGGGAGGCGCCCGCCCGCGGCGTCACGCGAGGACCCGGCCGACGGTTGCTCGGACAGGCGCAGCGGCAAAAGCAGCACGGCCACGGCGGACAGGGCATAGCTCGCCGCGTCGAGCGCGAACACCCCCCGGAACCCGATCAGCGGCACGGCCACGGTGGCCAGACCCATGCCGGCCACCAGGGCCAGGCCCTTGAGCCCGGACGCCACGCTGTTGACCAGCTGGGTGCGCTCGCCGGCCAGGGCCGGTGTGGCGGCGGCGAACGTCGCCTCGAACACCGCCCGCCCGGCCCCGATGACGAGCACGACGGCGAACAACCATCCGACTTGCAGCGACGCGGGCAGCGCCACCAGCACCAGCAGCGCCAACA
>Ga0075418_10000353_pt1 | contig 46972 bp, 47 predicted proteins | sample SoiMetdeltSBSDD2_FD_81776 | JGI IMG/M metagenome (GOLD analysis project Ga0075418, IMG submission 81776) | Bulk soil microbial communities from a Populus tree surrounding site in Tennessee, USA - Soil MetaG P. deltoides SBSDD2 | ecosystem: Environmental > Terrestrial > Soil > Tree plantation...
CAAGACCGTAGGCTGGCACTGTGACCGAGTTCGACGGCCTTCCCACACTGCACTCGCCCGTTGCCATCGCCGCGTTCGAAGGCTGGAACGATGCTGCCGACGCCGCGACCTCCGCAGTCGAGCACCTTGAACAGCTCTGGGATGCTCGCGAGGTCACCACGATCGATCCCGAGGAGTTCTACGACTTCCAGGTGAACCGGCCGCAGATCACCCTGGTCGACGGGGACACCCGGCGGATCGAGTGGCCTGGCACGACCGTCCTGGTGGCCAACCCACCGCGCGCCAAACACGACGTGGTCCTCATCCGCGGCACCGAGCCCAGCATGCGCTGGCGCACCTTCTGCGAGACCGTGCTGGAGGTCTGCCACAGCCTCGGCATCAAGCAGATCGTGCTGCTCGGCGCGCTGCTCGCCGACGTTCCCTACAACCGCCCCCTGCCGGTCAGCGGCAGCCTCAGCCGCACCTCGGACGACCACGAGGACCCGCCCATCACGCCGACCAGGTATGAGGGTCCCACCGGGATCGTCGGCGTGCTGCACGACGCCGCCCGCCGCGCCGAGCTCGACGCCCTGTCGTTCTGGGTGCACGTGCCGCACTATGCGAACAACCCGCCCTGCCCCAAGGCGACCCTGGCGTTGCTGCACCGCATAGAGGACGTCCTGGACCTCCCCGTCCCGGTCGCCGACCTGGCCGAGGAGTCCGCCGCGTGGGAGGAGCGGGTGAAAAACGCCGCCTCCCAGGACGCCGAGCTCGCCGAGTACCTGCGCGAGCTGGAAGAAAGGGCCGGCGACGCCGAGATCCAGCCTACCGGCGACGAGATCGCCTCCGCCTTCGAGAAGTACTTGCGGCGCCGCGGCGGCCCGATCGGCTGACCGCCGACCTCAAGATTCGGGAAGTTGCCTGGCAATCGCCCCATTTGAGGTTCGGTGAGCGGCTTATTGCCTGGCAAATTGCGGGATCTTCATTCGCGACACCATTTCTAGATGGTCCTAGGACGCTAGGTATTCAGACACAAGTACGGCAAGATATCGGATATGACCGAGACGGGCATGGGCATCGTCAATCCGGGAGCTACGGAACATCCGCACCGGCAGATCGCCTCCGTGCTGCGTGGCAAGATCCGCCGCGGTGACTGGGTGGCCGGTGAGCAGCTGCCTTCGATACCGGCGATGGCGTCGATGTTCGGCGTGGCCAAGCAGACCATCCAGCGCACCGTGGACCAGCTGCGGATCGAAGGGCTGCTGATCACCAAGCCGGGTTCGGGCACGTTCGTGCGCGGCACGCGGCGGCGGCTGAACCGCTTGTCCCGCGGGCGTTACGGCGCCCACCGCGGCTACCACGCCGACCTGGCCGCGCGCTACCGGCAGCACCTGACCGAGGTCGGCCGGGCGGTGGCACCCGCCGAGGTGAGCGACGCCTTCGGGCTTGACGACCCGGCCGAGCTGGTCGTCCGGCGCTACCTCGTGCGGGCACAGGACGCGGCGGTGGAAATGGGCGCCTCCTGGCTGCTTTCCAAGGACTGCTCGGGTACCTCACTGGAGCTCTTCGAATCCTTTGGAAGGCCGCTGTACCAGGAGGTTGAGGACGTCACCGGGCGCCGCTACACCACCGCGACCGACACGTTGAGCGCCCGGCTGCCCACGCGCGAAGAGGCCGAGCTGCTCGCGATCCGCCCCGACACACCCGTGCTGCACCTGCTGCACGTGGCCTATGACGAGCATCACCGCCCGATCGAGGTGGCCCAGGCGACCTGGCCCGGTCCGATGACCACCCTCGTGGAGGAGTACAAGGTGCCAGCGCCCAGGCCCGACACCGACCCCGAGCTGTACCTGGAGTAAGTGTCGTGATCGTTGTGACACTGGCAGCGCGAAATCGGCGCCGGACCGCTGTCAGCGTCACAAGGATCACCGCGGCGGCGTCAGGGCGCGACGCGAGCGGACCAGTCGATGCGGTAGCGCTGCTCCTCCCCCATGGTCCGCTCCGGGTTCATCACCGTTTTCATCATGAGCGGCATCAGGATCGGCATCAGCGTGCGCGCCACCGGCCCGGGCGCCTTGGCCTGGTTGATCCGGGCGGCGCGCTCGGCGACCCGCTCAACCCGTTGGCGCCTAAGGCTTTCATAGGCGGCGAAGGCCGACGCCGGGTCGGGCCGGTCGCGCAGGCACCGGGCCAGCTGCACGGCGCTCTCGATCGCCAGCGACGCGCCCTGCCCCGAGCTGTTGGAGGGGGCGTGGGCGGCGTCGCCGGTGAGCACCATCCGGCCGCGCCACCAGTGGGGCACGCTCGGCATGATGTGAAGGGAGCCAACGATGTTCAGCCCTTCGGCCGTGGTGGCGCGCACCAGTTTGCCGCCCGGATCCTCGTCGCCGTAAGCGGTTTGGAGCCGGTCGAGCCATCGGGCCGCCGGGATCTCGCGCGCCTGCACGAGCGACATCGGCCGGTCCTGCGGAAAGTTTATGCCCCAACGGGTCCCGCCGCCGGGCAGCGCGGTGTAAAGGTAGTAGCCGCGCCGGCCGAAGACGAATGTCATGGTGCCGGGGTCGGTGTCGACGTCGTGGTCCACCACCGCCTCGAAGCCGAGCAGTCCGGTGTAGTGGGGGCCGGGCGCGGCCGGGTCGATGAGCGAACGGACCGTGGAATGCACGCCGTCCGCCCCGATGAGGACATCGGCCTCGGCTCGGCTGCCGTCGGCGAAAGAAGCGATGACCCGGTCCGGCTTCTCCTCGACCGAGACAAGCTTTTTGTGGTACCCGACCACGATCCCGCTTCCGGCCGCCAGATCGTGCAGGACTCGGTGCAAGTCGTTGCGGTGCACCAGTTGCAGCGGCGACAGCCCGGGCAGGGTGGGCAGCCGGCCGATCCGCTTGTGCCCCACCGCCATCGCCATGCTCGTGATGGGCAGGGCGATGGCCCGCACCGACTCTTCGGCGCCGACGACGCCCAGCGCTGCCAGGCCGTTGGGCGCGATCGCCAGGGTGCCGCCGATGCCGCCCGTCGTGCCCGAGTATGCCTCATAGAGGGTTGCTTCTATGCCCGCCTTGCGCAGGGCCATCGCGGCCACGGGCCCGGCGACGCCGCCACCGATGACGATGGCGGATTTGATTGCTGACATCACTGATTCCTCCCAGCGTGGGTCGTCCGGCCGCGCTGGGAATCCGGTTATCCTGGTGGTAGTCGGCCTCGGATAAGCCCGATTGCCCAGCGCGGTCGCTTAAACGGGGTCTCGCCCCCGGTCACGGTGTTGCCGCACCGCGACCGGGGTTTTTCATCTTTCTTTCGGCCATCTCGACGACCTCGGCGGGCAGCTCGCCGGTCTCGTGCGCGGTCTGCCACATCTTCAGGTCGGGAAAGGACCCGGACTCCAGCTCGCGCAGGAGCGAGCGGACCCAGGCCGCCTCCGCGTCGCGGATGGCCATGTCGTACTCGGCCTCGACCAGGAACAGCCGCGGCACCTCCGAGCCATGCTGCTCGAGCTGCCCGCGCAGCTGCGCCGCCTCGGCCTCGATGCGCTCGAGCCGCTGCCGCAGCAACCGCGCCGCCTCCCCGGGCGGGACCACCGCCAGCACGGACAGCCCAGCGCGGAAGGCGTCGGTGCCGCGCTGCGGTGTGGAGACAAGCTCGCGCGCCCAGTCGACAAGCTCCTCGCGCCCCGCCTCGGTGATGCGATAGACGGTGCGCTCGGGGCGCCGGCCCTGCCGGGTGCTCTCCACCGCCTCGATGAGGCCGTGCTTTTCCATGTTGCGCACGACCGTGTAGAGCGAGCCCCACTTGATCTCCATGTCCTGGTCCTTGCCGAAGGCGCGCAGGGCGGAGGCCATCTCGTAGGGGTGCATCGGCCGCTGGATGACCACCGATAGCACGGCAAGCGCCGTCAGGTTGGCCACCTTGCGCCGCTTGCCCACGGCTCCGCTCCCCTGCTCTAATCCTCGTTTGCGAATGCTCGTTGGCGAGTATACGTCCGCAAGCGATGAGGCGTCCAGCCCTTGCTCACCACGCCGATCAGCTGGGGCGGGGTCGACTTGCGCGCGGCCACCTTGAACAGCTGGTACATCGCGATCACCAGCGCCCAGCGGAACACCTGCGCCAGGAACGCGACGCTCGCGTTGTCACAACCGAGCGCTGCCGACGAGTCGTTCAGCGAGTGAACCACCATGACTAGCAGGATCGCCCCGGCCGCGCCCGGAGTTCCCTTGCGGCCGCACATCGCACGCGGCCAGGAATACAAATGCCACAACCGCCACGCGACGGCGGCGGCGAACCCGGTCCACAGCCAGTGCATCGGCTCCACCAGGAAGATCCGGTAGACCTGCGCCCGGATCACCGATTCCACCGTGGGCCGCGACACCTCACCCCCGCACTGGTTGGGGCCGGACGCGGTGGCTTCGGAGTATGCGTACTGCGTCGCCTCGATGATGGCGAAGCCGAACCCCGATGCCAGGGCGATGGCGATGCCGGCGCGCGGGTCGGCGTACCGGCCAAAAGCCAAAAGGGTAAGCGGGACAAGGAGTTTGGTGCTCTCCTCGATGAAGCCCACGGTCGCCAGGCCGGTGCGGATCCCGGCGATGTCGATGATGGCGGTGTTGACGTTGGAGGCGATCAGGATCACCGCGCCGGCGGTCGCGGCCATCACGGTCACCAGCGGGAGCGCGCCGACGACGTCGTCAAGGGCGAGCCGGCGGGCGGCGAACCGGTAGAACGCCCAGCAGATGCCGGACATGGCCAGGAAACTGGTCAGTGCCATGACATTGACCGAGCCGGTGGCGTAGAAGACGAGGCAACCGGCGACTAGAAGCACCAGTGAACCCAGGGCGAACCACACCCACGCGCCCCAGAAGTGGCCGCGGAAACCGCCGGCCCAGGTTGGCCGTCACGGCCGACTCGCGCGCTTGCGGGGTCCAGGCGTGGGCGTCCCAGAACCGTTCCCCGAAACCCGTGGAGGGATCCGGGAACCAGCCGGGTGCCGGTTCCGGGGGACGGTCGCGGGCCGCCACGAAGGCGGCGACCCACCCACCGATCAGGAGGATCACCCCGATAAGGATCAGAACGGCCACAACCCTCAGCGTGGCACGCGGCACCCGAAGCTACAGGCGAACTCCGAGCAAGCGATTCACGGCCGAGGCCATCAACGCGGGTGCGGTGGTGTCGTTGCCCAGCCATGTCAGCGCGTCGTCGGCCCAGGCATCGACCAGCGCCAGCGCCGCCGGGGCGTCAAGATCGTTGGCTAGCCTTTCCCGTACCCCCGAAAGAAGAGCGACCCCGCTCGGACCCGCCGTCGCTGACGCCGCGGAACGCCAACGGGCCAGGCGGTTCTCGGCGGTTTTAAGCAGCTCGTCGGTCCAGGGACGGTCCAGGCGGTAGTGCTCGGACAGCAACGCCAGCCGCACCGCCATCGGGTCGACCCTGTCGGCGCGCAGCCTGGAGACGAAGACCAGGTTGCCTCGCGACTTGCTCATCTTCTCGCCGTTGAGCCCGATCATCCCGGCGTGCACGTAATGCGCCGCGAAGGGCGCCTCGCCGGTGAGCACCTCCGCGTGCGCGGCGGAGCACTCGTGGTGCGGGAAGAGCAGGTCGTTGCCGCCGCCCTGCACGTCGATGGTGTGGCCCAGCAGATCCAGCGCGATCACGGCGCACTCGATGTGCCACCCGGGGCGGCCGGGACCGAGCGCTCCACCGTCCCACGCCGGCTCGCCGGGGCGCACCCCGCGCCACAACAACGGGTCGAGCGCGTCGCGCTTGCCGGGGCGCTGCGGATCGCCGCCGCGCTCGGCCGAGAACAGCAGCATCCGCTCACGGTCCAGGTTCGACTCGTAGCCGAAGGCGGGCGCGGCGGACAGGTCGAAGTAGACGTCCTGGGTGCCGTCAACCATCCGGTATGCCGCACCGTTTTGCAGCAGCGTCACGATGCGCGAGGCGATCGCCGGGATCGACTCCACCGCACCCACATAGTGATTGGGCGGCACGATCCGCAGCGCCTCCATGTCCTCGCGGAACAGCGCCGTCTCGCGCATCGCCAGGACCTTCCAGTCCTCGCCGTCGCGCTCGGCGCGCTCGAGCAACGGATCGTCGATGTCGGTGACGTTCTGTACATATTGGACGGTGTGCCCGGCGTCGGCCCACATCCGGTTCACGAGATCAAAAGTGATCATGGTGGCGGCGTGACCGAGGTGGGTCGCGTCGTACGGCGTGATCCCGCAGACGTACATGGTTGCCTGTGTCGCCCGCGCGTTCGACGGGCGGGTCGGGTGCACCCCGCGCCGGGCCGAGTCGTACAGCGCGAGCGGCACGCCGGCGCCGGGCAGGTGGGGGGCGGCATCGTCGGTGGAGGGGGCAGACCACGAATCCATTCCGCCAGCGTATCCACAACACCAGCGAAGCGATTACGCACATGACCTTCCCTGACGCTAGGGTCATGGTATGACCCATCAGGTCTTCGCATTCGAGCCGCCGGAGCGGTTCGTAGCCGGTACGGTGGGTCCGCCCGGCGAGCGCACGTTCTACTTGCAGGCGCGCGGGGGCGGGCGCCTGGTCAGCGTCGTGCTGGAAAAGGTGCAGGTCTCCCTGCTCGCCGAGAAGCTGGAGGAGCTGCTGGCCGAGGCGCATCAGCGCTTCGCCCTCGAGCTTCCGCCGGCCACCGTCAACCCTCCCGACAACGAGCCCCTCGAGACCCCGGTCGACGAGGAGTTCCGGGTCGGGACCCTCGGGCTCGCCTTCGACGTCGAGAACAACACGATCATCATCGAGGCGATCGCGGTCGACGAGACGGCCGAGCCGCTGGCCGAGGAGGAAGAGGAGGAGGCGTCCGAGATCCCCGCGATCAGCGACGATCTCGACCGGCTCCGGGTGAGGCTGACCCCGGCCGCGGTGCGCGACTTCATCGACCGCGCGCGCCGCGTGGTCGCCGCCGGCCGGCCCCCGTGCCCGCTGTGCGGTCAGCCGCTCGACGCCTCAGGCCACCTGTGCCCGCGCCACAATGGCTACCACCGCAGGTGAGGAGCTGCTGCGGGCAGCCGAGATCGAGATCGAGGGCCGCCTTGTCGAGGCATCCAACATCACCCTGCGGGTGACCCTCGGGGAATCGCTGAAGGCGGTATATAAACCGGTCCGTGGGGAGAGACCTTTGTGGGATTTTCCCGAGGGTACCCTGGCGGCGCGCGAGGTGGCCGCCTATGAGCTGAGCAAGGCGCTCGGCTGGGATCTCGTGCCCACGACCGTCATGCGCGACGGACCGCTGGGCCCGGGATCGCTGCAGCTGTGGCTTGAGGATCTGGTCGAGCCGCCGGTGGGCTTCATCCCGGCGCCCGAATTGCCCTCCGATTGGCTGGCGGTGGCGGGCGCCCGCGACGAGGACGGCGCGCCCTATGTGCTGGCCCACGCCGACGACCCGAAGCTGGCCCGCCTCGCCCTGTTCGACGTGATCATCAACAACGCCGACCGCAAGGGCGGGCACGTGCTCGCCACGCCGGACAGCCGGATCTACGGGGTCGACCACGGGGTCTGCTTCCACACCGACAACAAGCTGCGCACGGTGCTGTGGGGCTTCCACGGCCGGGCCGTGCCCGAGGCGGAACTGTTGGCGCTCAAGGGAGTCGACCTCAACCGGCTGTCCGATTATCTGTCCACTTCGGAGCTTGCCGCGCTGGCCGAGCGCATCGCCCAGCTCCAGCTCTTCCCCGAGCCGCCAGACGATCGCTACGCCATCCCCTGGCCGCCGATTTAATCGCCTTAGCGTTCACTCATGAAATTCGACCTGCGGATGTAGTCTTAGCCCATCCGGCGCTGACCGCACCCCAGGCGCGGCGTGGCTGCCACCGTCGGGCGGTTGCCCCGCGACCGATTCCGAGATGAATACATTCCTTCGCTACAGCGCAACACTGCGCACCCCTTTTGCCACCCCTGAAGGAGAACCCGGTGCCGGAGGAGCCAAGGGTCGAGGATCCAAAGATACCTGCCTATTTTAGTCACAGCTACCGGCCCGCGGACCGGGAGGTGAACCTGTTCTTCTTCGAGGAGATGTGGAAACGGGGATTCACCTTCACCGTCGATCCGAAGTCGAGCTCGCTGTCAACCACCCACCTTGAGATCATGATGCGGGACAACGCGTGCTTCGTCGGCGTGGTGACCCGCCGCGACGAGGAACGGTTCTACCGCTGCTCGCCGTTCGCGGTTTACGAGTTCGGGCTGTCCCTGCTGGAGCCGAAACCCAGAATCATGTTTCTGGAGAAGGGCGTGCCCGCCCACCACTTCCTCAACGAGCCGCGCCTGTACCAGTTCGACCGGGAGACGCTGAGCCAGTTCCGGTTCAACGAGGGCGCAATAGCGGAGTTGCGCGAGGAGGCCGAGGCCTTCTCCAAGGGAGCCCCGGTGCGCCGCGAAGGCATTGTCGGCCTGGCACTTCCGCCTTCGAAGGCGTATGCCGAAGTGCGACCGCGCATGGAGGAGCTGCTGCAAGACGCCGGATATGCCACGGTGGAGCTCAAACCCGGGATGGAGTCATATGAGGCCGCTAGAGAGCTGGCCCGGCTCGACTTCCTTCTGATCGATATCGTGAACGAGGGCCCCGCCCCTTGGCTGTTCCCGTTCAGCCAGGGCATGGCCACGCCCTCGATCAAGCTCGTGTACCACCAGCCCGGGATAGACGAAGCGCCGACACTGCCGACGCTGGCCGGGGTGAAGGCGCTGGCCTCCACCCCTGGCGCCCACAAGATGGTGCTCTGGTGGCGCGACGCCGACGAGCTGTTCACCGAGCTGGAGCGGCGCATCGCCCGGCTGCACGTCAGGCGGCGCGAGTTCACCCAGCACAAGGACGGGCAGCGATACTTCATGAGCCTGGGCCGGGCGCAGGGACCGGTGTTCATCAGCAACGCGCAAAACGACAACACTCTCGCCCTCGACGTGGTGCGCCTCATGGATCTCTATAACATCGAACACTTTCACTACCTGTACCGCAACACCATCCCGCTGGGCACCTCGTGGGAAGCGCGGCTGCTGGCCAAGGTGCGGGAGTGCCGCATCTTCGTGCCGCTGATAAGCGAGGCCTACTGGGAAAGCGACTGGTGCCGCAGGGAACTGCAGGCCGCCCGCGAGCTGCAACAGCAAGGCCGGCTGACCATTCTTTCCGGACTGCTCGAAGACACCAGGGTCGGCGAGCCCATCTCCGATCAGGGGATCTGGCTGGGCAGCGAGTCGGCGACCGCCCAGGCCAAACGGATTGTCGACGCGGTGGACCGCCAGCTGGCCAAGGAGGCCGACATCCAGCAACGGCCCCGAGCCAGAACAACCGACCCACATCTGGCCGACCCCGACTTCCTGGTCGTGGCGACAACCGGGGCCCAGTACTTTGCGTTGAAGGGACTTCTGGACAACCCGTCGGAGATGATGGGGACGCCACGGCAACCCAACGACTGGGGCTGGATGGCTGGCACGATCAATGTCCCCGACCGCGGGCGCTACCGTGTCCTGCTGGCCCACACCAACAACAACGCCGTAGCGATTCGCGCCGCGACCCACACCGCCGTCGAGGTGTTCACCCCCGAACACGTGGTGATCTGCTCCACGGCCGGCGCCGTAGGCCCATACCTGGCCCAGGGATCGGCCTTCATCCCCGACCGGGTCTACGGTTTCGTCCTCGACCTGCCGTACAGGACGCTGGTACCCAGGCCCGACTGGGACTTCCCGATCCCTCCGGTGCCCTGGGAGGTCCTGCCCACGTTGGACTGCGCAGGCACGGAACCAGACAAGGGACAGATCGGCGGTGGCGCCCTGATCTGCGGGGACGATGGCGGCGGTCTCCACCATGACGCCCACCTGGAAATACCCGACTACTGGCCCGACGCGTTGGCGGTCAACTACTCCCTGATCAGCACGATCGAGCTGCTCGACGACCTGCACCAGCGGGGACGCATCGCCCACTTCACCGTGGTCTGCGGGATCGCCGACTCGACGCGCGACCACGCCGCCGAGGCGGTCACCAACGTGACCGAGACCGTGCAACGGCTGCTCGGCACCGGCTGGCTGCGGCCGCCGCGGGCCGACGCCCCACCGCGGGCCGACGGGTAATGCGGCCGGCCATGTGGAGACCAGAAACCTTGGACACCGGCGAGGTGGAGATCCCCTCGAACCTCACCGGCCTCGTCGAGATCATCGCCGAGGAGGCGCACGCGGTATGGGGGAGGCGCCGTATCGGGCAGGGGTGGCGGTACGGCACCGAGGTCGATCACGTCCGCCGCACCCACCCCATGCTGGTCGCCTACCCGGAGCTGCCCGAGGAGGCGAAGGACGATGACCGGGAGCTGGTGCGGCACGCAATCAGAGTGCTGCTCTCCATGGGCTACACCATTGTCCCGGCCGACGTTGCGGCCGAGCCGACGGCGCCCTGACCTACGCGTCTCCCCCGCCGACCGGGGCGTCCGACGAGGTGTCGGCGGGCTGCACGGCCAGCGGTCCGTCGTCGGACAGGCGCATCAGGAACGGGCGCACCGGCGTGTACTTGACGACCGTCAGCGAACCGGGCGCGACGTGGATGCGCTGGAACGAGTCGAGGTGCATGCCCAGCGCGTCGGCCACGATCGCCTTGATGACGTCCCCGTGCGTGCAGGCCAGCCAGACCCCTTCCGGCCCAACGGTTTCGTTCCAGCGGCGGACCGCGGCCACGGCGCGGGTCGACATCGCCGCCATCGACTCGCCCCCGGGGAAGGCGACCGCCGAGGGATGGATCTGGATCGCCGGCCACTGCGGCTCCTGGACCAGCTCGGACAGTTTACGGCCGGCCCAGTCGCCGTAGCCGCACTCGGTCAGGCCCTCCTCGATCGCGGGCGAGACATCAGGCAGGGCAAGGGAAAGCGTCTGGCGACAGCGCGGCAGCGGGCTGGAGACCACCCACCCGAACTTGACCCCGGCCAGGCGCTCCCCCACCGCGCGGGCCTGCTGTTCGCCGACCTCGTCGAGGGCGGTAGGCGAGTCCCCGGCGAGGATCCCGGCGGTGTTGGCGTCGGTGCGGCCGTGGCGAAGCAGGATGAGCGTCGTCATAGCACGGTCATGTCGCACTAATCGTGCCGGTGGTGAGCAACGCGATGATCAGGGCTCCGAGTGCGACGCGGTACCACACGAAAGCCATCATCGTGTGATGCGCGACGAACCGCAGCAGCCAGGCGATCGAGGCGTAGGCGACGGCGAAGCTGACGATGTTGCCGATGATCACGATGTCGAGGGAGATCTTGTCGAGGGCGTCCGGCAGCTCGTAGACGCCCGCGGCGACCAGCGCCGGTACCCCCAGAAAGAAAGCCAAACGAGTGGCCGTCACCCGATCCAGGTCTCGGAGCAGACCCGTCGTGATGGTGGCACCGGAACGGGAGACGCCCGGGATCAGCGCCAGGCACTGGGCCAGACCGATGATCACCGTGTCCTTGAGGGTCAGCTGCCGCTCGCCGCGCGACTGGGTCGCCGCATACTCGGCGAAGGCCATCACCCCGCTCCACAGGATCAAGGCCGCGGCCACCACCCACATGCTGCGCAGCGGCCCGATGATCAGGTCCTTGCCGAGAAAGCCGGCGATGCCGATCGGGATCGATCCGGCGATGACACACCAGGCGAACTTGTAGTCGAACTCCTGCCGGGCCTCGGAGGAGAAGAGCCCCTTGCCCCACGCCGAAGCGAGCCGCCCGATGTCCTTGGCGAAGTAGACAAGCACCGCCAGGATCGCCCCGACCTGGATCACCGCCGTGTACGCCGTGACACTCGGGTCGTCGATCGGCAGGCCCAACAGTTTCTCGGTGATCGTGAGGTGCCCGGTGGACGAGATCGGGAGGAACTCGGTGAACCCCTCGACGATGCCGAGAATGATCGCCTGCCAGATATCCACGAAATCAGTCTCCTGTGCCGGAAAGCTCGTATGCCTCCGCCACCTTACGCAGTGCCTCTCGACCGCTGTCCGCATCCCCTGTGAAAGGGCTCACCGACAGCGTGGTTACGCCCGAATCGGCATAGGCGCGCATCCGTTCGGCCACCCGCTCCACCGGCCCGAGCAGCGAGGTGCGGTCGACGAACTCGAACGGCACGAGCGCGGCGGCGTCGCGCTTGCGGCCGGACAGGTAGAGGTCCTGGATCTCGGCGGCCGCCTCGCCGTAGCCCATGCGCACCGCGAGTTCGTTGTAGAAGTTCTTCTCCCGGCTGCCCATCCCTCCTATGTAGAGGGCCGCATACCACCGGACGAGCTCGGCGCACATCTCAGGGTCGTCGCCGAAGACCACCGGCACGCTGGCCACTACGTCGAAGCCCGACATGTCCTTGCCCGCCTTGGCTCTTCCCTTCGCGAGGGCGCTCAGATGTTCCCTGCCGAACTCGGGCGCGTAGAAGATGGCCAGCCAACCGTCGGCGATCTCCCCGGCCAGCTCGAGGTTCTTGGGCCCCACGGCGGCGAGATAGATCGGGATATCGGTGCGCGGCGGGTGGAAGCTCAGGCGCAGCGCCTTGCCCGGGCCGTCGGGCAGCGGCAGCGTGTAGTGCTCCCCTTGATAGGAGACTTCCTTGCGGGACAAGGCAAGCCGCACGATGTCGACGAACTCGCGGGTGCGGGCCAGCGGCTTGCCGAAGCGGACGCCGTGCCAGCCCTCGGAGACCTGCGGGCCGGAGACGCCCAGCCCGAGCCGGAAGCGGCCGTGGGAGATGGTGTCGATGGTGGCGGCGGTCATCGCGGTGGTGGCCGGGGTGCGCGCCGGGATCTGCATCACCGCCGCGCCGACGTCGATGTGCTCGGTCTGCCCGGCGATCCAGGCGAGGATGCTGGGTGAGTCGGAGCCGTACGCCTCAGCCGCCCAGACGACGGAGAAGCCCAGCCGGTCGGCCTCCTGCGCGAGCGCGAGGTGGGTGTCCGGCGTTGACCAGGGGGTCTGATACCCAAGATTGAGACCGAGTCGCATGGCGTCACGTTACCCGAGAGTAAGGTCTTGTCGACAGTACCGCCCCGCCGCCGGCCAAGATCCCGCAATTTGCCTGGCAAAAGGCCGCTTTGACAGCCGTGGGAGCGCAATTTGCCTGGCAAATTGGCGGATCATGGGGCGGCGCTGTGGATGTCGTTCATACGCGCGATGATTGTGCCCATGCAGCAGCGACCCCTCGGCCGCAGCGGGCTGATGGTGTCCCGGCTCGCGCTGGGCACCATGTCCTGGGGCCTGGACACCGATCCGGACGACGCCGGTGCCCAGCTGAAGGCCTATGTGGACGCCGGTGGCACGCTGATCGACACCGCCGATGTGTATGCCGATGGCGAGTCGGAGGCCGTGCTGGGGACGCTGCTCGACGCGATGGTCGACCGGGACGAGCTGATCATCATCGCCAAGGCCGGGCTGCGGGCCAGGGCCGGCCGCCGCCACGACGGCTCAAGGGGTCACCTCCTCAAGACGCTCGACACCACGCTGCGCCGATTAGGTGTGTCCCATGTGGACATCTGGATGATCCATGGCTGGGACGCGGGCACCCCCATGGAAGAAACATTCGCGACGGTGGACCACGCGGTCGCCAGCGGACGAGTGCGTTACGCGGGCGTGTCGAACTTCGCGGCGTGGCAGACGGCCCGCGCCGCGACGTGGCAGGCGAGCTGGCCCGGGCGGGCGCCGGTCGTGGCCACGCAGATGGAGTACTCGTTGCTGCAGCGGGGCATCGAGCGGGAGGTGGTGCCGGCGTGCGCGGCGCTGGGCGTCGGGGTGCTGCCGTGGTCGCCGCTGGGCCGGGGGGTGCTGACCGGAAAGTACCGGCATGACCGCCCCGCCGACTCCAGGGCGGCCAGCCCCCACTTCGAGCGGTTTGTCCGGCCCTACCTGCAGCCCCGCTGCTCGGCGATCGTGGAGTCGCTCGTCACCGCCGCCACCGGGCTGGGGATCTCGCCCGCCCAGGCGGCCCTGGTGTGGGTGCGCGACCGGCCCGGCGTGACCGCGCCGGTGGTTGGGACGCGCACGACCGCCCAGCTGATGACGGCCTTGGGCACCGATGACCTCACGCTTCCGGCGGAGATTGCCCAGGCGCTCGACGACGTCTCGTCAATCAATATTGGTTACCCGGAGGCCGAGTCGTAGCGCTGGAAAAATGGCGATGAAGGGTGCAGCATAGCCGCATGGACTACGAGTACGTGCCGCTGCGGTTGCCCCCAGATGTCGACCGGATGACCGCATCGGCGCGATTGGCGATCCAGGCTGAGTACAGCGGGTGGGAGCTGGCTCAGGTGCGGGTGCTGCGTGATGGGACCCGGCAGGTGCTGCTTCGCCGCCTCGTGCGGAAGAACATGCTCCTGCCGGGTCTCAGCGTCTAAGGGAGTGTGGCCTAAGGCCTACTCCTCGTCCTCGAAGAGCTCCCCGGTGAGATGCTCGTCGAGGCGGGCGACCAGCTTGTCGTTGTCCGCGAGCTGGTAGGGGCCGTTGGCGTCGGACTCGGCGTAGTCGTCGGGCTCGAACGCCTTGTCCACCTCGGCCACGGTGACGATGCCGTCCAGCGGCTCAAGCTCCGGGATGTCAAGGGCGGCAAGGGAACCGTCGGAGGACTGGAGCAGCTCGAGGAGCGCGTCGGCGACCGTGGTGATCGGCTCCTCCTGGGTCCCCATCGACACCTCGATGCGCGCCAGCTCCGCCGCCTTGATCAGGGCGGAGATGCTGGGCACGTGGTAATCGCGGCGCTGGCGCACCGACACCACGCGCGGGTGCGGGTCGTCCGGCTCCGACTCCGCCGCCACCAGATCAGCGGCGAACTTGTCGGCCTTCTCCGGGTCGATCGCCTCGACCTCCCACGGCAGCGGTTCGCCGTAGGTCGATGAAAGGACCTCGTCGTAGGAGACTGCGGCATTGTTGAACGCCACGTAGGCACGCCACACCTCGTCGCTGTCGATCTCACCCTTGGCGTCGCGCACGGCGGCTAGGTGAGCCCGAGCGGTGGTGATCATCTCTTCCAGCGCTGCCTCGACGGCGGCGTGGTTGTCGGTCATAACTAGGAACCTTTCAAGAATCGATCCAAGACCCGCACGCCGAACTGTAATGCATCCAGCGGCACCCGCTCGTCGATGCCGTGGAACAACGCGGCAAAGTTCAGATCCGCGGGGAGTTTGAGCGGGGAAAAACCGAAGCAACGCATGCCGAGCCGGGCGAACTGCTTGGCGTCGGTGCCGCCGGAGAGCATGTAGGGCACCGCGTGCGCGCCCGGATCCTCGGCCCGCAGCGCCTCGGCCATCGCCGCCACGAGCGGCCCGTCGAAGGTGGTCTCCACCGCGGGCTGCCGGTGCACCGACTCGATCTCCAGGTCGGGCCCGATCACCTCGTGCAGCTGCTCCCGGAACAGATCGTACTGGCCGGGCAGGGTGCGGCAGTCGATGGTCGCGCTGGCCTTGCCCGGGATGACGTTGTGCTTGTACCCCGCCTCCAGCCCGGTCGGGTTGGCGGTGTTGCGGATGGTGGCCCCGACGATCGCCGCGACCGGGCCGAGCTTGCCGATGGTCAGCTCCGGGTTGTCCGGGTCGAACTCGATGCCCAGCGCCTGGGAGGCCTGCTCGAGGAACGAGCGGACGGTCGGGGTGATGGTGATCGGGAAGCGGTGGTGGCCGACCCGCGACACCGCGTCGGACACCGTGGTGACCGCGTTGTTGTCGTGGACGAACGAGCCGTGCCCGGGGCGGCCGGTGGCGTGGATCTTAAGCCAGTCGATGCCCTTCTCGGCGGTCTGGATCAGGTAGAGCCGCAGATCGCTCGTGACCGAGTAGGAGTAGCCGCCGACCTCGCCGATCGCCTCGGTGCAGCCCTCGAAGAGGTGGGCGTGGTTGTTCACCAGAAACGTTGCGCCGTAATCGCTTCCGGCCTCCTCGTCGGCGGTGTAGCACAGGACGATGTCGCGGGGCGGGACGTAGCCGGTGCGCTTCCACTGCCGGACCACCGCGAGCATCATCGCGTCGAAGTCCTTCATGTCGATGGCTCCCCGGCCCCACAGGAAGCCGTCCTTCATCTCCCCGGCGAAGGGGTCCACCGACCATTCGGCGGCGTCGGCGGGTACCACATCTAGATGACCATGCACCAGAAGAGCCGGCCGCGTCGGGTCGGCACCGGCTATGCGGGCCACCACATTGGCCCGCCTCGCGGCGCTCTCCAGGAGCGTCGTCTCGATCCCCACCTCGCTGAGCTTCTCGCAGACATACTCGGCGGCCAGCCTCTCCCCCGCGCTGGTCGCAAGATCACCTGTATTTGTCGTGTCGATACGTATAAGATCCCGGCAAAGGTCGATAACCTCTTGTTCAGCAGTGCGCACGAACCCCTTCCTACCAGATGCCCCACCACCGGTTACCTGAACCGCCCGATCAGGCTAGGCTTACCTAACCTGTAACGGAGACCGGAGCCCCAAGTGACCACGACGCCGCAAAAAGACCCCGCTGCGGAAAGCTTGGCCAAGTTGCTGGGCGGGCGCAGAGCCGCCATCGATGCCACGATCGGCCCGCTCGTTTTCGGCATCGCCTTCGCCGCCACCCATCGCTCGGTCACCTGGGCGGCCGCCGCCGCCGTGATCGTCAGCGTCCTCATCAGCGCCTGGCGCATTTCCCAGGGAGACAAGCCACGTGCTGTCATCATCGGCCTGCTCGGGGTGGTGGTCGCCGCGTACATCGCGGTGAGCACCGGCCACGCCGAGGACTTCTACCTGGTTCGGATCTGGTCCAACGTGGCCAGCGGGGTGGCGTGGGCGGTGAGCATCCTCATCCGCTGGCCGCTGCTGGGCGTGATCGTCGGCACCCTACTCGGGCAGAAGGGCAAGTGGCGCCACGATCCTGTGCTGTTCAAGGCTTACAGCCGGGCGAGCTGGGTGTGGGTGTTCCAGTACGTGATCCGGGTCGCCGTGTTGATTCCGCTGTACCTGGCCGGGATGGTCGAGGCTTTGAGCGTCGCGTCCTCCGTGGTCGCCTGGCCGCTCGTCGCCGCGTGCGTGGCGGTCAGCGGATGGGCCCTGGCGCACTACATTCCCAAGGAGCATCCCGGTTTGCGGCACCCCCAGCCCGCCAGAGCGTGACCGGGTCAACGGGGGGTGTGCGGGGCGATCAGTGGTGGCCGCCGTCGTTGAAGCGCTCCGCGTCGAGGTCCAGATCGCGCTGGACGCGCCGCCGCGTCGCCTCGGTGACCTCGCCACCGCGGGACAGAACCTCGAGCTCCCGGGTCTGCAACCGCACCATGTCGCGGCGCAGCGAGGCATAGGCGGAAGTGATGTGCTCGCCCTCGTCGACGTGGTCGCGCCCGCGCAGGCTCTGCCGCGCGCGCTCGATCAGCACGGGCGCCAGCGCCTGCAGGTCCTCGAGCTTGTCCAGGTGCTCCTGGCCCACGGCGATGAGGCGGGACCACACAACGCGGTACTCCTGCGCCATGTCCTCGTGCGGCACCGCGAGTGACACTCGCCGCACCAAGGGGCTAAGGGTAAACCCTTGTACCACAAGCGATATGCAGGTCACCCCCACGGCCAGCAGCACCAGCAGGTCGTGGTAAGCCACACCCTCCGGAATGGACAGTGCGGCGGCCAGCGGCACCACACCCCTCGCGCCGGCCCACGAGACGACGGCGGGCACCTGCCACATCGGACGGTCGGCACCCACATGGCGCCAGTGGCGGAACCCGGCCAGCGGGAACACCCAGGCGATCCGCACCGCGATCATGGTTGCGGTGATCAGCAGCATCGGGATCACCCACGGCTGGTCCGCCGCGGCCTGGGTGCGCAGCAGGCCGGGAAGCTGGAGCCCGATAAGGGCGAACACCACGCTCTCAAGTCCAAACACGACAGTGGCGTGCACGGCGTGGATCTGCAGCCGGATCGCCGGCGTGGTCAGCCGGGACGCCAGCGCCCCCAGGATCACGCTGGCCACCACGACCGCCGTGATGCCGGAGGCGCCGAACGCCTCGGCGAGTACAAAAGCAAAATAAGGCGTAACCAGCGTGATGACCGACTCCACCACCGGCTCCTCGGTCTTGAGGCGCAGCAAGGCCACCACCCCGGCGACCGCCGCCCCGCACACCGCGCCGCCCAGGGCCAGCAGCGCGAACTCGCCGGCCACGCGCGGCCCGGTCATCGCGGTGGCGCTGACCGCGATGGTGGCGCTGACCCGGAAAAGAATCAGGCTGGTGGCGTCATTGAAAAGACTTTCCGCTTGTACCAGCGTATGCAGCCGTTGTGGGAGAGCGAGCTTGCGCCCGAGCGCGGTCACCGCCACCGGGTCGGTAGCCGACAGGACCGCGCCCAGCACGAAGGCCAGCACCCAAGGCACCGGCGTCACCGCCATCGTCACCAGGGCCACCGCCGCCGCCGAGACGGGCACGAGCCCGATCGCCAACGCCGCCACCGGTTTCCACTGCCGGCGCAGCTCCGGCCAGGACAGCTCCTCGCCCGCCGCGTAGAGCAGAGGGGGCAGCACGATGAGGCTGATCGTCTCGGGCGTGACGTGGATCTGGGGCACACCCGGGACGAAACCAATGATGAGCCCGGCCACGACGAGCAGGGACGGCGCGGGTACGGCGAGGCGGCGGGCGAAGACGGCGACGACCGTGGCCAGCCCGACCAGAAGCAGGATGATCTGGACGCTCCGCACGAAGGGCTCCTCTTTCGAAGAGCCCTCACCTTACCGGATGGGTTCGGAACTGTTTGCGTCGAACCATATCCGGACGACGTCATAGAGGGCGCGGCTGGCGGCGAAGTCCCTGTCGTCGGTGATCCAGAAGACCGTCCGGCCGGACGTGACCACCACCGCGATCGCATGCCGCTTGCGATCCCCGAGCGTATAGGTGAACTCCCACTCGGTCGCCGGCCCCTTCAGCATGACCTCTTTCTGGCCTATCTCCTCGTACCCCCGCAGCGACTCCGCCTTAGGGCGCGACGGCATGACACCCATAACCGCGCTGCCGGCCGGATCCCTGAAGCACACCGTGTTGCTGGGCAAACGCGTATAAGCCCAACGCGGCGGCACGGCCACCGAGAACCCCACCGGGTCCGAGTAGAGCACCCATCCGTCGGGCAGGCCGGACTCGCCGGCCGGCCGGGTCTGGGGCGGCGGCGCCGAAGGCAACGCCCGCGGCATCTCGCAGCCGGGAATTCCGACCGCGGGGACGGGTCTTCCCCCCGCCGGGTCGCCGGCGAAAGGCGTCTGCGCGCCGCGATCCCGGGAGCTGATCACGACTCCCACGGCGACCAGAGCCGCCACCGCCAGCACGCCGGCGAGGGCGGCCTGCTTCATGCGGGCCGGAGGTCTTGCCACCGTTGGCTTTTCGTCGGTCGGCGGGGCCACGATCCGGTGCAGCTGCCGCGCCAGCTGCTCGGGATCGGTACGCTCGGCGGGATCGCGCTTGAGCAGCCCCGCCAGCACCGGCTTCAACGGGCCGGCGAGCCGCATCGGATCGGGGTCGTCGGAGGCAAGCGCCTTAAGGGTTTCCAGCATCGAGTCGCGGGCGTAGGGCGCGCGCCCCTCCACGGCGGCATACAGGGTCGCGCCGAGGGACCAGAGGTCGGCTTCGCGCGTCGAGACGCCGTGCCGGGCACGTTCCGGCGCAAGGAAGTGCGGCGTGCCCAGGCCGCCGGAGAGGGTGCCCTTGCCGTCGGTGTCGAGCCTGGCCAGACCGAAGTCGCCGAGCACGACCTGGCCGTCGTCGCCGAGCAGAACGTTCTCGGGCTTGACATCGCGGTGCAACACGCCCGACTCGTGCGCCGCGACCAGTGCCTCGAGCACGGCCAAGCCGATCCGGGCCACCTCGACCGGCGGCAGCGGACCCCTTTGAGCCACCGTCCGTCGCAGATTGACCGACGGCACGTACTCCATCACCAGCCACGGCCACCCCTCGGTCTCGATCACGTCGTGGATCTTCACCACGTTGGGGTGGTTGATCCGGCCCGCCGCCTTGGCTTCGCGAAGGATGAACGCTCGCAGCTGCTCGTCATCCTCGGGGGACAGGTGCGCCGGCAGCGCCACCTCTTTGACGGCCACGTCGCGGTCGAGCATCTCGTCATGGGCGAGCCACACCCTGCCCATGCCGCCCCGGCCAAGCTGGTCTCTGAGCCGGTACCGCCCGCCTATCAAGCCGAAACGCTGATCCTCAACCACTAAACGTCGTCTCCTACTCGGTGCCGCCCAACGTTCGTGGGGATAGTGGCATTGTATAGAAGGAGATCGACATTGTCTTTTTGGTTAGCTTTCTCAGTCAACCGAGCGCCCCAAGATGTTGGGGCGATCTCAGAGCCAGCCGGAGCGGCGGAACATGCGGTAGAGCACGACCGCCGACGCCAGCATGAGGGTCAGGACGATCGGGTAGCCGTACCGGGTCTGAAGCTCGGGCATGAACCTGAAGTTCATGCCGTAGATCCCGGCGATGGCCGTCTGGACGGCCGCGATCGCCGCCCACGCCGCGATCTTGCGCATGTCGTTGTTCTGGTCGACGGTGACCTGGGCCAGGCGGGCCTGCAGGATCGAGTTGAGCAGTTCGTCGAAGGCGGTGATCCGGTCCGCCACGCGCAGCAACCGGTCGGAGGCGTCGCGCATGTAGCGGCGGGCCTCCTTGGGCATCAGGGACTTGTCCTCGACGAGGGCCGCCAGCGGGCGCTGCAGCGGGCCGACAGCGCGCTTGAACTCCATGAGCTCCCGCTTGAGCTGGTAGATCTGGGCTATCCGGCCCGAGCCGTGGGCGGCGAAGACGTACTCCTCCAAGGTATCGATGTCCACCTCGATCGAGGCGGACACCTGCAGGTAGCTGTCGACCAGGCGGTCGCAGATGGCGTACACCACCGCCCACGGCCCGCCGACCATCCGCCCGGGTTCCCTCTCCAGGTTGGCGCGCACCGGGCCGAGCGGGCCGAGCCCTCCGTGGCGAACCGTGATGATGAACCTCTCCCCGACAAAGATCATGATCAACCCGGTCTCGACCACCTCCGAGGTCTCGGTCAGTTCGGAATGCTCGATGTAGCGGGTGGTGCGCAGCACCAGGAAGGTGGTCTCGCCGAACCGCTGCACCTTGGGGCGGGCGTCGGCGGTGACGGCGTCCTCCACGGCGATCGGGTCCAGGCCGAACACCTCGCCGACGTCGGCCATCTGCTTCTCGCTCGGCTCGTGCAGGCCCAGCCACACAAACGCCTCCGGGGTCGCGTTGGCCTCGGCGTAGGCATCGACATAACCCACGCGCCCGCCTTGGCGCATGCCGTTGACGTAAAGGGCACAGTCGACGATCTTCTGGGCCGGCATCGACGCCGGGTGCGCGTCGCGCCGGGGGTCGCGCTCCGGGCCGATCACTTTGGCGGCCATGGCCCGCCATGGCTGCGTCCAGTCCCGGCCCGTAACGCCCGGCGGTGCCGCGTCCTGGCCGCTTCGCTGGTCCCCCATCGCACCTCCTCAGTGCTTCAGTGGTGCCTCAGTGGTGCCTAAGTGGTGCCTCAGTCCATCGGGTTGCCGGTGCCCGGCACCGGGCTGACCGTGATCCAGACGATGACAACGATGATCCACACAACCGCCGCCAACACCAGGATCACGGGCGCGTGCCGGCGAAGCCAGCTGCGTCCCACTGTCTCACTCCTTCCCGCCGTCCTGCCCCAATCTCATCAGAACCGGCGAGGGGTCGCGGGTCTGTTCAATCCTGCTGCTCCCGGCCGTACTTCTCGAAGAAGCGCAGCAGCTCGATCGGGAACGGCATCACCAGCGTGGAGTTCTTCTCGGCCGCCACCTCCACCACGGTCTGCAGCAAGCGCAGTTGCAGGGCGCCCGGGGTGTCGGCCATGATGCGCGACGCCTCGGCCAGGCTCTGCGCGGCGCGCTGCTCGCCGTCGGCGGTGATGACCCGCGCCCGGCGCTCCCGCTCCGCCTCGGCCTGCTTTGACATCGAGCGTTTCATCGACTCGGGCAGCTGCACGTCCTTGATCTCGACCCGGTCGATGTGGATGCCCCAGGCCGTGACCGGCTCCTCGAGGATCTCCACGAGATGGCGGTGCAGTTCGTCGCGATTGGACAGAAGGTCGTCGAGCTCGGCCTTGCCGATGGTGGAGCGCAAGGAGGTCTGGGCCAGCAGCTCGACCGCGAAGATGTAGTTCTGCACCTCTATCGCGGCCTTGTACGGGTCATTGACCCGGAAGTAGACCACCGCGTCGACCTTTACCGAGACGTTGTCGCGGGTGATGCCCTCCTGTGATGGCACCGGCAGGGTGATGATCTGGACGTTGACCTTCTTCATATGGTCGATGAGCGGGATGATGATCGCCAGGCCGGGCTGGCGGATGCGCGAGCGCGCCTTGCCGAAGCGGAACACGATGCCTCGTTCCACCTGGTTGACGACCCTCACCCCGCCGAAGATCGCCCACAGAAAGGCGAGAACCGACAGTCCACAGCAGACGATGGCTAGGGCGCCGCTGCCCCCAAGCGCCGCGGGAAACTCGAACATGTTGCTCAGCCTATGAATCGCTGTCAACGCGGATGCGCCACCGGACTCGACCGAGGTCCCGGCCGACGCGGACACGGCCGGTGGAGCGGCCTCGCGCTGGACAAGCTGCAAGGATAGGCAGGTGTCTCGCGGACAACTGAGGATCTATCTTGGGGCCGCCCCGGGCGTGGGCAAGACCTACGCCATGCTCGAAGAGGCGCACCGGCGCAAGGGCCGAGGCACCGACGTGGTCGTGGGTTTCGTCGAAACCCACGGCCGCGCCCAGACCCAGGCAATGATCGGCGACCTGGAGATCGTGCCGCGCACGCAGATGCCATACCGGGGCGCCACCTTCGAGGAGATGGACACCGACGCCGTCATCGCGCGCCACCCACAGGTGGTCCTCGTCGACGAACTGGCCCACACCAACGTGCCCGGATCCAAAAACGCCAAACGCTGGCAGGACATCGAGGAGCTGCTGGCCGCCGGGATCACGGTACTGTCCACGTTGAACATTCAGCACCTGGAGTCACTCAACGACGTGGTGCAAACCATCACCGGCGTGCCGCAGCGCGAGACTGTCCCGGACGAGATCGCCCGCCGCGCCGAACAGGTCGAACTGGTCGACATGACTCCCGAAGCGTTGCGCCGGCGCATGGTGCACGGCAACGTCTACAAGCCGGAGAGAGTGGATGCCGCGCTGGGCAACTACTTCCGCGTGGGCAACCTGACCGCCCTGCGCGAGCTGGCCCTGCTGTGGCTGGCCGACAAAGTGGAAGAGCAGCTCGACCGGTACCGGGCCGAACACAAGATCGATACAACGTGGGAGGCGCGGGAACGGGTCGTGGTCGCGCTGACCGGCGGCCCGGAAGGCCAGACGCTGATCCGCCGGGCCGCCCGCATCGCCGACCGGGCCCGCGGCGCCGATTTGATGGCGGTTCATGTGACCCGAAGCGACGGTCTGGTTGGTGCCGACCCGGCGTTGCTGGCCAAGCAGCGGGTGCTGTTGGAGAGCCTGGGCGGCACCTACCACGAGGTGATCGGGGCGGATGTTCCCAAGGCGCTGCTGGAGTTTGCTCGCAGTGTCAACGCCACCCAGCTGGTGCTGGGCGCCTCACGGCGGGGCCGCTTCGCGCAGATCCTCTCCCGCGGTGTGGGCGTGACCACGACCGCCGAATCCGGCCCGATCGACGTGCACCTGGTCACGCACGAGGAGGCGCAGAGAGGCCGGCGCCTGCTGGCCGGCAGCAAGAGCGCCCTGTCCACGGTGCGCCGCCTGGCAGGTTTCGCCGTGGGCATCCTCGGCCTGCCCCTGCTGACCCTGCTGCTGCTCAACTTCGCGCAGCTGAACCTCACCAGCAACGTAGTGCTCTTCCTGCTGAGCGTCGTGATCGTCGCTCTGGTCGGCGGGATCTGGCCGGCCGTGGTCGCGGCGGTGGGCGGCTTCCTCTTGCTGAACTATTTCTTTACCCCTCCTGTGTACCGGTGGGCGATCGCCGAGCGGGAAAACCTCCTGGCGCTGTTGGTTTTTCTGGCCGTGGGCATCATGGTGGCGACCGTGGTCGACCTGGCCGCCCGGCGCACCCGCGAGGCCGCGCAGGCCAGCGCCGAGGCGCAGACCCTGGCCACCGTGGCAAGCGGCGTGCTGCGCGGCGAGCGGCCGCTGACCGCGCTGCTCGATCGGCTGCGCGAGACGTTCCAGCTCAAGTCGGTGACGCTGCTCGAGCGCTCGGCCGACGCGCCGCTGAACGTGGACAACCGGCACGACCCGGCGTGCTGGCACGCGGCGGCGTCGGTGGGGCAGCCGCGGGCCGCGTCACCGGGCGAGGGCGACGTGGACGTGCCGGTCGGCTCCCCCAGCGGCAACGACCTGTCCCTGGTCCTGAAGGGACACCCGCTCGAGGCGGGCGACCGGCGGGTGCTGGAAGCCTTTGCGGCGCAAGCGGCCGCGGCCCTGCGCCAGGAGCGCCTGGCCGAGGAGGCCGCAACGGTCAAACCGCTGGCGGCCGCCGACAAGATGCGCACCGCCCTGCTCGCCGCGGTCAGCCACGACCTGCGTACCCCGCTGGCCTCGGCGAAGGCCGCCGTCACCAGCCTGCGCAGCAAGGAAGTCGAGTTCAACGCCGCCGACCGGGAGGAGCTGCTCGAAACCGCCGACGAGTCGATTGACCGACTCTCGCGATTGGTCGCGAACCTGCTCGACATGAGCCGGTTGCAAGCCGGTGTTCTGGGCGTGTCACGCCGGCCGATAGGCGTGGAGGAGGCCGTGCCGCACGCCCTCGACGAGATCGGTGCCACGGCTGGAAGGGTGCTCCTGAGCATCCCCGAGGACCTGCCCGCGGTCAGCGCCGACCCGGGTCTGCTGGAACGCGTGCTGGTCAATCTGATCAGCAACGCCATCCGCTACAGCCCGCCCGGCAAGCCCTCGCTCGTGACCGCGAGCGAGCACGGCGGCCGGGTGGAGTTGCGCGTCATCGACCACGGGCCGGGCATTCCCGAGGTGGAGTGGGACAACGTCTTCATGCCGTTCCAGCGGTCGGGAGATCACGACAACACCACCGGCGTCGGCCTCGGGCTGGCCCTGGCGCGAGGGCTGACCGAGGCGATGGGCGGCGCGCTCTTCCCGGAGCAGACCCCGGGCGGCGGGTTGACCATGGTGCTCTCAATGGAGGCCGCGTGACCAAGGTTCTGATCGTCGACGACGAGCCGCAGATCCTGCGGGCGTTGCGGATCAACCTGCGCGCCCGCGAGTACGACGTGGAGGTGGCGGCCGACGGCGCGGGCGCGCTCAAGACCGCCGCCGCCTACCACCCGGATCTGATCGTCCTCGACCTCGGTCTGCCCGACATGGACGGGGTGGACGTCATCCGCGGGGTGCGCGGCTGGAGCGACGCGCCCATCATCGTGCTGTCCGGGCGGGCCGGCAGCGGCGACAAGGTGATCGCGCTCGACGCCGGCGCCGACGACTACGTGACGAAACCCTTTGGGGTGGACGAGCTTCTGGCCCGGATGCGGGCGGCGACCCGGCGGCACGCGGGCCACGCCGAGGCCCCGACGGTGGTGCGCATCGGTGAGCACACGGTGGACATCGCCAACCACCGCGTCACCGGGCCGGGCTCCGATGTACGGCTCACGCCCACCGAGTGGCACCTGTTGTCGGTGCTCGTGCGCAACTCCGGCAAGCTGATCAGCCAGCGCCAGCTCCTGCACGAGGTGTGGGGGCCGCAGTATGGATCGGAAAGCAACTACCTGCGCCAGTACATGGCGCAGCTGCGCCGCAAGCTCGAGCCCGACCCGGCGCACCCGCGGCAGCTGCTCACCGAACCCGGCATGGGATACCGCTTCCTCGCGTAACCAAGATCCCTCAAGATCCCTCAAGATCCCGCAAGGTCCCGCAAGATCCGGCAATTTGCCTGGCAATAGCCCGCTGAACTTCTTCGAACGGGACGTTTGCCGGGCAAATTGCGGGATCTTGGCGTCAGGGTTTCGTCAAGATTGCGTCGCGGGCCGTGACTTTGCGATCTAATTTTTCCGGTGCCTTCTCCCGCGACGCTGGTGAAACGACTGGTGCTGGGGCGTCCTTTCCGCAGTGACCGCCTCGGCGAGCAGGCGCTGCCCAAGCGCCTGGCCCTGCCGATCTTCGCCTCGGATCCGCTCTCCTCGGTCGCCTATGCCACCCAGGAGATCCTGCTCGTGCTCACCCTGGGCGGGCTGGCCTACCTGTATGTGGCGCCGTGGGCGGCGGCCGCGGTGGTGGTTCTGCTCGCCGTCGTGGTCATCTCCTACCGGCAGGTCGTGCGCGCCTACCCGTCCGGCGGCGGGTCCTATGAGGTGGCGTCCAAGAACCTCGGCGCGGGCGCGGGTCTGGTGGTGGCCGCCGCGCTGCTCGTGGACTACATCATGACGGTGGCCGTGTCGGTCGCCGCCGGGGTGGACAACATCATCTCCGCCTTCCCCGGCCTCAACGCCTGGCGCGTGCCGATCAACATCGGGTTCGTGGTGTTGTTGATGGCGATGAACCTGCGGGGCGTGCGGGAGTCGGGAAGGCTCTTCGCGGTCCCCACATACCTGTTCATCCTCGGCGTGATAGTGATGATCGCGCTGGGGCTGGGCCAGGCGGTGTTCGGGGACCGGCCGGTGGCCGAGAGCGCCGGCTACGGGATCCAGCCTGAGCTGTCCGGCCTGACCGGGCTCGCGTTCGCGCTGCTTGCCTTGCGCGCCTTCTCCTCCGGATGCACCGCCCTGACCGGTGTCGAGGCCATTTCCAATGGGGTACCGGCGTTCAAGCCGCCTAAGGCGGAGAACGCGGCCAAGACGATGGCGGCCATGGGCCTGACCGCCATCGTGATGTTCTCCGGAATCACCGCGCTGGCCCTCATCAGCGATGTGCACATCGCCGAACACACTTGCGACCTCATCGGGTACCAAGGAAATTGTCAAAGCGATCCACAAAGGACAGTCATCGCGCAGATCGCCGCCGCGATCTTCGGCGGATCGAGCAGCTTTGGATTCTTCTACATCCAGGCGGCGACGGCGCTCATCCTCATCCTGGCCGCCAACACGGCGTTCAACGGCTTCCCCATGCTCGGCTCGATCCTGGCCCAGGATCGTTACCTGCCAAGGCAACTGCACACGCGCGGGGACCGGCTCGCCTTCTCGAACGGCATCATCGCTCTGGCCGCGGTCGCGGCGGCGTTGATCATCGCCTTCGACGGTTCGGTGAGCCGGCTGATCCAGCTTTACATCCTCGGGGTTTTCACTTCCTTCACGCTGTCGCAGTTCGGCATGGTCAGGCACTGGAACAAGCTGCTGGCGACGGAGCGGGACTCCAAGCAGCGCCGCCGGATCCGCCACTCGCGCTACATCAACGCCGCCGGCGGGTGCATGACCGCACTGGTGCTCGTGATCGTGCTCATCACCAAGTTCACTCACGGCGCGTACCTTGTTGTCATCGCGATTCCGGTGCTGTGGCTGATGATGCGGGGCATCCGGCGCCACTACGACGGGGTGCGGCAGGAGCTGGTGCCCTCGGGCGGCGGGATGGTGCTGCCGAGCCGGATCCACGCCGTGGTGCTCGTATCAATGGTGCACAAGCCCACGCTGCGAGCGCTCGCCTTCGCGCGGGCAAGCCGCCCGGACACGCTGACCGCGGTGACGGTCAATGTGGACGGTGGGGACACACGGGAGTTGCAGCGGCAGTGGGAGGAGTACGACCTGCCCGTGCCATTGACCGTAATCGAATCACCGTACCGTGAGATCACCCGGCCGGTCCTGGAGTATGTGAAGAACCTGCGCCGTGAGTCGCCCCGCGATCTGGTGGCCGTCTACATCCCGGAGTACGTGGTGGGCCGGTGGTGGGAACACTTGCTGCACAACCAGTCCGCGCTGCGCCTGAAGGGGCGGCTGCTGTTCCAGCCCGGCGTGATGGTGATCAACGTGCCGTGGCAGCTGCACTCCAGCGCTGGACGCGAGATCGACCGGTCCACGCACACCGCCGGAGCGGTGCGCCGCGGCGTTCACACTCGTTAAATGGGATAGCCTCAGGCTGTGAGCCGCAGGTACTTCGACACCTTCCCCATCCTGTACACCGCCGACCTGGCCGAGGCGCTTGGGTTTTACCGAGATCTGCTCGGATTCGAGGTGACGTACCGGTTTCCGGCCGAGGGCGAGCCGGAGTTCGTGGCGCTCAACGGCATCGCGCTGACGGCGACGATCGAGGGGCAGGTCGGCCTGCACGGCTGGCCCGTCGCCCCGCACAGCGGCGGCTTCGAGCTGTGCGTCTACACCGACGATGTGGACGCGGCGGTGGAGGAGCTACGCTCGCGCGGCGTGCTGGTGCTCACCGAGCCGGTGAACCAGCCGTGGAACGAGCGGATGGCCTATGTGGCCGACCCGGACGGCCACCCGGTGATGATCTGCCAGAAGCTATAGGGGTTCGGCCACCTCATAGACGCGAAAGAGCCCGTCGAGCCCGGGAATGGCGCGTTCGCCCAGGTCGCGAAGGGGCGGCACGGAACGGTCACCCTCCAGCAGCGCGGCCGTCGTCGGCGACACGAGCACCTGGCCTGGCTCGGTCACCTGCGCCAGCCGGTCGAGCCGCAGCAGTGCCGTGTGCGCGGTGGGGGGTCGCCTAGCACCCGACCACCGTCCGGAGTGGACGGTGATGCGCACGCCGACCTCGTGCTCGGCGGCCCACGGCCGTTCGGCGATCGCGGCGCGGACAGCGATGGCGGCCAGGATCGCGTTGCCCGCGTGAGAGAACGCCGCTAGCCCGCTGTCCCCGACGAGTTCCAACGTGAAACCGCCGCTCGCCTCGACGGCCTTGGAGATGATTGCGTAATAGTCGACAAGGACCGCCCCGCTGGCCTCGTCGCCCAGCCGCCCGATGACCTGGTGCCATCGGGACAGGTCAGTAAGGAGAAACGTTGCTACGCCGCCGGCGAAGGCCGCCGTGCGCGGCGGCGGGAACGCCGCGGGCAAGCCGGGCGCCGTCAGCTGGTAGAGCTGCTGCGGGCGCGGCAGCCCTTTGAGCTTGTGCTCCCCCAGATCCAGCAGTTCGACTCCGGGCAGCTCGGCGTCCTCCACGATGCCCGCAGTGGCGCCGGAGACGAAGATCTGGCCGCCGTGCGCGGCGTCGCAGATGCGCGAGGCGCGGTGCACCCCGAGGCCCACGAAACCGTCGGCCGTCGCGTGCGGTTCCGTGGTGTGCAGGCCCATGCGCACGCGCACCTCGACATCCGCCGGCCACGCGTGCTTCGCGAGTGCGTGCTGCGCCGCGACGGCCGCCTTGACCGCGTCGCGGGCGCTGCCGAACGCCACGAAGAAACTGTCGCCGGCCGTGTCCACCGCCCGCCCGCCGTGCGCCTCGAAAGCCTCGCGCATCAGCCGGCGGTGGTCGCCTCGGACCCGGGCGAAGGCTCCGTCACCGACCCGCCGCAGCAGGTCCGTCGACAGCTCGATGTCACTGAAAAGGAACGTGACGGTGAGGGTCATAAATTGAGATTAGGCCTCGCCCCAAACCTCCGAAGCGGTCTCCACGATGAGTCTCAACTTGGCCACCTGCTCGTCGTAGGAGAGCACATTGCCCTCCACCGTCGAGGAGAACCCGCACTGGGGTGACAGGCAAAGCTGTTCCAGCGCAATGTACTTGGCCGCCTCGTCGATGCGGCGCTTGAGATCGTCCTTGGACTCCAGCGCGCCCCGCTTGGTCGTCACCAGGCCGAGCACCACGCGCTTTCCGGGTGGCACGAAACGCAGCGGGGCGAACCCGCCGGAGCGCTCATCGTCGTACTCGAGGAAGAACCCGTCCACGTCCAGGGAGGAGAAGACCGCCTCGGCCACGAAGTCGTAGCCGCCCTCGGCCGCCCATGACGAGCGGAAGTTGCCCCGGCACATGTGCGTGGTGATGGATATTTCCGATGGGCGCCCGGCCAGCGCGGCGTTGATCTGCCTGATGTAGCGCAGGTGCTGGTGCTCGGCGTCGTCGCCGCGCGAGGCCAGCAGCGCCCGCTGCGCCGGGTCGTTGAGGTACGCCAGGCTGGTGTCGTCGAGCTGAAGATACCGGCACCCCAGCGCGGCCATCGCCCGCACCTGTTCGGCATAGGCCGCGCTCAGATCGGCCCAGAACTCCTCCTCGTCCGGATAGACCGACGGGGAGATGGCGGCGCGCCCACCCCGGTAGTGCACCATGCTCGGCGAAGGGATGGTGAGTTTCGCCGTCACCCCATCGTCCACAATGGACTTCAGAAACTCGAAGTGTGACGCGAAAATCGGCTCGGTGAGCCGCACCTTGTCCGAGATCTGCAGGGCGGCCGCGGTGAACTCGAGATTGCCCTGCTCGTTGCGGAACTGCACGGTCATCTCACTATCGGCCTTGGTGACCCCGCCCAGCTGGTAGATGAAATCCATGTGCCAGGTGGTCCGGCGGAACTCGCCGTCGGTGGCCGAACGCAGCCCGACGTCGCGCTGCATCTTCACCACGTCACGGATCGCCCGATCCTCGGCCTCGCGCAAACCTTCCCCGGTCCGCCTGGCCTCGAGCAAATAGGAGGGGCGCAGCAGGCTGCCCACATGGTCGGCGCGCAACGGCGGCATCTCATACTCCTTTGAGCGGCAGCCCGACGTAGTTCTCGGCGAACGAGGTCGCGGCCGCGTGTGAACTTGTGACATAACGCAGCTGGGACAGCTGCAACTGCTCGGTGAACAGATCGGCATCGGGCATCCGGTGCAGCATTGACGTCATCCACCAGGAGAAGTGCTGCACCCGCCACACCCGGCGCAGGCAAGTCTCCGAATAGCTGTCCAGAAGCGCCCTCCGTCCATTGTGGAAGAACTCTTCGAACGCCTCGGCCAGCACGGCGACATCGGCCACCGCGAGGTTGAGGCCCTTGGCCCCGGTCGCGGGCACGATGTGCGCCGCGTCGCCGGCCAGGAAAAGATGGCCATAGCGCATGGGATCGGCCACGAAGCTACGCAGGCCGGTGATGGACCGCTCCACGATCGGGCCGTCGGCCAGCTCCCACCCGTCGCCGTTGTCGTGGTCGCGCGCGAGCCGCAGGCGCAGCTCCTCCCAGATGCGCTCGTCCGGCCAGCGGCCCAATTCCTCATCCGGTGGCACCTGCAGGTAGAGGCGGGTCAACATGGGTGATCTCATGCTGTGCAACGCGAAACCGCGTTGATGGTACCCATAAATCAATTCCTCGGACGAGGGTGGCGCCTGCGCGAGAATCCCCAGCCACGCAAAGGGATAGTCGTGCTCGAAGACGCGCAGTCCACCGTCGGGAATGGACGGTCGACTCACGCCGTGGAAGCCGTCGCATCCGGCGACGAAGTCGCACCCCAGCTCGTGATGCTCGCCCTCGTGGGTGAAGGTGACCAGCGGCGCGACCGGGTCCACCTCCACCCGCGAGACCTCGAACAGCAGGGGACCACGGGTCAGTCTGGCCGCCACCAAGTCTTTGACCAGTTCATGCTGTCCATAGATGGTTATAGGGGTACCGGTGAGCTCCGTCAATGGGATCCTGTGGCCCACGCCGTCGAAGAGCAACTCCAGCCCATCGTGGACCATGCGCTCACGCATCAGCCGCTCCGCCAGGCCGCACTGCTCGAGCAGCGCCACCGTCCCCTGCTCGAGCACGCCGGCCCGGATGCGCGCCTCGATGTGCGCGCGGGTCTGCCGCTCGAGCACCACGGAATCGATGCCGCGCAACGAGAGCAGGTGGGCCAGGACCAGCCCGGCCGGGCCGGCCCCGATGATGGCTACCTGTGTCCGCATCTCTGTCCGGAAGTCCTCTAGAAGGGGCAAACCGGGACGTCGCCGCGCCTGGCGATCCAGCGCTGCTCCGGCTCGATGATGGCGGTGCCGCCGCCCCGCAACGGCTCGTAGGAGATACCCGCTTCCACTACTGTCATTATGTGCCCCTAGCGTGGTCCCGTTTCGCCTTCTGGATGTGGGCATAGACGCGGCCGCGAAACTCCACGAAGCGGGCGTCGCCGCGCGTGGTGAGCTGGTCGCGCTCGTCAGGTAGATCGATGGCGATGTTCTCGGCCACCCGGCTCGGGGCCGACGACAACACGATCACCCGCTGTCCCAAGTAGACAGACTCGTCGATGTCGTGCGTAATGAACAGCAGCGTTACGCCGAGGCGATGCCAGACGTCACGGATAAGGTCCTCGAGATCGGCCCGGGTCTGCGCGTCGACCGCCGCGAACGGCTCGTCCATCAGCAGAACCCTTGGGCCGTAAGCGATAGCGCGGGCGATCGCCACCCGCTGCTGCATGCCGCCGGACAGCTGCCACGGGTAGGCGCCCGCCGCGTCGGTCAGCCCCACCGCCGCCAGCGCGGTGTCCACCTTCGCCTGGCGCTCCTTTTTGGACAGATCCTTGAGCGGCAGCCCCACGTTGTCGCGCACCCGCAGCCACGGGAACAGGCTGCGGCCGTACTCCTGGAACACCACCGCCAGCTTGCCGTGCACCGTCGCCGTGCCGCTCGTGGGGGTCAGCAGCCCCGCCAGGCAGCGCAACAGGGTGGTCTTGCCGCAGCCCGATGGCCCCACGACGCAGGCGAACTCACCCTCCCCGACGCTGAAGGTGATGTCCGCCAAGGCCTCCACCCGGCGGCCGTGGGCGTCGTACACTTTGGACAGTCTATCGACGATCAGCATCACGGCTCCCGTGGTACCACCCAAGGATTTTGTGCTCGGCGAAGCGGAAAATCGCCGCCAGGGTAACGCCGATGAGCCCCAACAGCAGCACACCGCTCCACATCTCCGGGATCTGGAACCCGCGCTGGAACTGTACGACGGTGAAGCCCAGCCCGCTGCTGGCCGCCACCATCTCGCTGATCACCATCAGGATGATCCCGATGGACAGCGCCTGCCGCGCCCCGGTCATGATCTGCGGGCTGGCGGCCCTCACTATCAAGTGGCGCAACGGATTCACGCCATACACCCGGCAGGTGTCGGTCAGCACCTCGTCGGTGGCGCGCACGCCCTCGACGGCGTTGAGCAGGATCGGCCAGATGCAGCCGAAGACGATGACGATCACCTTCATGCCGTCGTCGATGCCGGCGAACAGCATGATGACCGGGACCAGAATGGGTGGTGGGATCGCCCGCAGGAACTCCAGCGCCGGCTCGGTCACCGCCCGCGTCCGCACGCTCGACCCGATCGCCACCCCGAGCGCGATGCCGAGGAGCAGGGCGATGGCGTACCCCACCGCCAGCCGGGCCAGGCTCGGCAACACATCCTCGACAAGCCTTGGCCCGAACCAGGTTTCGGCGAACGCCTGCATGATTCGCCGCAGCGACGGCCAGTAGAAGTCCGTGCTGCCCGCGCTGGCGAACCACCACGCCGTCACCAGCGCCACCGGCAGCCCCAACCAGATCCCCACCCGCTTCGCCGCCGCGTACGCCCTACGCCGTAGCGCGTATGGCGTACGCAGACTGGAGCCCAGCTCAGAGGCGCGCGACGTGATGCTCAAGCGACACCTCCTATCGCGATGCTTTGCGTACGCGTTTGTGCGGTGGCCCCTTGCCGGGATCGAGGCTGGCCGATATAGCATTTTCCCCGAAAATGCCGTCTCGTTGGCGCCGGAGGCAACATTATCCCCGAAAATGCTGTCGCCTCATTTGATCTTGCCCTCGACCGGGTCGGTGTTGCGGTTGGCGCCCGCCGGGGTTGTGATCGTTTGAGGCAGCACAATCCGGGATTGTGCTGCCTCGTGCGAGTTTGAGGCAGCAAAATCCGGGATTGTGCTGCCTCAAACGATCTTTGGGGAGAGGGTGCCGGCGCGGGCGCGGAGAGCGGGGGCGCGGGCGCGGAGAGCGGGGGCGCGGGCACGGAGAGCGGGGGCGCGGGCGCGGAGAGCGGGGGCGCGGGCGCGGAGAGCGGGGGCGCGGGCGCGGGCGGGGGCGCGGGCGCGGGGGTCATGCCGGCACCTCCCGGCGTACCGATGGGTGCCATGCGAGCGCCTTGCGCTCCGCCAGGCGGAACACGACGTTGGCCGCGACCCCGATCAGCCCCGTCACCAACACGAGCGCATACATCAACGGCACCGCGCCACCCGACTGGGCCAACGAGATCTGCAGCCCCAGCCCGGGCGAGCCGATCACCAGTTCGCCCGTGACCGCCAGGATGAGCGCCACCGAGGCGGCCAGGCGGACTCCGGTGGCGATGTAGGGCAGCGCCGTGGGCCAGTACAGGTACCGCACCTTCGGCAGCCGGTAGATCGAGGCCGTGTCCCGGGCGACCGGGTCCACGTCGGCCACGCCGTGCAGCACCTGGATCAGAACCTGCCAGAACGAAGCATAGACAACAAGAACCAGCGTCGAGGTGATGGTGACTCCGTACAGCACCACCGCGAGCGGGATCAGCGCCACCGATGGTATGGGCCGCAGGAACTCGATCGTCGAGGCGGTCGCGGTCCGCAGCACCGGCACGGCTCCGATCACGACCCCCACCACGATCCCGGCCATGACCGCGATGCCCAGCCCCAAAGCCCAGGTCACCAACGTGTCCCAGATCGCGTCCCAGAACCGGCGCTCGCGCGCCTCGACGAGCAGGGCCCGCACCACCCGGCTCAGCGGTGGCGCCCATTGTTCAGGCACCACGCCGAGCCGGGGAAGCACTTCCCACAGCGCGCCGAAGCAGGCGAGCCCCAGTAGTCCTTTCACGATTGCGGCAACAGTGCGTTAAGGTCGGCCGGTTTGGTGAGCAGACCGTCGCCGAGGGCTAGGTCGGCCAGGGTCTGCACCGACTTGCGGTCGATCTCCGACGGCCACTTGGGCAGGGTCATCTTGTCGATGACATCCGGGGCGATCGTCGTGTAGGTCTTGATGATGGCGCGGGCCTCATCCGGGTGGGCGTCGGCGTAGGCCAGCGACTCCTTCATCGCCTCGGTGAACCGTTTTACCAGGTCCGGCTTGGCGGCGATGGTCTGCTGCGAGGAGAAGTACATCGCGACCGTCAGGTTGGGCGCGGTGTCCACATAGGACGATGCTAGCTTCCGCCCGCCCTGGGCCAGCACGGCCTGCTGGAACGGCTCGACCACGAAGACCGCGTCGACCTGTCCGGACTGCAGCGCCGCCGGCTGCGACGGGAACGGCAGTTCGACGAAGTTGACCGCCTTGGGGTCGCCGCCCGCCTTGCGCACCGAGGCGCGCACGCTGGTGTCTACGATGTTTTTCAAGGTGTTGGCGGCGACCTTCTTTCCGGCCAGGTCCGCGGGTGACTTGATGGGACTGTCCCCCTTGACCATCAGGGCGGCGAAGTCCTTGCCGTCGACGCCGGTGGAGTTGTTGCCGTTGCTCACCACCTTCAGCGGCAGGCCGTTGGAGGTGGCCAGCAGCAGGGAGACCACGTTGCTGAAGCCGAACTGGTACTGCCCGCTCACGACCGCGGGCACGATGGCGGCGCCACCGGAGGCCGTGACCAGGTCGAGCTCGATGTTGCGCTTGGTGAAGAAGCCCTTCTGCTTGCCCAGGTATATCGGCGCCACGTCAAGGATGGCGATCACGCCGACCGTGACCTTCTCAGGCACGCCGGGCGAGGGTGGAGGTGTGTTGGCGGAGTTTGACCCGCATGCGGCGGTGGCGACAAGCAACGAGGCCAGTGCCAGCGCGGCGAGGTGTCGTCTCATCGAGGAGGCCCCCAAGCATCTGTCTAAAAAGGAGGGAATGTGTTCGGAGATCGCACGCTCGTTCTCAGAGTGAACGTACGACCGTGAACAACCATCGTCAACCCATTGACTCGATGCGTTTGCCCCGCCTAGTGTTCGATAGGTGAACGGCCGTTCGAAATGCGAACGAACGTGGTGAAGGAATCCAACGATGGCTGAGCTGGTCGACCTCGCCACCGGCATCAGGCGGCTCGTGCGGGACGGCGACACGGTGGCGCTGGAGGGGTTCACCCACCTCATCCCGGTCGCGGCGGGGCACGAGATCATCCGCCAGGGCCGGCGCGACCTCACGCTCGCCCGCATGACCCCGGACATCGTCTACGACCAGATGATCGGTGCCGGCTGCGCGCGCAAGCTCGTGTTCGCCTGGGGCGGCAACCCGGGAGTCGGCTCGCTGCACCGGTTGCGCGACGCGGTGGAGCGCAGCTGGCCCGGGCCGCTCGAGCTCGAGGAGCACAGCCACGCCGGCATGGCCAACCGCTACGCCGCCGGCGCCTCCGGCCTGCCCTTCGGGGTGCTGCGCGGCTACACCGGCACCGACCTGCCCAAGCACACCGCCGGCATCAAACCGATCAGCTGCCCGTTCACCGGCGAGGTGCTGACGGCCGTGCCGGCCCTCAACCCCGACGTCACCGTCATCCACGCCCAGCGCGCCGACCGCCAGGGCAATGTCCAGCTGTGGGGCATCACCGGGGTACAGAAAGAAGCAGTCCTCGCCGCCCGCAAAAGCCTCGTCACCGTCGAGGAGATAGTCGACACGCTCGACGAAAAGCCGGGCGCCGTCGTCCTCCCCAGGTGGGTCGTCACCGCGGTCGCGCATGTGCCCGGCGGTGCGAGACCCTCCTACGCCCAGGGATACTACGACCGCGACAACGCCTCCTACCGGGCGTGGGACGCGATCAGCCGGGACCGCAACGCCTTCAACGACTGGCTGAAAACGATTGGTTGAAGACCTTATGACCTTCACGGCCGAGGAGATGATGACGATCACCGCGGCGCGGGCGCTTGTCGGCCGCTGCTCGTGCTTCGTCGGCATCGGCCTGCCCAGCACCGCCGCCAACCTGGCCCGCCGCCTGCACAACCCGGATCTCGTCCTCATCTATGAGTCGGGGGCGATCGGCGCCAAGCCGACCCGGCTCCCACTGTCCATTGGCGACGGTGAGCTGGCCACCACCGCCGACGCCGTGGTCAGCGTGCCCGAGATCTTCAACTACTGGCTCCAGCCGGGCCGCATCGACATTGGTTTTCTCAGCGCCGCTCAGGTGGACCGGTTCGGCAACCTCAACACCACCGTGATCGGCGGCAGCTACCAGACGCCCACGACCAGGTTGCCGGGCGCGGGCGGGGCGCCGGAGATCGCCGCCTCCTGCCGCGAGGTGATTCTCGTTATCCGCCAAAGCAAACGGGCCTTCGTCGAGACTCTCGACTTCGTGACCTCCGTCGGGTACGGCGAAGGAAAGGGTGACCGGCAGCGCAAAGGCTTGCGAGGCAACGGCCCGGTCATGCTCATCACCGACCTGGGCGTGCTGGAGCCCGACCCGGACACCTGCGAGCTGACCCTGACCAGGCTGCACCCGGGCGTGGACCAGAACACCGTCGAAAGGGCCACCGGCTGGCCGTTGAAGACCGCCGAGACCCTTGCCACCACACCGGAACCGACCGACGAGGAGCTGGCCGTGCTGCGGGAGCTGATGAAGGCATGACCTACGACCCACCCCTCTACTGGCCGGACTACGGATCCACGGTGAAGCGTGCGCCGCTGAAGCAACCAATAAAAACAAACCCCGAGGGGGTCGAGCTGACCGGGCCGGTCTTCGGCGAGGATCTGGTCGGCCCGCTCGACCACGACCTGACGCAGGGCCTGGGCGGGGAACCGCTGGGCGAGCGCATCATCGTGCACGGCCGGGTGACCGGCAGCGACGGCCGTCCTATAGGCAAGTCGTTGATCGAGGTGTGGCAGACCAACTCGGCCGGGCGCTACTCGCACGAGCGCGACCTTCACCCGGCCCCGCTCGACCCGCACTTCAACGGCGTGGGCCGCTGCCTGACCGACGCCGAGGGCAACTACCGTTTCGTCACCATCCGGCCGGGCGCCTACCCGTGGCGCAACCATCTCAACGCCTGGCGGCCGGCGCACATCCACTTCTCGCTGTTCGGCCGGGCCTTCACCCAGCGCCTGATCACGCAGATGTACTTCCCGGGCGACCCGCTACACAAGCACGACCCGATCCTGTCCTCGGTGCCCGAGCAGGCACGCTCGCTGCTGATCGCCGAGTTCGACCTGGGCGAGACGATGCCGGAGTGGGCGCTGGCCTTCCGCTGGGACATCGTGCTTCGCTCGACACCGATGGAGGAGCAATGACTCCCGCGCAGACGATCGGGCCGTTCTTCGGGCATGCCCTCTTTGAAAACCATTATGTGGTACCGGAGGAGACGCCCGGCGCGTTCTGGATCCGTGGGCGGGTGCTCGACGGGGCGGGCGAGGCGGTGTCCGATGCCGTGATCGAGACTTGGCAGGCGGAGGGCTGGGGCCGTTGCCTGACCGACGCCGAGGGCAACTGGGGCGTGCACACCGTCGCCCCGGAGGGCTCGGAGTTCATCGCGGTCTCCGTCTTCGCCCGGGGCTTGCTCAAGCGCCTGGTCACCCGAATCTACCCGCCGGCCACGACGTTCGACATCGTGTTGCAGGGCGACGGCGAGACGACTTTTTATGAGTACTGATCCCGGCCTCTTCGATGAGGTGCTGGCGCGGGGCCGGGTGCGGGAGGCGGTCTCGGACCGGGCGTGGCTGCGCGCCATGCTCGCGGTCGAGGCGGACCTGGCGCGGGCGCAGGCCGAGGCCGGGGTGATCCCACCGGAACACGCCCGGGCGGTCGAGGAGGCCTGCCTCAACGGCGAGTTCGACCCGGCCCGGCTGGCGCTGGAGGCCGCCGAGCACGGAAACCCGGTGCTGCCCTTGGTAAACCGGCTGCGCGAGCTGGTGCCCACCGACGTGGGGGCCTCCGTCCACAGGGGAGCGACGAGCCAGGACATCCTTGACACGGCGGCGATGGTGACCACCCGGGATGCGCTCGACGAGATTCTGTCCGATGTGGACGGTGCCGTCGCGGCCGCCGCCGGTCTGGCCCGGGAGCACCGGGCGACGCCGATGACCGGCCGGACGCTCATGCGGCGGGCCGAGCCGGTGACGTTCGGATTCGTTGCGGTGCAATGGATCGCGGGTCTCGATGACGCTCGCCAGTGGCTGGCCCGGGTCCGGGAGACCCGGATCGTGGCCCAGTTCGGCGGGGCCGTGGGCGTGCTTGCCGGGTACCACACGATGTTGAAAAATCCGCCGATGTCGTGGCACAGCAATCGGGTCGGCATAGCCGAGATAGCCTGCGCCCTCGGCGCCCTCAGCGGCGTCGTGGCCAAGGTCGCCGGGGATGTCGTTCTGCTGGCGCAAAACGAGGTCGGTGAGGTGTCCGAGGCGCGACCCGGCGGGTCGAGCGCCATGCCGCACAAGCGAAACCCGGTCGCCGCGATCAGCGCGCGGGCGGGCGCGGCGCAGGCGCCCGGGCTGGTGGCGACGCTGCTGGCGGCGATGGCGCAGGAGCACCAGCGGGCGGCCGGGATGTGGCACGCGGAGTGGCGGCCGATGCGGGAGCTGCTCGTGTCGACCGGGTCGGCCATTTCGTGGCTGCGCGCCAGCCTCGAGGGCCTGCGGGTGCACGAGGAAGCGATGCTCGCCAATCTTGGCGGGGTCGACGCGAGCCCCGCGATCAGCAAGGCTACCTTGGTGGTGGATGGGGCGTTGGAAAGGATGGTGCCGCCGTGACCGTCCCGCTTCACTACACTTTGGACGGTCCGCCGGACGCGCCGGTGGTCGTGCTGGGCAGCTCGCTCGGCACTTCCGGGGCGATGTGGCAGCCGCAGATGGAGGCGCTGACCGCGTCGTTGCGGGTGCTGCGCTACGACCATCGCGGGCACGGTGGGTCGCCGGTGCCGCCCGGGCCCTACTCGCTGGACGAGCTGGGCCGGGATCTGCTGGCGCTGCTTGACGTTCTTGACCTTTCGCGCGTGAGACTGGGCGGGCTGTCGCTGGGTGGCATGGTCGCCATGTGGGTCGCGGCCAACGCCCCGGAGCGGGTGGAAAGCCTTGCCCTGCTTTGCACCTCGGCCCAGCTCGGTCCGCCTTCGATGTGGCGCGAGCGGGTTTCGCTGGTGCGCCAAGGGGGTGTGGCGGCGATCGCGGACACGCTCGTGGCCCGCTGGTTCACCCGAGAGTTCGCCACCCGGCACGCCGGGGTGGTCGCCTGGGCCCGCCGCATGCTGATCACGACACCGGATGAAGGTTACATCGGTTGCTGTGCCGCGATCGAGCAGATGGATCTGCTGGCCAGCCTGGCTTCCATCACCGTCCCGGCGCTCGTGATCGCGGGTGAGCGGGATCCGGCGACGCCACCGCCGCACCTGGAGAAGATCGCGGCGGGGATAGCCGACTCCCGGCTCGAGGTGCTGCCGGACGCGGCGCATCTGGCCAATGTGGAGCGGCCGGATGTGGTCAGCCGGTTGTTACTGGAGTTCTGGTCGTGAGCCGCCCCGATTTCGTGCAGTCGCTGGAGCGCGGGCTCGCCGTCATCCGCGCCTTCGACGCGGCGCACCCGGAGCTGACGCTCAGCGAGGTGGCCGCGGCGACCAGCGTGACCCGGGCCGCGGCCCGGCGTTTCCTGCTCACCCTGGCCGAGCTGGGTTACGTGCGCAGCGACGGGCGGCTGTTCTCCTTGACCCCCAAGGTTTTGGAGCTCGGCTACGCCTACCTGTCGAGCCTGTCGCTGCCCGACGTGGCCGAGCCGCACCTGGAGACGCTCGCGACCGAGGTGAACGAGTCGTCGTCGATCTCGGTGCTTGACCGCGACGATGTGGTCTATGTGGCCCGCGTGCCGGTGAGCCGCATTATGACCGTGACCATCAGCGTCGGCACCCGGTTCCCCGCCTACGCCACCTCGATGGGACGGGTGCTGCTGGCCGGGCTCCCGGCCGACCAGCTGGAGGAGTACCTGTCACGGGTTCGCCTGCAGCGCTTGACCTCCCGGACCGTCTCGTCGGTCGCCTCGCTGCGCGCCGAGCTGGCCAGGGTGAAGGCGCAGGGGTGGGCGATCGTCAACCAGGAGCTGGAGGAGGGCCTGCGCGCCGTCGCCGCGCCGATCCGCGACCGGCGTGACCGGGTCATCGCCGCGGTCAACATCTCCACCCAGGCGAGCCGGACGTCCCTGGAGACCATGCGGCGCGAGCTGCTGCCGCCGCTTCTGGCCACGGTCAAGCGGATCGAGTCCGACCTGAGCACCGCCCGGCGCTGACTCGAGGGTGTGTCGCGAGGGGGGTTGCCTTTTCGCGTCGGTGAAAACTCTGTACACATCGTCCAAGGTGTGAAGACATGTCGCCAAGAAAAACCGGGCCTACCCCCCGGACGGCACCCGATAGTGAAGTGTTTGCGGGGCAAGCAGTCCGTAGGGCGTGCGGGTGCGCACCTCGACCAGGTGCTCCCCGGGCGTGGAGTCCATGACCCAGCCGTCCTCCACCGGCTCCCCGGCGCCGTCGAAGCCCGAGACTTCGAACCCGGTCGCGAAGGGATGGGCGGCGCTGAACCGGATGGCGAGCTGGCCGCCGATCTCGTGCACGCCGATCGCGATCTCGGCCAGGTCGGGATAGAGCCGGCCGGAGTCCTTCTCCAACCGTGGTGTCGCATAGACGTAGTTCCGCTGGAAGATCGGGACATAGCCGCCCGCCGCCCCGATCCCGGCCGTGGACACCCCGTGAGCGAAGTAGGAGAACCAGAACCGGGCTTTCTCCTCGGTGAACGGCTCGCCCTCCTTGACATAGCCGGTCACGGCGGCCCCGTCGCGATGCAGCTCCATCAACTCGGGCAACCCCAGCGGAGTCCCATCATCATCCGTCCAATACAGACCGTTCTGGCCGTCGAGCACCACCCACCGCTTCAGGTCGTCGATCCACGCCTCCGAGACCACGTGGCCCCGGCCCACGCCGGCGTGATAGCCGTCCTGGGCCAGGGAGATCTTGCGGGCCGGGATGCCCAGCGCGTTGAGCGCCTGGCTCAGCACCAGCGTGTACTCCACGCAGGCAAAGCGGGCGCCGGCCGCGACCCGCTCGAGGCAGATCACGGCATCGTCGACCTCCATGTGCACGTTGGCGTGCCGCCACCGCGAGCTGACCCACACCGCCAGCCGCCGGGCCGTCTCCCAGGCCGAGGGCGAGGGCTCCGGGATCATGCCACGCAACAGGTCCTCGCCGTCGGGCGGGAGCCGGAAGAGGCTCAGCGGCGCGCCCGGGGTGATGGTGGGCCAGTCGACCAGGATCACCGGGGCCGCCGGCCGGTTGTCGGCCGCGCAGGCCCACAGCCGGGCCAGCTCGGCGTCGCCGTCGAACGCCGCCTCGGACTCCTCGATAAGCTGGTCCGGCTGGTGGAATCCGGCCTCGATGACCTCCCGCAGAAGCTCCCGCGCCGTCTGGTAGTCACCGATGTGGCCGGCGGCGATCGCGCACACCGGGCCCCACCGCTCCGCCCAGAACACATGATCCGCGCGTAACTCCTGCCGCAGGGCGTGCAGACCCTGCCAGTCCTTGGCCGTGCTCAGGTCATCGCCCATGGTGCGCAACAGCTTCAACTCATCGGGGGCCCGTCGGCGATCAGTGACGATAGTGAACGGCATGGATCACGTTAGCAAAGTGGAGACCGCCACGACGACCCCCGGAGACTGCCGGAATCCACATCGGAGTCGACATCGGCCGGCTGGCCCGCCATCGACCACGGTGGTAGCGTCCTGGCGTTGTGAAGCCCATAAATGCGACACGGCCGAAAAGCAGGTGGGCCGCCCCGGCGGCGCTGACCGTCGGGGTGGTGCTGGTGCTCGCCGCCGGGGCCATGGCCGGGCTTCTCACGATGAGGCCGCAGTCGTTCCGGCTCGGCGGGCCCGGACCCGGCGCGCTGGAGAACCCGGCAGGTGAATCAAGCACTGAATCAAGCGCCGAACCGAGCGCACAACCAAGTGCGTCGATGTCCGTTGGCGCCTCGGCCACGCCGAGCGCAAGCCGCACACCGGGCTGTGCCTTCGCGGTCAGCGGCGGGGTCTGCCCGGGCGCCCCGCCGGTCGCCGCCCGAGCGGGCAAGAGCTGGAAGGTGAGCATGGCCGAGGAGTTCTCGGGCTCCAGCTACGACAAGACCAAGCTCACCCCGTGCTTCGACTGGAACAGCGGCGACTGCACGTCCACATTCAACAACGGCCGCGAGCACTACCAACCCTCCCAGGTGGTCGTCTCCAACGGCACCGCCAAGCTGATCGCCGCCCCGCTCAGCCCGCCCTACCCGTCCAGCGCCTGCCAGAACGGTCAGTGCACCTACAAGGCCGGGCTGCTGTCCACCGCCCGGGCCCGAGCCAACTCCTCGCCATACCTGTTCTCGTTCACCTACGGCTATGTCGAGTCGCGGTTCAAGTTCCCGGCCACGCAAGGGTTCTTCACCGCGTTCTGGATGCTGCCGACCGACCGGTCCTACAACTACCGCTCGGAGATCGACATCCTGGAACTGCTCGGCGACGACCCGACCACGATGTTCATGACCTACCACTACAACAACCGCAGCCAGTCATACGCCGTCAACAAGGGCAAGTTCCACAACGGCGCTTGCGCCACCAAGGACTACTCGAAGCAGTTCGTCCGGATGGGCGTGGACTGGCAGCCCGACCACATCGCCTGGTACATCGACGGCGTCAAGTGCGCGGAGTTCACCACCGCCGCCCAGATCGAGAACGGGCCCATGCAGATCATCCTGCACATGATGGTGGACAACGATTGGCAGCGCCGGTGGAACGTCGGCCTCACCGACCCCACCCTGACCCGCCAGCTCGAGGTCGACTACATCCGCGTCTACCAACAGGTTTAACGCGACAGCCAACCGCCGTCGACGGCCAGCACAGTGCCATGTACATATCTGGACGCGTCGCTGGCCAGGAAGACCATCGCGCCCGCCAGATCCTCTGGTACGCCCCACTTTCCGGCCGGGATCCGCTCCACAATGGAGCGTGCCCGGTCCGGGTCGGCCCGCAGCGGCGCGGTGTTGTCGGTGGTGATGTAGCCGGGCGCGATCGCGTTGACGTTGACGCCCGAGCCGGCCCACTCGTTGGCCAGGGCCCGGGTCACGCCGAGCACGGCGTGCTTGGCCGCGGTGTAGGACGGGACCCTGATACCGCCCTGGAACGACAGCATCGACGCGATGTTGACGATCCGCCCGCCGCCCCGGGCCAGCATGTGCCGCCCGGCCGCCTGCGACAGGTGGAAGACGGCATCGACATTCACCCTCATCACCTCGTCCCAGTCGGCCGCCGAGTGCTCGGCCGCCGGCGCGCGCCGGATGATGCCGGCGTTGTTCACGAGGATGTCAAGGTGCCCAAGCTTTCCGGCCACGCCGGACACCACGCCGGCGAGGTCGGCCGGCGTGGCCTTGGCCAGATCCTCGCTCACCCACTGGGTGCGGCGGCCCAGCGGTTGGATCAGGGCAACCGTCTCGGTGGGCTCGGATCGGCTCAGCAGCGCCACATCGGCGCCCGCCTGGGCCAGCGCGACCGCCAGCGCCTGCCCGATGCCCCGGTTGGCCCCGGTCACCAGCGCGACCCGGCCATCCAGCCGGAACGAGTCCAGAATCATGCTGATCTATCCTACAAACCTAGCTCGCGCAACGAGTTGACCCGCTCGCCCACCCACTTGTGCCTGGGGTCGTCGAGCGCGCCCTGCGTGCGCTGCGTGCCCGCCAGCGACCACAGGAAATAGGTGGTGTACCCGGGCGCGCTCACGATGGTGTGATAGCCCTCGGGCATCATCTGCATGGCGTGGTCGCGGACGGTGAAGTTCTCCTCGTCACCCTCGTCCGTGTAGACCAGACTCACGCCGAAGCCGCCGACCGGGTTGACCCGGAAGTAGTACATCTCCTCGTGTTTCGCCTCGACCGGCAGGTTATCGACCTTGTGGCGGTGCGGTGGATAGGTGCTCCAGTTGCCCGACGGGGTGTAGGTCTCGCCCACGATGAGCCGCTGCGCCGGCAGGTCCGGCTGGGCGATCTCGGTCAGGATGCGGTGATAGTCGCGCCCGAAGTTGGCCGCCCCCCAACGCCCCCGCTCCACCTGGTCGGGCGTGATCACATAGGGCTCGGTCTCCAGATCGCTGGGCGCGCTCGGCAACGCGATCTCCACGGCGTCGACGGCCTCCACCGAAACCGTTGAGCCGCAAGGGATGTAGACCGAGTGCGGCCGCCCGGAGAAGACATCGGCCCGTCCGCCGAGATTTTCAAACCTTTTCCCTTGTACCGTGAAAGCCGCCCGTCCGCCGAGAATGACCGCCAGGATCTCCCGCTCACCCGACTCCCCCGACCAGGTCTGCCCCGCCTCAAGCCGCAGCAGGCCGAAGTCGAGCAGCTGGCATGGGTTGAACGGCAACGGGTTGCGGCCGTTTTCCGCCGGGATGTAGCCGTGATACTTGTACTGCATTGTTCTCCTTACCTTGTCACCAGGGAGCGGCCCACTCCGGGCGGGTGGCCCGGGTCAGCGCCTCCAGGTAGAAGTAGTCGCCCCACAGGTTGCCCTCATCGACCCCGACGCCCTTGGGCTTGTCGTAGACGCCGTGCCGGATCAGCGCGTTGGACTCGGGATGGCGCGCGGTGGAGTAGGACTCCATCAGCGAGCCCAGAATCCGCGCCGCCGCGCCCTGATACCCCGCGTCGGGGCAGAAGTTCGCCAGCTCCATCAGGCCGCACGCCGCGATCGCCGCGGCCGAACTGTCCTTCTCCTGACCACTTCCGTCCCGGAAGGCCAGATCCCAGTACGGTACGTGGTCGGCGGGCAGGTGCGCGAGGAAGTGCCGCGCGCACCTCATCGAAGCCTCCAAAAACGACGGTTCTCCGGTGTAGCGGTGGTTGAGGGCGAACCCGTAGATGCCCCAAGCCTGCCCGCGCGCCCAGCACGAGTCGTCGGCGTGGCCCTGCTCGGTCTCGCCCCGCAGCGGTTCGCCGGTCACCGGATCCCAGTAGAACGTGTGGAACGTGCTGTCGTCCGGGCGCAGGACGTTGTCGCGCAACTGGGTCGTGTGCCGCCGGGCCGCCTCGGCATAGCGGGGTTCGCCGGTGACCGAGCCGGCCCAGAACAGCAGCGGCGTGTTCATCAGGCTGTCGATGATGGTCCGGCCCCGCTGCCGCGGGTCGTGGAGATCCCCCCACGCCTGGATGATCCCGGCGGGCTCGAGGAACCGGGACATCAGATGGTCGGCCGCGGCCAGCGCGGCGGCGCGCGCCCGCTCGTCACCGGTCCGGCGCCAGGGCCACACGCAGGAGAGCGTGTAGAGGAAGCCGAGGTCATGCGTGTCGAGGTCGATCCCGCGAGCCACCCGGTCGGCGAAACTGTCCACGTGCGACATAGCGGCGAGCCGGAACGTTTCGTCACCGCTGAGATCACCGCTGAGATCGCCGCTGAGATCGCCGCTGAGATCACCGCTAAGATCATTGGCCAACCAGAGCATCCCGGGCCAGAAGCTGGTGGTCCAGCCGACGTTGGCCCCCTCGGGCTGCCCGCCGATCGCGGGGCGCGCCGGGTACCGGTTGCCCGCGGTGGTGTCGGCCGGGTACAGCCCGCCGAAAGCCTCGATGTTCGCCTCCACCGTGCGCAGCGCGGCGGCCACGGCGGCGGCCACGGCCCCGGCGTCGAGGGAGGTACGGACGTCGATCGCCGTCATTGATGCCTCTTTCGTGTTTTCCAATGAATTTTCAGTTGTCGAGCGCGGGCCGCAGCGAGAAGCGGCTGTTGGCCCACACGACGTAGAGCAGCGGGCTGGCGGCCAAGCCGATGGCCAGGGCCGGGCGGCTGGCGAACAGCGCCCCCAGCAGCCCCAGCACCAGCAGCGAGACCGCGGTCAGGTACCACCGCCGCACCGCGAGATAAGCGCTGTAGCGCAACACATCCCGCAGCCGCGCGGTGGGCCGTTCGGCCAGCGTCACCAGGGCCAGCAGGCCGGTGGCGACCACGAGGACCATCAGCATCACCAGCACCGGGATCATGACCGCGCCGATCGGCTGTCCAAAGGCCCACGCGATGTCGACGCCGAGCACGACCAGCGCCGTGGTGGCCATGGCCCCCAACGACATCGCCCGCCGCCACGACGCCCGCCAGACCCGGCCGAACTTCCGCACCACGCCGCCCCTGTCCCCGAGATCGGGCAATTTGCCCGATCTTGCACCGCCGGCGCGGCCCGATCTTGCGCCGCCGCCGAGGACGGCGAAGGCGGCCACGACCGCGGGCGCGCACAGCGGCGCGACCAGGGCGAGAAGTGGCCACGAACGGGTCGGGTCGGTCACCACGAGGCCCAGAATCAACGGC
>Ga0075418_10000354_pt1 | contig 46971 bp, 51 predicted proteins | sample SoiMetdeltSBSDD2_FD_81776 | JGI IMG/M metagenome (GOLD analysis project Ga0075418, IMG submission 81776) | Bulk soil microbial communities from a Populus tree surrounding site in Tennessee, USA - Soil MetaG P. deltoides SBSDD2 | ecosystem: Environmental > Terrestrial > Soil > Tree plantation...
CATCGAAAACCGCTGAGATATCGGCCTTCACCGCGTCGAAGTCGCCTTCCAACGCCGATCCGACGTCGATGACCATGTCGATCTCGTCGGCCCCGGCCGCGACAGCCAGTCGGGCCTCCTCGGCCTTGATCGCCGAAACATGTTTGCCTGACGGGAATCCCACGACCGAGGCGATGTGATAGTCGCCCGTTTTGAACGACTTGGCCGTCGCCACCATCGTCGGCGATACGCAGACCGCGAAGACGTCGAGTTCGTCGGCTTCGTGCAACAGCGCGACGATGTCGGCCTCAGTGGCCTCTGGCTTGAGCAGTGTGTGGTCGACGAGCGCCGCGACCCCGGCACGGCTGTAGCGCCGCACTAAAACGGTTCTTCTGTGCCGCCCGGATTGCAGCCCGCCGCGACCATCTGCTCTTCGGAGACCTCATTTCGCCACGGTTCGAGGTTCCAGCTGACCTTGCCGGGTTCGACGAGTTCGGCGTAATGCCAGTGGCATAGGAACTGGGCCTGCATGCCAGGTATGTCGGCGTCGGGCGAAAGGGTCAGCACCTCGGTCCACGCCTCGCCGGCCTGGGCGTCGGTGCCGGGGTCCAGCGAGGCTTGGCGCGCGGCATCGGTCGGGTAGACGCGCAGGCTGGACAGGTCGGCCCACTTCGACCACTGGACATGGTCGACATACGGCGGGCCGGGCACCGGATCGGCAGACGCGACGGGCGCGACGATGAGGGCCAGGGTGACAGCCGCCGTCGCGGCGGCGAAGACAATGCGCACGCGGCTAGCGCGACTTGCCTTGGATTTCCAGGATCTTGGGCCGGACGTCGACGAGATAGACGCCCGCTGCCACAGCGGCGATCGCCACGCCCGTAATACCGAGCACCAAGGCGAGCAGCACGCCGATGCCCAGGATCACCAGCCACACCGGCTTGGTCAGCTTGTCGGCGGCAGTGTAGGCGTCAGGGCGCTGCAGCGCGGCGTGAACGAACGCGTAGACCGCCGTCACCACGACCGCGATCTGCAAAACGAAGAGGACGTAACCCACCAGGCCTTGAAGCTCCACATAGCTAGCCTAAGCGGGTTACGTCCCCGGGTCGACTCTGAGTCACCCCGAGGGGTGACCTGAGCCCTTATTTACTTCTGGGTGACCTTCTTGGCCGGGGCCTTCTTGGCCGGCGCCTTCTTGGCGGCGGTCTTCTTAGCCGGGGCCTTCTTGGCCGGAGCGGCCTTGGCGGCCTTCTTCGGCAGCTCGACGCCGACCAGCTTGGCGGCACGCTCGCCGACCGCACGGGTCTGCGTCGCCACGTTGCCCAGCGCCTCCTGGGTCAGCTCGACGGCCTGGTCCGAGTAGCGCTCGACGCGCTCACGGCCCTCTTCCAGCGCGGGGGTGGTGCGAATCCGCTCGAGGGCGGCCTCGCCACGCTCGACGAGCTTGTTGTAGGTGGTCTGCGCGGCGTCGGCGTAGGTCTCGGCGAACTTGCGCAGCTCCTCGGACGACAGCCGACCGCGGAGCTCGTCGAACTGCGTGGGCAGGTCCTCCTGCAGCTTGGTCAGCCGAGCGCGGCTCTCCTCGACGCGGGTCTGGGTGTCGGTGCGGGCCTCGCCGGCACGCTCACGCAGGGTGGCAACGATCTCGTTGACCCGCTCGAGGGCCAGGTCAGCAGCGCCCACGGCAGCGAGCAGCGGGGCCTTGAGGTCGTCAACGGTGGGTTGGTTCTTGGCGGGCGTTTTCTTCGCCATTGTTGGATTCCTTTCAGGGACTTTCGTTGAATTGCTGGATTTCTAGCGTGGGTGATTGGTCTGTAGTCGCTTCAGTCGTCGGCTCCTCACTGACGGCTTCGTTCTGTTGGCAAAACGACGTGTAAATGTCGAGCAGCACTTGCTTCTGCCGCTCGGTGATCGCCGTGTCGGTGATGATGGCGTCGCGGACTTCGCTCTTCTCGCTGGGCTCGAGGATCCCGGCCCGCACGTAGAGAACTTCCGCGGACACCCGTAGCGCCTTGGCGATCTGCTGCAGCACGTCGGCCGAGGGTTTCCGCAATCCCCGCTCGATCTGGCTGAGGTAGGGATTGCTGACGCCGGCCTTCTCGGCCAACTGCCGCACGGATACCTGTGCTGCCTCGCGTTGCGTACGGATGAAACTGCCGATGTCCTGCGCGGCGTTCTGGGCAGCGTTAGACACGACGGCGGCAAGATTTTCATCCTGCGGCATGGCGTGGCCCCCTCGGTTGCGTCGGGTATCCGATGTGCGACGCAATTAACCGTACGACGGGGTGCTAACTTTTGCAAGCACTAGTTAGCGCAGGTCAGAAGAGTAGCTGGGCTACCGAATAGATGATCAGTCCGGCCAGCGACCCCACCACAGTGCCATTGATCCGGATGAATTGCAGGTCACGGCCCACATGCAGTTCGATGCGGCGACTGGCCTCGTCGGCGTCCCAGCGCTCGATCGTCTCGGTGATGATCGCTGTGATTTCCACCCCATATTCGGCGACCAGGTGTTGAGCTGCACGGATGATCCAGTTGTCGACCTTGTCGCGCAGGTCGGCGTCGTCTCGGAGCGACTCGCCGATGTGCACCACCGAGTCCGCGATGCGGGTGCGCAGCGCCGACGATGGGTCGTCGACCGACTCGAGGATGATCTGCTTGGCGGCGGCCCACGCGGTCTCGGCGGCCTTGGCGACCTCGTCGCGGGCCATCAGCTGTTCCTTGACGTTCTCGGCGCGCTGAATCGTGGCCTCGTCGTGCTGCAGATCGTCGGCGAATTCGAACAGGAAGCGGGTGGCCGACCTGCGCAGTTCATGGTCGGGGTTGCGGCGCACCTTGTCGGTGAAGTCCATCAGCTCGCGGTGGATACGGTCGCCAACGAGGTGGTCGACCCAGCGCGGCGACCAGGTGGGCGAGTCGCGTTCGACCACGCGCTCGATGATGTCGCCGGCGTTGAGCGACCACTGAAAGGCCCGGTCCGCGAGCAGCTGTAGCAGCGCTTCCTGGCGACGCTCGGCCAACAGCGTGGCCAGCACCCGGCCGATCGGCGGCCCCCACTGCGGTTCGGCGACACGCTTGACGATCATCCGGTCCAGCACATGCTGCACGTCCTCGTCGCGCAGCATCTCCACCAGGACGCGCAGGACGTTCGACGTCTCGGTGGCGACCCGCTGCGCGTGCTGCGGCTCCGAGAGCCACTTGCCGAGTCGGCCTGCCACTTGGGCGTCGCGCAGCTTGGTCTCGACGACTTGGGGCGACATGAAGTTCTCCCGCACAAAGGCGCCCAGGCCCTCGCCGAGCTGGTCTTTCTTGCGCTTGATGATTGCGGTGTGTGGGATCGGGATGCCGAGTGGATGTTTGAATAGGGCGGTGACCGCGAACCAGTCGGCCAGCGCGCCCACCATGCCGGCCTCAGCGGCGGCCCGGACGTAGCCCACCCATGCCGCGGCTCCGTTGGACTGGGCCCAGGTGCAGAGCAGGAAAACCACGGTGGCGCCGACCAGGAAGCCCAGCGCGACGAGCTTCATCCGCCGCAGCCCGCGGCGACGCTCGGCATCGGCGACGGTGTCCGCGCCCGCTAACGACTCCGCGAAGCTAGGCCTCGGCGCCGTCGGCAGCGCGCGCGTGCCGACGTCCTGTCTGTGTGCCACCCCTACATTGTCCGCTACAACGGCGTCGGGGCCGGGTCCTGCAAGCCTTCAGAACAAGATCGGCCGTAGTATCAGGAAGGACTAGGGAACGGATCTCGGCGATAGTGGCACATCAGACTTCTCCGGTGGCGGTCAAGACAGATGGACGCAAACGGCGCTGGCACCAACACAAGGTGGAGCGCCGTAATGAGCTGGTAGACGGCACCCTGGAGGCCATCCGACGGCGCGGCAGCAACGTCAGCATGGACGAGATCGCCTCCGAAATCGGGGTGTCGAAGACGGTTCTGTACCGGTACTTCGTCGACAAGAACGACCTCACGACCGCTGTGATGATGCGGTTCGCGCAGACCACGCTGATCCCGAATATGGCCGCGGCCCTGTCGTCGAACTTGGACGGCTTCGAACTGACCCGCGAAATCATCCGCGTGTATGTCGAGACCGTGGCCGCCGAGCCGGAGCCCTACCAGTTCGTGATGGCGAACAACTCGGCGAGCAAGAGCAAGGCGGTGGCTACGTCCGAGCAGATCATCGCGCGCATGCTCGCGGTGATGCTGCGCCGCCGCATGGTCGAGGTCGGGATGGACACCGGTGGCGTCGAGCCGTGGGCCTACCACACCGTCGGCGGGGTTCAGCTGGCCACGCACTCGTGGATGAACGACCGACGGATGAGCGCCGACGACCTGATCGACTATCTGACGATGCTGTCGTGGAACGCGCTGCGCGGCATCGTCGAGGTCGGCGGATCGCTGGAGAAGTTCCGCGAACAGCCGCACCCGTCGCCGGTGTTGCCGCCACAATTGTTGGCTCATGAGTAAGTCTGCAGATCTGCCCAAGCTGTTGAAGTTTCGCCCCGGTGACAAGGTGGCCGACATCGACGCCCGTGCCACGCCGGGGTTCAAGGGTGCCAAGGCGGACGGCGTGAAACTGCTGGACGAGCGCATCGGCCGGCTGGCCGAACTGCAGGAGATGCTGTACGCAAACCACAAGGCGGCCGACGACACCCGTTCGGTGCTGCTGGTGTTGCAGGGCATGGACGCCGCGGGCAAGGGCGGCATCGTCAAACATGTTGTGGGTTCGGTGAATCCGATGGGCGTCCGCTACACGGCATTCGGCGTCCCGACCGAAGAAGAGCGCAAACACAACTACCTGTGGCGGATACGGCGCGCACTCCCGCCCGCCGGCCATATCGGGGTGTTCGACCGCTCGCACTACGAGGACGTCTTGATTGTGCGGGTGCACAACTTGGTGCCACCCGAGGTATGGGGCAAGCGCTACGACGAGATCAACAGATTTGAGCAGAAGCTCGTCGATGATGGCACGACGATCATCAAGGTTGCGATGTTCGTCTCGCCCGACGAGCAGAAGAAGCAGCTGCTCGAGCGCCTGGAAGATCCCACCAAGTATTGGAAGTACAACCCGGGCGACATCGATGAGCGCAAGCAGTGGCCGAAGTACCAGGAGGCCTACCAGACCGTCCTTGACCGTACGTCGACTGAATACGCGCCCTGGTACGTCGTGCCGTGCGACCGCAGGTGGTATAGCCGGTTGGCGGTTACCGAGCTGCTTCTCCACGCGCTCGAGGGACTCAAGTTGTCTTGGCCGCCAGCCGATTTCGACGTCGAGGCCGAGAAGAAGCGGCTCGCCGAGGCTTGAATCGCCGAGCGTACGGTTATTTGCGGGTCTACCCGACGTTTCTGTACAACAAGCGTGCGCTCGACGACGGTCGTTATCCACAGCCACGACAACTTGTGTGAGGGGCACGCCCGCGGTTGCCCGACGATGAGATGGTGCGACCACGTCTCATCGTTGCGACTGAAGCTATCGCCAGCGGCGACCTGACGCGACGAGACCTTATGCGCAGCTACACAAAGATCCATCGGAATGTCTATGCGCCGAAGGGCATAGCGCTCACAGCTCTCGATCGAGCGCACGCCGCATGGCTGTGGTCGGAACGCAAGGCGATTCTGGCAGGTCATTCGGCTGCGGCACTGCTTGGCAGCAAGTGGCTTCCTCCTGACTCGCCCGGGGAGTTGGCGCGGGTCCGACGGCCAGCACCGCAAGGAATCCGGGTGTACAGCGGCGAAATCCGCGAAGATGAAATCTGTGACGTCGGCGGCATCAACTGCACAACGGTGGCCCGGACTGCCTACGACCTCGGTCGGCGATTGCCACTCGAAACCGGTGTCATTCGGATCGATGCACTACTCAATGCAACGAATGTCCCTGTCCACCAAGTCTATTCGGTCGCGCAACGCTATCCAGGCGCCCGCGGCATCTGCAGGTTCCGTGAGACGTTGGACCTCGTCGACGGTGGTGCCGAGTCACCGCAGGAGACGCGGCTGCGACTGCTTCTCGTGCAGTCGGGCATCTCACGGCCTGTCACCCAAATCCCGGTCGCCAATCCGAAGGGCCGAAAGCGTCGCATCGACATGGGATGGCCCGAGTGGATGGTCGGAGCCGAGTACGACGGCGAGCACCACTGGACGAATCCCGACGATCACGCCGAAGACATCGAGCGCCTCGAGTTCCTGGCCGCAAAAGGTTGGCTGATAGTCCGTGTCAGCGCCAGGCAGTTGCGCTACCAACGACCGGAGGTGGTGCAACGGGTACGGGACGCGTTGATCCGCCGAGGGTGTCCGCTCTGACGAGCGCACTGTTGTTTGCGGGCACACTCGACGTTTGAGTACAAAACCGTGCGCTCGGACGGGAGCTCGGTCAGTACTTGTAGAAGCCCTGGCCCGACTTCTTGCCGAGCAGACCGGCCTCCACCATCCGCAGCAGTAGCGGCGGCGGCGCGTAATGCGGGTCCTTCAGCTCTTCGAACATCGAGTCGGCGATCAGCTTCATGGTGTCGAGACCAATGAGGTCCGATAACCGCAGTGGTCCCATCGGATGCGACAGCCCTGCGACAACGGCCTTGTCGACGTCCTCGACGGTCGCGACGCCCGCCTCGACCATGCGAATTGCCGACAACAGATACGGCACCAGCAGCGCATTGACGACGAACCCGGAGCGGTCGCTGCAGCGCACCACCTGCTTACCCAGCACATCACTGGCGAACTTCTCCGTACGTGCGATCGCGGCGTCGGAGGTGACGAGCGTGTTGACGAGTTCGACGAGCGGCAGCACCGGCACCGGATTGAAGAAGTGCAAACCCAGCACGCGGCTCGGATTCTTCGTCGCCGCAGCGATTTTCATGATCGGGATGCTTGACGTGTTCGACGCCAGCACCGCGTCGGGATCGGCGATGATCTCGTCGAGCTCGGCGAAGATCTTGCCCTTGACCGCTTCGTCCTCGATCACCGCCTCGATGACGAGCTGGCGATCCGCCAAGTCCTTGAGCTCGGTCGTGAATTTCAGGTTGGCCAGCGCCTGATCGCGCTCGCGCTCGGTGATCTTGCCGGTGCTCACGCCACGCTCGAGCGACTTGGTGATCCGCGTCTTGCCCGCCGTCGTCAGCTCCTCGGTGGGCTCATACACGAGCACCTCAACACCGGCCCGCACCGACACCTCGGCGATGCCCGCGCCCATCTGGCCCGCGCCGATGACGCCCACTCGTTCAATGGAATTGGTCACTGCTGAACTTCCTCTCCCACATGCGTCAGGCCCCGCCCAACACTTCTGGGCGGGGCCTGCGCTGTCAATCCCTACAGGATCAGTGGAACTGACCCTCTTCGGTCGAACCGGCGAGCGCGGTCGTCGAGCTGGTCGGGTCCACCGTGGTCGCGATCCGGTCGAAGTAGCCGGCGCCAACCTCGCGCTGGTGCTTCGTCGCGGTGTAACCCCGCTCCTCGGCGTCGAACTCGCGCTCCTGCAGCTCGACGTAGGCGCTCATCTGGTTGCGGGCGTAGCCGTAGGCCAGATCGAACATCGAGTAGTTCAGGGCGTGGAAGCCGGCCAGCGTGATGAACTGGAACTTGAAGCCCATCGCGCCGAGCTCCTTCTGGAACTTCGCGATCGTCGCGTCGTCGAGGTGCTTGCGCCAGTTGAACGACGGCGAGCAGTTGTAGGCCAGCATCTGGTCCGGGAACTCGCTCTTGACGCCCTCGGCGAACTTCGCCGCCAGCTCCAGGTCCGGCGTGCCGGTCTCCATCCAGATCAGATCGGAGTACGGCGCGTAGGCCTTGGCGCGGGCGATGCACGGCTCAAGTCCGTTCTTCACCCGGTAGAAGCCCTCGGCGGTCCGCTCACCGGTGATGAACGGCTGATCGCGCTCGTCGACGTCGGAGGTGATCAGCGTCGCCGCCTCGGCGTCGGTACGGGCGATCACGAGGGTCGGCGCGTCGGCGACGTCGGCCGCCAGGCGGGCCGAGGTCAGGGTGCGGATGTGCTGCTGGGTCGGGATCAGCACCTTGCCACCGAGGTGACCACACTTCTTCTCCGACGCCAGCTGGTCCTCCCAGTGCGAGCCCGCGACACCGGCCGCGATCATGGCCTTCTGCAACTCGTAGACGTTGAGCGCGCCACCGAAGCCGGCCTCACCGTCGGCGACGATCGGGGCCAGCCAGTTCTCCACCGACGTGTCGCCCTCGACCTTGGCGATCTGGTCGGCGCGCAGCAGCGCGTTGTTGATGCGGCGCACCACCTGCGGCACCGAGTTGGCCGGATACAGGCTCTGGTCCGGGTAGGTGTGGCCGGACAGGTTCGCGTCGCCCGCGACCTGCCAACCCGATAGGTAGATGGCCTTCAGGCCGGCGCGAACCTGCTGCACCGCCATGTTGCCGGTCAGCGCACCGAGCGAGTTGACGAACTCCATGTCGTGCAGCTGATTCCACAGCACCTCGGCGCCGCGGCGGGCCAGCGTGGCCTCCTCGACGACCGAACCCTGCAGGGCCACCACGTCGGCGGGGGTGTAGGTGCGGGTGATGCCGTTCCACCGCGGATTGGTGTCCCAGTCCTTCTGGATCTCTTCCGGGGTCTTCGGCTGGCCAACGGTCGACATTGGTGCTCCTTCTCTTGCGAGTCGCTGGAGTCGCTCCAACCGTCAACAGTTGTTAACGCTCCAGCACCTTCACTTGTGTGCTAAGTCGAGAATGCACCAAGGCATAACCGCTGGTCCACTCGTTTCACTTGCCAACTTTCGCCAACACCTACCGTTAACTTGCTAAGTTTGCGAATATGGCTATCCGCTGTACCGGTTCAGTAGCTACCGGCCAGTAACGCAATTCTCGCTGGTCAGTACGCTCGTACTGTTAAACCTGAACGAGTCAGAGGGCGAAGATCGCTGCGACGGCTTTTGTCTCCTCGCCGACCGCGTATGTGAGCGTTCTAACAGTGCGATCCGTCAGTTCGGCGCCGAATTTATCGGTCGAGCCTGCCGGGTGAACGTGCGAAATGATCTCCAGCTTGTCGCCCAGCGCCACTGCGGCATCGTGCTCGATGGTCACCCTGATCGGCTTGTGGAGCAGTTCCGGCGTGCTGAAGAGATAGTCCTCGATGACGCCCCAGTACACGGAGTTGTTCATGTGGTCGAAGATGTCGATGTCGCTGACGCGCACCGGGTATTCGCGGATCTCGGCGGCGTCCTCGCGACTGCCGGCCTTCAGATAAGCCTTCCACCGCAGCCGGTCGACGTTCGTCGTGCGCTGCAGGCCTTCGATGAAGTCGTCGGAGATGCGCGCCGGGCCCTGGGTCTCGCGGTTGATGTTGATCCAGAACGCCTCGGACTCCATCAGCCCGCCCTTGCGGCCGTCGATGCGCACCCGCATCTCGCACCACCGGTTCGATGTGCCGGAGCACCACCGCCGCATCCGCAGCATGTCCTGGAACTCGACGGGCTTGATCAGGTCGATCATCGTGCGCCGGACGATCCACAGCGGATGGGTTTCCTCGAACCCCATCTCGCGCAGTTGGTCCGAGCCGATGTCCTGGATGTGACGGGTGGCCGCGTCGAATCGCAGCCTGCCCTCGCGGTCGATGTCGGCGACCCGCAGCGGCCACTCCCTGTCGAAGACGTCGGGGTGCGGATCGGGTACAGGCATCATCACCTTCGCCAAACCGGTGCTACCCGCGATTCCCGCCATGTCCGTGATCTCCCCTGTTACTCCAACCGGCCCGATCCTGCCATAGCCCGCAATCTGCCAACAATGCGAAGGCTGGCTTCGCAGCGTTGTTAGGCTGTCTGACGTGGCGAAAACGTTTGTCGGCTCCCGGGTGCGACAACTGCGCAGCGAACGCGGCTTCAGCCAGGCAGCACTCGCCCAGATGCTGGAGATCTCACCGAGCTACCTCAACCAGATCGAGCACGACGTGCGTCCGCTGACCGTCGCCGTGCTGCTGCGCATCACCGAGGTGTTCGGTGTCGACGCAACGTTTTTCGCATCCCAGGACGACACTCGCCTGGTCGCCGAGCTCCGCGAGGTCACGATGGACCGCGACCTCGACATCGACGTCGACCTCCCCGAGATCGCCGACATGGTCGGCTCACACCCGGCGTTGGCCCGTGCGATGGTCAACCTGCACCGCCGCTACCGGCTGACCACCACGCAGCTGGCCGCCGCGACCGAGGACAGGAACTCCGACGGCAGCGGCACCGGGTCGATCACGATGCCTCACGAGGAAGTGCGCGACTACTTCTACGAACGGCAGAACTATCTGCACGAGCTCGACACCGCCGCCGAGGACCTCACCATCCGGATGCGCATGCACCGCGCCGAACTCGCTCGCGAGCTCTCCGACCGGCTGACCAGGGTGCACGGGGTGCACATCATTCGGCGCATCGACCTCGGCGACACGGTGCTGCACCGCTTCGACCCCACTACCAAGACCCTGGAGATCAGCGGTCACCTCTCGTCGGGACAGACGGTGTTCAAAATGGCCGCCGAACTGGCCTACCTCGAGTTCGGCGACCTGATCGACAAGCTGGTCGACGAGGGCAAGTTCACCAGCGAGGAGTCGACGACCCTGGCCCGGCTAGGGCTGGCCAATTACTTCGCGGCCGCAACGGTGTTGCCGTATCGGCAGTTTCACGACGTGGCCGAGAACTTCCGCTACGACATCGAGCGGCTGTCGGCGTTCTACTCCGTCAGCTATGAGACCATCGCGCATCGGTTGTCGACGCTGCAACGGCCGTCGATGCGTGGTGTGCCGTTGTCGTTCATCCGCGTCGACCGGGCCGGCAACATGTCGAAGCGGCAGTCCGCCACCGGTTTTCACTTCTCGTCGTCGGGTGGTACCTGCCCGCTGTGGAACGTCTACGAGACGTTCGCCAACCCGGGCAAGATCCTGGTGCAGGTCGCGCAGATGCCCGACGGACGCAACTACATGTGGGTGGCGCGCACAGTGGAGCGCCGGGCGTCGCGCTATGGTCAGCCGGGTAAGACGTTCGCGATCGGCCTGGGCTGTGAACTCCGGCACGCGCATCGGCTGGTCTATTCGGAGGGACTGGACTTGTCGGGTGACAACGCGACGCCGATCGGCGCCGGCTGCCGAGTTTGCGAACGCGACAACTGCCCGCAGCGGGCGTTCCCCGCGCTGGGCCGCGCTCTTGACATCGACGAGCACCGCAGCACGGTGTCGCCCTATCTGGTGCAGCAGTCATGAGCGCGCCCGCACGTATCCCGCCGGGCGGTTTCAAGGAGCTCGGGCCGATCAACTGGGCGATCGCCAAGCTCGGCGCCCGCGGCATCCGCGCACCGAAGTTTCACCTGTTCAATGTGCTTGGACAGCACAAACTGCTGTTCCTCGCGTGGCTGCCGTTCTCGGGTTATCTGCTGTATGCGGGCAAGCTCTCGCGCAAGGACGCCGAACTGGTCATCCTTCGGGTGGGACACCTGCGCGACTGCGAGTACGAGCTGCAACAGCATCGGCGGCTGGCGAAGAGCCGTGGCGTCGACGCCGAACTGCAGGCCAGGATCTTCGAGGGCCCGGACGCCGACGGGCTCAACGACCGGCAGCGGGTGCTGATCACCGCGACCGACGAGTTCGTCATCACCCGCTCGATGTCACCCGAAACATGGGCGGCGCTGTCGGGCATCTACAACCGGGCGCAGCTCATCGAATTCTGCACTCTTGCTGGGCAATACGACGCCCTTGCCGCCACCATGGCGACGCTGAAAATTCCGCTGGACTTTCCTGACTGACGTAGGGAACAATCCGCTTCCTGTCTGCGTTTGGCGATTTACCAGACTTGATTAGGAAGGGGCATGCCGCATGGCCACTGACTATGACGCTCCCCGCGTCACCGAGCCCGATGCCGACGAATCACTTGAGGAGCTGACCAGCCGCCGCAAGAACGACGCGGCGACCGCGGTTATCGATGTCGACGACGGCGACGCGGTCGATTCGTTCGACCTCCCCGACGCCGACCTCACCGGTGAGGAGCTCACCGTCCGCGTAGTCCCCAAGCAGGCCGACGAATTCGTCTGCTCGAGCTGCTTCCTGGTGCAGCACCACGCTCGGTTGGCTCTCCGCAAAGATGGCCAACTAATCTGCACCGACTGCGTCTGATCTTGTAGACCACGCGCGGCCTGCGCGGATGCCCTACGGTATGGGCGTCGAAGGAGCCCGCTAGCGGACAGACCCGTCCGGCAACAGAAGCGGCGCAGGAGCCTGGACGTCGCCGAACGGCCCGGGCTCCGCGGGGGGAGGCACCTCGGCAGGCAGCGGCACATCGACGTCGTTCACCGGAGCGACCGCAGGTTGGTCGGGCGGCGGTGCGACGTCGGGAGCCTGACATGCGAGAACAGGCTGCGGAGTCATCGACAGCAGGAACGGATCACAGTTGTCGTCGGCCTGGGCATTGGCCGCCAGAGCCAACGCACACCCGGCCAGGACTGCACCGGCAAAAGAGATTACGGCGTACTTCGACGCTGCCACGTAGCTTCCTCCAAGGTCGTCTGCGGTGCAGCAGACGATAACGCAGCGGGCTCCCGACCGCTACCGCGCACAAACAGTCCACAGCTCGTGGGCGGCGGAAAGCTGCCACGCTGCCTCCTCGATAGGCGCCGTGAAGAACGCCGCCTGCAGACGCTCGCCGACCGAGGGATCCGTGATCCACTCGGAAACCGTTGACTTAGAAGCAGATTCGAACGGCTCTCGCATCGTGAACACCGCGTCGATGAGATCGGCGACGTGCCTTGCGGCGGGCAAACCATCGACGGTCAGCAACAAACCGAGGTACTTCACGAGGGGCAGCTCGCACCAGTCGAGGAGATCGAGCGCCGACGGGCAATCCGAGAAGTATCCGAGCGCGGGTGGGTAGCCGACCAGCAGCTCGGCCCAAACGGCGTCGGCGAGGTCTCGGACACACCCGACTTCCTCGGGCCGCCAACCGCGCAGCCGGTCCTTCAAGTCGGCCAGCCGGAAGTCGAACACCGGACTTGGTTTCTGCAGCATCAACTCCATCAACCGCGGGAAGAAATGCTGTAAACCGTCCACATCGAGAGACATGCCATGGACCGCGACGAGCTGTGGCAGGGAGGACACCGACCGCAACGGTAAGGCGCGGATGTCCTCGGTCGACCATTCCGGGCCGCATTGCTCGCATACCCACAGGTTCGCCGGGCACGGGTACGCGGCGAACCGGTGGTAGATCCGCTCAACGCTCTCGAGCAGTCCCACGAGACACCACAAAAGCGGCGACGTGCGCGGCCACGAGCACGAAGTGCACCACCGTGGCCGCCGCCCCCATCGGCACCATGCCGAACACGATAAAGCTGTTCCAGAAAACAAGATTCGCCGCGCCGAGCAGCGTGTGCACCACTGCGGAAAGGATGTGCCAGAACCGTCGCAGGTCCCGAACGGCTACCGCCAACAGCAGCACGCCGATGATGAAGGCCAGTCCGTGCGCTTCCACCCAGCCGATGGCGTAGGGCGACTCCTCGAAGATGTAGCCGTACGGCCCGACGCCCTTGTAGTAGGCGAGCAGTTCGAAGACCACTTGGACACCGCCGACCACGACCAGGAAAACTCCGTTGGCCAACAGAAGCCACCGTCGCGCTGCCGTCATCGTCTGCCTATAGGTAGACAGCTACCTAGCGAAATTTGGTCGCTAGGGGCCCGCTCCGCGGGGGACTTAACTCAATGAATGGCTGGCTAATTCTGGCGTGTCTCCTCGGTCTGCGTGTTCCGCGGGTTTGCTGATTGCCATAATCGCAGAATGCCGGTGTCGGGACCTTCGCTGGACGACGCCGCGGTCGGAGACCTTCTGACCGCGGCGAAGACACGGCCGTCGGCTCTGCTCATTCAGGGCGAGGCCGGCATCGGCAAGACGACCTTTTGGCAGTTCGCCGTTGATCGGGCGCGCGAGCGCGGGTTTCGTGTGTTGACCGCGCGCGCGAGCCAGGCAGAGACGGTGCACGCCTACGCGACGGTCGGAGACCTTGTCGCCGATGTAGAACCGACGCTCATGGCCCGCATCCCGGACCTGCAGCACCGAGCGCTTGACCGCGTGCTGATGCGGGCAAGTGGCGAGGGTCCGGAAGCCAATCAGCAGATGGTCGCCGCGGCATTCATGTCCGTAATAGAGGCATTGTCGGCCAACGCTCCGCCATTGATTGCGGTCGATGACGTGCATTGGCTGGATTCTTCGAGTCGGGCGGTGATGGCGTTTGCGGTGCGCCGGCTCAAGAACCGCGTCGGCGTCTTGTTCACCGAGCGCGAAGAACACGACACTGTCAACGCGCTGTCCTGGCTGCAGCTGGCCACCGGCGACGAAATAGGGAAAGTGCGAGTGTCGCCTTTGGGTCTGCATGAGCTCCATGCCTTGATCAAGAACAGAATCGGTCGCTCGTTTCCGCATCCGACGATGGTGCGCATCGCCGAAGTCTCCGGCGGCAACCCGCTCTACGCATTGGAACTAGCCCGTGCGATCGACGCCGAGGGCGGCGGCGAACACCAGGTTTTCCCGCGCAGTCTCGCCAATCTGGTGCGGATGCGGATCGCTCGCCTGGACGGCCGCGCTCTCGACGTTTTGGTGGCGGCAGCGTGTCTGCCGCAGCCGACAGTCGACATGCTGGTCGGTGTGACCGGCACGACCGTCGAGGAGGTCGTCGAGCTGCTGGAGGAACCCGAAAGCGCAGGCATCATCGCGCTTGACGGCAACCGCGTGTCGTTCACCCATCCCGTGTTGGCCCGGGGGGTCTATGCCAACGCCGCGCCCGCGCGGCGCCGCTACTGGCATCGAGCCTGGTCGGAGGCGCTGAGCGAGCCGGAATCCAAAGCGCGGCATCTGGCGCTGGCCGCCACCAGCAGCGATCAGGAAACTCTGGCGGCACTCGACGCCGCGGCCGCGGTGGTCCGAGGGCGCGGAGCCCCGGCAGCGGCCGCTGAACTGCTCGATCTCGCCATTGGTCTCGGTGGCGACACCCCGATGCGGCGGTTCGCGGCGGCCGAGCACCATCTGCGCTCCGGCGACGCTGCCCGCGCACAGGAAGTGCTCAAGCCCGGGATAGACCAGATGGAACCTGGCCCCTTCCGGGCGTTGATGATGTTCGGGTACGCCGTGATCCTCATGCACACCGAAGGCTATTCACAGGCCGCCGACGTGCTTTACGAGGCGATCGACGACGCGACGGGCGACCCGACCGTACTGGTCGAGGTGCTGATGATGCTCGCATTCGCTCAAATCAACGAGGGCATCTACGAGACTGCGCCTCAGCATGCCCGGCGTGCGCTGGCCGAGGCCGAAGCGGCGGCGCAGCCTGTGCTGATCAGCCAAGCGCTGGCGTCGTGGGCCTACGTCAGCTTCCACTGCGGTTCGGGATACGACGAGACCGCCATGACGCGCGCGCTCGAACTCGAAGACCACGCCGGTGACGTTCCAATACCGTTTCGCGCGAGCGCGGTTGACGCGTTGTTGATGGCGTGGACCGGCCGGCTCGAGGAATCAGCGACCGCTTTGGACGCATTGACTACGCAGCTGGTGCGCCGCGGCGGCGAAATCGAGATGTTGTTTGTGGCCTACAACAGTGTGCTGGTGAATGTTTGGCTGGGACGCTATGTCGAGGCACGACACTTCGCCGAGGACACGTTCCGACGGGTCGAAGAGATCGGCGGTTCCGCGATACGCGGTCTCGGGCTGGCCATGCGCGGTTGGGTGGCGGTGCACGCCGGACACGAGCAAGAAGCCCGTGCAGATCTGACTGCGGCCCTCGAATCTGCGGCGCGCAGCGAATCATCCTCGTGGTGGGTCGATTTGGCGCTGACGGGCCTTGCCCGCTTGGAGGTATCGGCAGGCAGACACGCCGAGGCTTTGAACGTCCTGGCGCCGCTGCTGGCGGTCGCCGACACGGTGCCCAACACCGAGATCTCCAAGATGGAATACCTTCCCGACGCCATCGAGGCGATGGTGATCAGCGGTCGCTTCGAGGAGGCCGAAGTGTTGATCGACAGGCTCGAGCGCGACGGCCGCGAACTCGGCCGTGCGTGGATGGTGCTCGTTGCCGCACGGTGCCGCGGCATGTGGCTGGCCGCATCCGGCGACGTCGAGGCGGCGGTTCGAGTCGTGGCTCAGGCGGCGGATGCGCACCGGGGGCTGCGGATGCCACTCGAGCATGCCCGCACCCAACTCCTGCTCGGACAACTGTATCGCCGGCTGCGCCAGAAGCAGGCTGCCGCTGCTGCGCTCGACCAAGCCCTGCGGACCTTCGAGCAGCTGGACAACCCGCTGTGGGCGGCACGGGTTCATGCCGAACGTGCACGCGTCAACGTCCGCCCGGGCCACGGGGTCGACCTGACACCGAGCGAACAGCGGGTCGCGGAGTTGGCCGCCGAGGGGCTGAGTAACCGCGAGATCGCCGCGGCGGTCTACGTCAGCGCCAAGACTGTCGAGAGCGTTCTGACCCGCGTCTACCGCAAGCTGGGCGTCCGCTCGCGCGCCATGTTGGGGCGACGGATGCTCGAACTCGCGCCGCGCGATGAAACGCTAGACAACTGAGCGAGCGTGCAGTGGCCACCGCGACCTAGGGATCCCCATGCCGTTGCAGCAGAAGAAGTTAACGTAGCCGGCGCGTAACCGCCAGTACTGTGCGCGCGACTGGACCGGTCGGTTCCACTTCCCCCGTCGACGTCATGCGCACGGGTAGCTTCGGAGGCTTTCGACCGAGCCGCCACAGCAGCCGGTCCATGAGGCGAAACGGCGCAAGGAGACATGGCTCCGGAAACTTCCAGAGCTCACATCCCTCCTTCGACCCCGTCGCCTTGAGGATTGCGTTGACCGCGAGGCGGGCTGCTTCGTTCGCGGCTTCCATCGTCGCCAAGTCGGTATCGGTGCGCACGAAGTCGGCGGCAATAAAGAAGTTCGGGATTGCCGTCCAGGCTTCCGGCCGATCCGCCCATGACCCCGGGGTGTTGATGAGCAATGGCTCGGCGTTGGCCGCTTGCGACGGGTTGGGAAACGAGATCGCCGGATCGAGAAAGCACGTAACGACATTGGCCTTGTCCAGCTTCCTATCCTTGATGTGGTCCTGCATTTGTTTCAACACCTCGTCGCAAATCTCATCTTTTGTGCAGGCGCTGGCGACCTTGCCGGTGCTTCCAGGGGTCCGCCACTCTGAAACATCAACGGACAGAATGCCTTCCACCCTTCCGTCACCACGCTGCTTGAGGTCGACAACGCGCTTCCAGAACTGTGCCTGCGAGATCGCCGTGAGCGACCACTCGGAGTCGATGAAGATAATGTGACCGTGCTCCAGCGGCACGTCTGTATCCAGATAGAACATCGCGCCGTTCATCCACCGGGTCTGCAGTCGGCCCAGCGCAGCGAGGTGCGGATCGGCGGCGCACATCTGCGGGGAGATCAACAGTTCCAGCTTCTCCTTCGGCATCGCCGCGATGTAGTAGTCGGCGGTGATCAGTTCGTCACCGTGGGGACCGGTGACGGTGACGCCGGTGATCTCCCGCCCGTCGCAGTGGATGCCGCCGACCGTGTGCCCGCCGCGCAACTCGACGCCCAAGCCGCGCAGATGCTCGACCCACGGGTCGATCCACACCTCGCTCGTCGGGCCTTTGAGCACCCGGTCTACCGGCGCACCCGAGTTGAGCATCAACCGCAACGAGATCATTCCACCAGTGCGCGCCGACATTTCACGTCCGCGCGCGGCTACCAAACAGCGCGTGATCCCGTCGCCGAGAAACTTATTGAAAGCCTCAGTGCGGTGCCCGGCATCCATGAAGTCCCACCAACTCATCTCTTCCCACTCGCCATAGCGTCGCCCGTCGCAGGAAACGAGCAGCGTCAGCAAGCCCTTGGTGTAGTCCAGGAATTCACTGATCGGGATGCCGAGACCGAACACGAACTCGCGCATGAACTTCAGCGCGGCCACCACATCGTTGACAGACGACGGCGGAACCGTCGGGGCGGGCAGCTCATTCCGGTCTCCGCCCTGCGCCAGCAATATCTTGGTGGTCTCGATGAGATTGCCGGCGACAGTTCCCTGCCCGTAGGGGATGCGTCCCATCGTGTCGATGATGTGTTTGTAGAAGCTGGGGAAGAACCGGAATCCATGCTCGCCCGGAAGGTCCTTGCGCCCTCCGGTACCCGAGCCAGGCACGGGCATCGATCGGGCCTTGCCGCCGAACGCGTCTCGCATCTCGTAGACGGTGACCTTCAGCCCTCGCTCGGCGAGCTCATGCGCTGCGCTCAGCCCGCCGACACCGCCCCCCAACACCGCAACAGATTTCATCGGTCGAAAGTAAGCGCGTCAACGCATCAAGGCCAGCATCTGCGCGCGTGTCGTCGGCAAACCTACAGATACGTGACGCCGAGCACCGTCAGCGACAACAACACGGGCGAGATCGGCAGGGCCCACAGGAACGCGGCCCATATCTCCGACTTTCGCTGATACGACCGCCAGCCGAAATACGCGGCGATGGCGCCGGCGACAAACGACACCCCAGCGACGATCAGCACCCAGCTGTTGATCGTTCGTGTCGCGATCGCGACCGAGATCCCGGCCAGCCACAGGATGTGGCCGACCACCAATCCGCCGATGCCGGCGACCCAGATCGCTCTCAAAAGTTGATCATGTGGCCGACGAGACCGTGGAAGCATTCCTGCAGCGCTTCGGACATCGTCGGGTGGGTGTGCACGTTGCGGGCCAGCTCGGTGGCGGTCAGGTCCCACTTCTGCGCCAGGGTCAGCTCCGGCAGCAGCTCGGAGACATCGTGTCCGATGAGGTGCCCGCCGATCAGCTCGCCGTAGCGGCCGTCGGCGATCAGCTTCACAAATCCGCTCGGGTCTCCCACACCGTGCGCCTTGGCGTTGGCCGTGAACGGGAACTTCGCGACCTTCACGTCGTAACCCTCGTCGCGAGCCTGCTCCTCGGTCAGTCCGAAGCTGGCCACCTGTGGCTGACAGAACGTGGCACGCGGCAGCATCCGATAGTCCCCGAGCGGCAAAGTCTCTGCCCCACCGATGGTTTCGGCGGCCACCACACCCTGCGCCTCGGCCACATGGGCCAGCTGCAGCAACCCGGTCACATCACCGATGGCGTAGATGTGCGGCACGTTGGTACGCATGTAGTCGTCGATGCCGATGGCCTTGCGGTCGGTGATCTTCACCCCGGCCGTCTCCAGGCCGTAGCCCTCGATGTTCGGTGCGAAGCCAATCGCCTGCAGCACCTTCTCGGCCTTGATCTCGTCGTTCTTGCCGTCCCTGCTGACGGAGACGATGACCTCACCGCCGTTGTCCTTGATCGACTCGACCTTGGTTCCGGTCAGCACCTTCACGCCGAGTTTCTTGAACTGCTTCTCGATCTCCTTGGAGACCTCGGCATCCTCTTGAGGCAGCGCGCGCGGCAGGAACTCGACGATGGTCACGTCGACGCCGTAGTTCTTCAGCACGTAGCCGAACTCCATGCCGATCGCGCCCGCACCGGCGATGACGATCGACGCCGGCAGCTCACGCGACAGGATCAGCTCTTCGTAGGTGACCACGTTCTCCGACAGCGACGTGCCCGGCACCAACCGGGTGCTGCTGCCGGTGGCGATGATGATGTTGTCGAACGTAACCGTCACCGGGTTTTCAGCGCCGCCTGCCTCGTTCAATTTGACCGACAACGTGTTCGGATCGGTGAAGGTGCCGTACCCGTGGATCTCGGTGATCTTGTTCTTCTTCATCAAGAAGTGCACACCGGCGACCCGGCCATCGGCGACCTTGCGGCTGCGGTCGAACGCCACCCCGTAGTCGAACGTCGCCTCGCCGCTGATGCCGAACTGCTTGGCTTCCTTGGTGAAGATGTGGGCGAGTTCGGCATTACGCAGCAGCGCCTTGGACGGGATACAGCCGACATTGAGGCATACCCCGCCCCAATACTTGGGCTCGACTACTGCGGTGTTCAGTCCGAGCTGGGCAGCGCGAATGGCCGCGACATATCCGCCAGGGCCTGCGCCAAGAACGACGACGTCATAGTGGGTCACCCGCCCAACCCTAGTAGGGGATGACACCGACCAAACAGCGGCTTACCCGATCGCAGAAGTAGAGGCCGTGCAGCACGGCCGCGGCGCCGAGAGCAGCGAGCGGCGCCGACATCAGGCCGACGGACAGCGCCGAAACCAGCGGCTTGTCGCTCACCATCGCGGCCAGCAGACTGCCGACCGTGCAGACGATCACAAAGAGCAGCACCACGAACACGGGCGGTATCTTGTCGAGCGAGTGGAACCACCAGTAGTACAGGCCCCACCCGGACGCGGCCGAGAGGATCCATACCCCCGCCACGACGAGGACGAAGGTCCAACGCTTGAGGTATTGGTAGGTGCCCGGCACCACCTCGGGCTGGGCCAGCGCGGGAAGTGGCCCCGACGGCGTATCTAAGACCTGTACCGGATCGGGCTGCGCGGGAAACTCTCCGGTGAATGCCGGCAGGTAGGGCTGCGTCGGCTCGCCGGGCAACGTGTCGTTATGCACCGTGGACCACCTGGATCGTGACGAGCACTCCCAACCATCCGGGGGCGATGGCCAGGATGAACGCGCCAAGCACGGTGACCCAGCGTCGGCCCGAGAACAGGATCAGCAGCATGCCGATCGCGCTGGGAATACCGACGACGAGCGCGATGACGACGTCGGGCCGGATCGTGGCGTCCACCAGCAGCGTCGCTGCGATACCCGCGATCTGTCCGACCGCGATGCCCACGAGCATCGCGCTGGCCAACAGCCACGCACGCGGTAGCGCTATCACGAGTCCGACGATAACGCCGCATTCGCGGGCCCCGGCTTTGCGCCACGCGAGGTCACGCGTGAAGATGCCGAGCTGTGATCGAGCCCTGACCTAGGCTCGCAAAGGTGAGCGATTCCGCGCCCAGAGTCGAGTCGCCATCGGATCTGGCGCAGGCACTCGAGGCCACCGGCTACCTCGCCGACGAAGGCGTCGCGACGGCGGCGTACCTGGCGTTGCGCATGGGTCGACCGCTGTTCTGCGAAGGCGAACCTGGCACCGGCAAGACGTCCCTTGCCGCCGCGTTGGCCGAGGCGATGCGCCTGCCGCTGATCCGGCTGCAGTGCCACGAGGGCATCGACGCGGCGCAGGCGCTCTACGACTGGGACTTTCCGCGGCAGCTGCTGCACCTGAGGACACTCGAGGCGGCCAGCGCCGGGCACCTCGAGGCCGAAGCCGCGGAACGCTCGCTCTACACGGAGCGGTTCCTGCTTGCGCGACCGCTGCTGCGGGCACTCACCGAGGCGCCGTGCGTGCTGCTCGTCGACGAAATCGACCGCGCCGACGACGAATTCGAGGCCTTCCTGCTCGAGGTGCTCGACGACAACGCCGTCACCATCCCCGAACTCGGCGAGATCCGGGCCGCAACGCCGCCGCTCGTCGTCCTGACGTCGAACCGCACCCGCGACGTGCACGACGCCCTCAAACGGCGCTGCCTGTACCACTGGCTCGAGCATCCCGACCTCGCGCGTGAGGTCGCGATCCTTCGCCGCCGCATCCCCGGCATTGCCGAGGCGCTGGCCGACCAGGTGGCGCGCGCCGTCCACATCCTGCGCGGCATGGAGCTGGTCAAGCCTCCGGGTGTCGCCGAATCGCTGGACTGGGCGCGCGCCCTGCGCGAACTCGACCGCGACGTGCTCGACGCGCAGGCCGCCGCGGCGACGCTAGGCGCGGTCGTGAAGTACCACGAGGACCTGGAGCGGGTGGCCAGGGCCGGGCTGGACCGACTGCTCGCGGGGTGACATGCCGGAACTCGTCGGTGTCGCAGGATTCACGCGTGCCCTCGCGGTTGCGGGGCTGCCCGTGGCGTCGGACGCCGTCGAAACCTACACACGGGCGCTGCGTCAGATAGATCTTGGCGACCCAGGGCAGGTGTACTGGGCCGGCCGCGCGACCCTGTGTCGCGGACCGGACGACATTCCGCGCTACGACCTGGTGTTCGAGAACTGGTTCGGGGGAACGGTGCCCAGCCGCGCCCCACACGCGACTCAACGCCAACGCCGCTCCAGCATCGCCACGCTCGATGCGGCCGGCGCCGCCGAGACCGGCGGTGACGCGCCACGACTGCGGGTGGCTGCGGCCGACACCGAGATATTGCGCCACCGCGATATCGGCGAACTGACCGCGGCCGAACGGGCGCACCTCGCCGAGCTCCTCGCTGCGCTACGGCCACGCTCCCCGACCCGGCCCGCCTTGCGGCTGCGGCCGTCCCGCCGCGGCCGTATCGACCCCCGGCGCACAGTGCGCCACATGCTTGCCGCGGGCGGCGAACCGGTGCGGCCTCGACATCAACGCAAGGCCACCCGGCCGCGGCGAATTGTGTTGCTGCTCGACGTATCCGGCTCGATGAGCCCCTACGCGGATGCTCTCCTGCGCTTCGCGCACGTCGTTGCACGCACCAATCCAGCCACCGAGGTGTTCTCCCTGGGCACCCGCATGACCCGGCTGTCGCGGCCGCTGCGCATCCGCGATCCCGAATTGGCGTTGGCGGCCGCGGGCCGAGCGGTGCCGGACTGGGCCGGCGGCACCCGGCTGGGCGAGACGATGCGCGCTTTCCTGGACCGTTGGGGCCGACGCGGCCTGGCCCGCGGCGCCGTCGTGGTGGTCTTCTCGGACGGCTGGGAGCGCGGTGACCCGCGTCTGCTCGCCGACCAGATGGCTGCGATGCGGCGGCTTGCCCATGCGGTGCTGTGGGTGAACCCGCATGCCGGCGCCGACGGATATCAGCCGGTGCAGTCCGGGATCGCGGCGGCGTTGCCGTTCATCGACCGGTTGCTGGCCGGGCACAGCCTGGCGACGCTGCAGGCTTTGCTCGACGAGATCCGCGACGCCTGATTCAGCCCGGCAGTCAGGTTGTCCCAGAATCGTTTTCGTCGTTTCGGGCGTTCTCGGCGGTCAGCCAGAGCAGAGTAGGCCTATGCGCATCTCTGTCACCGTCGATGGAACGACGTATACCGATGAGGTGGAGCCGCGGCTTCTCCTCGTGCACTACCTGCGTGACCGGCTCGGCAAGGTCGGAACCGTGGTCGGCTGCGATACCAGCAACTGCGGCGCGTGCACCGTTGCGCTCAACGGCTACAGCGTCAAGTCCTGTTCGGTGCTCGCGGTGCAAGCCGACGGCGGCGACGTGATGACCGTCGAAGGCCTTGCCCGCGACGGCGGCAAGCTGCACCCCGTCCAGGAGGCGTTCCGCGACAACCACGCGTTGCAGTGCGGCTTCTGCACGCCGGGCATGATCATGCAGACCATCGACCTGCTCGCCGAGGACCCCGACCCGGACGAAGCCGCGGTCCGCGAGGGCCTGGAAGGCAACCTGTGCCGCTGCACCGGATACCAGAACATCGTCAGGGCGGTGCAGGATGCGGCACAGCGGCTGCGCGCCACCGCAACCGACGAATCCCCGAAAGATGTTGCAGCCAAAGCTGATACGGCTGGAGGTGTGCGATGACCGCCACGGCCGAACCCGAAATCGGCAGGGCAAGGGTTCGCAAGGAAGACGAGCATCTGATCACCGGTCGCACCCGGTGGACCGACAACATCGTGTTGCCAGGGATGCAGCACCTGGCCATCTTGCGCAGTCCCGTCGCCCATGCCCGCATCACCGGTATCGACACCAGCGCCGCGCGCAGCATGCCCGGTGTCGTCGCGGTCTTCACCGGCGCCGACTTCGCCGCCGAGCAAGGCAGCCTGCCCAACGCCTGGCAGATCACCGAGGACATGAAGGCACCGCCCGCTCCGTCACTCGCGGTGGACACCGTGAACTTCGCGGGCGAAGCCTTGGCCGTCGTGGTGGCCCGCAACGCGTACGAAGCGCAGGACGCGCTCGAAGGAATCGACGTCGACTACGACGACCTGCCGGTGGTGCTCGATCTCGCCGCGGCCGCCGCCGACGGTGCGGAGGTGGTGCACCCCGATCTCGGCACGAACGTCAGCGCGGTGTGGACATTCGACTCCGCGGAGGCAGGCACAGGTGGCGATGTCGAGGACGCCATCCGCGACGGCGAGGTGGTATTGCAGCGCACGTTCCGGCAGCAGCGGCTGATCCCGGCGTTCATGGAACCCCGCTCGGTGGTGGTCGACCCGACCAGCCCGCAGCTCACCGTCTGGTCGGCCACGCAGATCCCGCACATCCTGCGGCTCATGCTCGCGATGACGCTGGAAATCCCGGAGCACAAGGTACGGGTTATCGCCCCGGATGTCGGCGGCGGCTTCGGCGGCAAGCTGCAAGTGACGCCGGAGGAAGTGATCGCCCTGCTCGTCGCGCGCAGGCTCGGCAAGCCGGTCAAGTACACCGAGTCCCGCAGCGAGAGCATGCTCGCGGCGCACCACGGGCGCGACCAGATCCAGAAGCTGACGCTCGCTGCCCGCCGCGACGGCACCGTCACCGGGCTCAAGGTGGAACTGCTCGCCGACATGGGCGCCTACCTGCGGCTGGTCACCTCGGGCATCCCGATCCTGGGCGCGTTCATGTTCAACGGCATCTACAAGTTCCCGTCGTATCACTTCACATGCACCAACGTGTTCACCAACAAGGTGCCGACAGACGCCTATCGCGGCGCAGGCCGCCCGGAGGCGACGTTCGCCGTCGAACGGATGATGGACGAGCTGGCCGCCGAGCTCGGGCGTGATCCGCTCGAGCTGCGCGCGCAGAACTGGATCACCCACGACGAGTTCCCGTTCGACACCGTCGCGGGGCTGACCTACGACTCGGGCAACTACGAGGCCGCCACCGAGCAGGCCCGGGAGTTGTTCGACTATGACGGATTGCGGCGCGAACAGGCCGAGCGCCGCGAGCGCCAGGACCCGATACAGCTGGGCATCGGGATCTCCACGTTCACGGAGATGTGCGGTCTGGCCCCGTCGCGAGTGCTCGGTTCGCTGTCGTACGGGGCGGGCGGCTGGGAGCATGCGGCGATCCGCATGCTGCCGACGGGCAAGGTCGAGGTGGTCACCGGCTCGTCGCCGCACGGTCAGGGCCACGAGACCGCGTGGAGCCAGATCGTCGCCGACCAACTCGGAGTGCCATTCGAGGATGTCGAGATCCTGCACGGCGACACCCAGAGCTCGCCGCGCGGCTTGGACACCTACGGGTCGCGATCACTGGCGGTCGGCGCGATCGCGGTGGTCAAGGCCGCGGAAAAGGTGATCGCCAAGGCCAAACCCTTCGCGGCGCACATGATGGAATGCGCCGAGGACGACCTCGAATTCACCGAGGGACGGTTCCGCGTGACGGGTACCGAAAAGGCCGTCACGCTCGCCGAGGTCGCGCTCGCCGTGTTCGCCGCGCACGACCTGCCCGACGGTCTGGAACCGAGCCTCGATGCCGAGGCCACCTACGACCCGGAGAACTTCTCGTTCCCGCATGGCACGCATCTGTGCGCGACGGAGGTCGACACCGACACCGGGCAGGTGCGGATCCGCTCGTATGTCTGCGTCGACGACATCGGTCATGTGGTCAACCCGCTGATCGTGGACGGACAGGTGCACGGCGGACTCGCCCAGGGCATCGCACAGGCCCTCTACGAAGAGGCCGTACACGACGAGACGGGCACGCTCATCAACGCGTCGTTCTCCGAGTACCTGGTGCCGTCCGCGGCGGATCTGCCGTCGTTCACCACCGGACGGACCGAAACCCCTGCCACCACCAACCCCCTCGGGGTCAAGGGTGTCGGTGAGGCGGGCACCATCGCCTCCACTCCGGCGGTGGTCAACGCGGTCGTCGATGCGGTGCGGCATCTCGGCGTCAAGGACATTGAAATGCCTTGCAGCCCAATGCGAGTCTGGCATGCGATCACTGAGGCTCAGGGAGGTGCGCGATGATCCCGTCGAATTTCGACTATGTCGCCCCGAAGACCGTCGACGACGCGGTGGCGGCGCTTGCGCAAGCCGGCGAGGACGCGAAGGTCATCGCGGGCGGGCAAAGCCTGATGCCGGTGCTGCGGCTGCGGCTGGCCGCCCCGACCACCCTCGTCGACCTGAACAAAGTCGACGAGCTTCGCGGGGTGCGCGAGGACGGCGACGCCCTGGTGATCGGCGCGATGACCACCTACTACGACCTGCTGCGCAATCCGCTCGTCAGCCAGCACGCGCTGCTGCTTTCGGAAGCCACCCACACCGTGGCGGATCCGCAGATCCGGCACCGCGGCACGCTGGGCGGAAACCTGGCGCACGCCGATCCGGCCGGTGATTTGGCCGCACCGGTGCTGGCGCTCGATGCCACGCTGACGGTCGCGGGTCCGTCGGGCCGGCGCAGCATTCCGGTCGCAGAGTTCTTCGTGGACTACTTCACCACCGCGCTGCAACCAGACGAAATCCTCACTGAGATAAGGATTCCGAAGCACACCAATTGGGCGGCCCGGTACGAGAAACTGCACCGGGTGGCGCAAGCCTGGTCGATCGTGGCGGTCGCGGCGACCGTCGACGTCGATGGCGGGACGATCCGGCAGGCGCGCATCGCGCTGACCAACATGGTGTCGGTGCCGGTGCGCGCCCGCGGCGTCGAGGAGGCGCTGGTCGGTCAGGCCGCGAGCGAGGCGTTGATTCGCGCGGCTGCCGAGCATGCCGCCGAAGGCCTCGACCCCATGACCGACGGAAATGCCGACGCCGACTATCGCAGCCATCTGGCGAAAGTGCTGACACGGCGGGCGGTGGCGACGGCTGTGGGTGCCTGACCATGCAGCTGGAACACCGCCTGTCGGTACCGGCTCCCATCGACGTGGTGTGGCCGGCGCTGCTCGATCCCGAGCGGGTGGCGCCGTGTGTGCCCGGCGCGACACTGACCGGGGTCGAAGGTGAGACGTTCACCGGCACCGTCAAGGTCAAGGTCGGCCCGATCACGTTGCTGTACAAGGGAACTGGGACGTTCACCGAGACCGACGAGCAGGGCAGGCGCGCCGTGCTCAAGGCCGACGCGAAGGACACCCGCGGGAATGGCACCGTGAAGGCGACCGTCACCCTCACGCTGACCGACGAAGGCGACCACACGACCGGCACCGTGGCCACGGACCTGTCGATCACTGGCAAGCCTGCCCAGTTCGGCCGGGGCATGATCGCGGACGTCGGCGGAAAGATCATCGAGCAGTTCGCCGCGTGCCTTTCGGAGAAACTCGCCGTCGCAGAATCGGAATCCGCGCCGGCGTCGGCCGGGCAGCCAGCGGTGGAGGCCTCGGAGACCGAGCCCCTGGATCTGGTCCAGTACGCGCGGAGTTCGGCCCTGAAGCGGGTCGGACCGGTGGTGGCGGTGGCCATGTTGGTGCTCATTTTGGGCGCGGTGGTGCGACGCCTGCGGTCGCGCGACTGACCCGTCCGGCAAGAATGGGTGCGTGGACGACGACGACCCGTATCTGTGGCTTGAGGACATCACCGGCGACGACGCGCTGGACTGGGTGCGCAGGCACAACGAGCCCACGCTTGCCGAGTTAGGCGGTGACCGCTTCGAGCAGATGCGCGCCGAGGCGCTCGAGGTGCTCGATACCGACGCCCGCATCCCGTATGTGAGGCGCCGCGGCGAGTACCTGTACAACTTCTGGCGCGACGCACAGAACCCGCGCGGACTGTGGCGACGCACGACGCTGGACAGCTACCGTACCGAGGAGCCGGAGTGGGACGTCATCGTCGACGTCGACGCGTTGGCGAAGGCCGACGACGAGAACTGGGTGTGGGCCGGCGTCGAAGTCCTCGAACCCGATTACAGCCTTGCGCTGATCGAACTGTCACGCGGCGGCGCCGACGCCAGCATCGTGCGCGAATTCGACATGGAGAAACGCGAATTCGTCGCAGACGGCTTCCAGCTGCCGGAGGCCAAGTCCGGTGTCTCGTGGGAGGACCGCGATACCGTGCTGGTCGGCACCGACTTCGGCCCAGGGTCGCTGACCGAATCCGGCTACCCGCGCATCGTGAAGCGGTGGCGGCGTGGACAACCGCTTGCGGACGCGCAGGCGCTGTTCTCGGGCGACCCGTCTGACGTGAGCGTGGGCGGCGGGTACGACCACACGCCCGGGTTCGAGCGGCTCCTGATCACCCGGTCCCTCGACTTCTTCAACCGGGAACGCTACGAGCTACGCGGCAACGAGTTGATCCGGGTCGACGTGCCGACCGACGCCGGCATCTCACTACATCGCGAGTGGTTGCTGATCCGGCCCCGCACCGAATGGGCCGTGGGCACGACGATCTACCCGGCAGGATCGCTGCTGGCGGCAAAGTACGACGAATTCCTGGCGGGCACAGCCGAATTGAGTGTCGTTTTCGAACCCGACGCGCATACCAGCCTGCAGAACTACACGTGGATGCGAGATCACCTCGTTCTCGTCACCCTCGTCGACGTCGCGAGCCGGGTGCAGATCATCTCGCCGGGTTCGTGGGAGACCGCAGCGATCGGCGGTATCCCCCCTAACACGAACACCGTCTTGGTCGACGTGGACGAGTACGGCGACGAGATGTTCCTGGACTCCAGCGGTTTCGACGTCCCCTCCCGGCTGCTATGGGGGCGAGCAGGCGGTGAAGTGACAGAGATCAAGCGGGCACCGTCGTTCTTCGACGCCGCGGATCTCGAGGTGAACCAGCACTTCGCGACGTCGGACGACGGCACGGCGATCCCCTATTTCATCGTCAGCCATCGACATGTGGACGCACCCGGGCCGACGCTGCTTACCGGCTACGGCGGTTTCGAGAACTCGAGCCTGCCGACATACGGCGGAGTGATGGGCCGGTTATGGCTGTCGCGCGGCGGAACGTATGTGTTGGCCAACATCCGGGGTGGTGGCGAATACGGGCCGACGTGGCATACGCAGGCGATGCGCGAGAGCAGACATCTGGTGGCCGAAGACTTTGCCGCTGTGGCAAGAGATCTGGTGGAGCGCGGAACTGCGACCGTCGAACAGTTGGGCGCCTACGGTGCGAGCAACGGTGGCCTGCTGATGGGCATCATGCTGACGCAGTACCCAGAGCTGTTCGGTGCACTGGTGTGCAGTGTGCCGCTGCTGGACATGCGGCGGTTCCATCTGCTGCTGGCCGGCGCATCGTGGGTCGCCGAGTATGGCGACCCAGACGAACCCGACGATTGGGAGTTCATCTCCAAATACTCGCCGTATCAAAACGTTTCGACGGGCCGGCGCTATCCGCCGGTGTTGATCACCACGTCCACGCGTGACGACAGGGTGCATCCAGGCCACGCCCGCAAGATGACCGCAGCGCTGGAGGCGGCGAGCCAACCGGTGCAGTACTACGAGAACATCGAGGGCGGCCACGCAGGTGCGGCCGACAATGCGCAGACGGCGTTCAGGGCTGCGTTGATATACGAGTTCCTGCACCGGACGCTGACAGCACACCGCGGCCAATGATCGTCGGAAGGTCAAGGAAGGTACGGATTCCCGGCGCCGCCGCGCAGACCGGGGCGATGGCGTGGATGGCGTGCATGGCAGTGCCCAGGCAGCCCTGATCGGTTTCGTCCTCACCGTGGGTGGCGATCTTCGAGTCGAGCACCATTGACGGTCGCCCTTCGACAGTGACCTTCCAGCCGCGGCCGGTGGGCCAATCGGGGGCCTGTTCGTCGCCGAGCCGGGTGATGTGCTCGACGGTCAGTGCGGGCCGGCCATCGACGATGGCGGTGTAGCCAAAGCGCTGCGCGGCGACAGTCCCCGCCTCAACCCGGCCGGCCTTGATGTCGAATGCTTCTGCGGCAAGCGCGACCTCGCGGTGGTAGACAAAATCGTCAATGGTGGCGCCGAGGCCGTCAGCGAGGAGCATCAGCGGTGCGCGGAAGGTGACCCCGGCGAGTGCGGCGTCGGCCATGGGCACGGGTTCGTCGGGGGCCTTGCCGAAGCCCATGATGTCGAACAGCATGTCGGCGCTGTCGTAGGTGGTGTAGTCCATCAGTTCTTGGACCAGCAGGGAGTCGATGCGCTGAAAGAGGCCTGACATTGTCAGTGGCAAAACCTCTGCGGCCCAGCCGGGTTCGATGCCGGTCGCGTGGAAGGACGTCTGGCCCTCGGTGCAGGCCGACTCCAGCTTGTCGACCACTTTGTCACCAAGGCTGCGCGGGTAGATGAGCCCGGTGACGGCGGTCGACACTACGTTCTTGCCGGAGGACAGCAACCGGCAGATGTCGTCGAGCGCGCCCATCGGGTTCATTTCGCCCTGGGGCATGTAGAGGACGCAGTCGGCGTCGAGGGCGAGGATCTCGTCGGGGTCCTTGGTCGCCGTGATGCCGATGGGGCCGATGCCGCAGAGGTCGCCGACGTCGCGGCCGGTCTTGGCGTCGCTGTAGACGAGGGCACCGACGAGCTCCAGATTGGGATGTTCGTGGACGGCGGCGATGGCATGGCGGCCGACGGATCCGGTGGCCCACTGAATGACGCGCAGCATGCTGTGGAGGTTACTGTAAGGGCGACGATTGAGCGGTCGGTTTCGGCTCTCAGGTGCGCGCGGCGACGATCCTGGTAGCCGCCTCGACAGCGGCGGCGCGACGCTGCGCGATGACCGTGGGGTCGTCGGTAGCCACATCGGGGTGAGGCAAGTTGGCCCACCCAAGGCCGATGGAGAAGAGCAAGACCATAAGGTCGGCGGGCTGCCATGCGGGGTCGACGTGCCCGCTGGTTTGCGCGGCTTCGATAGTGGCGAGACCCTGGGCGTGGATGGGTTGACCGTCGGCCTGGGGTTCGTCGAGGGTGAAACCTTCCAGATGTGCCCAACTGATCATGCGCAGGTGCTCGGGTCGGCGTAGCGCCAGATCGAAGATGTCCCCGACGAACTCGGGGACTGCATCAGGTCGCATCGAGACCGAGCGGAAGAACTCGGCGCTGTCGGCCGCGAACACCTCGCGGAACAGCGTCTCCTTGTCGCCGAAGTGGGCGTAGAGGCGTTCCTTGCTGGCCTGTGCGTTGCGCGCGATGCGGTCGATCCGGGCGCCGGCCAGGCCGTACTGAGCGAATTCAGCCCGGGCGGCCGACAAGATCTCGCCGCGCAGCTCGGTCGTGCTTCTCACAGGAAGATCATAGCCAAACGAACTAGTTCGTTTGGTAGCGTGGTCGAGGTCAGGTTAGAACGACTAAGTACAAGGAGCTTGTGATGGGTGAGACGACGGCGGTCGATCCGGCGATTGCGGAGATGCCGCGGGGCGGTCAGAATGCTTCGTGGCTGGATCGGCTATTGCAGACCGATGCGCTGGAGTACACCGACCGCTATGACGTCCCCGATGCGGTGAAGCAGAAGGTCATCTCCGCGCTCGATTGGATGGGCACCCGCACCGGCATGCACGAGAAGAACGCTCGCGTCGCGTGCGCGCTGGTCGCCGACATCCCCAACCCACGCATCCTCGAGCTGGGTGCAGGGCACGGCAAGCTGTCGGCCAAGATCCTGGAGTTGCATCCGACCGCGACGGTGACGATCAGCGATCTGGACCCGACCTCAGTGGGCAACATCGCTGCCGGCGAATTAGGCGACCATCGGCGGGTGCGCACCCAGGTGGTCGACGCCACCGCGATCGATGCCGACGACGACAGCTACGACTTGGTCGTTTTCGCGCAAGCGTTTCATCACTTGCCGCCGGCCATCGCCTACCGCGCCATCGCCGAGGCCACGAGGGTCGGTAAGCGCTTCCTGGTGATCGACCTCAAACGGCGGTCCTTACTCGGGCTGATCCTGGCACCACTGGTGATGGCGCCGTTGGCGGTTGTGCCGTCCTTGAAACCCGTTATGCACGACGGGTTTATCAGCGGACTGCGGGCATACAGCTCCTCGGCGTTCGTCGCACTGGGCGAGGCAGCCGACCCGCAGATGCGGATCGAATTCCTGCCGTCGGCTTCGCGATTCGGCGCCCCGACCGTTGTGGTGTTCTCCCGGGCGTCGCAGTCATGACCGCCGACGTGGACATCGACAAAATCATGAATCCACCCGCGCGTGTCCAGACGATGCGCCGCGCGGTCGACACTCTTCAAGACGGACTCGGACCGTTTTTCGACATCTACCGGCCATACGTCGATGGCCTGCAGAGCCTGCCCAAAGACGGGCGATTCCTGTTGGTGGGCAACCACACCCAATTCGGCATCGAAGCCCTCTTGATTCCGCACTATGTGCGGCGCGTGATCGGCACGCGGGTGCGGCCGCTTGCCGACCGTGGTATGGGCCAAATGCGCGGCGCGGCAGGCGATCTGTTCGCGGCCTACGGCGCTGTCGTCGGGGCGCCGGAGACCGCGCGCGAGCTGATGCGACACAACGAGAGCATTCTGGTGTTTCCCGGCGGTGGCAGGGAGATCGCCAAGTTCAAGGGCGAGGAGAACACCCTGCGCTGGCAGGGTCGTGCCGGATTCGCACGCGTATCGGTGGAGAACACCTATCCGATCGTGCCTGTGGCGCTCGTCGGCGCCGACCAGGTTTACCGGAGCCTGATCACCCGCGACAGCCGATGGGGACGGCTGAGCCTAAGTCTCACCGAGAAAGTGTTCGGTCGCCGCGACATGGCGCTGCCACTGCTCCATGGGGTCGGCCCCACCCTGATTCCCCGACCGCAGCGAATGTATCTGAGATTCGCTGCGCCGATCGACACCACCAAACCTGCGCGAGTCACCGAACAGGAGTGGGTGGACGCGGTCAAACGGAACACCCAGGAGTCACTGGAGCAGGCCATCGCCGACCTCTTGGAAATCCGTGCCAGCGACCCGTACCGCGAACTGAACCCGCTGGCATGGCGCGCCGCCATCCAGCTACCGGCCGAAGGATGACGGCGCCAAAACCCAACCTTGACTTTCAGAAGAGAAACGATTTCACTTCTGTTATGTCGACTTCGTCCCAGTTCGAGACGCTGCTGTATTCGACCGACGGTCCCGTCGCCACCATCACGCTGAACCGTCCCGAACACCTGAACACCATCGTTCCGCCAATGCCAGACGAAATCGAGAAGGCCGTCGGCTTGGCCGAACGCGACCCCGCCATCAAGGTGATCGTGCTGCGCGGCGCCGGCAGGGCATTCTCCGGCGGCTACGACTTCGGCGGCGGCTTTCACCACTGGGGCGATGCGATGATGACAGACGGAAAGTGGGACCCCGGAAAGGATTTCGCGATGGTCTCCGCGCACGAGACGGGTCCAACGCAGAAGTTCATGGCCATCTGGCGCGCATCCAAACCCGTGATCGCCCAGGTTCACGGCTGGTGCGTCGGCGGCGCCAGCGACTACGCACTGTGCGCCGACATCGTGATCGCCAGCGACGACGCCGTCATCGGCACTCCGTACAGCCGAATGTGGGGCGCCTACCTCACCGGCATGTGGCTCTACCGTCTGTCCCTCGCCAAGGTGAAATGGCACTCGCTGACCGGTGAACCGCTGACCGGAAAGGAGGCCGCCACAGTCGAACTCATTAACGAGTCGGTGCCCTTCGAGGATCTCGAAGCACGAGTCTCGGAAGTGGCGGGCAAGCTGTGCCAAATCCCGCTGTCGCAACTGCGGGCCCAGAAGCTGATCGTCAACCAGGCCTACGAGAACATGGGGCTCGCGTCCACTCAGACGCTCGGTGGCATCCTCGACGGGCTGATGCGCAACACCCCCGACGCGCTGGAGTTCATCGAAACCGCTGCGACGCAAGGTGTTCGAACCGTGATCGAGCGCCGCGACGGCCCATGGGGTGACTACAGTCAGGCCCCGCCCGAGCGGCGACCCGACCCGTCGCACGTCATCGTGCCGTGACGCCTGCGCTCACCGCAAAGGGCCAGGCGACCCGACAGCGGATGCTGGATGCCGCCGCCGCACATCTTGCCGCGCACGGGACCATCGAAGTAGCCCGGATCGCCGGGGCTGCCGGCGTCGCCCCGAGCGTGCTGTACCGCTACTTCGACGGCCGCGACGGGCTGGTGGCCGCGGTGGTCGAGGACTTCTACGACAGCTACGAGGAACGGGTCTTCGCGCGCCGCGACGTTCCTGGTAACACCTGGCCGGTGCGCGAAGCGCTCAGGCTCGAACGCGAAATCGCCTTCTTCTACGACCATCCCCTCGGCCGCGCCGTCGCCTGCGGCCTGCTGCGCGAACCCGCCGCCGCACAGGTCGACGCCGAACGGACCCGCGCCCAAGGACAGGCGGCCGCGCGCAACATCCGCGCCGGGCAGCGCGCAAAAGAACTCTCGCCTGCCATCGACGCGGGGTTGGCCGGCGCCGCGATCATCGGCGCCGTGCGCGTCATGCTCTCCGAGGCGCTCGCCCGCACGCCACCCGCCCGGCAACGCGATGTCGTCAAGGCCGCGCTCAAAATCGGCGCCGCGGTGTTGGGCACCGGTGATCTAGCTCTGCCGTGACCCGCCGAGCGCCGACAGTTCAAAGACAGGAATGACGCGGTCGGTCTTCTCCTGGTACCCACCGAAGCCCGGTGCTGTTTCTACGATGCGCGGATAGGCAGCGTCGCGCTCGTCGCTACTGAGCTGCCGTACCTCGACATCGTAAGAGTCCGTGCCGATTTCGATATGGGCGCGCGGGTTGGCCCGCAGGTTGTGCACCCACGCCGGGTCCACGTCGGCACCTGCGTACGAACCGACAACCAAGATCTTGTTGTCGATGCGGAAGTACATCACCGGATTGACTCGTTCCTTGCCGGACTTCGCACCCCTGGTGTGCAGCAGGAGCAGGGTGGCGCCCTCGAAGGGCCCGCCGACCTTGCCGCCGTTGGCGCGGAATTCCTCGATGATCTGGGGGTTCATCGGTACTTCTTGGCGATCAGCCATGTTGGTGTCCTCTCCGAATCAGCCGAGCGATTGGCGCTGCAGCCAGGTGGGCAGGTCTTCGACATCGGGGACGAGTTCGCGGGTGCGCTCGAAGTCGGCGCGATATGCCGGCAGCTTGGTGAACCACTGGAACATCGTCTTCTGGTCATCGTCCTCGCCGAGCGCGTCGAGTGGTAGTTCGACGAACTTCGCGGGTGCACCTAGTCGTTGTCCGAGTCGTTCGACGATCTGCTCGCCGGTCACCTCATCGCCTGCTATCTCAATCGGCGCCGCGGCAGGGTCTCGCAGCGCAAGCAGCGCAGCGGCGACCTTGCCGATGTCACGCACCGAAATCATTTGGAGCGGCACATCTCCGGGCATCGGCAGCCGCACCGCCAACTCGTCGCCGTCGCGGCCGATCATGTAGGTCAGGTTCTCCATGAAGAAGGTCGGCCGCACGATATTGAGTGGGACGCCACCGATCAAGATCTGCTCGTTCCTGCCCTTGCTTTCGAAATGCGGTATACCCGAATGTCTTTCGGCACCACCGACCGAGCTATAGACCAAAAACGGCAGACCGGCCGCCTGCGCCGCCTCACCGATCACCTTGCCTTGCGCGACTTCACCGTCGATGCCCCCAGGGTCGCCGAACGTTGTCATCGCGAACGCGGCCGCGGCACCGTCGCGCGCTGAACCGACTCAGGTGTGTCCAAGTCCGCCGCCACCACTTGCACACCGCGATCGGCCAACGCTCGGGCCGCGGCCGAGTCGGTGTTGCGGGTCAGGGCGCGGACCGGAACACCTCGATCGAGCAGCGCATCGACGGTCGCCGATCCCTGCTGCCCTGTTGCCCCGACCACCGCCACCGGCGCTGATGATGACTCCTCTCATAGTCCGTCGGATTTCTCAACGGTTGTCTACTTTTGGCTATTCCCGGTCCCCGGCGCTTTGTACGATTACTGCCGTGACCTCGGAGCCGGTGCCTGAGTCGCCCGCGACCAGCGAGGGCGGTGAGCGCAAAGGACAGCGCACCCGTCGCCGGATCCTGGACGCGGCCCGAGGCGTGTTCGCCAACCTCGGCTACGAGCGCGCGACGATCCGCGGCATTGCGGCCGCGGCCGGCGTCGACAAGTCATCGGTCATCCAGTACTTCGGCACCAAGCAGAACCTGTTCCGCGAAGCAGTGCACTGGACCATTCCGGTCGCCGACGCCATCGGCGATACGCCTGAGCAGACCGCCGAGAACCTGGCGCGCGGCATGCTGGCCGCGTGGGCCGCCGACCCCAACAGCCCTATGGCCGTCCTGCTAAGGGCAAGCATGACCAGCGAGGACGCCGCCGAGATCCTGCGCAACCACATCACCTCCAGCGCCACACCCACCCTCGCGACCGCGATCGACGCACCCGATGCGCGGCTGCGCGCGGCATTGCTCGGCGCGATGTTGATGGGTGTCGCCAGCCAGCGCTACCTCCTTCAGATGCCGGACGTCGCCGACGTCGACATCGACAAGCTCGTGCGCCTCATCACCCCTGCCCTGCAAGCGCTGATTTCCCCCGCGGAATAAAAATAGACAGTTGTAGAGTTTTCTCGGACATCTCGGACCGAAGGAGAACTCAGATGGGACTGTTTACCGATAAGGAAAAGGAATACCTGCAACAGCAGGCACTGGGCCGGCTGGCCACGTCCGGGAAGACCGGCATGCCACACGTAGTGCCGACCGGATTTCACCTCGACCCAGAAACCGGAAATATCAAGATCGGCGGGCATTCCTACCGCGGTCAGGACCGGCTGTACATCCGCCACCTCAAGGTGAATCCAAACGCTGCGTTCGCGGTCGACGACCTCGTTACCGACCCGACGTGGACGCCGCGGGGCGTAACCATCAAGGGCCCGGTGCGAATTCACGAATCCGGCGGCGAAGCTCTTGGACCCGGCTTCGGTCCGCGCTGGATCGAACTAATCCCGCAATGGGTTTCGTCGTGGGGCATCGACGCCGACCCGTTCGCTGCGCCGACAGCGCCGCGTAAGCTCGCTGACGCCGACCGCTGAGGAGATCACATGACTTTCGACACGCCGAACGGCTCCAAAGGTGCCCGCCAGCCGAAGGCCGGACGCGTGATGCGGTGGCTCAACACGTTTGCATCCAATCGAATTCGCAAGAGCGGCAAGTTCATGGGTGGCATGAACGCGCTGGTGCTCACGACGGTCGGGCGCAAGAGTGGCGTTGAACGCAGTACACCGGTCGGATGGTTTCCCGGCGACGACGGCAGCTGGTTGATCGTCGCATCAGCGGCCGGGGCGCCGAACAATCCGGCGTGGTACTACAACATCGCCGCACACCCGGACAAGGTCCGGATCGAGCTTGCCGGCCGCACGGTAGACGTTGTTGCAGAACAGCTTCACGGTGCAGCACGCGAGGACGCCTGGCGGCAAATCACCTCCGCCGCATCTCGTTTCGCGCAGTATCAGGAAAAGACGGACCGCGAGTTGCCGATCATCCGGCTGGTCCCCCGCTCCTAATCTCGGCGCCGCAGCCCACCCAGCATCGTCACCAGCACGCCGAACACGACCAGCACACCGCCCGCGGCCAGCGTCAGGTTGAGCCACTGATGCAAACCGCCCTCGGCGTGGTTGACCATCGCGTCAGCGACCTGACGGATATCGCCTGTGGTGCGATCCAGGGCGTGGTTGACGTAACGACGCGCCACTTCCAGGCCGGCCCAGCCTGCGGCACCCACCAGCAGCGCTGAAACACCCAGCGCGGCAAGTGCTTTCCCGCGGGCTCTGGCCGCCGCCAACGTCAGCAGCGCGAACACTCCCGTCAGCACCGTCGCACCGACGCTGACCCACGGACCCCACGTCGACAGCTGCCGCAACTGCCCCGGCTGCATCCCTCCCGTATTGGAAACGGTGATGGGCACAGTCAACGTCGCTGGCACGTCAAGGTTGAGATTGCCCAACGTCGCCCGCAACGACGAGTCCGACAGCATCGGGGCGATGTCGATGAGCCATCGATCATCGGTGCCGTCCTGACGACGGATCTCGTCGGTGAACATCCAGGTGTGCACGATCCGGTTCGCCTGCGCGAACTGCCCAGGGAAACCGGCGTTCTGGGTGTACGCCGTCGTCACACCGCGCACCAGATCCGGGTTGAGGTCATAGCCCGAATTCGACGCCAGCGACACGATCTGCGTGGTGAGTTCCGAGGCCATCGCCTGCTGCAGTTTGGGATCCTTGGCGGCCGATTGGGCGAACGCCGCATAGCCGTTTGCGTCGACGATGTTCTTCTGCGTCCACATCGCCGGGATCGCCGCCGCAAGCACGACCGTCGTGACGAGCCACAGGAACACGGTCGCCACGAACCGCACGCGTCCTCCCTTCGGGCAGGACGCGCAGGCCTCAATCGTTCAGGGCACGTCCCACGATGAGGGGGTCCGGTCTGCCGACCACCTCATGGTCCTTGTTGTCGTAGTCGAACTTATTCAACACGTAGCGCATCGCGTTGACACGCGCACGCTTCTTGTCGTTGCTCTTGACCACCATCCACGGCGCGATCTCGGTGTCGGTCCACGCGAACATGTCTTCATTGGCCGCAGTGTATGAGTCCCATTTGTCCAGTGAGGCCAAGTCCGTCGGCGACAGTTTCCACTGCCGCACCGGGTCGACCTGGCGGATGGTGAACCGGGTGCGCTGCTCAGACGCCGACACCGAGAACCACAGCTTGGTCAGACTGATCCCGTCGTTGACCAGCATCTGCTCGAACAGCGGGACCTGACGGATGAACTCCGCGTGCTGCTTGGGCGAGCAGAAGCCCATCACCCGCTCGACGCCTGCTCGGTTGTACCAAGACCGGTCGAACAGCACGATCTCGCCGTGGGCGGGCAAGTGGTGGACGTAGCGCTGGAAGTACCACTGAGTGCGTTCGCGCTCGGTTGGCTTCTCCAGCGCGACGACGCGGGCGCCGCGCGGGTTGAGGTGCTCCATGAACCGCTTGATCGTGCCGCCCTTGCCCGCCGCGTCGCGACCCTCGAACACGATGACGTGCCGGTGGCCGTTGGCCTGGCTCCACTTCTGCAGCTTCAGCAATTCGATTTGCAGCAGTCGCTTCTGCTCCTCGTACTCGTCGCGCGACATGCGCTCCTCGTACGGGTAGTTCTCCCGCCAGGTGTCGACGGGAATTCCGTCGGAGTTGAGCAGCACCGGGTCGTCATCGTCGTCGTCGTGCACGCGGTAGCCGTGTGAATCCAGAGTCACCGGCAAAAAATATCGACGCGCGTGTACGCCTAGGTGACACGCGGGTGAACGGCCGGTGCTACTTGGCTGCGCGTCGAGGCGTAAGCAGCGCCAGCTTCGTCATCAGCTTGTTCATCCGCCGCAGCGCCTTGGGCGAATTGTTGTAGTAGTTGCCGCCGGCGCCGACATTGGTGCGCGGCGCCACCACCGCCTCCTGGCGGCAGTACTTGCGCAGGCCCTCGGCCCCGCCGAACCGCGCGCCCATGCCGGATGTCTTCCAGCCACCCATCGGCGCCGTCGTGCACATCAGGTTCGAAATCACGTCGTTGACGTTGACGGCACCGCAATCCAATTGCACCGCAACCGCTTTCGCGCGCTCGATGTCCTTGGAGAACACCGCGGCGGATAACCCGTACGGGCTGTCGTTGGCCAGTCGGATCGCCTCGTCGACACTCGATACCTTCATAATCGGCAGCGTCGGACCGAACGTCTCCTCCGTCATGCACGCCATCGAATGATCGACGTCGACGAGGACCGTCGGCGGGTAGAAGCTGCCGGGGCCGCTCGGACGGCGCCCACCGGTGAGCACCCGGGCACCTTTGGCCTTCGCGTCGGCGACGTGGCGTTCGGTCACCGCCACCTGGCTCTCGTCGATCAGCGAGCCGAAGTCATACCCGTCGCCCGCGCCCACCTTCAGGTCTTTGACGTCGCGCATCACCGCCGCGACGAACTGGTCGTACACCGGCTCGAGCGCATACACCCTTTCCACCGAAACGCATGTCTGGCCCGCGTTGAAGAACGCCCCCCACACCGCGGCGTGCGCGGCCAGGTCGATGTCGGCGTCCTCGAGCACGACCATCGGGTCCTTGCCGCCGAGCTCGAGGCTGACCGGCGTAAGCCTGCGTGCCGCGCGCTCCATCACCTTCGCGCCGGTGGCGCACGAGCCGGTGAATTGGATGAAGTCGGAGTTGTCGATCACGACCTCCGACACCTCGCGCGCGCCCTGCGCCAGCGCGAGCACCTCGGGTGCACCCGAGTCCAGCCACCCGCGCAGCAGCAGTTCGGCTGTCAACGGCGTGCGCTCGGACGGCTTGAGCAGCACCGCGCAGCCGGCAGCCAACGCACCGATGGCGTCCATCAGCGCATTGGCGACGGGGTAGTTCCACGGCGCGATGATGCCGACCACCGGACGCGGCCGGTAGTGCACCTCGACCTTCTTGATCGCCAGGAAGGGCAGCGATGCCGGACGGGGTTCGGGCGCCAGCGCCTTCTCCATCGTCTTGATGTAGTAGGAGGCGATCATGATCAGCAGCGGTACCTCTTGCGCGGCGTCGGTAGCCGACTTGCCGGTCTCCTTGATCAGCAATGCCTCGATTTCGTCGCGGTGCTCACCGAGCCAGACCGCGTAGCGGGCCATCACCTTGGCGCGACCCTTGGCGCCCCGTGCCTCCCAGTGCTTCTGCACCTCGCGCAGACCCGCGGCGATGCGCGGCACGTCGGCGGGGTCGGTCCAGCGCACCCGACCGGCAACCGCGCCGGTCGCAGGATTGCGGATGGTGCTGGTGTCGGGCAGATCAACGTCGGGCGTCGCGGTCATGGCCTCATCGTAACCACCGGCTGTGACGCAGATCGCACCGGCGTTGACACCTGTCAAGTTTGGTGGGCTACGCGTCTCAATACGAGGGCCGCGACGCACACGATCGCCGTGCCCAGCAGCAGCGCACCCACGGTGTCAGTGAAGTAGTGGTAAGTCACGGCCTGTCCCACCATGCCAAGCAGGCACCAACCGACCGCGACGAGCACCGCCCACAGCGCTGCGCCCGCCACCAGCACGACCATTCCCATCACAACGACCACCGTCGCTGTATGTCCGCTTGGATAAGCCAAGGCGCCGCTGCTCCGACGGTCGAACAACGGCTTCATCAGCCGTACGAGCCCCAGCGCAAGCAGCGGGCACACCGCCGTCGCGATCGCCAATCGCCACTGCCGTCGGTACAGCGAGACGGCCAGAGTCGCCGCAACAATCAGCACCAGAACCCACGAGTCGGTGAAGAACAGCAGCCGGTGCGCAGGGCTATGCCCGTAGCGATGGAACCAATCGTCCAACGCCGTCGAGCCGTTTCGCACCGCCCAACCCAGCAGCACCATGCCCGTCAGCGCGACTGGCGGCCAGGGGCGGATCAGGCGATACCTCGCACGTACGCCGCCTGACCGAGGTGCTGCGCGGAATCATCGATGATGCTGACCAACCGCACGCTAGCCGTGACGGGCGGATTCCAGTTCGTGTCGACGACGCGGTTCAGCTCCTCGGCCGACACCGAGGCGATGTATTCCAGCGTCACCTTGTGCACCGCATGGTAGTAGCCGGCGAGTAGATCGGCCGGCGCGCGAACCTTTCCCACGTCTTCGGCGGTGTGGCCATACCCATGCGCATCACGCGGCAGGTCCAGCCCGAACCGGTCGACCCAACCTTCGCGTGTCCACACCTGTTCGATGCCCGCGATATCGCAGAGCTGGGCGTCGTGCTGGCGGGCGCTGTGCCAGATCAACCACGAAATGCTATTGGCGGAGGCAGTGGGCTGGAAGAACGAGATTTCGTCCGTCAATCCGTCGGTCAAGTCCTCGACGTGCTCGATGAGCCGGGTGAACGAGTCACGCAGTAATTCTCGGACCGCCGCCGCATCAGAGTCAGCCATGCCTTGACGCTACCCGTGGACGATGACGCCCCTTAGCTGGCCTGCTCGGCGTCAGCTAGCCGGGGCGCCGGGCGGCACAATCTTCGGCACACCCGGGTACCGAGCTGTCCGGCCAGCCACGGCAGTGCCTTCTCGAACTGGGCTCCGGCGTTCACAAAGTTGTGCCCGCCAATCTGCGGCACCACCGCGCACTCGATGCCGTAAATGCTGACCAGCTCGCACATGTAGTTCGCGACTGCGGTCGGATCGGTCGCATTGGTTTTGGCGTCCGGCTCCGGTGGCAATTCGGCGCCGACGTTCGACGAGCCGTCTCGGTAGACGGTCGGGTTTTCCGTCGAGACGCCGAACCACCCCGATACGCCTGTGTAAGGCCCGTGCCTTTCCATGATCGTTCTCGGATCGAAGTCGGCCCACGCCGCGGTATCACCGCCGAACAGTCGCGCAACGGTCTGTTCGGGCGTGCCCGCGTAAGGTCCCTTCTGGCCGTCGATGTCGACAAAGGTGCTGAATATCTCGGGGTACTTCACCGCCAACGTAACCGCGCACGTGCCGCCTGCCGACCATCCGGCGATTCCCCAGTTCGCCGGGTCCCGGCTCACTCCGAAGTTCGAGATCACAAACGGCACAACGTCTTTGGTGATGTGATCGGCAGCATTCCCACGCAAGCCGTTGACGCATTCGGTGTCGTTGCTGAACGTCCCGCTCGCGTCGGCGAAGACCACAACCGGTGCGTTACCGCCGTGCGCGGCGGCAAAATCGTCGAGCGTCTTTCGTGCGTGTCCCCCCACCAGCCAGTCGTTTGGATGCCCGAACTCGGCGTGAATCATCACCACCGCCGGCAACCGGGGCGGCGGATTGCTGGCGTACCAGGCAGGCGGCAGGTACAGCAACTCCTTGCGGTGTTAGAACCCCGACGCGTCGTCGGGAATGTCAACCGACACCATGGTGCCCTTGCTGGGCGCCGCACCCGTGCGCTGCATTTCGGAAACACCGGCTTGGTCGGTCTGATTGGACAGCGGGGCGCCGAGGTTTTGCAACAGGTTTGCCGAGACAAGCGTGCCGGGGTCAGAACCGCCGAAGTCGCCGGGCAGCTTTGCGCCGGCGACGTCGATGCGGTTCGACTGACCCGGTGCGTTCTGGCACCCCACAGCTGCCGCCGTGGCGAGTAGCGCCACGCAGATCACCCGGTTGAGCCGCCTCAGCCGTCGCGCCATGGCTAGCCGCCCGCTGTGGCGCCATGGAATACGGCCTCCACGTTATTGCCGTCCGGGTCGCGGACGAATGCGCCGAAGTAGCCGGGGTGATACTCCGGCCACAACCGCGGCGCGTGCAGGGACTCAGCGCCCAGTGCAAGCGCAGAGTCGTAGAAAGCCTTTACGGCGCCGATGTTATCCGCCCGGAAAGCAACATGAATTTCCCGGTTTGGGCCCGTTTCCCTACACTCTGCGATCCAGAAGTCGGGTTTGCCATCTCGGCCGTAGCCTATAGCCACCTCATAGTCCATCTGCCGCGTGTAGCCGAGCACGCCGAGCACGCGGTCATAGAACTCTTTTGATTTGCTGAAGTCACTACAGTTAATTCCAAAGTGGTCGATCACCGGTACATCCTGGCATGGTTTCTCTTGAGCAACTCTTCGGTACATTCAGTTGATGGCGTATGAGTTAGTCATCCGTAACGGCACCGTAATTGACGGTCTCGGCCGCGAGCCCTACGTCGGCAACGTCGCGGTCTCCGGCGGCGCCATTGCCGCCGTCGGCGTCGTGGACGGTACCGGACAACGCGAGATCGACGCGACCGGGCTGCTCGTCACCCCCGGGTTCATCGACCTACATACTCATTATGACGGGCAGGCCATCTGGTCGGACCGCATGACGCCGTCGTCGGCGCACGGGGTGACGACCGCGGTGATGGGCAACTGCGGCGTGGGGTTTGCGCCATGTCGCCGCGAGGACCACGAGGTGCTCGTCGACGTGATGGCGGGTGTCGAGGACATCCCCGGCGTGGTCATGGTCGACGGCCTGCCGTGGGATTGGGAGACGTTCCCCGAGTACCTGGACGCGTTGGACTCACGACGTCGGGATATCGATGTGGCGGCGTACCTGCCGCACTCGCCGCTGCGGGTATACGTGATGGGCCAGCGCGGCGCTGACCGCGAGCCGGCGACCGACGAGGACTTGAAACGGATGCGGGCGTTGGCCAAGGAGGCGGTCGAGGTCGGGGCGCTAGGATTCGCGTCGTCGCGGTTCTCATTTCACAAGACCGCCAGCGGCGAGCTAATTCCCACCTACAACGCTGCACAGGCGGAGATCGACGCGATCGCCTCCGGTGTCAAGGACGGCGGCGGCGGACTGATTCAATTCGTGCCCGACATTGCGGCGGGCGGTTATGCCAATGTGCTGCAGCAGGTTTTCGAGGCGGCCCAGGACAACGGGCTGCCTGTGACGTTCACGTTGGCGACGGGCAATACAGGCGATCCGATCTGGCCCGACGCGATCACGCTGATCGAGAAGTACAACTCGGTTGGCGACCCGGACACCGCGATCACGGCTCAAATGTTCCCTCGCCCAATTGGTTTGGTCATCGGTCTGGAGCTGACAGGCAACCCATTCGTGTTCTACCCGAGCTACCGGGAGATCGCGGATCTGCCGCTGGCGGAGCGCGTGGCCGAAATGCGCAAACCCGAAGTGCGCGAACGCATCCTCGCCGACAAGCCCGCTGACGGTGGCCATCCGCTGCTGTATCTGGCACAGGCATGGGACTGGATTTTCCCGCTGACCGATGACCCGAAGTACGAGCCGGACGCGTCGACCTCGATCGCGGCCAGGGCCCGGGCCCGCGGCGTCAGCCCCATGGAGGAGGCCTACGACCGGCTGCTCGACGACGACGGCCACGCCATGTTGCTGGTCGCGATGGCCAACTTCGAGAACAACTCGCTCGACACGGTCGGGGAATTGATCCGTCGAGATGACGTCGTTCTCGGTCTCGGCGACGGCGGCGCTCACTACGGAATGATTTGCGACGCAAGCTATCCGACGTTCCTGCTGGCGCACTGGGCTCGCGACCGGCAGAAGCAGCGGCTCAGCGTCCCTGATGCGATTCGGATGATGACGTCGGTGCCCGCGCGTGTCGCCGGCCTCGCTGACCGCGGCCGAATCGCGGTGGGCTACAAGGCCGATCTCAACGTCATCGACCATGCGGCGTTGCGGCTGCACAAGCCGGTGATCACCAACGATCTGCCCGCCGGCGGGCGTCGCCTGGACCAGACCGCGGACGGCTACCGGGCGACGATCGTGTCGGGCGAGATCATCGCCGAAAACGGTGTGCCCACCGCGGCGCGTCCCGGACGCCTTGTGCGCGGCCGTCAACCCGCACCGGCGTAAGCCCATGGGGCCGTCATGAGTGTCAAGGTGGATCTCGACCAATTGGCCGACGCGCTGGCCGATTTCACGTTCGCCTATCTGATCACGGTCGGCGACGACTACCGCGCGCACACCGTGGCGGTCGGGCCGGTGTTCGCGGACGGTGTGATCGACGTTGGTTCCATCGGCGACAGCACGCGCCGAAACGTCACTCAGCACGACGGCGTCACGCTGGTCTGGCCGCCGCGTGAACCGGGGGGTTACACGTTGATCGTTGACGGCCTCGGCAGGCCCACCGATGCCGGGCTGACTGTCGAGCCAACCCGCGCGGTGCTGCATCGTCCCGCCGCGCCCGGGGCTGCCACAAAGCCCGGCTGTCTACACGACTGCGTGCCGCTCGAAAGCTAGATGCCGCGGCGAGTGTGGGCTTGTGTCACGCTCCGCGCGAAAATGCGTGCGGGTAACCCACGTTCGGCAGGCCGCTACGACAAAGGCCCGGTCCCACAAGGGACCGGGCCTCGTCGTTGGCGACTTTAGAAGTCCATGCCGCCCATGCCGCCGGTCGGGTCGACCGCACCAGCGGGCGCCTTCTCCGGCTTGTCGGCGACGACCGCCTCGGTGGTCAGGAACAGCGCCGCGATGGACGCCGCGTTCTGCAGCGCCGAACGCGTCACCTTGACCGGGTCGGCCACGCCTGCCTTGAGCAGGTCCTCGTACACGCCGGTCTGAGCGTTCAGGCCGGTGCCGGCAGCCGAGTTGCGGACCTTCTCGGCGACAACGCCCGGCTCCAGGCCGGAGTTGAAGGCGATCTGCTTCAGCGGAGCCTCGAGCGCCACCCTGACGATGTTCGCACCGGTGGCCTCGTCGCCCTCGAGGTTGAGGTCGTCAAGCGCGGGAGCGGCCTGCAGCAGAGCGACACCGCCACCGCTGACGATGCCCTCCTCGACGGCGGCCTTCGCGTTGCGAACTGCGTCCTCGATGCGGTGCTTGCGCTCCTTGAGCTCCACCTCGGTGGCAGCGCCGGCCTTGATCACCGCAACACCGCCGGCCAGCTTGGCCAGGCGCTCCTGCAGCTTCTCGCGGTCGTAGTCGGAGTCGCTGTTCTCGATCTCGCTGCGGATCTGGGCCACCCGGCCGGCGATGGCGTCGGAGTCACCGGCGCCCTCGACGATGGTGGTCTCATCCTTGGTCACCACGACCTTGCGGGCCTGGCCGAGCAGCGACACGTCGGCGGTCTCGAGGGACAACCCGACCTCTTCGCTGACGACCTGGCCACCGGTGAGGATCGCGATGTCCTGCAGCATCGCCTTGCGGCGGTCACCGAAGCCCGGGGCCTTGACGGCGACGGACTTGAAGGTGCCGCGGATCTTGTTGACGACCAGGGTGGACAGCGCCTCGCCCTCGACGTCCTCGGCGATGATCAGCAGCGGCTTGCCGGACTGAATGACCTTCTCCAGCAGCGGCAGCAGATCCTTGACCGTCGACACCTTCGACGAGACGAGCAGGATGTACGGATCCTCGAGGACCGCTTCCTGACGCTCGGCGTCGGTGACGAAGTAACCCGAGATGTAGCCCTTGTCGAAGCGCATGCCCTCGGTGAGCTCCAGCTGCAGGCCGAAGGTGTTGCTCTCCTCGACGGTGATGACACCCTCGTTGCCGACCTTGTCCATGGCTTCGGCGATCAGGTCACCAATTTCCTTGTCGGTATTCGCGGAGATGGTGCCGATCTGGGCAATCTCCTTTTTGCCGGCCGCGCGGACCGACAGCTTCTTGAGCTCGACCACGACTGCCTCCACCGCCTTGTCGATCCCACGTTTGATCGCCATGGGATTGATGCCGGAGGTCACGCTCTTCAAACCTTCACGGTAGATCGCCTGGGCCAGCACGGTGGCGGTGGTGGTGCCGTCGCCTGCGACGTCGTCGGTCTTCTTGGCGACTTCCTTGACCAGCTCTGCGCCGATCTTCTCGTACGGGTCCTCCAGCTCGATCTCCTTGGCGATGG
>Ga0075418_10000355_pt1 | contig 46960 bp, 41 predicted proteins | sample SoiMetdeltSBSDD2_FD_81776 | JGI IMG/M metagenome (GOLD analysis project Ga0075418, IMG submission 81776) | Bulk soil microbial communities from a Populus tree surrounding site in Tennessee, USA - Soil MetaG P. deltoides SBSDD2 | ecosystem: Environmental > Terrestrial > Soil > Tree plantation...
AATGCGCCAATCCGAACAGACTCCCCGTCACCAGGATCGCGACCAACGCTCCGTGACGCCGCTCGATGGGCCCTTGCATGTAGCCGCGAAACGATGATTCCTCGGCGACCCCGGCGACGACAGCGCTCATGACCAGCCAGGACGCCAGGGTGACGAACGGAATGTGCTGCAAGTCTTCGGTGGGCTGCGCTGGCAGCCTGAACAGGCGGTTCATGACGCGGAGGAACGGCAGCAGGGCCACCAACCCGAGACCGCCGGCGAACAACGCCGCTCCCCAGACCTCCTCCGTGAGTCGGTTGGCGCGACAGTTCGTGCGGCGCGCTTCCGCCGTCGACCGGGGCCACCCTTCTCCCCGGATGTATCGCCAGAAGAGCCACAGATAGACAGCGGTCGGTGGCACCGCCCACGGCACGGCGGGCCAGTACTTGGAGTTTGCCGACACAAGAGCAGCCCAAGGCCCAGTACCCACCGTGGCCACCACGCTGCCGGTGAGGACAGCACGCACAACAACCGGTAAGCGCCGCCAGAGGGAGAGCATCGATTCGCGTTACCTGGTGTCGTACTGCTGAACGAGCCGCTTCGGGGCGGTGTTGCGCCAAGCCGCGAGCAAGACTTGCTGGACCGTCGCCTGCTTGGCTTTGCGAAGTTGGACGATCGTCGCTCCCTGCCGCCCCCAGGCGCCGCTCGCAGGTTGGAAGACGTCCGGCTCGGTGTGCATGAACCACTCTTGTTGGTCCGGCGTCAGCTTGGCCATCCCCCAGGTCTCGTCCGGCCCGAGAGTGGCGAAGATCTTGCGGCGGACCCGGAAGTCAGGATGGTTCATGTGCGCGCCTTCCACCGCTTCGGGAAGGCTGAGCGCGAGGCTTCTGAATTTGTCTGCCGTCATGATATCCCCATCGACATTCCTTCGGTCACTCCTTGCGACGCTCCTGGATCATGCGGGCAAAGGCCAGCAGTGCCCAGACGAGGATGATGAACCATGCGGCGTCGGACCAGCGAAAGGGTGCGCGCCGCAGAGGGTGCGTCGACATGAAGTCGGACGAGAGCGGACTCACAACGTGCTGCCCAAATGCGGCACCACCGATCGCATTGTCGTAGGCCACCGCCAAACCGCCAATCGCGAAGTGCCACGCGAATGCGGCTCCGCCCACCGCCACCACGCCCAAACCGAGGCCGCCAATGGCGAGAACACCGAGCGACAGACCTCCGAGCGACAACAGCCCAAGAGAGGCGCCTCCGACACTGATGCCTCCGAGAGCGAATCCTCCGAGAGCAAGGAACACACCGATCGCGACGTCACCGATTGCGACCCAGCCGGTCGCCACGCCACGCCGATAGACACCGTCGATCGACGAACCCGTCGCGATGTGGAGGAGAGGCAACCCCAACAACGTAGCGTTCGACCGATACTCCACGAAAACTCCTTAGTGGTTCGCCGAACGACGTGTGCAGAGCCGCGAAGGGCTGAACGTATCCCAACACATCGAAGATCCTCTCCTTCGGCGCCCCATTAGGTCGCAGAGAGCGCACTGATCGTGACGTAATACCCGTCCGGATCTCGGAGCGAGAACTCCATAGTTCCTGTGCTCGGGTTCACGTACGGCTCCTCTTCGAGCCGAGTGACGAGAGCCTGAGCTCTTGGCAGGGCCATGTCGAAGTCGTCGACGCGGAAAAACAAAAGGAGGCCGTTGCCAGGGCTCCCGTGATCAGGGCTCACCAAGGAGGGGTGCTCGTGTGCACCCCACTCGTGAAGGCAGAGCAAGACCGTTCCATCCGAGTCGAGGACTTGTCCAAAGTAGTCATGGGCGGGAGGCGACTCCGGCTGGCCAAAGAGCGACTGGTACCATTTTAAGCTGCGAGCCACATCGCGTACCCCGATGATCGTCCAGGTGCGCTTCATTGGCCGTCCTCCTGTGGCCTGAAGGGTAGCACTTCACCCCGCAGCGGCCGAACTGAGCCCTTAATGAGCCATGGACCGACAACCCGTATGAATTCTTGCTCCTCAACAAAGGACACGAACGCCACTTCTTGCTTCTCCTCAGACATGCGTCTGACTTTCTCGACAAGTTGCTGTGGTGCTCCAAGAAGTGCCATTTGATCTGGCAAGCGATGCTTGGCCTTGCCCGTGATGCTGCTGAGTAGACGTTTCCAGTAGCTCATGTTCTTGTCGCCCCAAGCTCGGCATCAGCTGCGAGCATCTGCGCGTCCGCTGCATGCCGTTGTCAGCCGCCCGCCTTGCTCATCGATGAGAACGCCATGAGGGCGGCCAGCCACGCTGCCAGAGTCGCGGCATGACGAATGTAGCCGAGGCGCACCCACTGCAAGGCTTTGGCCGCGGCCTCTGCCTGCCCGAAGGACTCGCCGCCCATTAGCTTAATCATTGTAGGGATGAAATAGGTGAAGGTCATCACCCGATCGACCAGAGCTGCCATGGCAGCACCCAGCCACCAATTACGAACGACGTCGGGCGTCCTCCAGGCGACTACCAAACTCGCCAACGTCAACAGGGTAAGCGGCACCGTGGTCACGTAAACCCAGAACTTCAGGCCAACGTCAGCGTTTCGGGCGGCTTCGGCATTCCAGCGAGATCCGTCCTGCGAAGAACTCAGCCACTGAGGAACCGCAATACGTGACTCATATAGCCCGGCACCAAACGCGATGCCGAGGTTGATGACAAACAGCCACAACAGTACTTCTGCCATGCCGGTGTCTCCTTACTCGCGCGGCTAACGCCCGCGCTCAGCGGGGGCCGAGCGGAAGCGAGGCTATCTGCTGCAGCGCGCGTTGGGGCCGGTCTCGGTAACGAAAGCGATGACGGTACGTGGCTCACGATAAAAAAGGGTGAGATGCCTGAAATCTCGACTTGTGTCATATGGACGCCTTCGCCCCTTACGCCGAACTCCTATTCACCCTGGTCGCCGTCGCTGTGGCGGCGGGTGTTTCGGGGAAGATGGCGGAGATTGTACTCCCTTCGTGCGGCTCAACGCTGGGCTTGGGTGGTCGCATTCGCCAGCGCCTGACGCACGGGTTCTTCGAGAGTGGCGGCGGCCACGGCATGGCCGGCGGCGTCGGGATGGCCATCGAGATCGAAGAAGAGCGGCCGGCGCGCCGTCGCAGTGATGAACGTGTCGACCGGGTGGACGAAAGGCACGCCGAGCTGCGCCGCCAAGCGCTGCAGACGCATATAGGGAGCTCGAAGATCGAACCATGTCGGATCGTATCCATAGTATTCGAGCTCGCGTGCGCGCGCCTCGGGTTCGACCTCGAACTTGAGGGGAAACGCGAAGAGCACGAGCGGCACGCCGCGAGCGGCGCAGGAATCGTGGGCGGCTGTAATCAATGCTTCGGTGACTTGAAACGCCGACTCGAGGCGTGGCGAGTATTGCCGTTTGAACACCGCCCAATGCGAGCGATCCGCATCGAGATCGTCCGCATGGTAGGGCACCGCGGCCGCTGGCACGCGATGGCGGCGACGCGCTTGCAGAAGACGTGCGTGACGACCGGCGAAGTGAAGCAATCGGCTGCGCTTGAGCCATTGCAGAGGTCGAGCCTGCGGCGTCGACGGCAGGGCCGGCGGAGTCCACGTGAGCTCAGTGCCTTGCAAGGAGAAACGCGGCTTGGGGGCCGTTCCGAACAGCTCGTGCGTGAGCATGTTGTTGGCGACGTCGTTGGAAAGACACAAGGCGAGGACGACGACATCCGGCTGCAAGGCGAACCCTTCGCGGCAGAGAAAGAGGAACTCTTGATCCGTTCCCCAACCTCCTACCGCTGCGTTCAACACCTCGACACCGGGACCGAGTCGCGTTTCCAGGATGTCGCCGCACCTCGACCCCATCTCGACGCCGGTGCCGAAGACCATGGAATCACCGAGAAACAGGACTCGGTGCACACGATTCGGCTTGGCGCGTGTGCGTTCCCGGTCGCGCATCCCGAGCGCGTTGACCTGGATGTGGTAGTCGAGATGGCGATCCGTATCCACGGAGTGCAGACTCGAACCCGGGTCGAGGGCCCAGCCATAGACGGGATCGGCGCGGATCACGGGGCGGTAGCTGCCGGGGTCCCACCATCGACGCGTCAGGATCTCGGCGCCCCCGAATACGAGGACGAAGGAAGCGAAGGCGAGCATGGCCGACTTCTGCCAATCTCGCAGGCGCAAGGTTACCCCGCCTATTTCACCAACAGCATCTTGCGCGACGCGACGAACCCGGGAGCTTCGAGACGGTAGACGTACAGCCCCGAGGACGCGGGTGTTCCGCTCGCTCTCAACCCATCCCATGAGATCGTGGTGCGGCCGGCATCGACGGCTTCACCTTCGAGGAGCGTGCGCACGAGCTTGCCGTGTAGATCGAAGACGTGCAGCGACACGCTACTTTCGGCGCGCGGCAGCACGAACGCGATCGTGGTGCGCGGATTGAACGGATTGGGAACGTTCGGCAACAACTCGAACCGCCGGCGGATGACAGCGACATCGCTGGTCGTGATGCCCTCGCACTCGTCCGGGATGCCGTTGAAGTTGTAATCGTGACTGCCGAGCGTGGCGATATCCTGTGTGTCACCGACGCCATTGCCGTTGCAGTCGTAGTCGCCGATGCGAAGATAATAGACGTCCTGCTCGAAGTTGAATGTCGCCGCCCAGGCCAGGTGCGCCCCCACATCGTCCGAGATCATGTGACAGTAATCGCCGATCTTGTTCTGATTGGGAAACCCGAGATAGCTGTCCCATTCCGGGCTGGCCACGGTGTTGGCCGACCAGGTCGTGCCGCCGTCGGACGACGACGAGTAGAACAGCCGGCTCAGGTTGGGGGAATCGGAAGCTCGTGTATCGTTCCACACCACATCGAGGCGACCGTTCGGCGCCAGCGACATCGTTGCATTCCACTGCCATCGCGTGGTCGCGTCGGTGTTGATGCGGACCGGCGTGCTCCAGGTCATCCCCCCATTCGTGCTGCGGACGAAGTGCACATCCAGCGGATCGGTGCCCGGAGGATCGATGGAGCACACCGCATAGATCCATCCGGCACGCGGTCCGTTGGTGCGATCCACCGCCAGCCAGATTTGACCGAGGAGGCCGTCGGGGTTCGGTCCGGTTGGAATCGCGACTGCCATGGTGCCACCGAATGCGAACGTGCCGCTCGATTCGAACACGACGATGCTCATGGGGTCCTTGGCGCTGCTGGATTTCGCCCACAAGAACCGCCCGAGATTGTTCGGATCGACACCGACGAGCCAAAGCGTGCCATCGGATGCGACATCCATCGTGCCCCATACCGGCGTCGACGGGATCGTGTTCGGAATGGTGGAGCTGAAGCCGCCGTCCAGCGAACGATTGAAAGTGGACGGGAAGCAACAACCGGCAGCGGTGCTCCAGGCCTGATAAATGTTGCCGTCGCCCATGCCCCCGGTGCGGTCGACCTGGATCCATTGCTTGTCGCCGCCATAGGCGTAGTACGGACCCGACCAACTTTGGCCACCGTTGGTGGAACGGAAGTAATCCGTCGTCAGGTTGCCGCCAACCGATTGCAGGCTGCTGTAGAAGAAAGTGCCGGCCGCGTCGTAGCCGAGAACCGGGTCGCTGCGGAACGTGCCGGGGGTGAGCGCGCCAGGGAAGTGCCACGTACGGCCCCCGTCGTCGCTCCAACCATAGCCAGCTTGGCGGAAGTTGGAGAGAACCGACCCAAATTGACGCCAACCGATCGCGATGCGATTCGGGTTCGTCGGATCCACGGCGATCGACGGTTCATTCGCGGCGTCACTCTGAATGTTGGCGCCATTGCTAGCCACGTTCACCTGAATGCTGGTGAAGGCATCGATCTGCGGCCGCGCGGCGGGTCCGGTGCGGTGTTCGGTGCTCGTGGCGGGAGGATCGTCCGCTGTTTCATGCCTGAAGGATCCGGCGGTCTCGCCGGCAGCAGCTGCCCCCGTCACGCGGAGAGCGAGGAGACATGAAAGCGCGAAAAGAGATCGGGTTCTCGTGAGCCGTGAATTCCCGGCGAGTCGTGCGCGCATCGAGTTTTCCCCCTCGCTGGTTCCGTGATCGAGCCGCATGGCTTTGCGGCGCCATCGGCGACCCGAAGCCGGAATGCCTCTGGCGAGGACTGAGGAACAAATATGGCTGTTCGGCGCGTGAGGCGCAACCGCCGTGGCGATTCGGCATGACAAGGATCGGCCGGCCAGGGCCGCCACTACAAGGTGGACCCACGATCGAGGGCGACCAAAGCACTCAGACATCGAAGGCGAGCGCCTTCAAGATGTTTGCTGGCGGCGCATGGTCACCCGGGAAGCCACTGTCTTGTCGCCAGGCCAAACGTCCTGAAGCATCGAATACGAGCACGCCGCCAAGTTGCAACGGATCCCCCGCGACCCTGGTCTGCTGGGCTCCGGCGCGCCGAGCGCGCCGCACGGACAGCATGAGGCGCGGGTCGAGCAACCGGTACCAGGCGCGACGCAGGCCCGCAGCGCGATAGGAATGCCGCGCCGGATCGGTGACCACGTCGAAGGGAGCGTCGATTTCGGCCCGGAACGTCGCCAACTCGTGCGGTTCGCCCTTGCCGATCACGATCACGCGGGCTCCGTGCGCACGAATCTCTTTGTCGATGGCGCACAACTGTGCGACCTGCTCACGGCAGAAAATTCACCCGAAGTGGCGCACGAAGACCAGCACGGTGGCGCTACCACGCATCCAATTCCCGAGGTCGATCTCGTGACCGTCCGATCCGAAGACCTTCACACCGTCGAAACGCGAGACATCCACCGGTCCTCCAGGAATCAAGCGTTTGAGCCATCTGCCAGGTGCCGCGCCTGCGCGAGGAGCTCGGCGGCGCCTTGGGAGAGCAGCTCCTGCGCCACACGATTGGCGATGGGCTCGGGATCGGCCGGCGGCCCCGAAGCGGAGCTCGCAAGCAATGTTTTGCCGTCGACGCTCAACAAGCGTGCACGCAGCGTCAACGTCTCCGACTCGATGTGGGCGAGAGCGCCGAGTGGCACGCGACATCCGCCATGCAAGGCGTGCAGCAACAGGCGCTCGCACGTGGTCGTGATGCGCGTGTCACGGTCGTCGGCACCGGCAACGAGCGCGCGTGTTTGCGCATCGTTTGCGCGTACTTGCAGAGCGATCGTGCCCTGCGCCGGCGCCGGCAGCATGATCTCGGGGTCGAGACGCACGCATCCGGGGGGCAGCAGCCCGAGCCGGTCGAGTCCCGCAGAAGAGAGAACGACGCCGTCCAGCTCGCCTTCGTCCACCTTGGCGAGCCGCGTGGGGACGTTGCCGCGCAGGTCCACGACCTCGAGATCGGGACGTAAGCGCAGGAGCTGCGCACGGCGGCGCAAGCTCGAGGTGCCGATGCGTGCGGCGCGCGGCAACGCCGACAACGCCACACGCATGGCCGCATCTTCGAAGCCGCGCAAGGCGTTGGCGACCAGGGCATCACGCGGATCGTCGCGGGGCAACAGCGCTGCGACCAGGAGCTCCGGCAGGGATTCGGTCGGCAGGTCCTTCAAGCTGTGGACTGCGACGTCCACTTGGTCGTCGAGGAGCGAGCGCTCGATCTCGCGCGTGAAGATGCCGATGGCGCCGAGATCCTGGATGTTCTGGGTTTGCCGTTCGTCGCCGTGGCTCTGGATCTCGACGATCTCGAACTGCAGTTGCGGATGCAATGCTCGCAGCACGTCGCGCGCTCTCTCGGCCTGCCACACAGCGAGCCGACTGCCTCGAGTTCCGATGCGGAGAGTCTTGGACATCGGGAGCGCGCTCCGGGAGACGGGGAACAGTGACTCAGGTGTCGTCCGGACGCGGGGGATCGTCGGGCGGTTCGAGACCGAAGATGTCGCGAATGGCCTGCAAGCGCCGGCGGCCCGTCTCACCCAAAGTCGAGGCCTCGCGCAGCAAGGTCATCGGCCGGTGCAGGATCTTGTTGAGCAGGGCCGCAGTGACCTTGTCCGCCGCTTCACGCTGCTCGGGTGTGAGCTTGGCGCGGGCGATCTCTTGCTGGCGCAGCGTCTCCAGGCTCTCGCGCAGCTCGCGAATTACCGGCGCAGCCTGCAATCCGGCATACCAGTCCAGGAAGCGGTCGACCTCTTGCGCGATGATGCGCTCGACCTTCGGCACTTCACGCCGGCGGCGCAGCAAGTTCTGCTCGATCATGGCTTGCAGACTGTCGATGTTGTGGAGGAAGACATTGTCGATGTAGGCGACGGCACGATCGACGTCGCGCGGCACACCGATATCGACGATCAACAGCGAAGCGTTCTGGCGCTGTTTCTGCGCTCTGCGCACCAAGGATGCATCCAGGATCGGCGCCGGGCTGCTGGTGGCGGTGATGACGATGTCCGCGTCGGAGAGCGCCTCGTCGAGCTGGTCGAGGCCGATCGGCTGTCCACGCGTCTCGGTCGCGAGGGCGCGTGCACGCTCGAGGCTGCGGTTGGCGATGAGAAGCCGGCCGATGCCGTGCTCGCGCAAATTCTGTGCGGCGAGCGTGCCCGTTTCACCGGCACCGACGACCAGGGCCGTGCGCGGGGCGAGGTCGGCGAAGATCTTGTGTGACAAGCTCACCGCGGCCATGGCGACGCTCATGGCGCCCTTCGAGATCTCGGTCTCGGCGCGGGCGCGCTTGCCGCAACGAATGGCGGTAGCCAGCCAGCGTTCGCCGACCACGCCGGAGGTGTTCGAACGGATGCTCGACTCCGAAGCCAGCCTCACCTGTTGGAGAATCTGTGGCTCGCCGAGCATCATCGAGTCGATGCCGGTCGCGACACGGAACAGCTGCTCCACCGCCTCGCGACCCTGATGGCGATAGAAGTGCCCGGCATCGAGCGCGGGGTCGAGGTCTTTGTAGCGCGCCAGCAGTCCCCACGCATCTTGGAGCGAATTTCCGTTCACGTTCACCGTGTAGAACTCGGTGCGATTGCAGGTCGAAATGAGGAAGACGTCGCTGTCGTGCAATCCCGCGCGCGCTGCGCGCAGGAAGGCGTCGGCTTCCTCGGGCTGGAAGGTGATGCGCTCGCGGAATTCCACCGGCGCCTGCCGGTGGTTCGTCCCGATCATCAACAAGCCCTTGGGATCAGCGAGCATGCCCTACCTCAGAGCGTGAAGTCGTGGAACGAGCGGAACAGCCGGTTGACCGCGAGCATCGAGAACACGACGAGAACGAAACCGGCAATGGTGAAATACGCCATCTTCGTGCCTTGCCAGCCGCCGGCGATGTGGCTGTACATGCACACGGCATAGACGAACCAGGTGATCAAGCTCAGCCAGACTTTGGGATCCTGCCAGAAGTGTGGATAGACATCGAGCGACATCAGCGAGCCGGCACAGATGGCGAGCGTCAGCATGCCGAGCCCGAACATGGCGGCGCGCCAGTTCATCCCCGCGAGCGTGTCCAACGACGGCAGGCGTTCGTAGATGATCCCGAAGCGATGCTTGCGCAGCTCCCGATAGAGCATGATGTAGAGAAGCCCGTAGATGGCGGACACTGCGAAGCCGGAGTAGCCGAGCAATGCAGTTGCGACGTGGAGTCCGAAGACCGGACTCTGGAGCAACTGCCTTTCGATCACGACGTCGAGATCGATGAAAGCGCAGGCCAGGGTCTGGCAAAGAAACACGAGGGGCACGAACAGGAAGCCGGTGTATGGGGTGCCCGAGCGCTTTTCCTGCACCAGATAGACGACCGCCAGCGCCAGCGACAGAGCGGTGAGAGATTCGAAACTGGTGGCGATAGGCACGCGCTGAAAATGAAGCGTGAGCAAGCCGATGAATCCGGCGTGCAAGATGATGGTGCCGGCGAGAGCGCGCGGCGCCAGGCGGCGCTTCACTGGATCGTCACGGAAGAACACCAGGAGGTAGGCCAGACTCACCAGTCCATACGCGATGGGGAGCAACGTGGCCAGGAGACGGATCGCGAGGTGCATTGATCCAAGCCCTTGTGAGACTCAACCCATTCTGGAATCTATGGTTGACGCTTTCGAAGCGTCAAGGGCGCCGTTCGGGCCCCGGCCGGCCACGCAGGCGCGCGGCCGCCGGCTTGGGGCGGCGACCATTTCAGGATCCCGCCGGCCGCCGCGTGAGCTGTGCATAAGCCGCCTGAGTCGCCGCGACCATGGTCTGGTAGCCATAGAGGGATGAGCGCTCCCGCGCCTTGCGAACGACGCTCGCGCGCAATGCATCGTCGCGCAGAAGACGCAGGATGCCGGCGGCCAATGCGTGCGGCTCGCGTGGCGGAACCAAGAGGCCGGTGTCGCCATCCTGCACCAGATCCGGCACGCCGCCCGTGCGCGTTGCCACCACGGGCACGCCGAGGACTTGCGCGTCCATGATCGAGGTGCACAAGCCCTCGAGTGACGACGACAGCACGAAGCAATCCAAGAGCGAAAGGATCTCGAGCGCATCGTCGCGAAATCCGGTGAGCACGAACCGGTCGGCCAGGCCCAGCTCGCGCACGAGGGCTTCGAGACGCGGGCGCTCGCGACCCTCGCCGACGATGAAGAAGCGCGCCGATGGCATTTCGTCGGCGACGAGTCGCGCTGCCCGGATGAAATCGGTCAGCGACTTGTGCGGCGCGAGCGCAGCGACGCTGCCGACGGCGATCGTTCCGGACTCGCCGAGCCCGAGCTCCGCTCTCAGTGCGCGGGTGTCGCGCAGCCGCTGGTGGCGTGCGAGATCGATGCCGCTCCGCACCAACACGATTCGAGACGGATCGACGCCTCCTTGCACGAGGACATCGCGCACACCGTTCGAGATCGCCAGGTACAGATCGGCACCCCAACGGTACTTGAGGGCGCTCGGCCCGCGCTTGGCGAAGGCGAAGTCGACACGCCGGCTGATGACGACGAAGGGTTTCCGGCGCGGCCAAGTGGCGAGGAAGGCGATGCCGTGCGCATGCGAAGCATGACAATGCACGATGTCGAACCGGCCGCTGCGTAAGTGCCGGCGGAGTGTCGCCGCGGCCACGAGGTCCATGCCGCCGCGGATCGGCAGCGGCACCTGATCGACGCCGAGCTCCGCGGCCCGCTGGGCGATGGCGGCGCCCGGGGGCGAAGCCAGCACGACCTCCGTATTCGTGGTCTCACGCAACCCGTGCATCAGGAGGTACAGCTGATTCTCCCCGCCCCGCCAGGTGGTTTCCGAATCGATCATGAGGACGCGGAGCGGTGTCGGCATCTTCAGGCTCCAGGCGAGGGATGCCGCGTCAATTCCCACGCCTTGGCATACTTGAGCATGACGCTGTACGACGAAAGCAAGCACAGGAGCAGACCCGGAAGGCCGTCGAACACGCCGCCCCGCGCGATGTACATGCGCAGGAAGCGGAGTGGCGGATGCACGAGCAGGCGCAAGAGCGGGAAGCGGCCGCCACGGCGGGCGAAGTCCACGGCGCCACGCGTGGTGTAGGTGTTGATCTTGCGCATGTGCTGCTCGATGCTGGCGTAGGGGTAGTGCCGCAACCGATGGAACAGGAATCCGGGTTCGCCATCGAGGACGATCTCCTCGTGCACTTCGGTCTCGCGGTAGCGTGCCTTTTGGCGGTGGATCAAGCGCAACACCTTGTCCCGTTGCCAGCCGCAGAAGCGAATCCGGTGGCCGAGATAGTCGCTCTGGCGGTGGATCCAGTATCCCTCGCAGGCCGGCTGCGAATCCAAGGCCTCGATCTCGCGCTTCAATTCGGCGGAGACAGCCTCGTCGGCATCCAGGATCAGCACCCAGTCGTGCGTCACTTGCTGCAGCGCCCAGTTCTTCTGCTTCGCAGCCGACTCGTACGGGCGTGAGACCGTGCGCACCCCATGGCGGGCGGCGATCTCGAGGGTGCGATCGGTGCTGTGCGAATCGACGAGGAGAATCTCTCCGAAGCCTTGCAGCGGCTCGAGACAGCGCTCGATGTTCTTTTCTTCGTTGTAGGTCGTGATGAGGACGGAAATCGCGCTCAGTTTCATGCGCCCACGAGCTCCGTGAGGAAGGCGACCGGATCCCCGGCGCGGAGCAAGGCCGTGCCGAGGCAGACGGCATCGACGTGTCCCCGCAGGGCGCGCACATCGGCGGCGCTCCCGATGCCGAAGCACGAGACGACCGAGCGTGACATCGGAATCCGGGGCGCGAGCGCGAGCGTGGCGCCCAGGTCGATGCGGCCCGATTCGAGGTCGCGATTGGAGATGGCGATGATGGCCGCGTCGGTCGCGAGCGCCATGTCGAGCTCGGCGCCGTTCGCCACCAGGACCACGGCGACCATGTGCAATGACCGCGCGGTGCGCAAGGCGCTCTGCAGGCGCTCCGCCGGCAGCAGTGCCGGACGCAGGAATACCGAATCGGCTCCCAGTCGGCGCGAGTCGTGGATCTGCAGCTCGTCGAGGATGAAGTCGTTGCGCAGCAGGGGAACCTGCACACCGCCGCGTTCGAGAGCGGCGAGGTCGTCGCGATTCCCATGCCAGTGACGCGATTCGGTGGCGACGACAAAGGCGCCGATGCCGCCTTCCTGCAAGCTCGTGGCCATGGACACGAGGTCGAGATCCGCACGTATCGCGCCCCCCCACGGATCGTGGCGCTTGAGCTCGGCGAAGAACACCGTGTCCTCGCGGCCGGTGCCGATGGCGTAGCGCAGATCGCGTGCGCTGGGCCGGACGTTGCGCACCAGCTTCGCATCCAGCTGGGCGATTTCGTCGCGCTTGTCCTGCAGGATTTCTTCGAGCAACACGACCCCTGATCTCGTTTCGACCCAGCGCACTCGTGGCGGTCAAGAGCTCCAGACAGCATCGATCCAGACGGACGCCGCGGAATGATAGCGGACCACGCGACCACGCGCGCGGCGCAACGTGGGAACGCAGGTTGCAAGCGGTTGAGATTGCAGGAGAAACCCAGCCGAGAAGGGCCTTGGCCGGCGCCGAGAGGGCGCCCCGACACCGACGCTGGCTGTGGTGAATGGATCCTGCACAGGGACCGCACGGTCGTCGACAGAACCGAGCCATCTCATGCCATCGATCGCCAAGTTTCTACCGCCACTCGCGCTCAAGACGAAGTTCGCCATCGTCATTGGGGCGATGATTCTGGCGGTGGTGGTGCTGATCACGACATTCCTGACGCACCAGCAAGAGGTCACGATTCTGGATGGCCTGACACGCCAGGCGGTCGCACTGACCGAGAACGTGGCTTACAACTGCCAGCTGCCCTTGGTGACCCAGAACGCGGCTTCGTTGCAGCGACTCGGCCTCGGCCTGCTCGAGCATGCCGAGGTCGTGTCGGTGCAGTTCGAGGACGACCTCGCGGTCCCGATCATTCGGGTCGGATCGGACCTCGACTCCTTGCATCTGAGCGCCGAATCCAGCGAGGAGTCCGAGAACGGAACGCACACCGCTTGGATGCGCGCGGACGGCGGCACGCGTTATCTGGAAGTCCTGGCCCCGGTGACGCTCGAAGCGGCGCGCGACGGCGATATCTTGGCGCCGCAGCGCGAAGTGGGACAAAGCGAGCGCATCGGCAGCGTGCGCTTGCGCATGACGACGCAGGGCGCCGAGGACCGCATCGCGGCCATGAGCCAGCTCGCGGGGTTGCTGGGCATCGTGGTGGCAGTGGCAGGCAGTATCGCGGCGGCGATGGTCGTGCATCGCATCATCCGGCCGCTGGCGCAGCTGATGGAAGGCAATCACCGCGTCGCGCGCGGCGACTTCAGCTTGTTGCTCGAGGTGCGCTCGCGCGACGAGTTCGGCCAGTTGGCGGCGTCGTGGAACCAGATGGCGAACGAGCTCCAACGTTCACGCCAGCTCGCCGGCAGCTATCTCGAATCGCTGCTCGCGAACACAGAAAAGCTCGAGGAAGCCAACCGCACCCTGCTGCACAAGAACGAGGAAATCGCCAAAGCCAGCCGCATGAAATCCGAGTTTCTGGCGATCATGTCGCACGAGCTGCGCACGCCGCTCAATGGCATCATCGGCTTCTCCGAGGTGCTCCTGGACGAGAAGTTCGGCAAGTTGAACGACAAGCAGAAGCGCTTCACGGAGAACACCATCACCAGCGGCCGGCACTTGCTGCGGCTGATCAACGATCTCCTCGACCTCTCCAAGATCGAAGCCGGCAAGATGGAGGTCGTGCCGCAGACGGTCGACTTGGCCCAGAGCCTGGAGGAGATTCAGATCCTGGTGCGGAATCTCAGCCTCAAGAAGGGCATTCAGCTGTTCTGCGGCCCGGTGCCGCAGCGCACCGCGCACAGCGACCCCAAGCTGTTCAAACAAGTCATGTTCAACCTGCTTTCCAATGCGATCAAGTTCACGCCCGTGGACGGGTGCGTGGAAGTCTCGGTGCGTTGTTTGAGCGGCGCCGAGTTGCGCGCCGAGCCCGTGAGCCACGTGCTGCCGGCGGGCCGACGTGAAGCCATCGGGGACGTCGAACATGTGTTAGTGGAGGTGCGCGACACGGGTGTCGGCATCGCGCCCGAGGATCACGAAAAGATCTTCGTGCCCTTCCAGCAGCTCGATTCCTCCTACGCGCGGCTGCAGGAAGGCACGGGTCTCGGCTTGGCGTTGACCCGCCGGATCGTGCGCTTGCTCGGCGGTGAGATCTGGTTCACCAGCCAGCGCCAAGCCGGCAGTTGCTTCATCTTCTTCATCCCCCTCGAGTACGCGGGCGAGGCCGTCGAGCTCGTGCCGGAAATGGCGGCGTCCGAGTCCGGAGCGGTGCCGAGCGCCGAAGCCTCGGAAGAGCCCATCCCGGCCCCCGACGTCGAATCGGATGCCGAGTTCGCACCGGTGGTCGATTCCGAAGAGCAGACCGAACGTGTGCTCTGGCCCTGGGGTGAAAAACCGGCGCGGGCGAAAGACGCGCCAGGATCCGTTGAATCAGAGCCATCTCCCGTGTTCGGAGGGAGACCCTCATGAAACGAAAGTCTAGAAAACGCGGGCGAGTGCTCCTGATCGAGGATGACGATCTCAACATGGAGCTGGTGCAGATCGTGCTGGAAGGCGCGGGCTACGAGGTTCTGTGCGCCAGCACCGCTGCAACCGGCATCGACATCGCTCGTCGTGAACGGCCAGATGCAATTCTCATGGACGTGCAGATGGCCGAAATGGATGGCCTGGAGGCGGCGCAGTGTCTGCGTGCCGATCCGGCGACGGCCACGATTCCAATCGTCGCCGTCACCGCGCACGTGAAGAAGGAAGACCAAAGACGCTGCCTCGAAGCTGGATGTGCTCTGCACTTGTCGAAACCCGTCGACACGCGTGCCCTGCCCGAGATCGTAGAGCGCATCATTCACGCCGCGGAGCATGTCGCATGATGCCAAATGCCCTGAGCGAGCCCTCGACGGCCCAGGGTGCATGCATCCTCGTGGTCGACGACAACGCGCTCAATTGCGAGCTCTTCGAAGCCATGCTCAGCCCGGCGGGGTACCGGGTGGTGCAGGCAGTTTCGGGGCGGGAGGCTCTCGCGAGCGCCGAGCAGCTGCGTCCTGAGCTGATCCTCCTCGACGTGAACATGCCGGGGATGGACGGTTTCGAGGTAGCGCGCCGGCTGCGTGCGAGCGAGGCCACGCGGCTGGTCCCGGTGATCATGGTCACGGCATTGGGGGACCTGGATCATCGGCTGCGGGGCCTCGAGTCCGGCGCCGACGACTACTTGGCCAAGCCGGTGAGCCAAGCGGAGCTGCTCGCGCGCGTGCAATCGACCCTCCGCCTTTCCTACCTGCGCCGCCAAGTGGACGAACGGCAAAAACTGGAGCTCGTCCTCGGGGACGTGAGCGATGGGATCCTCATTCTCGATGTGTCGTCGCGCGTGCGCGAGATCAGCGCCAGCGCCCGGCGCTGGCTGGCGCACGGGCAAGACGTGCAGCGGCTCGCCCAAGTGTGGCAACACATGAAGGGTGCTCCGGAAGACCTCGACGCGGCGGTGCAGCGCGGTGAATCGCGCGATTTCGTCCTGCATCGCGTCGAGCCGACGCTGTACTTGCGAGTGTCGATGCGGCCCGTGCGCGACCCGCAGGGGAACCCGACAGGAGCCGTGCTCTCGATCCGTGACATCACACGCGAGCACATCGAACACAAGTTGCAGCAGGACGTCTTGTCGCTGGTGAGTCACAAGCTGCGGACACCGCTCACCGTGGTGACCTCTTGGTCGGAAGTTCTCCTCGAGGGCGGCTGTGGCTCGCTTCCCGAGCCGCAGCAGCAGGCGGTGCAGGCGATCGCGGGAGCGGCAGCCGACCTGCGCCGCGTCGTCGACGGAATCTTCCTCTACATGGAGTGGACACGGCGGTTGCAGCATCTGCGCAGCCGATCTCTGCCGCTCGCGGAGCTGGCGCAGGAGCTGCGTGCACACCTGCAGGTCAAGTCGTTGCCCGCTCATATCGAGGTAGACGCGGGACCCGGGAACATCCGGGTGGATCCGACGCTTTTCGTCGAGGCTCTCGCCGAGCTCGTGCGCAACGCGGTCAAGTTCGGCGGGCCGGCCGTGCAGGTGAAGGTCAAGCTGCGGCGCGCCGCGGATGCAGCAGTGGTCGAGGTGATCGACAACGGCCCCGGAATTCCGCCCGAGCACCTCGAACGCATCTTCGAACGTTTCTATCAAGTGGAATCGGACTTCACCGGGCAGATCCATGGCTTGGGTCTCGGCCTCTCGATGGTCAAGCGCGCCGTCGATGCCATGGGCGGCACGCTCACGGTCGTCAGCCGACTGCAGCAGGGCACGCACTTCACGCTCCGGGTGTGAGTCGAACCGCGCGCCCTAGGCCCAGCGCCAGATTGCCGCGACGACCCACCACTACATCATCCAGTTGCAGCCAGTTCGCGAGCGTCCGGAGCTCACCCGCGAGCGCAGGAGCGACTTCGTCTGCAGCCGCATGCGGTTCTCGATAGGCAGCGAGCACGAGCAGTCGACGCCGTTCACGATCGGCCTTGAGATCGACGCGGGCGACGAGTCGCTCTCCGAGCAGAAACGGCAGCACGTAGTATCCCCAGCGGCGTTTGGCTCTCGGCACCCAGATTTCGAGCACGTAGTCGAAATCGAACAAGCGTGCGAGCCGGGGCCGATACCAAACGATCGGATCGAACGGCGAGAGCAGCATGCAGGCTGCGATATTCCGTGGTCGCTCGGCCCGTGGATGAAGATACGCCGGTTCTTTCCAGCCCTCGACGCGCACGATCTCGAGCGCGCCCGACGCGGCCAGCTCGTCGAGGCAGGCACGAGCGTCACGGATCGGCAGTCGATGGTAGTCGGCGAGATCGCCGGCGGTGCCGATGCCATGTGCGCGCGCCGCGCGCAGAAGCAGCTCCCGTTGCGCCGCCACTCGGTCGATCCGGTGCCGTCGCACCTCCGCCGGCAGTACGCGCGTGCTCAGGTCGTACACTCGCGCCTGCGTGGTGCCGCGACGGTCAGCCACGGCAAGCGTGCCGCGGGCGAAGTGCGCCTCGAGCGTGGTTTTCGCTCGGCTCCAGTCCCAGAAACCGCGGCGGGGGCGGCGAGTGGCGTCCGGTTCCGGGATATCGGAGGCGACGAGGGGTCCTCGCGCGCGCACGGTGCGAAGCACGCGGTCGGCGTACGCCGCGTTCGCTACCAAGTACGCCGCGGTGGCACGCGCACGCCGATCGTGATCCTGCATGCGGTAGCGCAACAGCGGCCACGTGTCGATGGGAACGATCGAAGCCTCGCGCGCCCATTGCTCGGTGAACTCGCGCCGGCGATAGACGAGATCGTGCAAGCTCTTGATGTCGTAGGGGCCGAGGCGTGAAAACGGCACCATGTAGTGCGCGGGGACGAGCACATTGACGGAGTCGATCTGCAGCAAGCCGAGTCGGTGCACCAGGCGGCGGAGATGTGCGATGCTGGCTCGGCGCGGCCGTGCGAGGTCCGCACCCTGTGCCGCGAGCGCGATGCGCCGCGCATCGCTCACCGACAGCTCGGGTCTCGTCAAACGGCTCACCTCATTTTGGAGCGAATCACGACGGCGTCCCGACATGATACGACTCCCGCAGCCAGCCGCGCAGCTCGTCGTCCAAGTCGGCTTCGTCGTGGATCTCGAACACGTGTACCCAGTATGGCTGGAAGCGATCGATGCGGAGGAAACGCGCCGAGCGCAGACGGCGTCGGAGCACCACGTGGGCGCGCAGATAATCCCGCCGCGGCATCACGGCGGCGAAAGTCATGCCGGTGATCAGGCCGATGCGCGTCTTGGCGGCCGAGAGTCGTACGGGACCGCCGGACTCGCGCACGGCAGAGAGGAAAGCATCGTGCCGCAATCCGGACACTTCCACGCGGGCCGATTCATGGCGGAGCGGAGCGAGTCGCTTGTGTCGCGGCCGGAGTGCCGCGCACGAAGGCAATGTAATCGGTTGCTGCGGGCGTCTGTCCTTCGGCGCGCAACTGCTGGGCCACCTGGCCACGATGATACGCGCCGTGCAAGAACACATGCAGGAGAATGTCGCCGATCGCGTCTTCGAAGCTCAGACCGGCGCTGTTCGTGTACTTCACCTTGCGCTCCAGATCGGCGGGCGCGAGGCTCGACAAGAACCGCGCGTAACCACGGCTGCTGTCGGCAGAAGCCTCGGCACAGCCGTCGAGCGTGAGCGTTGGCCAAACGGCGAGACCGCTGGGTTCTCCTTGCAATCGAGCCAGCCACACGTGCTCGGCGCCAAGCACATGCGCGTAGAGCGCCAATGCCGGCGCTGGCGGAGCTTCGGCGGCGCGCAGCGCCTCGAGCGTGCACGCATCGGCCCACTTCATGTGGTGGGCCAGACGATTCAAGTGCTCCAACATGCGGACCCTCCATTCGCCTTGGGAAGTGTCATCGAAGCGTGGGGAGCGCGCGGCGCAAGGTGGCGAGAGCGAGCGACTCGCGGAAGAGCGGTACCGCCGAGAGCTCGGACACCAGCGGCGCGGCCAGATGAGCAAAGTCCTCCGGCCCTGTATCCTCGGACTCGGCCCCCTGGGGTCTCCGGTTCTGGAACGTGGCGTTGGCATCGAGGGCGAAGCCCGGCGGCATGGATGCGGACGCGATGGGTCGCTGCGCGCAATAGACCTCGCCGTCGTCGTACTCGGGATTCCTCCCGGTGTCGGCCACGACGTTGTTGCGGCAGGAGCCCGGTTCGGGATCGCCGGGTGCGGAGGCGCGGTCGCGGGCGAGCGAGATGCCGCAGGCGCCGGTGCCGTAGACGACGTTGCTTTCGATCCGCGCCACGGGCTTGCCCGAACCCGCATCCCAGTACGCGATTCCCCAAGTGAGGATGTCCTCGACGACGTTCTCGCGCACATCGGCGTGCGCGTCGACGAAGACACCGATTCCCTTCCAGTAGCGCGTCACGTGGTTCCGCCGCACCGTGGCGCGAGAGTCCCAAGTGAGACCGATGCCCACGCCACGCCCGCCCCCGATCTGCTTGCCTCGCGCCTTGTCGACGCCATCGATGCGATTGTTCTCGATGGTGGCTTGCGCTCCGCGGTAGAGGGCGATGCCATCCCACGAGTTGCGCAGGATGGAATTCCCGCTCGCCTCGATTCTGGCACCCTCGCGACCGGCGATGCCGATGATCCCGACCACGACTTTGGTGACGGTGGCGAAGTCGCCGATGTTGTCGCGAATCCGGCAGTTCTCCACCCGCACCGTCGAATGCTTCACCACGACCGCCGCATCGGTGGCGTTCGGATCCGGATCGCGTTGCCCCTCGGTCAGGGTCACGTGGGCTAGCCGGCAATCGGCGCAGCCGTCGAACAGGATGCCGTAACCGGCGCGTGTGCGGATGCGGACGGAATCGGCATGCACGCCCTCCACCACGATGCCGACGCCGGAAAGGCGCATGCCCACGGTCGCGACGACAGGCGTGTTCGGATCCTCGCAGTTGCCACAAGTCGAATCGTTGTACACCTGTGGATTCAACTCATAGTCTCCTGCTGCCAACCGGAGATGCGTTCCCGCCGGCAGCTCGTCGCCGGCGCCGAGGAGCGCCGCGAGTGTCGTGTGCAAGGTGGAAGGCGTGACGGAGTGCCGGCGCCCCGCCGGCTGCGCTCCAGCCGTCGCAGGGAGGAGAAGTGCAGTGAGGGCGAGAGCAGCCATCGCGGCTCGCGTGCGCGGGAGAAGTGGCAAGACCCGCTCGCAGTCGTGATCAGAGCCCGACCGCGGCAGCCGCGGGTTGCAGGTCTGTCGACTCGGGACGTAAAATCGTTTCCCCGCGTGAGAGATCCAATCCCGTGCGAACCTTGCGGTGGAAGCGGTGCGAGTTGGCGCGATTCGACAGGTTGCCCACCAAGGTGAACCAGGGCTGGTGCCGGGCCAAAAGGCTGTGCAACACGCGACGCACGATCCGCCGGCCGGCGTAGAACTCGCGCGAACAGATGTCGTTCTCCCGAATCAGGTCGGCCCACGATAGGTGGGTGTAGCGCGCAACAGGGTAGGTGAGCGTGTAGTACTGCCAGTCGTCGGGGAAATGGTTGGCGGCAATGCGTCCTTCCCGCTCCATTCTGTTCCACAGCTCGGTGCCGGGAAGAGGCGTCATGAACATGGTGTTGAGCGTGTCGACGCCGTAGTCGAGGGCCGCCATCGCGATCGTGCGTCCAATGCCCTTCTTGTCGATGTCCAAGCCCATGATGAACGAGCCGGCCACCATGATCCCGTGGCGTTGGATCTTGCGCACCGATTTCTTGAGGTCGCGGCCCTTCTGCAGGTTGAACTTCTTGTGCACCTCGTCCAGACCCTCCGGCGTCACGGCCTCGAAGCCGATGTAAACGCCGAACACCCCGGCCTTTTTCGCAAGCTGCAGCAGCTCCTCGTCGTCCGCCATGTTGATGGTCACCTGGGTCATGTATTTCTTGCCGAGGTTCGCCGCGATGATGGCTCGCAACAAATCCTTGGTGTAGGCAACGTGATCGTGGCGCGTGCCGACGAAGTTGTCGTCGACGATGAGGACATATTTCTCGCGAATCTGGTGCAGCTCCTCCACGACGTTCTGCACCGGGCGATGGCGGTACAAGCCGCCGTTGAACGGCGTGACGCTGCAGAAGGTGCACTTGAGCGGGCAGCCGCGCGTGACCTGGATGGAGCCGAAGAGATAACCGCGATCGACGAGATCGTGCCGGGCGGCGGGAACCATGGCCATGTCGAGCCGCGTGCCGGCGTACAGCCGTTGCAGGCGGCCGTTCTCCACATCCACCAGGACTTGCCCCCAGATGCTCTCGGATTCGCCGGTCACGATGGCGTCGACGCGCTCGAGGGCTTCCTCTTGACGCATGCTGGCGTGGATACCGCCCATGACCACGGGAACGCCGAGCTCACGGAATTTCGCCGCCACCTTGTACGCGCCGGTGGCCTGCGACGTGAAGGCGGTGATTCCCACCAGGTCCGGGCGCGGCATGCTGGAGTAATCGGGGATCCCGAGGTTCTCGTCGATGATCGTGACTTCCCAGTTCCGTGGCGTGAGCGCGGCCACGACCATCAGGCCCAAAGGCTTCCACACGCGATACTGGTTCCAGTGACTTTCGTTGGCCTTGATGAAGGCGACGAGCGGATTGGCTGGGTTGACGAGATAGAGACGCATGAGAAGGCTCCCGTGGACTGTGCGAACAAGAATCGATCGGTCCCCAGTCCCACGAGTCGACGGACGGCGAATCGACCGATCACAGAGGGGGGAGCCGTCCAGCCATTCTCCTCCCCTCCGTACCGAATTGCAACAGAGTAGTCCGTGACGCGCCTTGTGCTACTGTGCCGCGATGCGGGGACACAGGCTCCAGGCCCAGGCTAGCGACCCGGCCGCGCACCGGCACGGAAATGGCGTAATTCCTTCTGCTTTTATCACTCTCGCGATCGCGATCTCACCCGCGCGCGTCCACGCCGAACCCGCCGACTCGACATTGACGTCGGGACAGGTCCCGACCGCCTGGATCACGCCGGCCGAGCACAGCCAGTACCGCACCACGCCTGACTATGAACAGACAATGCTCTACCTGCGCAGGCTGGAAAGCGCTTCCGACTGGATCCGGATCTCGAGCTACGGCAAGTCGGGTCAGGGTCGCGACCTGCCGCTCGTGGTGGTGTCGAAGGATCGTGACTTCGAACCGCGCGCGGCGCGGGCGCGCGGCAAGCCCATCGTCCTGGTGCAGAACGGCATCCACGCCGGCGAGATCGAAGGCAAGGATGCATGCTTGGCGTTGCTGCGCGACATGACCGTGTTGAAGCGGCGCGCGTCGCTGCTCGACGGGGTGACGCTGCTCGTCCTGCCGATCTTCTCCGTCGATGCGCACGAGCGCCGCAGCCGCACCAACCGCATCAATCAGAACGGACCCGAGGAGATGGGCTGGCGCATGACGCCTGTCGGGCTCAATCTGAATCGCGATTATCTCAAGGCCGAGACGGTCGAGATGCAGGCCATGCTGCGGCAAGTCTTCGTGCGCTGGTGGCCGGATCTCCTGGTGGACAACCACACCACCAACGGCGCCGACTATCAGTACGACATCACCTACGCCTACGCGCACGGTCCCGGCACCGTTCCGCCGCTCGATCGCTGGCTCGAGCAGGCCTTCGTCGGGCGTGTCGTTCCCGCTCTCGAGGCGCGCGGGCACGTGACGTCACCCTACGTCGGGCTTCGCGGCTCGAGTGACGATCCGCGCGCGGGGATCGATTTCGGCAACGCGCCGCCACGGTTCTCGACGTCGTATCCGCCGCTGCACGGTCGTCCCGCGATCCTGGTGGAGACGCACATGCGCAAGCCGTTCAGCACGCGCGTCAAGGCGACGTACGATTTGCTGGTGGCGCTGCTCGAAGAGCTCAACGCCCGGCCCCAGGAGCTGCGGCGAGCCGTGGTCGCTTCCGAAAGTCTCGCCGTGGCGCGCGGGCGCGAAGGCGATCCGAATCGACGCCGCGTCGTGCTCACCACGCGAACGACGGAATCGAGCGTGACGATGCCGTACCGTGGTTACCAGACGCGTTGGGAGCACAGCGACATCGTCGGTGGCCGCGTGCCGCGTTACAGCACGGCAGCGTGGGACACGGTGATTCCGCTCTACCGCGAGAGCGTGCCAGGAATCACGGTGCTGCAGCCCGTGGGCTACCTCGTGCCACAGGAGTGGGACTCGGCCCGCGAGCGTCTCGACCTGCACGGCATGCGCTACCAGCGCTTCGCCCGCGCCTGGAGCGACACGGTGGAACTGCAGCGCATCGTCGAGTGGGAAGCCGAAACGGAGCTGCGCGAGGGGCACTACCCCACGCAAGTCAAGCGTGTGCAGCTCGAGCGCCGCCGTCGTGACATGAGGCCGGGCGATCTGTGGGTGCCGCTCGATCAACCCTCGGCAGCCGTGGCGGTGCACTTGTTCGAGGCTCAGGCCCCCGACGGCATGATGTATTGGAATTTTTTCGACACCGTGCTCGAGCGCAAGGAATATGCGGAGATCTACGTGATGGAGCCGCTGGCGCGCGACATGTTGCGTGCCGACACGGCGCTGGCGCGGGAGTTCCGCCAGAGGCTCGCGTCCGATTCGACGTTCGCCAACAGTCCGACGGCACGCAACGATTTCTTCTACCGGCGCTCGCCCTGGGCTGACCCCGAGCATGCGCTGCATCCGGTGGCGCGCGCGCTGCGACGGCCGCCGGCATCGGTGCTCACGGGAAGCGACCTATGAGCGCTTGCACATCGGCCCTGCACGGAACCGAATCCTCCGACTCTGGAACCATTCGAACGCGTGTCATTCGCTCGGAGCCGGCAGCACCTCGAGCAACTTCTCTTCCTTGAGATCGCCCATGCTCACGGTGACCTTGTACTTGCCCGCGGGCACGAACTGCGTCTGCCCGAGCCCGCCTTCGTTCGAGCTCTGAGGGTAGCGGTGCTTGTCCTCCGCTTGCAGGTTCCAGATCACACGATTCAGCCCGGTGCGCGAGGGTCCTTGCAGCTCGCGGAGGACGAAGCCGGAAGAATCGGCGATGGCGATGTTCACAGTTTCGTTCGGATCTTGACGCACCCAGTACTGAATCACGGCGCCGAGCGCGGGGTTCTTGGTGCGGAAGATACCGTGCCCGCGACCGTAATGCTCTTCGTTGTACAAGCGCGGGCGCGCCGGCAGCATGTCGAGAACCGCCAGCTGCTTCTTGCGCGTCTCGGCCCCGAGCTGCGCCAGCGCCGAGACGTCGTCGAGAACCCAGATGCTCCTCCCATGCGTGCCGACGATGAGATCCCGCTCGCGCGGGTGCAGCACCATGTCGTCGACTGGCGCCGGTGGCAGCGACGTGCCGTTCAAATGCAGCCACTTCTTGCCGCGATCGAAGCTCATGTAGGCGCCGAACTCCGTGCCGCAGTACAACACGTCCGGGCTGGCCGGATCTTCGATCAGTACCTTCACGGGCCCGCCCGCGGGCAGATCGCCGGTGATCTCCGTCCAGCTGCCGCCGAGGTTCGTCGTCATGAGGATGCGCGGGACGAAGACGTCGCTCCTGTGCCCGTCCACTGTGACGTACGCGGTGGATGCATTGTAGGCAGAGGCAACGACGCGCGAGATGTAATGGCCGCCGACAGCCTTCGGCGTCACGTCACGCCAGGCGCCGCCCTCGTTCTCGGTGACATGCACGAGGCCATCGTCCGTTCCCGCCCACAGCAGCCCCTGCCGCAGTGGCGACTCCGACAGGCTGACCACGGTGCCATAGGTCTCGGCATCCGATCCCACGGTCATGACCTTGGGTGGCTCGCGGCGTGACAGATCCGCGCTGATGGCGAACCAGAGATCGCCGCGCTCGGTGAGCTTGAACACCCTGTTGCCGCCGTGATAGATCACGCTCGGGTCGTGCTTCGAGATCACGAACGGGGCGTTCCAGTTGAAGCGCAGGCGTTCCTCGCCTTCGCGCGGCGATGGACGCAGCAGCTTCTTCACTGCATTGTCGAGGTGGACGCGCACCAGGAATCCACCCTGCGAAGTGGCGTACGCCACATTGGGATCGACGGGATCGAAGGCGACGCCGAAGCCGTCGCCGCCGTGGACCATGCGCCAATCGCTGTTCAGGATGCCATCCCGGGCGTCGTCGATGGTGACATGCAGGGTTTCGGAGGGCCCGACCCAGGAGCCATTGTCCTGCAGTCCGCCGCCGATGCGATACGGATCGCTCATGTCGACGGCGACGCGATAGAACTGACCGACGGCGACGTTGTCCATCAAGTCCCAGGTCTGGGCGCGATCGTGCGAAAGATAGAGCCCGCCGTCGTTGCCGACATAGATTCGCTCCGGGTCCTGCGGGTCGATGGCGATGGCGTGGAAATCGACATGCACGAACTCGCTTCCCGAGCGGCGGAATGTCTTGCCGCCATCGTCGGAGATCCCTAGATCCCACCCGGGAAGATAGACGCGCTTGTCGTCGTTCGGATCCACGGCGATGCGGGCGAAATAGAACGGGCGCGGGGCGATCGCGCTCGTGCGCGTCCAGGTCTCGCCGTGATCTTCGCTGCGGAAGACGCCGCCACTCGGCGACCGATCGTCGAATTCGTCGCGGCCCGTGCCGCCGTGATCGCTTTCGACCACGGCATACACGACGCGTGGATCCTGGCGGTAGACGTCGAGACCGATGCGTCCCGTGCGCGGCGGCAAGCCTTGGGTGAGCTTCTTCCAGTTCGTGCCGCCGTTGTCGGAGCGGAAGATGCCGCCCTTGTCGCTGTTGCCGCTGAAGCTCCAGGGCGTGCGTCGGCGCGCGTACATCGCGGCGTACACCCGGTCCGGGTTCTTGGGATCGAGCACGACGTCGCAGGCGCCGGTGCTGGCATCGATTGCGAGCACGTGCTTCCACGTCTTGCCGCCGTCGCTGGTCTTGTAGACGCCGCGCTCCGGGTTGGCGCCCCAGAGATGGCCGAGCGCGGCGACGTAGGCGACGTCGGGGTCGCGCGGGTCGACCGCCAGGCGCGGGATGTCGTGACTTTCCTTCAATCCGACGAACGTGAAGCTGCCGCCGGCGTCGGTGGACCGGAACACGCCGCCACCCCAGGACGAGCTGTTGCGTCCGTTCCCTTCGCCGGTGCCGACCCAGACGATCTTGCCCTTGCCCTTCTTGGCGCGTTCCGCCTCGGGTGTCTTCTCCTCACTCCAACCCGGCCAGTTGGGTGGCGCATCGGCCACGGCGAGCGCGCCGATCGATTGCAAACCGGTCTTGTCGAAGACTGGGCTGAACGTGACGCCCAGGTTCTCGGTCTTGAAGATGCCGCCCGTGGCGTAGCCGACGTAGAACGACTTGCTATTTCCCGGCACCATGGCGATGGCGCCGATGCGCCCGCCCATGTTGGCCGGGCCGATGCTCCGCCACTTGAGGCTCTTCAAATCGTCGGCGGTGATGGCGCGTGGTTCGTCCTTGGCCTTCGGCGCCGCGAGCGAAACCGCCGGCTGGAAAAGCGCTCCGACCAGCAGGCTCGCGCCGGCGAGCAGCAAGATGGATGCGGTGCAGTGCCAATTTCGTGCGGCCGTGTGGCGAACGATTCGCCCGCGGGCATTCCTTTTCGAGACGCTGCGTGTCGACCGCTGCATGCGGAGAACCTCCAACGGGGGGCGTCGGGACATCTTGGGCGGTGAAGCTCGAATCGGCGGGATTCTAGCCGTGGCGGCTCAGCGCAACAAGGCCGGGTCTCAGTCGTCGAGATGCACACGCACCGGTCGAACGCCCCAGATCTCCTTGCAGTACTCGCGAATCGCCCGGTCGGACGAAAACTCGCCCGTGCGCGCCGAGTTCAGGATCGACATGCGCGACCATGCCTCCGGATCGCGCCACGCGCTGGCGACGCTGTCTTGGCACTGCACGTAATCGGCGTAGTCGGCGCACAGGAAGAACTCGTCGCGCTGCAACAGATCGTCGAGCAACGGGCGGAACATGTCGCGATCGCCGCGCGAAAACACGCCATCGCGGATGAGCTGGATCGCCTCGGCCAGCTCCGGGTTGTCCTCGATGTAGTCCTGCGGGCGGTAGCCGCTGCGTCGCAGTTGCTCGACCTCGTGCGCGTTCAAGCCGAACAGGAAGAAATTCTGCTGTCCCACGGCCTGGCGGATTTCGACGTTGGCTCCATCGAGAGTGCCGATGGTCAGCGCGCCGTTCATGGCGAACTTCATGTTGCCGGTGCCGGAGGCTTCCTTGCCGGCGGTGGAGATCTGCTCGGACAAGTCGGCGGCGGGATAAATGATGTGCGCGATCTTGACGTTGAAATCCGGCATGAAAGCGACACGCAAACGCCCGTTGGTTTCGGGATCGGCGTTCACCACTTCGCCGACGCCATGGATGAGCCGGATAATGCGTTTGGCGCGGTCGTAGCCCGGGGCGGCCTTGCCGCCGAACACGAAGACGCGCGGCGAAATCTCGAGGGCCGGGTTCCTCTTCAAGCGTGCATAGAGCGTGATGATGTGCAGTACATTGAGATGCTGCCGTTTGTACTCGTGGATGCGCTTCACCTGGATGTCGAACATCCATTCGGGCGGCACCTCGAGGCCAGTGCGGGCGGAGATCGCCTTGGCTAGGCGGCGCTTGTTGTCGAGCTTCACCTCGCGCCAGCGCTGGCGGAAATCGACCTCTTCGGCCAAGCGTTCGAGCCCGTGCAACTGGTCGAGATCGCGCACCCAGCTCTCGCCGATGAACGAGCTGACGAGCGTGCTCAAGCCGGGGTTGGCGAGGCGCACGAAGCGGCGTGGTGTCACGCCGTTGGTCTTGTTGACGACGCGCGAGGGCCACATGGCGTGAAAGTCGGCCAAGATGCTCATCTTCAGCAGGTCCGTGTGCAGCGCCGCAACACCGTTGATGGCATGGCTGCCCACACAGGCCAGATGGGCCATGCGCACGCGCTTTTCGCCCGTTTCGTCGATCAAGGACATGCGGGCGAGGCGCGCGTCGTCACCTGGAAAGCGAAGGCGCACTTCGTCCAAGAAACGGCGGTTGATCTCGAAGATGATCTCCAGGTGGCGCGGCAGCATTTCACGAAACATCGGCAGCGGCCAGGTCTCGAGCGCCTCGGGCAGCAGCGTGTGGTTGGTGTAACCGCAGGCGCGCTGGGTGACGTCCCAAGCGCGTTCCCACTCCATTCCCCGCTCGTCCACCAGAATGCGCATGAGCTCGGCGATGGCGATGGACGGATGCGTGTCATTGAGCTGGATGGCGAATCTGTCGGCGAAGCGCTCGAGTGGGGCGCCACTCAAGCCGTGAACACGCAACATGTCCTGGATCGAACAGGAGACGAAGAAATACTGCTGCGCCAGACGCAGCTTCTTGCCACGCGCCTGGTCGTCATTGGGGTAGAGCACCTTGCTGATGGTCTCGGAGACGATCTTCTCGTCCACGGCGCGATAGTAGTCGCCGACATTGAAGGCTTGGAAATCGAACGACTCGCAGGCCTCGGCGCTCCACAGCCGCAAAGTGTTGCACGTGCTGACGTCGTAACCGAGGATCGGCGTATCGTAGGGAATGCCCTTGACCACCTGTGCGGGAACCCAGCGCGTGCGCTGACCGCCTGTCGCATCGGCGGACGTTTCGACATGACCCCCGAACTTGACCGCGCAAGCGATATCCGGGCGCACGATTTCCCACGGGTTTCCGCTGCGCAGCCATTTGTCGGTGATCTCCACCTGCCAGCCGTCGTGGATCTCTTGATCGAAGATCCCGAACTCGTAGCGGATGCCGTAGCCGACCGAAGGCATCTCGAGCGTGGCCAGCGATTCGAGGTAGCACGCGGCGAGCCGGCCCAGACCGCCGTTGCCGAGCCCTGGCTCTTCTTCCTCGTCGAGAATCGCGTCCAAATCCAGTCCGAGCTCGGAGAGAGCGTCGCGGACGGCGTCTTCGATTCCCAAATTGATCAGGTTGGTGCCCAGATGCGGGCCGACGAGGAACTCCGCCGACAGATAGCAGGCGACCTTGACCTCGTGCTTGGCGTAGGCCTCGTGCGTCTGCATCCAACGCTGCAGTAAGCGGTCGCGCACGGCATAGGCGAGCGCCATGTAATAGTCGTGGGGCGTGGCCAGCCGCTGCATGCGACCGAGGTGAAAGGTGAGGTTGTCGAGCACGGCGCGTTTGATCGCTTGGACACTGAGACCGGTGCGGACCGGGTCGCTGGCTCCGCGCTGGAATCCGGCTGCTGCGATCCGATTCTGAGTCGTCACGCGCCCTCCTTCTTTTCCAAGTGGCCGCCGAATGCATGGCGCATTGCCGAAAGCACGCGATTCTGAAACTCCGCTTCGCCGCGCGAGCCGAAACGTTCGTACAACGCCGTCGTCAGCACGGGAGCGGGCACGCCAGCATCGACTGCGGCATGGATGGTCCACCGGCCTTCGCCCGAATCGGATACGCGGCCGGAGTACTCGGCGAGATCGGGGCTGCGCAACAGAGCCGCGGCGGTGAGATCGAGCAGCCAGGAAGCGACAACGCTGCCGCGTCGCCACACCTCGGTGATATCGGCCAGATCGAAATCGTAGCGGAAGTGTTCCGGATGCCGCAGCGGCGTCGTTTCCGCGTCGACGGCACGGCCGGCCTTGCCGACGCCGGCGTGCTGCAGCAGGTTGAGGCCTTCGGCGTAGGCAGCCATCATGCCATACTCGATGCCGTTGTGCACCATCTTGACGAAGTGCCCGGCTCCGGGTGGGCCGCAGTGCAGGTAACCGCGCTCGGCGGTGCCGGACGCAGATTCTCGCCCTGTCGTTCGCGGGGCCGCGTCGCGACCTGGTGACAGGCTGGCGAAGATCGGATCGAGCCGCCGGACTGCGTCCGCATCACCCCCGATCATGAGGCAATAGCCGCGCTCGAGTCCCCAGACGCCACCACTCGTGCCGCAATCGAGGTAGTGAATGCCACGCGTCGCGAGCTGTTCGGCGCGTGCGATATCGTCATGGTAGTGCGAGTTGCCGCCGTCGATGACGATGTCGCCGGGCTCGAGCAGCGGGGACAACATGTTCACGGCTTGGCCGACGGCCCCGGCTGGAATCATCAACCATACGGCGCGGGGTGCATCCAATTGGCGCACGAGATCGGCGTACGAACTCGCCGGCACGGCGCGCTCTTTGACCGAGAGTCGAATCGGCTCCGGTGTGTCGTTGGAGACTAAGCATTCGTGCCCTGCGCGGATCAGCCGCCGCACCATGTTGGCGCCCATGCGACCGAGCCCGATCATGCCGATCTGCATCGAAAACGCCTCCCCGGGAGTGCGGGGGAGATTATGGACAGGAGCCGGACAGGCCGCAAGGTAGGACGGGATGGGGCTCCCGGAGGCCTAGACAGTCGTCGATGTGCCAAGGTGAGACGCATCATTCGAGCGTGATCTCGTCCATGTACTGCGGCACGACGACGTCCCAACCTTTCGTCCGGCGCACTTCGTCGGCCAAAGCGAGGGCCGACTTTTCCTCGCCGTGGGTGACGATCAGGCGCCGCGGCGGCTTTTCGAAATGGGAAAGCCATTGCAGGAGGTCGGAACGGCCGGCGTGCGCCGACAAGCCGTGGATCTGCTTCACCTGCGCGCGCACGGTGTGCATTTCGCCGAAGATGCGCACTTTTTCCGCGCCATCCAGGATTTCTCGCCCCAGGGTTCCGGCCGCTTGGTAGCCGACGAAGACGATCGTCGAGCCGGGACGACCGATGTTGTGCACCAGATGATGCTTGATTCTCCCGCCAGTGACCATGCCGGAGCCCGCCATGATGATGCACGTGCCGCGGATGTTGTTGATCGCCTGCGACTCACGGCGTGTACGCACCAAGCGGATCCAGTGCTCGCCCAGCTGGCGCATCGACTTGCTCTCGAAGATCGGCCGGGTCTGTGGGTCCATGTATTCGGAGTACTCGCGGTAGATGTCGAGAACGTTGACGGCCATCGGGCTGTCGAGGAAGACGAACATTCCGGGGATGCGCTTGGTTTGGATCAGCTCGCCCAGGTGCAAGAGCACTTCTTGCGCCCGCTCGATGGCGAAGGTGGGGATGCAGATGTTGCCACCGCGCTCCAGCGTGTCCAGAATGATGGTCGCCAGCTGCTCCGTGATGTCTTGCGAGCTGTCGTGATCGCGGATGCCGTATGTCGATTCGAGCACGACATAGTCGGCCAAATCGACGATGGCGGGATCGTTGACGATCGGGCGGTTTGGCTGGCCCATGTCGCCGGAGAACAGCAGCCGGCGCACCGAGCCATTGGTGCGTGCCGTGATCTCGACCATCGCCGAGCCCAAGATGTGCCCGGCCTCGAGGAAGCGCACCGAAAATCCATCGCCGAGCGTGATCGCTTCCTCGTAGCGCACGCCTTTCATGAGAGTCATGGTTTGCTCGACGTCCGCGACTGTGTAGAGCGGCTCGTACGGATGCGGGCTGCTGCGGCCTTGCTCTGCATGGCGTTTCTGCTTGAAGGCCACGTCTTCCTGTTGCAGGCGCGCCGAGTCCTGCATCACCAGCTCGGCCAACTCCACCGTCGGTTCGGTCGTGATCACCTGGCCGCGGAATCCCTGCTTCACCAGGCGCGGGATTCGGCCGGAGTGGTCGAGGTGGGCATGCGTGAGGAGGACAGCGTCGATCGTGCTCGGATCGACACACGGAGGATCCCAATTGCGCTTCTGGTGCTCTCGTTCCTGGAACAGGCCGCAGTCGACGAGGACGCGCCGGCCCGCGGCCTCGACGCAGTAGCACGAACCGGTCACCTGTCGTGCGGCACCGAGGAACTGGATTTTCATGCGGCCTAGCTTACTCGAACAAGCCCTCCCACGGGAACGCTCAATGGCTGCCGAGGACGGCGGCGGAGGTCGAGACCCCGCCCACATCCGGGCCAGTGGCGACGCGGGTGAAGCCGAGATCGAGCAGGCGCGAGGCGTCCGTCCACAGGGCGCGGCCGCGGCTGGCGAGGCAGACGACCACCAGCTCGTGCCCGGAGCGGCTGGCGCTGGCAACGAGCGTCTGTTGTGCCGCGCGCGTGTACCCTGGCTTGCCGCCGATGGCGCCCTTGTACAGCCGCAGCAGCTTGTTCTTGTTGTAGAAATCACGCGCGCGCACCGAGCTGGTGGAATGGTAGAGCTTCGCGCCCGTCACGGCGCGGAACTCGGGATTGTGCATGGCGTAGCGCATGATCCGCCCGAGGTCGCGCGCCGAAGTGTAGTGCTTCGGGTTGGGCAGTCCGTGCGGATTGGTGAAGTGCGTCGAAGTGCAACCGAGCTTGAGCGCCTTGGTGTTCATCAGGACGGCGAACTGCGCTTCGGAGCCGGCGAGATGGCGGGCGACGGCGCGCGCGGCGTCGTTGCCAGAGCGCAACATCACACCGTAGACGAGATCGCGCAAAACGATGCGCTCGCCCGGGACGAGGCCGATGATGCTCGGTTCCACCCGCACATCGCTCTGACGAATGGTGACCACCTCGTCCAACCGCCCGCTCTCGATCGCGATGATCGCGGTCATCACCTTGGTGGTGCTGGCCGGATACATGCGCAGGTCTGGATTCTTGGCGTAGAGCGTGCGACCGTTCTCGGAGTCGATGACCACCGCAGCGCGAGCGATGACCTGTGCGGAGCTCGCGCCCGCGAGTCCTGAAAGCACGAGCGCGGCCATCGCGGCCGCGCAAGAAATACGCATGAAACTTCCCCGGATCGCCATCCCATCCACCTCACCACACGACGCCCTGGCGAAGAGCAGCGCCACCCGAGAGTGGGAATCGCGCTGCACGAGTATTTTCCCGCGCGCTGCCCGCGCGAGGTAGCGCGGAAAATACGCAGAGCCTGTGAACGGAGCAAGCAGAGACTGTCGTCGGTGCAACTCGGGTTCACGCCGTTCGTCTGTCAGGAAAGTTCCACACGCGCTCGTCAAGGGTTGGTGAAGCATTCTTTCGGCCATGGTAGCTCGCGATCCAACGGTGCGCCCGGGGAAGCCGCCATCGGCCCGGAACGGGCTTGGATGCCGACACCGCGAGTCGATGATCTGGGGACTCCGATGATTCTGTCACCGCGGGTGTACGGAGAGCAACCCCCCACGCCGCATCGACCTTGATGCGTTTGCTCCATGGCGGGGCGCGGGCCGGGGACGTACTCGGGTTCGCCCGGCTCAGCCCAGGCGGTCGCGGAGAGCTCGCACCATGCTCTCCACCGCGCCGCGGTTGGGTGCGCCTGGACGTTGGGCCAGGAAGCGCTCCAGTTCGGCAACGGCGGCGCTGAGGCGCCCGAGGCCGGCGAGCGCGAGCCCCAGGGTGTAGCGCTCGTCGTGGTCGTCGGGGGCGACGACCAGAATCTGCAGCACCGTTCGGCGCGGGCGCTCCAAGTCGTGCCGCTCGAGATAGATCGCCTTCAGATTGTTCAGCATGCGGCGCAGAATCGCTTCCGCGGGCACCGGCTCGACGAAACGCGGATCCCACGTCGCCCAACCCATGGCGTGCAGTCGCGCGAGGCATTCTTCCTCGGTCATGATGCGTCCGCCATTGAAGCAATCGACGAGGATCGGCCAACCGGATCGCGTGTGGCGCACCAGGAAGTGACCAGGGAAAGCGGTGCCTTGCAGGTCGAGACCGACGCGTCGTGCAACTGCCATGTACACGGTGGCGAGCGTGATCGGGATGCCGAGACGGAGCTCGATCACGTCGTTCAGGAAGCTGTTGCGCGGCGAGTAATAGTCCTCGTGGTTGCCGCGAAACGCGAGGTCGCGGAAGATGACGTCGTTCAGCATGCCGAGGATCTCGGGCGGATCGGGTGCGTCCGAGAGCAACGGTCGCACTCTCGCGGCGATTTCATCGAGCTTCGCGATGCAATGGCCGACATTGAGGTCCGGGTATTCCTGTCGCGCGAGATGCAGGGCTGCGGTTTCGAGCGAGCACAGCAACTGCCCGGCGACGACGACATCTCGCAACGGGGCATCTTCGCTGCTCGGGTTCATGTCGCGATCGGGGAGCATGCGCCATTGTACTCGCTCGCGGTGCTGGTGCGAACGACTCACACACCACCAAACCGCCGCAGGAAGGGAAACTGCCGGTGCAACCCACATGGCAGCCGGCGCGTATAATGTCGTCAAACCATGGACGAAGGGGAGGAACTCGTGAACGCCCGTTGCAGTCTGCTCGCGATTGGGATGGCGTTTCTCGGTGGAGCCGCGCTCGCGGCCAGACCCGCTGCCGCTTGGAAGGGCGAGGAAGTCGTTCGCGACGGTGTTCGCCACGTGGTGAACCCCGAGACACCGGTGGAAGAGGTCACGCTCCTCGCCAAGGAGCAATGGCAGCGCGGCGGTGAGGACGACGACATCCTCTTTGGCATGGTCTCCCAGCTCGTGCGCGACGGTCAGGGCAACATCTATCTCCTCGACGGCCAGCTGTCCGAGATCCACGTGTTCTCGCCGACGGGCGAGCACCTGCGCAAGATCGGGCGCGAGGGTGAAGGACCTGGCGAGTTTCGCAATGCAACGGACATGTACCTCGGACCGAACGGGACGCTCGGGGTTGTGCAGGTTTTCCCGGGCAGGATCGTGCACTTGGCGACCAACGGCACACCCGCCGGCAACTTCCCGCTTCCCGAGGTGGAAGGCGGCGGCTTCCAGCTGGTTTTCGTCGGCCGCGGTCTGGCCGATCGCGTCGTCCTGGCCGGGGCGCAACAGCAGATGCAGGGCGGCCAGCAGGTGCAATCGAGCTACCTCGAGGCGTTCGACCCCAATGGCAAGTCCATGGTGCGCTATCACGAGGAAAAGGCGGAAACGCGCTTCGGCGGCATGAAGTTCATCGAGAAGACCTTCAGCAATTTCCAGCGCCGGTGGGCTCTGGCGCCGGATGGTCGCGTTGCCGCCGCGCTCGCCTTCGACGACTACAAGATCACGGTGTGGAAAGCGGACGGCAGCGTCGATCAGGTCATCGAACGCCCGCAGTACGCGCCGCTCGAGCGCACGAGCGCGGCCAAGCAGCGCTATCAAAAGTTCTACGACGCCATCACGCGCTGGAACCCCGGATCCACCTTCGAGGTGAGCGCCACGCATCCCGCCGTGGCCCAGATCTTCTTCCGCGACGACGGCAGCCTGTGGATCCTGCCCGCGCGCGGCATGTGGGAACGCAAGCCGGGCGTCTTCGCCAGCTTCGACGTGTACGACAAGCAGGGCCGATTCATGCGCCGCGCACACCTCGTGCTCGACGGCGATCCGGTCGAGGACGGCATCTTCTTCGTCGGCGACCGCGTCTACCAGGTCACCGATCTCTTCGGCGCGGTCATGGCCAACTTTGGCGGCGGCACGGCTGCTGCCGATGGCGAGGCCGTGCAAGCCGAGCCCGTCAAGGTCATCGCCTACGAGGTCGCGTCCAAGAAGTGACGCCGAATCGTTTGGCGCGCATTTGCACAGCTGGACCTGGGATCCTTGGGCTCCGGCAACGGACCGGCGCGGCGAGGTTTCACTGCATGCGCGCGAGATCGGCTTCGGCGGCGATGCTGCCGAAGGCTGGCCAGTAGGGACCTTCGAGGACACGCTGGAAGATTGCTTTGGCCTTCACCGTGTCCCCGTTGCACAGGAACCAGTTGCCGACGCCGTACCCTTGAGTGGCGATGTCGAGATCCGTGGCCCCCGTGGTCGATAGCAGCGAGTCCGGTGGGATCTCGCCCTTGTACATGCGCAATCTGCGGTGATAGGCGTGGCTCTCGAAGATCTCCATCTCGGCTCGGATGGGATCGAGAACGGCGCGGGCGGCGTTGATCCGTCCCAGGCGCCTGCATGTCATGTAGAGCCAATCGCTCGTCGCACACAACATGTCGTCGTTGGTCGAGAACTTCAGACACTCGCGGTAGCAACGATCGGCGTTGGCGAAGTCGCCCTTCAAATAGTAGGCGAGCCCCAGGTGATACCAGATGTTGGAATGCGACGTGCTGCGCGGAATATTGGAACTGTTGGGTGCGCCGTCCGGCTCGACTTCGTCACGTCGAGATCGTATGAGCCGCGCTGCCTGTTCCAGGTCGGCGATGGCTCGGTCGAACTCGCGCAGCGTGATCCACCGGTGCCCCCGATGGCGCAGCAGCTTGAACGACTCCGGCCAGCGCTCGAGGCCGCGCGAGTACATGGCGATGGCGTCGCGATAGCGCCCGAGGTACGCGAGGCGCCGGCCGGCCCAGATCACCTTCTCCGGGTCGTCGGGATCCGCGGCGAGCGCAGCCAGAGCCGCATCCAGATTGGACTGGAGCTTCACGCGCTCCTCGGGCGCGAGAGCCATGGGAATCAGCGGCCGTCCGAGGAGCGAGTAGGCTTCCGGGGCCGGCGAATCGATCTTCGCTTCTTGTGCGGGAGCCGAGCCACCGAATTGCAAAGCCAACGCGGTGAGGCCGATGCACGCAACACGTTTGTTGCTGGCATCCCGCCGGGAGGAAGCGACAGCTCGCTGCCTTCCTGTCCGGGGGCGGTACATGCGAGTCCTATCGCGTCTGCGGGAAAGAAAGATCCGGACCCTGGCGCATGCCGGAGGGCCAGCGTGAGGTCACGGTCTTGAGGCGGGTGTAGAAACGCACGCCCTCGGGGCCGTGCATGTGGTGATCGCCGAAGAGCGAGCGCTTCCAGCCGCCGAAGCTGTGATAGGCGGTCGGGACCGGGATGGAGACGTTGACGCCCACCATGCCGATCTTGACCCGAGCGGCAAAGTCGCGCGCGGTTTCTCCATCGCGTGTGAAGATCGCCACGCCGTTGCCGTACTCGTGCTCGTTCACCAGGCGCAACGCGTCCTCGTAGCTCTCGGAGCGGACGACGCATAGCACGGGTCCGAAGATCTCTTCCTTGTAGATGCGCATGGATGGCGTCACACGGTCGAAGAGGCAGCCGCCGAGGAAAAAACCGCCCTCGTGCCCGTCGATGCGCACCTTGCGCCCATCGACGACGAGATCCGCGCCCTCGGTCACACCGGCATCCACGTAGCCCTTCACTTTGTCGCGATGGGCGCCCGTCACGAGAGGACCCATCTCTGCCTTGGGGTCCGTGCATGGACCGATCCGCAATCCTTCGATGCGCGGCTTGAGCTTGGCGACCAACGCATCTGCGACGTCGTCGCCGACGGCGACGGCGACCGAGATCGCCATGCAGCGCTCGCCGGCGGATCCGAATGCAGAGCCGAGGAGAGCGTCGGCGGTCTGCTCCAGATCTGCATCGGGCATGACGACGAGATGATTCTTGGCGCCACCCAACGCTTGCACACGTTTCCCATGTGCCGTTCCGGTCTTGTAGACGTACTCGGCGACCGGGGTCGAGCCGACGAAGCTCACCGCGGCCACATCGGGGTGGGTGAGGAGCGCGTCGACGGCGACCTTGTCGCCGATGACGACGTTCAGCACTCCGGGGGGCAATCCCGCCTCGCTGGCGAGCTCGGCCAAGCGAATCGCCGCCGAGGGATCGCGCTCGGAGGGCTTCAGAACGAACGTGTTGCCGCAAGAAATCGCGATCGGGTACATCCACAGCGGTACCATCGCCGGGAAATTGAATGGCGTGATGCCGACGCAAACGCCGAGCGGCTGGCGCACGGCATAGCTGTCGATGCTGCCGGCGACGTTTTCGTTGTGCTCGCCCTTGAGCAGCTGCGGGATGCCGCAGGCGAACTCGATGATCTCGGCGCCGCGGTTGACGGACCCGAGCGCGTCATCGAGTGTCTTGCCATGTTCGCTGGAGACCAACCGAGCGACGTCGTGTTTGTGCTGCTCGACGAGATCGCGAAAGCGGAACATGACGCGCGCACGCTGCGCCGGTGGCGTCGCCGCCCAGGCCGGCCAGGCCGCATGCGCCGAGCGCACGGCGCGGTCGACGTCGCTGGCGCTCGCATACGGGGCCCGCGCCGCCACCTCACCGGTCGCGGGGTCGAAAACATCGCCGAAGCGTCCGCCGGTGTCGGCTTCGCGTTTCCCATCGATCCAATGGTGCAGCGTCTTGGTCATCTGGTGCAGCGTCTTAGTCATCGATTTCTCCGGGGTCGAGCCTGGCCGATCATAGCCCCTGCGACGGGGTTGCGCCATCGGAGTCGAAGATCGCCTCGATCGGCCGGCCGAAGACCCGCGCGATCGCGAACGCGAGCGGCAAGCTCGGGTCGTACCTCTGGGTCTCGATCGCGTTGACGGTCTGACGCGAGACACCCAAGCGTTGCGCCAGATCGGCTTGCGACCACTCTCGCTCCGCGCGCAGCACCCGCAAGCGGTTCTTCATGTCACGTCTCCGTCCGACGCGTGCAACAGGCACCGGTGAATGCGGCGACTGCGAGCACGATGGTGTGCTTCGAGGAACGCCGCTGCGATTACGGCTATCTGCACCGAGCGAATTCCGAGCGTATTCGCATAGGGTTTGAGGCGTGCCTCCTACTCCACTGGAATCCGCTAAAGCGCCCCGGCGGCGTGCGTCGGCCTGCTCGATGGCAGCCATGGCAGCCTTCACTCGAACACTATGTCAAGTATACATAACCTTTTATCAAGTTAGCTTGACTTCAGTGGAAGCCGTCGAGATACGGAATCGGAGACCCCCCGCGCCCCGGGACTGAAGCCACGAGGCTCGAGGTCGATGTCCGAGATCGGCCGTTCGCGGGCGCAAGACTGATGCTAAAATGGCGCCTCCTCGCAGAGACGGTTTGCCGCGGTCCTTGCCCTCGGCCCGCTCCGGGCCATCGCGCGTGTGCCGTCGTTTCAAGTGTCGTCCGTGAAACGAAAGCGCAGATGGAGGCGATTCATGAGCCAAACGAAGAGTCAACCAGGCACGTTCTGCTGGTTCGAGTGCGGAACGAAAGATCAGGCCGCGGCGAAGAAGTTCTATTCCAGCGTCTTCGGGTGGAAGACCGTGGACATGCCCATGCCGGGCGACATGCCCGGGCACTACACGCTGCTCAAGATCGGTGATGCCGACATTGGCGGTCTCTACCAGTTGTCGGGCCCCATGGAAGGTGTCCCCTCACACTGGATGACGTACGTCAATGTCGAGAGCACCGACGACACCACGAAGCGCGCTCGCACGCTCGGAGCCAAGGTCGTGGCGGAACCGATGGACATTCCCGGCGTCGGCCGGATCTCGGTGCTCGAAGATCCCACCGGAGCTCACATCTCGTTGTTCCAGCCTGGTGAACACCAGGGTGCGGCGCAGCTGGGGTTGACTCCTGGAACCTTCTGCTGGAGCGAGCTCGCCACACGCGACACGCGTGCGGCCAAGGTGTTCTACTCCGAGCTCTTCAATTGGAAGGCCAAATCCGGGCAAGCCGCACCGATGGAGTACACCGAGTTCATGGCCAATGAGCAGCCGATCGGCGGCATGATGGAGATGACACCTCAGCATGGTGACGCACCGCCGCACTGGTTGCCGTACGTGACGGTGGAGGACCCCGACGCCACCGCTGCCAAGGTGAGCAAGCACGGCGGCCAGGTTCTCGTGCCGCCGATGGACATCCCGAACGTGGGTCGCTTCTCCGTGTTCATGGACCCGACGGGAGCGGCCTTCGCGGTCATCCGGCTCGCCGCACACTGAGCGACGCCGGTCCTCGAAGTCCCACGGGGTGGCGACGCGTGCATGGCGCTCAACCGCGATGCACGCGCTCGCCGCCTCTGGGTGCGCCAAGGCTCAATGCAATCACCCGACCCCAGAGTCGACAAACTGACGCGACGCTACACGAACGAAGCGTGCGCATACCAAGAGCTGTGGGCCCCGGTCCTTCGGGATCTCACGTTGGCAGTGCTGCGTGATCTGCATGCTGCTCGGCGGATTCTCGACATCGGCGCTGGAACCGGCGTGGTTCTCCACGACTTGCAGTCTGCGTTCCCCGAGGCGCAGATCGTCGCCCTCGACCGTGCGGCCGGCATGCTGCAGCTCGCGCCGCGCGCGTTCCCGCGGGCGGTCATGGATGCGACTCGTCTTGCCATTGCAGCGGAGAGTGTGGACCTCGCACTCCTGGCCTTCGTGCTCTTCCACTTACCCGAGCCGAATGATGGTGTGGCGGAAGCGCATCGCGTGCTCCGCCCTGGGGGCGGGATCGCGACCGTGACCTGGGGCAGCGATCTCGATTCTCCGGCGATTCGGATCTGGGAAGAGGAGATGAACGCGCATGGTGCGCCAGCGGCGGACGAGACGACCGATCTGGCTTTGCACGAGCGGGTGGATACGCCGGAGAAAATGCAGTCGATGCTCGCCGCAGCGGGCTTCGTCGAGATTCGTTCCTGGAGCCTGCGTTGGGAACGGGCCATTTCCGCCGATCATCTGACGCGCCTGCGGACGAGAGTCGGGCGTCACAAGGGACGAATCGACCGGATGGACCAGCCTGCACGCGATGCCTGCCTGCACACGGTGAAACGCCGGCTGGCCGCTCTCGGTCCGGAGGATTTCATCGCGCGTGCGGCGATCGTCTACGCCATGGCGACGCGCTAACCGCGACGCCCACGTGACGAGCGGCATCGATGAGCGCGGTGTGTGCACCGGCCCGATGGTTCATCGATCGGGGAAACGCTCGCGGACGAGGGGCGGCACCGGCCCGGTTCCCTTCCAATCCCTGAAGCCGAGATGTGAGGTCGAACCCAGCCACGAAGGTTGTTTCTTCTGGTTGAGGTACTCCATGTCGAGAATGGGCATGGGGGGCACGATCTCGCGCAAGTCGTCGAAGTTGATATCAGGGATGAACAGCGGCAGACGCAGCCGCAAGCCCTTGATGTAGACGCGGACACCAATGAGAGGTGTGGCCGGCAGATCGACGGCAGGAGAATCCACCGGGCCGTTCGTGCCGCTCGTGTCTTCGGCGGTGCGCGCAACAGAGTGGGCGGCTGCAGTCTGCTGCGGTGTCACCCAGAACATGTACGCCGCCGGTCGATGAGTGCCGGACTTGCGCAACCAGCCGCCTTCGACATCTCGGACCAGGAACCATTCGAACGGCGCCGGCGGGCCGTCGACCCGCGCGTATTCGACGGCGAACGAGTGGTGGGCCGCGAGCAACACCTCGACGACGTCGTCGGTGGCGGTCGGTAGATCGAGGCTGAGCAGCCGGCGCGTCACGCCATCGAGATCGATGTCCTTCACGCGCCAGCGCAGGCTTTTGCCGCCGTGGTGCGACACTCCCTCTCCCGTTTCGCGGACGTCGTAATGCATGCAGGCGTGTCCGAGGCCAAGACGCACGCGCTCGAGGCGAGCGGTGGCGAACAGGAGGACGTCGGAGTAGCGTTCGTTGATCCCCTTCAGCACATCCTCGTTGGCTTCATAGACGCACGTGGTATCGCAGGCGAGGCGGACGAGATCGCGATAAGCATTGACCAAGGTCAGGCGGGCGACCAGGTGAGCCATCCGGCGCGCGGGCGGCTGCTTCGGGGGACCGTAGTGCCCGGCTTTGAACAACGAGTCGATGCGATCGATCTGTGCCACGTTGAACCGCGCGCGTTCTTGCGCCACCGAATCGAGCCAGGCCGGCGTGAGAGCCACCACCGGGACGTGCAGCTCACCGGCGCAGAGCCTGCAAGTGGCCGGCGGCTCGTCTGTCGCGGATTCCTCCGCGGCGAACGAAGCGACGGCCAGCAGAAGAGGCAACGCCCCAATGGCAGGCCGGACTCTTGGCCAGAGTCGGTTGGAGAGCCGCATTCTCACCCAGCGCATGCTTCGACCTCATTCCGCGACCGTCGGCACCGTAGTCAAACGACACGCAGTCTATGGCCATTCGTGCACGAGGATCAACCCCGAGAGGTCATGCACTGCGAAGCGTGATTGGCTCACTCACGCTTCCCAACGTGCAACTCCAGGTGAGACGGCGCTTCCCGCGGCGGCGAAATCGCCGCCCATCACGAGTGAGTTGTCGAACTCGATCATCGCCTTGATTTGCGGCCAACCCTGACCGCCGATGATTCCGGCACGGTGGAATCCAGACGACCAGTAGCGATCCTCGATCGATTGTGCGGCGGTGGATGTCGCGCCAATCCCGATGAGTCCCGGGACGAGCCCAAGAAGGTGGAGAGCTCCGCGTGCTTGCGCCGGTATGAACAACAGATCTCCTCAGCGTGCAAAGACTGCACGATGCATGCGATGTCAGGTGCCCCGGGACCCGCTGGAGTGGCTCTGCGAGCCCGGCGCACAGGACTTGCTTGCCTTGGGAGCAGGGGAGGGACCAAACTCATCGCCTGCATTCTCTGGCGTGCCGGGCGATACGTGGCGCGCGACGACATCGCCCCGATTGCGCCGCCATCGTGAATTCTGGAGCTGGAATGGACCGGAAGAAGCAGGAACGGCGCGCAACGACGCTGGATCGGCGGAGCTTCCTCCGCACGATCACGGCCGGCGCAGCGGGCTGTCTCGCCGGTGTGTTGGCGTTCCGAGGACGCGGCATTGCGGAGACATTGCCCCTCGCGGCAGCCCGTACGGCAGCGCCCGCGGCGTTCGCGAACCGCGTCGTCCACGTGCACGATACAGCCGCCACTTCGTGGAACTTCACCAGCGGGCTCTACTACGACCATGTGACGCAAGCCGCGGTGGACGCGATGATGGACGCCGGGATCACCGCGCTCACGGGAGACACCGCTCCCGACGCCGCCTGGCGCAGAATCATGACGCTCTATCGCCCCGGGCATGTCGTCGCGGTCAAGATCAACACCAACGACGTCAACTGGGGCTCGAACCTGATTGTCTCGGTTCCAGAGGTGATCAATTCCGTCGTGCGCGGCCTGAAGAGCGCCGGGATTCCCGAGAACTCCATCCACGTGTTCGATTCGACTCGCCCGGGCAGCGGCCCCATGCCGCAGCGCTATCTCGACAAGACGCATGCGCTGTATCCAGGCGTCGTCTTCATCGGCCCGGACGACAGCGGCTTCTTCGGCGGCTATCCGAATCAGGTCATCAGCATGCCCGGCATCAACCAGACGCTGCGGCTGAGCGACGAGTTGTGTCGCGCGCAACATCTGATCGCGATGCCGATCCTCAAGGCCATCCGCCTCGATTGGGGCAACTCCGGTGCGCTGAAGCTGCATCATGGCACCATCGATGCGCCGCAAGGGACGCACGTCCATCTCGTCAACTCGATGGCCGCCACCAATCCCGTCGCCGCGATCAATGCCAACACGCACGTGCGCAACAAGCTGCGGTTGGTGGTGAGCGACGGACTCTTCGGCATGTGGTCCGGCCGGCACTTCACCGGTCGCGGCGAGACGACGGACACACCGGCGCCCTGGCAGACGTTCGGCGGCCGTGCGGCCAACAGCTTGTTCCTGGCCGTCGATCCTCTCGCCGTCGATTGCGTGCAGCTGGATCTCATCAACCGCGAACGCGCGGCGCGCAGCTTGCCGCAAACGCGGCATCCGATTCTCGACGCCTGCGCCCGGGCCGGGCTCGGAATTCAAGAGCATTCCACGACGCTCGAGTACAGCCTGATCGATTACCGGCCGATCGATCGATCGACCGATGTCGACCCCGCATCCTGGGGTGAGCTCAAGCGCCGCTTCCGCTGAGTCGCAGATCGGCCGCTGGCGGTGTGTTCACTCGTGGTCCGTCGCTTTGCTGGATCGGTTTGCCAAGGCCGAGGCGATCTCGGGCTGCGCCAACAACTCGACGAGGAATGTTCGGCTGGCCTGCACCACCATGGATTGCAGATTGGCGAAGACGTTGTAAGCCACGGGGGTTTCGCTGGTGCGCTGCTCGACGCGTGTGAGTAGATCGCGGGCGATCTCTTGCACCGCTTCCGGATCCGCGACTCGCTTCCCATCCGGGGCACGGAAGTGCACGACGGCCTCGAGCGGTTGGTCCCGTCCACTGGCCGTGCCGCGCTCTTCGGCCCTGGCAGCGGCCGAGAGCTGACGCTTCAGTTCCTTGTCGATCTTCGCCATGGTGCGCTCCGCAGGTGCGCTGAGTATAGCGCCCTGGAGCGTGCATCAGGCGCGTTTGCGACGGCGCCGGGGCCGTGTTTGCTTGGACGTGAGCTTCTCGAGCGCGACCTTCGGATCGGGGAGACCTCGACCTTGACGCGAGGCCGGGATTCCGGGGAACGGGCGGCAGGAAGCGAAAAGCGCCGCTTCCACCTGATCCACCGTCGCCTCCGGCTTGGCTTGCCACAGCAGTGCCGCGAGGCCTGCGACGTGCGGTGTCGCCATGGAAGTTCCGGACATCGTCTGGTAGCCGCCACCCGGAACGGCCGAGGTCACGTCCACGCCGGGTGCGACGAGATCGGGAACGACGGGGTCCTTCTTGCGACGGAATTGGTCGCTCGAGGAGAATCCGGCGACATGGTCCTCGTCGTCGCTTGCACCGACGGAGAGCGCTTCGGCGTAGTTGCCGGGGGATCGGCTGGCTCCGGGGCCCTCGTTGCCGACCGCGAACACCGGAAGCACGCCACGCTGGCGCAAGATGCGTGTCAATTGCAGGAAGTCGTCCCAAAAGCCCGGGAAGCCAAGCGACATGCTGAGGATCTTGCATCCTTGGCCGATGATCCAATCCATCCCACCGAGAACGCGCGCCACGGCATCGCCACCTTCGATGACCATGGCGGAGCACAGCCCCGCTTTCGGTGCCACGCCGACCACCTTGCCGCCCACGGGCCGGCCAGCGATGGTGGCCGCGGTGTGAGTGCCGTGATCCTGAGAATCCCGCGGCGTGGTGTTCGGTGTCTTGCGGCCGAACGAATCGAATTCGGCGAAGCTGACGATGGCCTTCTTGAGTGCGGGATGCTTGCCATCGACCCCTGTGTCGAGATGTCCGACGCGGACACCCTCGCCGGTCACACCTTTGGCCCATAGTGCGGGGACGCCGAGACGCTCGATCCCCCAGGTGAACTTCCGCTTCAGCTTCGTGGACTTGCGGAGCACAGGGCGGATGAGACGCAGCGGCGGTGCGCTCGCGACGCGCCGGACGCGTGGGTCTTCGCGCAGCGCCGCCAGCCCATTTCGATCCACGGTGCCGAGCAACACGCCGAGGTTGGGGTAGTACATCCCCGGCGGCACCGAGCTGCGGCGCACGCCGGCAGCTGCAACGAGCGCGCTGGTCTGGCTGTTCGGGTTGTGGGCGAAATGCGCCAGGACAGGTTCTCCCGCCGTATCCTCCATCAGGAAGACGAGAACGCTCGTGACACCGTACGCTTTGAAATCGTTCTGCATGAGCTGGCTCAACCCCGACCTCCTGACTGGTTGCGTGTCCATATTCCAGAGCCGTCATGATGCAAAGCCGAAAACCAAGCTTCAGCGGATCAAATGGTCGTGCATCTCGCCATACGGCGTGCGGATGCTCAGCTTGTAATGATGAACGACCGGTTCTCCACCTTGATGTTCGAGGAGACCTGCTTCGTCCAACTGTTTCGTCGCCGAGCGCGGCAAGACTTCCTGGTGCCGCACGAGCCACCACAGGGCGAATGGTGCGCGCAGGAATAGTCCAAGCGTGTCGGCATGTGCCAGCTCCTCCATCCACGGGGTGAGCTCGACCGGCGCCAGCCGCAGCCGGGGATGGGGGACGGCGGCGACGTGGCCGGCGGCACGCAGGCGCTCGACAGCGACATCGAGCATGTGCAGCGTCATGGTGATGCAGGAGCGTTGCAGCGTTTGATAACCGATTCCATGATTCCCCGGTAGCGGCTCGGCGGGGACCGAGGCGGCGTTCAACGTTTGCCGCAGTGCCTCCCATCGGGCTTGTCGCGGAGTCACATCGGTGTTCCCTTGCGGGGCGTGTGCCAGCCAGCGTGCCTCGGCTTCGTCAAGCAGACGATCCAGGCTGCGCCGGCCGACGCTGTCGCCGAGCAGGAGCCCGACTCGCAGGAGCTCGTTCGCTCCTTTGCGCCCTCCGGGCAATCGCAACGGGTAGGAGTACCACTCGCGGCCCAGGATCGCATCTTCGAGGAAGCGTTGGGCCCCGGCATAAGCGCGCATCGTCAGATCGAAGGCGTGCGGGTCGAGTCCCTTCAGCGCGTCGTACGGCACTCCCGGCGGCCGCCAGGCCTCCCAGCTCAAGATGAGATCGGGGACGGTGGCGTCGCCGCCGGTGCCGACTCCGGCACCGCTCAGGAGCTGGATCTCGTGCCCACGTTCGAAGATGAAACGGAGCATCGCGTGTGCCACGAGCGTACGGCGGCCGAACCGGTCGTGTGGCACGACGATGAACTCGACCGACTCGACGCCATGGGCGGGAATGAGCGCTGAGCACAACACCGTGGTGCCGGCGATCGGGTTGCCGCCCGTGTTCAATGTCCGGGCGATGTAACCGGGATCGCCCTCGACGCGGCTCGAGCTTCCCCATTCGACTAGTACCGGAACCATCGAAGCTGCGAGCCCGCCCGGGAGGGCGTCGCGCGCCGCCACCAAGCGCACGGCGTTGGGGCTGTGGTTGGCCCACGCCATGAGCTCGTCGACCGAGAGGGTGCGCTTCACCGTCATGGAACGATCTCCGTCTTGCGCCACCGCGTCCTCATCGCGGTTTCACATAGTACGCTACCTGTTGCAAAAAGCCGCGCGTGCGCTGCCACGGGTTCAGCAAGTGGCCGGTGCTCGAGGCCGTGCGGCGTGAGCGTGCAACGAGGCCGACACACACGACGGCCGCTTCTGGGGTCGACACCGGGCCGGTGCTACGATGGTCGAGTGGCCTAGCTGAGTCGCGCGTGTCAAACCGCTGCTGACCTTGGTCTCGCAATTCTCCTCTCGTTCCGCCACCAAGTACCGAGCCCATCGTCCCCGATCCGGCAGAGGACATCGAGCGGTGCCTTGCCCCTGAACTGCGCCAGGGTCCCATGCTCGCCCTGCTGGTGATGGAATTCGCACAGCACCAGCAGATTCCCCGGCTCCTCGCCGCCCTGGTGACCGCGGTAGTGAATGTGGTGCACCTGCAGATTCCGCCGCGACGTGCAGCCCGGCGCCATGCAGCGAAATCCCGCTTCTGCGAGCGCCCGCTCGCGCCATCCCTGCCGGTCCGGCATTGAATCTGGATCGTCGTGCGTCCAAAGCCAGTCTTCGAGCAACGCCAGGATCGCCACCCAGTCGGGAACGCGTTGCTTCTGCTGGACGTACTCGGCCGCGATCTTGGCCGAGGGGAAAGTTTGACGTTCTTCACCAGGCCGGAGCTTGGTCTCTGCGATGGCGAGAAGCATTCTGCGCGCTTGCTCGACGCAGCCGAGGAATGCGACCGCGTCATCCTCGTTCAGATAGATGGAGAGTGTCGTTTCGGTCACGGGTCCATTGCGC
>Ga0075418_10000356_pt1 | contig 46931 bp, 36 predicted proteins | sample SoiMetdeltSBSDD2_FD_81776 | JGI IMG/M metagenome (GOLD analysis project Ga0075418, IMG submission 81776) | Bulk soil microbial communities from a Populus tree surrounding site in Tennessee, USA - Soil MetaG P. deltoides SBSDD2 | ecosystem: Environmental > Terrestrial > Soil > Tree plantation...
CGTGGGGCAAGACGGCGGTCGGCGCGGCGCCGAAGCTCACGAGCTGGTGCATGCCGTCCATGGCCCAGCCGGTGGGCAGGAAGAGCTGCAGCTTCTGCATCCACTTCGGTGTGATCTCGATCGGCCACCAGCAGCCGCCGAGCGCGGCCAGAACGTTCGTGGCGACGACGCCGATGGCGACGGCTTGGCCTTCGCTGCGCGCGAGGCTGCCGAGCAGGATGCCGAGCGTCGCCGTGAGTGTGGCGTAGGCGAGCATCAACACCACGACCATCCAGAAGTTCGGTCCCCAGTTCATCTTGAAGAGCACGGTGCCCGCCAGCATGCCGAAGGCGATCTGCACCACGCCGATTCCCATCTTGCCGCTCCACTTGCCGAGCACGATCGCGGGCCGGGAGATCGGCGTGTAGGCGAGCCGGCGCAGCAGGCCTTGCCGGCGTTCGGTGAACAACAGCACGGCGCCGCTGGTGCAGAGAATGGACAGCACGAACATCACCAGGATGCCGGGAATGGCCTGCTCGAAACCCGTCGGCACGCGCCGGAGTTTGCCCGCGGGCGTGGTCTCGACCTGCAAGGTGCGCGGCAAGGAATCGAGCCGGGCAATGCTCGCCGGCGTGGGCGCGAGACCCTGTTCGCCGGTCACGATGACGTCGGCGAGCAGCGTGTAGGCGGCGCGCCCAATGCGCACGCGGTCGTAGTCGTTGCCGAGGCCGCTCTCTTCGCGGGCGAAGCGCAGCTTCACCGGCTTGCCGGCGAGGACGGAGTCCGTGAAGCCGGACGGGATACTCAGCCGGCGCGACGCGGCGTCGAACTCCGCCGTGGTCCCGGGCCGCGTGATTCCGTAGCGCCGGTCCTCGAGCCGGTGTTGCAGCTGATCGCCGAGGAAGCCGGTGTCGCCGTCCGACCACAGCGCCAGGCGATCCTGGCTGCCGCCACGGCTGCCGAAGTTCGACGTCACGGTGCCGATGAAATAGAAGAACACGATCGGCATGACGAACATCCAGCCGATGGACTCGCGCTCGCGCAGCATGTACTGCACGTCCTTGCGTCCGAGGAACCACACGTGACGCAGCATCTTCACCCCTGGGCGAAGCCCCGCCGCAACCGGCGGGCGCAGACGAGGAACAACACGACGCCGACGCCGGCCAGAAGGGCGATGGCGTTTCCGAGCGCCGCCGGCCGGACCGTGCCGTTCAAGATGTTCTCGAGCTGTTGCACCGACCAGCCGTTCGGCGTGTGACGGCCGATCTTCGCCATCCATTCCGGCATGGCTTCGAAGGGAAAGAAGCTGCCGCCGATCATCATGAGCGGGAAGATGAGCCCCATGCTCACGATGTTGCCGGCGCGCTGTGTGCGGACGTGCAGTTGAATCACCATCATCGCGAGCAGCAGGACGGCACCGGAGAACATCACCCAGAGGGTTGCGAGCGGCAGCGCGGATGGGGCGAGATGAAAGTAAAGGAACGCGATGGTGAGCGACACGAAGCCCGTGGCGCCCATCAATGCCGTGCCGTAGATCGCCTTGCCGCCGAGGAACTCCGTCACCGAGCGCGGCGACACCACGAGCCGGCGCAAGGTCATCTGACTGCGCTCACGCCAGAGGTCTTCGCTCACGCCCTGCGCCATGAACAGCAGCGACATGTACAGGAGACCTGGCAAGAAGTAGAGGGCGAAGCTCTTGGGCGGGCCGGCAGCCTTTTCCTTTTCCTCTTCGTCCGTCGTCGTTTCGAGCTGGATCACGAGCGGGTCGACGTAGCTGTTGACACGACCGACGAGCTCGTTGATGTGGACGCTGGTGGAGATGATCTGCGCGTTGGGGAATGTGTCGAGGCCGGGGGCCGGGCCGCCGGCCAATGCGCGCAAGTCATCGCCCAGCACGCGATGCAAGTAGAATGCGGCGTCGGCGAAGATCGCCAGAGTTTCTTCGACGATGCCGGGGAGGATCCGCTGCGCCGGATTGGTGACGAGACGCAACGTGCAGGGTTCTTCGCGCAGCACGGCATCGGAGAATCCGGCTGGGATGACCAGGAGTGCAGTGGCTTCGCCGCGCTCGACGCGCTTGCGCCCGGCTTCGAGCTGCACCACCTCGGCGCGGATGAAGCTGCCGGCAGCTTCCTGACTCAATCCACCGAGGAGGAGATTGCTGAGGGTGCTGTCGTCCTGATCCACGACCAGGAGATGCGCCTGGGGCTTCGGCCCACCCCTGCCGCCCGTGGAGGCGACGACGAGCGCGCCGATGACGAGCGGGATGCCGAGCCAGAGCACGAACTCGACCGGTTGGCGGCGCTGCCGGTGGAAATCTTTGAGCGCGGTGCGCCAGAGGAAAGTCATCGCTGCTCCGAAGCCGTCACTCGCGCAGCTCCTTGCCGGTGAGCTTGATGAACAGGCTCTCGAGGTTGGGCTGAGTGACGGTGGTCTCGTACAGCTCGGCGCCGGCGGCCGTCAACGCCTGCAAGGTCGACGGCAGCTTGCGCGCGGCCTCGCGCATCGCGAGCGTCACCGAATCGGCTTCCACCTGTACGATCTCGACACCGTCGAGCCGGCCGAGCGCTTCGCGCACGGGCCCCGGCTCGAAACGCCCGGACAATCGCAACAGGTCGCGTTCTCCGACCTTGGCGCGCAGCTCTGTGAGCGTGCCCATGGCGATGATGCGCCCATGGTCGATGATCGCCAAGCGATCGCACAGACCTTCGGCTTCCTCCATGTAGTGCGTCGTGTACAAGACGCACGTGCCCTGGCGAGCTTGGTCGCGCACGAGATCCAGGAGACGCACGCGACTCTGCGGATCGACGCCCACCGTGGGTTCGTCGAGGAGCAAGGCCTGCGGCGTGTGCACGAGCGCGCAACCGAAGTTGAGCCGGCGTTTCATCCCACCACTGAAGCGCTTGACCGGCTCTTTGGCGCGGTCGTGCAGCTCGATGATCTCGAGCACTTCCTGCACGCGTTTCTTGAGTGTGCCGCCGCGCAAGCCATAGGCGGCGCCCCAATAGCTGAGGTTCTCGCGCGCGGAGAGTTCCTCGTAGAGCGCCAGCTCTTGTGGAACGACACCCAGCTTCTCGCGCGACGCGCGGCCGTCGGTCACGACGTCGTGGCCGAAGACACGCACGCGGCCGGCATCGGGCCGGAGCAGGCCCGAGACGCAACTGATGGCGGTGGTCTTGCCAGCACCGTTCGGCCCGAGCAGGCCGAAAATCGCGCCGGGCTCGGCATCGAAAGTGACGTCCTCGACGGCGGTGATCGAGCCGTACTGCTTGCGCAGGCCCAGAACCTCGATCATGGCGTGACCCTCCGGAGTGCTGGAAGAAGCTGTGGATCATACGCGATCCGCGTGCGCGGGGTTACAAGCGCAGGAGGCGCGAGACAAGACCCAGTGGGGATCCGTGAGGCCGTCGTGCGAGCGGGCTCCCGGTCTTGCATCCCGCGGAGGAACGAACGCGTATGATGAGACCATGACCCTTTAGGCTGAACGTGGATCGCCCGTGCACGCGAAGAGTACGTCCGACCGATTTGGACGGCGCCCACGAGAGGGACGCTGGAGGATGACATGTTGGAGATCGTGACCGCGACCACGCCGGCACATATGGCTCAGGTGCGCGAGCTGTTGGTCGAGTATGCCGCTTGGCTCGGAATCAGCCTGTGTTTCCAGGGTTTCGACGAGGAGCTGGAAAGTCTGCCGGGGCGCTACGCCCCGCCCGGCGGATTGCTGCTATTGGGTCTGGATGGCGACCGCCCCGTGTGCTGCATTGGCGTGCGACCGATGGAGGACGGTGTCTGCGAGATGAAACGCCTCTATGTCCGGCCCTCGCACCGCGGCCAAGGGGTGGGCGAGTTCCTCGTGATGATGGCGGTTGGCAAGGCCGAGTGCATTGGGTACAAGAGCATGCGTTTGGACACACTTCCGGTCATGGCCACGGCTCGACAGCTCTATCGGCGTCTCGGTTTCCGCGAAATCGAACCGTACTATACGAACCCCGTCGAAGGGGTGGTCTACATGGAGATCGCCCTACCGGTGGAGCCGAACGACTCTGGCGACAGTAACTAAGGGGCAAGCTGCCCCGTTTCCCAGGATGAGCGATGCACCGGCGATTTCAGGAGCATGTGGAGATGTACCAGGACCGCATCTACCGCCTGGCGCGCTACAGCGTCGGGAACCGCGAGGAAGCCGAGGACATCGCGCAGGAGGTCCTGGTCCGGCTCTGGCGTCACCTGGACCAGATCGAGCCGGCCGGTGTCTGGCCGTGGCTCGTGCGGGTGACGCGCAACGCCAGCATCGACGCCCTGCGGCGTCGCGGCAGCTATCGCGCGGTGGTGGTGCCGGACCCTGAAAATCAATCGACACAATGGGTTGCAAGCCCCGAGCGGAGCCCGGCGGCGAATTCAGAGGCCGCCGAATTCCAGCGCCACCTCGAGGCCGCCGTGCAAGAGCTGGCCGAGCCGTATCGGAGCATCGTGATCCTGCGCGAGATCGAGCAACGCAAGTACGATGAGATCGCGGTTGCACTCGAGCTACCGCTCAACACCGTCAAGGTGTACCTGCACCGGGGACGGCGGATGTTGCGGGCCAAGCTCCGGGAGTTCGCCGAGTCATGACGCAAAGGGAATCCAGGCCACTGTCGTGCGCGCGCGCCCAGGTGCTGCTCGAGCTTGCCCTGGATCATGAGATCGATCCAAGGCGCGAAGCGCAGTTCCACCGCCACATCGCCGTCTGTGCGGCGTGTCGCGAAGAGTTCGAGACCGCACGACGCGTCCAGGGAGGTCTGCGCCAACTCGCGACGGCCGCGTGTCCCGCGACGGTTGGCGCCGCGGTTCGCGCATTCGTCGAAGCGGAGGAGAGTCGTCGCGAAGGCTGGATGGAGGCCTTGCGTCGAAAGTGGGAGGTCGCCTGGCGCCCGTGTCTGGCCGTGGTCGGCGTGGCTGCGACCGCGACGATCATCGCGCTCCTGGCGCGCCCGCCCGCACGACCTGCGGGCGATGCGGCGGCGGTGGCGCAAGCAGAAGAGGAAGTGCGGTGGGCCCTGACCTACGTCGCCCAGGTCACGCGTCGCGCCAGCGACGACGCGTTGGACCTCACGCTCGGAGCCGTCCTTGGCGACGTGATCGGACGACAAGTGGTCGCACCGGTCACGGAAGCCGTCGGCAAATCCCTGGAGGAGGAATGAGAGCCATGAACGAACGCGAACCCGTTGCGGGTCCATGTCGCCGCCCGACCGCGCGGGCCCGGCCCTGGTGCTGGGGACTGTACGGTCGGAGCATCCTGCTCGGGCTCCTGCTGTGTCCCAGTCTCGGTGCCACGGAAGAAAAGAAGCGGGCCGATTACAGCCAGGAAGCCGGATACGTGGACTTCGAATCGCTCGGTGTCTTCAACGAGGAAGACGCCATCGTCGAAATCTATCTGCACGATGCCCTTCTTGGTATGGTTTCGTCGATGTCGAAGACCGCCGATCCGGAACTTTCCGACATGCTGTCGAAGCTGAAGCTCGTGCGCGTGCAGAAGTTCGAGATGAGTGACGCGAAAGGCACGGAAGTAGAGACCAAGGTTTCGGGTCTCGCATCCAAGCTGGAGAAGGGCGGATGGATGCGGGCCGTGCGCGTGCGCGAGGCCGACGAGAACGTCTATGTCTACTTCAAGATGGGCGAAAAGTTGCTTCAAGGCATCACGGTCATGGCGATCGAGGCCGATGGGAAAGCAACTTTCGTCAACATCGTGGGCGAGATCGATCCCGAACAGATCGGCCGGCTGGGCAAGAAGTTCGACATCGACGAGCTGCACGATCTCAAGGATTGGGAGCACCGCGCCAAGGACAAGGTTGCCGAAGAACCGAAGAAGAAGGAAAAAGACCAGAACGACTAGCGCCCGTGGAGGTCGCGATGAAATCGCGTCTTTGCGCTTGCATCCTCGCGGCACTGTTGCCGGCGGTGGCGGGCTGTCTGTGGACGCCCGAGCTGTCGGAGATCCAGCGCGAGATCGAGCGCCAACTCCCGGGGGCGCGCTTCGAAAAGGACGTGAAGATCAACTTGGGGCCGCTGTCGCTCGGCCTGGCGCGCTTCGCCACCGGCTTCATCCCCGCGGACGTGGCCCCGGAAGCGCACGAAGCGCACGACTATCTGCAAGAGGTGCGCCGCGTGCAAGTCGCGCTCTACCGCACGCTCGAGCTGCCGCCCCTGCACAAAGTGCGTCTGCCGCAGCATCTCGAAGACCGCATCCGCGACGAGGGCTGGCATCTGGCGGTGAAGAAGCAGCAGCCGACGGAGCTCGTCTGGGTGCTGACGCAGGAAGAGAAAGGGCTCGTGCGCGACATCTACGTGATCTTGCTCAACACCGACAATCTGGCGCTCGTGCGCGTCCAAGGCCGGATGGATCAGCTGCTGGCCAAGGCGATGGAGAATCGCGCCGGCGAGCTGCCGCAAATGCTCGGTCTCGATCTCAGCCTCCAACAGTAGTCGCACGCATCTCGTCTCGGGGTGCTATAGTGCGTGCCGCGCGCCGTTCTCGGTCGCCGATCGGTGTGGACTCGACACGGAGGTGTGCGTGGCGGAGCACGAAACAGCGACGCTCGCCGGTGGCTGCTTCTGGTGTCTCGAAGCCGTCTTCGAACAGCTGCAAGGCGTGTCGCGCGTCGAATCCGGTTATGCCGGTGGCAGCGTGCCGAACCCCACCTACGAGCAGGTTTGCAGCGGCAGGACCGGGCATGCCGAAGCCGTGCAGGTGACCTTCGATCCACAGGTCATTGCATTCGAAGATCTGCTGCGCGTGTTCTTCACCATTCACGACCCGACGACCTTGAACGCCCAAGGCGCCGATGTCGGCACGCAGTATCGTTCGGCGGTGTTCACCCACACGCCCGAGCAGCTCGCCAGCGCCACGGCCGTCAAGTCCGAGCTGGACTCGGCAAACATCTACGACGCTCCGATCGTCACCGAGATCAGCCCGTTGCGCACTTTCTATCGCGGCGAGGACTACCATCAAGAGTTCTTCCGCCGCAATCCGAGCCAGCCCTACTGCGCTGCCGTCGTGGCACCCAAGGTGGCGAAGTTTCGCCGCCAGTGGCTCGCCAAGCTGAAGACGAAATAGCGCCCGAGGAGTCACGGGCGCATTCTGCATACTGTCGCGACCGCTACTTGACGACGACGATCTTGCGCGTGAGCGTGTGCCCATCGGAGCGCAGGCGCAGGAAGTAGACACCGGAGTCGAGGCTGTGGCCGCGATCGGTGGTCGCGTTCCAGTCGATCTGCATCCGGCCGGGAGGTCGAGGTTCGTGCAGCAGCTGGCGCACGAGCCGCCCGCGCGCATCGAAGATGCTCAGCTCCACCGTGGCGCGGCGGTACAGCATGTATCGCAGCAGGGTGTGGTTGCGCAACGGATTGGGGAACACCTCGAGACGTTCGGCGAAGCGCAGGGCGTCATCGATATGAGCCGAGCGGATCTCCACTGCCACCGCCGCCCAATCGACGAGGCTGGAGAAGTTGCCGCTCGTCTGGTGATCGCCGGCATCGACCGCACGATCCTGCACCTCGATGGACGCGGTCGCCTGCTGCGCGCCGCTCGCGGCGCGGGCACGCAGGAACGTGCCATCGGTGCGCACATGCTCGCGATCGCGCAGCGCGACGGCGCGATAGATGATGCCGCCTTCGGTGAGCGTGGGCAGGAGCCATTCGTAGCTGGCGCTCTCGTCCCCGCTTTGGCATCCGGCATCGAGCCCGGCGGTGTTCGTTGCGGTCACACTTCCGAGTGGGTCGACGGGGTCGGCGCCGGAATAGCGTGAGACGGCGAGAGCCGCCCGTGCGACCGGGGCGGCGAAAACAGCGGCGATCGTGCCCGGGCTCGGCACCCCGCGCGCTGTCCACAGCTCCAACCCGTTCTCGCCTTGCCCACCGCATTGCGCCTTCACACGCGTCCATTGCAAGCCCATGCCTTGCACATCCACGACCTGTCCTAAGGGTTGGCTCGAGATGGCGGCGAGATAGAGATCGCCGCTCACGGCGGCGAGGCCGCTCTCGGTTTGCACCTGGATGGCGAAGGTCGCGGTCCCTGTCGTGCTCTCGCGGTAGGTGACACCGCGGCCCTCGACATCGAGGCGGACGGTCGCGTCATGCATGGCGAAGCTGTCGCTCGTGCGATAAGTGAAGCCATCGAGACCGGTGAAGCCAGGGTCGGGTGTGTAGGTGAACGAGCCGTCATCGCGGAGATCCAGCTCTCCGTACTTCGGCACGTCGAGCACGACGGTGTGCAACGTGTCGCCATCGGCGTCGAAGTCGTTGGCCAGCAGACCGGGAGTGCGCTGCTGCAGGCTGGTGCCGGCGGCGACGAGGAAGGTGTCCGCATGCGCGATCGGTGCATCGTTCACCCGCGTCACCTGGAGCGCGACCGCGCCATGGCGTATTGCTCCGGCCGGATCGGAGACGGCGTAGACGAACAGGTCGCTGCCCGAGTAGTCGGGCAGCGGGATGTAGACGAAGGATCCGTCGGGACGTAGCGTGACGCCGCCGTGCGCGGCACCGCTCACCAGCGCTGCGGTCATCGCATCGCCTTCGACGTCGAGATCATTGCCGAGCAGGCCCGGGGCATCGACGTGTAGCGTGCCGTCCTCGGTGACGGTGTAATCGTCGGCGCCGGGGAGCGGCGCATCGTTCACCGCGGCGATGGCGAGGCTGACTTGGGTGGTGGCGAAGGCGCCGGCGGCGTCGCGCGTGGTGTAGGCGAAGACATCGCTGCCGTGGAAATCAGGCGATGGCGCGTAGGTGAACGAGCCATCACTGCGCAAGGCAAGCGTCCCATGTGCCACCGTGGTGTGCAGCTCGGTCAGCAACGGCTCGCCGTCCACATCGGTGTCGTTGACCAGCACGCCCGGAGCGCCCACGTCGAGCGGCATGTCCTCGTCGAGGCCGTAGGAATCCTGCGCTGCCACCGGCGGATCGTTGACCGGCAGGACGGCGAGGGTGACTTCCGCGCTGGCGCTGCGTCCAGTGCCATCCAGGGCGGCATATTCGAAGCTGTCGTTGCCATGCCAATCGGCGTCCGGGACATAGCGGAACGCACCATCCTCGCCGAGCGCCAACGTTCCGTGGCCGGGTGAGCGGACGATCCCGGCGCGCAACGCGTCGCCATCGGCGTCGGCGTCGTTCGCCAGAACGCCCGGTGCTTCGATCATCCACTCGCTGTCCTCGGCGCCGGTCCAGGTGTCCGCGATCGGGCGCGGCACGTCGGGGGTCGCTCCGACCTGGAGAAACACCGTGCCGGTGGCGATCCCGCCGGCGTTGTCGTCGGCGATGTAGGTGAAGCTGTCGGGTCCATTCGAATCGGGCGTGGGCGTGTAGACGAGGCCACCCTCTGCTCGCAGCTGCAATGTTCCGTGCAAGGGCGGTGTGCCCGGCCGCACGCTCAAGACATCGCCGTCCACGTCGGCATCGTTGGCGAGCAAGACCGGCGCCGGCAGTTCGAGGGCGCTGTCCTCGTCGGTGGCGAACGCATCGTCGCGTGCCGTCGGTGCGTCGTTCACCGGGGCGACGGCGAGCGTCACGGTGCCGATGGCGTTGCCGCCATGGCCATCGTCGGCGATGTAGGTGAAACGGTCGCTGCCATGATAGTCGGCCGCGGGTGCGTAGGTGAATGCGCCGCTCGGTTCGAGTCGAAGGACGCCGTGCTCTGGTGACGCGTCGAGGCGCAAGCTCATGGCATCGCCATCCACATCGACATCGTTGGCGAGCAGGCCCGGAGCCTCGACGACGAGGAAGTCATCCTCGTCGACATCCAGCGCGTCGTTCACGGCGCTCGGAGCATCTTGAACGGGACTCACCGTGAGGGTGGCGGTCGTGATGACGCTGCCACCCTTGCCGTCGCGCACCTCGATGGTGAATGCGTCCGCACCGTGGAAATTCAGTTCCGGGACGAAGGTGAAACCGCCGTCGGCGCTCACGGTGACGGTGCCGTGCGCCGCTGGCGAGGCGAGGGACGCGACGAGCGCATCGCCATCGGCGTCCGTGGCACTGCCGAGAACCCCAGGGGCGGCGATCGTGAGCGTGACATCTTCCTCGGTGGTGAACAGGCTCGGGACGGCCGCCGGGGCATCGTTCATGGGTTGCACGGTGACGGCGACGTTGCCGACGCGTGTCCCGCCCTGGTCATCGTCGGCGCGGTAGCTCCAGGCATCCGTGCCATGGAAATCCTGCTCCGGCGTGAAGACGAAGGCGCCGGATGTATCCAGGCTCAACGTTCCATGTGCGGGCGGGCCCGCAAGCGTGACGCGGAGCACGTCTCCTTCCACGTCGCTGTCGTTTCCGAGCACACCAGGAGCCGCGACGACGAGAGCGATGTCCTCGTCGGTGGCGTAGCCATCGGCCGTGGCCACAGGAGAATCGTTGATCGCGCGCACGGTGAGCGACACGGAACCCAGGCCCGTCGCGCCGCTCGGATCGCGCGCCGAATAGGTGAAGTTGTCGCCGCCGGAATAGTCCGGATGCGGCGTGTAGGTGAAGGCACCACTCGGGCCGAAGACGAGGGTGCCGTGCGCAGGGGATGTGGCGATGCTCGCGCTCAGGGCATCGTTCTCGACATCGCTGTCGTTGCCGAGTACGCCGGGAGCGGCGATCACGAGCGCCACGTCTTCGTCGGCGGCATAGGCATCGAGAGCGGCGACGGGTGCGTCGTTGACCGGTTGCACGCTGAGCGCGACCGTCCCGAGCCCCGTGGCGCCGTTCGCATCACGGACAGTGTAGGTGAACGCATCCGGGCCGAAGTAGTGGGGAGACGGTGTGTAGGTGAAACCGCCGTTCGGATTGAAGGTCAGCGTGCCATGCGCAGGTGGGGTCGCAGTGCTCGCGCTGAGCGCATCGTTCTCGATATCGGTGTCGTTGACGAGCACGCCCGGCCCGGTGATGACGAGCGCCCCATCCTCGTTGGTGACGTAGGCGTCGGCCGAGGCGAGGGGCGCATCGTTCACCGCGGCCACGGCGAGAGCGACCGATCCGGTGGTGGTGGCCCCGCTCGGGTCGCGCAAAGTATAGGTGAACGTGTCGCTCCCGAAATACTGCGGCGCGGGTGTATAGACGAAGGCACCGTCGGCTCCGAGCTGCAGCACGCCGTGTGCGGGAGCGGCGGCGACGCTCGCGCTCAGCGCATCGCCGTCGACGTCTGCATCATTGCCGAGCACGCCGGGCGCAGCGATCGAGAGTGGAGTGTCCTCGACGGCAGGGTACGCATCACTTTGCGCCGCGGGCGCGTCGTTGCGCGCGGCGACGAAAACCACGACGGTTTCCATGTCCCCAGCACCGCTCGCATCCCGCGCCTCGTAGGTGAAGCTGTCGCTGCCGTGAACGTCGCGGTTGGGGGTATAGGTGAAGCCGCCGGCGGCTGCGAGCACGAGGGTGCCGCGCTGGGGTGGTGTCACCACGGTCGCGCCGAGTGCGTCGCCGTCGATGTCGGTGTCGTTGCCGAGCACACCCGGGGCCGCGATAGTCAGCACGTTGTCTTCGTTGGTGACGAAGCCGTCGCCCGCGGCGCTCGGCGGATCGTTGACCGCCGTGACCGTGAGGTTCATCGACGCAGCGTCGCTGGCTCCGCTCGGATCACGCAAGGTGTAGGTGAAACCATCGCTGCCGTGATAGTTCGCGCCCGGCGTGTAGGTGAAGCTGCCGTTGGCATTCAACACCAGCGTGCCATGCGCAGGTGGCGTGTCGACCACTGCCTCGAGGGCGTCGCCGTCGATATCGATATCGTTGCCGAGCACACCGGGAACGCTGCGGTCGAGACGCACATCCTCTGGTGTCGCATCGGCGTCGTTGACGGCGGTGGGAGGATCGTTCCTTGCAGCGACGGCGATCGTCACTGTCCCGGATGTCGTGCCACCCTTGGCGTCGCTCAAGCCATACGTGAATGAATCCCCGCCATTCCAGTCGGCATTGGGTGTGTAGACGAAGTCCCCCTCGAATCCGAGGACGACGGTGCCGTGATCGGGTGGGGAGACGAGGCTCACGAGCAGAGCGTCGCCGTCGATGTCGAAGTCATTGGCGAGAACCCCCGGGGCGGCGACGCGGAGCTCCAGATCCTCGCTGGCGGACCAGCCGTCGCCGGTCGCCACCGGCCAGTCGTTGATCGCGCGGACGATGAGGGTCACCGTCGCGGTCGCCGTCACGGACGCTGCATCGGTCACACGGTAGGTGAAGCCGTCGGTGCCGGCGAAGTCGGGGGCTGGTGTGTAGTTGAAACCACCGCTGGCAGCGAAGACGAGCGTGCCGTGCTGCGGCGCATCGAGGACGGCGGCGGTCAAGACGTCGCCGTCCAGATCGGAGTCGTTGCCGAGAACGCCTGGCGCCGCGAGCACGAGGGGTTGGTCTTCGTCCAGCAGGAGGACATCGGACGCGGCGCCGGGCGCGTCGTTCACCGGGCTCACGCTCAAGGTCACCGCTTGGGCGCGGACGCCCCCCTGTCCGTCGCTCACGTTGTAGATGAAGACATCGCTGCCGTTGAAATCGGTGAACGGAACATAGGTAAAGCTGCCGTTCGCGACCAACATCAGGGTTCCATGCACGGGCGGCGTGCCGAGTGCCACCGTGAGGGAGTTACCGTCGACATCGACATCGTTGCCGAGGACGCCGGGTGCGTCGATGACGAGCGTGGCGTCCTCAGCGACACCGTAGCTGTCGGCAGTGGGGACAGGTGCATCGTTGACCGCGCTCAAGGTGATGCCGACGGCAGCGGTGGCCGTTCCGCCTCGACCATCGCTCACACGGTAGGTGAAGCCGTCGATGCCGTTGGCATCGGCTTCCGGTGTATAGATGAAGCCGCCGTCGGGTTGCACGATCACGCTCCCCCGCGCGGGGGGAGCGTCGACCGTCGCCACCAGGACATCCCCGTCCACATCGCTGTCGTTGGCGAGGATTCCCGGTGCCGCGATGGTGAGCGGCGTGTCTTCGGCCGTGGCATGGCCTTCACCCGCGGCGTTCGGCAGGTCGTTGACCGGTGTCACGTTGAGCGTGACGCTGCCGGTGTCTGTGCCGCCGTGCACGTCCCGCAGCTCGTAGGTGAAGACATCGGATCCGTTCGTGTTCGGGTTCGGCGAATAGGTGAAGCTGCCGCTCGGAAAGAGCACAATTGTGCCTCGCGTCGGAGCTGCGACCAGCGTCACGCTCACCGGATCGCCCTCGGGGTCGGTGTCGTTCGACATCAGCCCCGGCGCCGCGATGTCGAGAGGCTGATCTTCGGGCGTGACGAAGACATCATCGGTCGCGCGCGGCGAATCCTCGACCGCGCCGATGGCGAGCGTCACGGAGCCCGTGTCGCTGCCGCCATGGCCGTCGTTCAACACATAGGTGAAGGCATCGGCACCGTTCCAGTCCGGGCTCGGCGTGTAGGTGAACGAGCCGTTGGCGGCGAGGCTCAGGCTGCCGTGTGCGGGAGCGTTCCCCAGTTGCACGCTCAGTGCATCGCCGTCGAGATCCGAATCGTTGGCACACACGCCGGGCGCCGCGACGACGAGCGGCACGTCCTCCTGGGTGGCATGATTCTCGTCGATGGCCGCGGGCGGATCGTTCACGGCCGTGACCGCGAGTGTCACCGTCGCGGGCTCGAGGCCGCCACGGCCGTCATCGGCAGCGTAGGTAAAGGAATCAGGCCCATTGTAATTGGCGCTCGGCAAGTAGGTGAAGCCGCCGTTCGCGGCCAAGATGAGCGCTCCGTGCTGTGGATGTGAGGTCAGGATGACGGACAGCGCGTCGCCATTGGCATCGGTGTCGTTGATCAGCAAACCAGGCGCCGCGACGCTGAAGAGAGCGTCCTCGCTCGCGGTGTAGGAATTGTCCGCCGCCACCGGCAGCGCGTTGGTGCCGCCGCCTCCCGGCAATGTCTCGATCACGAGCACGGGTGGTTCGGAGCCCTCCTTCGAGCTGTACTCGAGGCTGTTCGTCGAGGCATTCTGCAAGCCGAAGCTGTACGTGCCATCGCCGCGGATGGCGGTGCTGACGTCGAACTCGACCCAGTCGTCTGTGTTGGCGACGCCAGCCGATCCGAGCGGCGTTCCGCCGATCGCCGGAGCGTTGTCCCAGGTGAGCGTTTCCTCCGTCCATGCAGTCGTGGTGGCCGGGAAGTAGTTCGACACACGATAGAGCGAGCCGCCGTCGGAACTGCTGTTGGTGACGTACAGCCGCAGCTTGGCGCGATAGACGCTGATGCCAGTCCCGGTGACGTTGAACTTGAGGAAGCTGCGGTAGCTGGTGACGTCGGCTTCGACGCGCAGGTCCTTGTTGCTGCCATCCGGCTGGGTCGGCGTGCTCGTGTTGCCAGATGCATCTTCGACCGGCGCGAGCGTGAGCGTGAGCGGCGTGACGTTGAGCGTCACATTCGTCGTCGCGCTCTGCATGCTGCCATCCGAGGCGCGGTAAGTGAAGCCGTCGAGACCGTAGAATCCCAGCTGCGGCGTGTAGGTGAACGAGCCATTGGCGGCGAGAGCCAGGGCGCCGTGCAACGGGTTCGCGGCCAATACGGCGGTGACGGTCGTGCCGTTGGGATCGCTGTCGTTGGCGAGCACGCCGGGGGCGCTCACACTCAGCGGTTGCTGCATCACCGTCGAGTAGGAATCGTAACCGGCCACTGGAGGATCGTTGGCCGGGGGGATCGTGGTGACGGTGACCGTCACTTGATCGGTGCTGGCGAGGATGCCATCGCTGCCGCGCAGTCGTAGCAGGTAAGAGCCCGTGAGCGAGAATGTGGCGTGGGCCTCGGCGCTGGTGGAGCTGGTGAAGCTCACGCTGCCGGGGCCGCTCACCTTGCTCCAGGTGAGCGCGAGCGTCGACGAACCGGGATCGCGGTCGTCATCGGCCTGGCCACGCAACCAGGCTTGCTGCGCGATGCCGATCGCCAGATCCGGTCCGGCGTTGACGCAAGGCGCCAGGTTCGTCGGCGTGCCATCGAACGGCTCCCGGTCGATGAGAAACAATGGCACTAGATCGGTGGTGACGGTGACGAGGATGGGTGGTTCGTCGCCGCGCTCCACTTGGATGCGCCGCACGTTGGGGGCGGCGAACGGGAAGTCGTCGATCCAGGAATGCCCGTCGCCGTGGATGAAGAGCACGGGTTTGCCGAAGGCGATGGCGTCGGGCTCGAATTGTTCGAAGAACAGAGTGCGGCCGCTTCCCGGTCCCGCCTGCGCGAAGAGAACGGCGGCGCGCACGAAGGGCGCTTGGGTCACCATCTGTTGCTCGACCCAGTCGGCGTCGTCCTGCATGACGTCGTCGTCGTTCGAGCCACCGACCAGGTTGAGCCCGATGAAAAGGACGTTCTTGGCGACGAAGGCGAAGTTCTGCGGGCGCGCGGCTTGCCGCGAGACGGCGAGGCCGCTGCAGAAGTTCGATTCGAGACCCAAGAAGTGCGTGTTCCAATAGTTGAGTGCCAAGGCCGGGTCGTCGCAGTCCCTGGTTTCGTTGTCTCCGGGGCACATGAAGGCCGGGACCGAGAGCATCTCGAGCACATCGGCGACCTGCTGGTAGCGGAACTCTTCGCAGGGCGTGCCGCCGGAGAAGATGTCTCCCACGTGCACCAGGAACTCGCCGGGGCTGTAGAGATTGTGATCGAGGCAGTGCTGTTGCAGGACAGGGAGCTCACTGTCGTCGTAAGGGACGTCGCCGATGGCGGTGAAGGTGATGCTCTGGGCGCGTGCGGCGATTGCCCAGGACGCGAGCATGAGGCCGCAGGCGAAGAGAAGCCTGAAAGCACGCTGTCGTGCGCGCAGAGCCGCGGCCTGGCCGGAGAGGGCCAAGCAATAGACGAGGACTGGACTTGGAATCTTCGTACTGCCAGCGTAATTGCCGCTGCGGGGAGCTGTCCGCCGCGAGCGGTGAGGCGCATCGTGTATGGAGAATTATACGGCCTCTCGCGCACCGAGAAAAGCCGAGACTCGAACCAACGCCCTGCACGCTTTCACGGCCTCGCCTACCGGAGTCACCATGGGTCGTGAAAGAGTGAATTTGTAGTCTGGGGCTTTTGACCCAACCAGAAGCGCAGCCAGCATGGCGTGGTCGCGAGCAAGAGGGCACCAAAAAAATAGGGCGTGCACGACGGCACGCCCTATTCTTGTCTTCGCTCTGCGAATCTTGCCTACTTCATCACGACCATCTTGCGCGTGAAGCGCTCGGTGCCCGCATCGAGACGATAGAAATACACACCGCTCGAGCTGCGTTCGCCGGCGTCGTCGAGCCCATCCCAGGTCGCCGACAGCCCGGCACCGGCAGTGAGCGTCGCATCGACGAGTGTGCGCACCAAGCGGCCGGCGACGTCGTAAATGCGCAGCTTCACCGGGCCGGTCGAGGCGAGATCGAAACGAATCGTCGTCGTCGGGTTGAACGGGTTCGGAACGTTCTGGTGCAGCGCCGTTTGGCGCGGCACTGCGATCTCGTCGTCCTCCGACACGTCGGTCGGATTCGGACCCTGCTGGCAGGCGATCGGCAGGACGCAGCCGAGGATCTTCGACATCAGGATCGTTTGCGGTGAATTCGGCGACGGCGGCAGGCTCGGGTTCTGGGCGAAATCGAACCACGGGTGCGACTGCAGGATCGTATTCCAGCGTTCAGCGTTGCTGCCGTTCATGACGATCGCCGCCGCGTTCACCGCCGCGTTGTTGCGCGGGTCGCGGTACGAGTGCGTTGCCACGGCGGTGCCCGCGGCACCCAGGGCGTCGTAGTCGCGGGAGATCGGACAGCCGCCGTCGAGTCGATACTCGTCACCGGTGAACGTCCGAGCGCAGGTGGCGGTGCCGCTCTGGCGGAAGGTGAAGGACGCGTCGCCCCGCACCTTGGGATAGGCGTCGGCCGTCTGGCTGGAGCCGTTGAGCACACTGCCCATGTTGGTGGCGTACAGCGCGTTGGCTGGCCTTTCTTGCAACGCGTTGGCGCCGATGACCCAGAGCGTGGCGAAGCCGGCTGGCGTCAGGCTCGCCTGGGCAAGCCAGCTACGGAACCAGGCGGCCTGGTCGACTTTCGCCGCGTCGAGGTCGGAGCCGTCCGGCATCAGCCAACCGGTGGGTCCCGAGTTGCCGACGTCGTAGACGATCAGGTTGTAGCCCTGCGCCTGCTCCGTGGTGGCGCGACCGGCCAGTTGGTTGTTGGTGTTGCCGAGACCCTGATGATCGTAGACATCGTAGTGTCCCTTGTAGCCCAGCCGATCCAGCGTGTACATGAAGGACGTGCGGTTCACCTGGCCTCCACGCCGGCGCGTGTTCACCATCTGCACGTACAACATGCAATGCTTCTGCGAGGAAGCGGCGAGTTCTCCGGGCGTGGGGTCGAGATCACCATTGGCATCGTTGGCGATGCGCTGCAGATAAGCCGGGGCCCAATTGATCGCCGGGAGGAAGCTCACCTCGAGCATGCCGCCCGTCGCCATGTGCCCCGCATCGACGCTGGCGGGCACGGAGGTCAACCCGGATGGATCCGAGTTCGCACCCCCGAAAGCGTCCTGCGCGAACCAGAAGTAGTGCAGGATGTCCCCGCCACGGAAGTACGTGTCGTCGAGATCGACGCACCAGAAATCTGCCAGCGTCGCGCCGTTGCTGTTGCGCACGCTATCTGCGGTGACGGCGAAGAAGCCGTTCGCGCCGACGCTCCAGGGCGGCGGCGCCTTGCCGACGTGCGGTCCTGCGACGATAGCACCGTACCATTGGACGGAAGAGACACCACCCGCGCCGCGCGCGTCGACGACCTGAACCCAGATCGAATCCCCGGTGATCAAGTTCGGGCTGGTCCCGTTGATCCCGAGCTCCGTGCCCTGAGAGAACGCCGTGGAGCCAAAACGGTTGGTGGTCGGGCGGAAGTGCTCGCCGGAACCGGGAGGGAATCCGGGGTGGATCTCGGTCGGGAACGCATCCTGCGCCTGTGACCGGGCGTCGATGCCCTCGCTGATCGTGGGCCCGCTCAGGATGCGGCGGCCGATCCGCGTGTCGTCGATGTACGGCCCCGGTCCCGGAGTGAAGGTCGCTGGCGCGGGAATGCCGGCGATCCATTGCCAGTCGGAGGTGCGATGCCGCACCTGGATATGCGTGGCGGTGGGGTCGAACTCCGACGTCATGTCGAACGTGAGCGACAGCCAGCCGAAGAACGACAGCGAGTTCCACGAGAAGGAATGTCCCCAGCCGCTGATGCAGGTCTGGCTGTCGACGGTGCTGCGGCCGCGCACCGACCAGTTTTGCACGATGCGGCTGGTACTGAAGAAGTTGCCGGGGAAGCGCCGGAAACGCAGGACGGTGCCGGTCGCCGTCGGCGTCGAGGCCAGGCTCACCCATGGACTCATCACGACGTCGTCCAGCCAGTTGCGCACCACGAACCCGTCCGGCGCGAAGGCCATGCTCGGATCGTTGGCGATGGTGGGCGAGGTGTCGTCCGTCCACAGCCAGCCGCAGGTCTTGTTTTCGCTGCACACGTCGTTGTCTGTGATGTGCTGGAAGACACGCGACCATGCACCGAATGGTTTGCTGTCCTGGATATTGAGGAACGAAAGGTTAGGGTTCAAGGCGCCCTCGAACCCTTCGTTCACCGGCGTGGTGACGCCAGTGAGCGCGATGTTGTCGATGACGATGGCCGCGCCGATGTTCGTGGCCTGCAGACCGTCGCAGGGCGAGAAGCCACCGTCGGCGAAGAACGAGATGTAGAGGCAATGGGTTCCGGGACCGAAGCCGGGCACGGGCAGCGCATCGACGGATCCTGCCGTTTCGAAGCCGGAAGCGGAGTATTCGACGTCGCGGAAGGTGGCGGCGTTGCTGCTGGGATCTGTGTCGAAGTTGACACGATTGAAGGAAGCGCAAGCGGAGTCGCGTTCGACTTGCAAGAAGTCGAAGCCATCTTCGGAGTCGACCATGTAATCGAACGACAAGGAGCCCGAACCGGAGTAGGTGATGCGGATTCCTTGGTACCAGTCATTGTCGTAACCCGTGGGCTCCGCGCAACAATTGTTGTCGGAGTAGCCGAGCGCGGCGGCTTTGCCGGTGATTCCGCCGTTGCCTGTGTACGCGGAGGTGACAGTCCAATAGATGGCGCCGTCGTTCAGGACGTGATTGTCGACGCGCAGCCAGCCGGCGTTGGTGCAGGGGAAGCCATTGTCGAAGCTCCATTCGGCGATCCACACCGTGTCCTGCAGAGCTTTCTGCGGCGCCGGCTCGGTGCCCTCGGGGTCACCAAGGATGTCCACGTACGCACCCGGGTCGGCGATTTCGTGGCGCAGTCCCGCAGGACGGGCGAACACGCTGCTCGCGAACAAGGAGATGATCCCGACACAAGCGCAGGAGATACGCTGGTATCTCTGCAACATAATGAACCCCCCGAGACGTGAGGCGATGGGTGAAATGGCATTCCCTGGCAGGGGCGAACCCTCCAACCAACCTGAACGAAGGCGGTGACGACATGACTCGGCCCGGGAATCGCCGACCAGCGGGATCGGTCTCCGGACGCTATGTCAGACTTGGCATGGTGATTCTACCAAGGCCGCTCCAGGGGGGTCAAGGAAACCGCCTGGAATTGGGTGTGGAGCCGCAGCCTTGCCCGGACGTCGGGACCCGACATATAGTGGGCAGGAACCTGATAGGAATCGATCCAAGGTTCTGGGGGCCACCCGCAACCGGAGGAACTCGAAGATGCCCTACGATCCGATGCTCGTCCAACCCATGCGCGAGGAGCTCACGCGGCTCGGCGTGAACGAGCTGCGCACCGCGGCCGATGTCGACGCCTTCCTGGCCGAGAAGAATGGAACGACCCTCTTGGTGGTCAATTCGGTCTGCGGTTGCGCTGCCGGCCAGGCCCGGCCGGGCGTCCGCCTGGCGCTGCAGAGCGAGGTCAAGCCCGATCGCGTCGGAACGGTGTTCGCCGGGCAGGATCTCGAGGCGACGGCCCAGGCGCGCAACTACTTCGCGCAATTTCCACCCAGCAGCCCGTCGTTGGTGCTGATGAAGGACGGCGAAGTGGTGCATTTCGTTCCGCGTCACGCGATCGAGGGCCGCGACGCCATGAGTCTCGCCAACGATCTGGTCGCGGCGTTCCAGAAGTTCTGCAAGACCACGGCGGCGCGCTGAGAATGGGAACCTTCCACCACGACCGCGGCGCGCTGCACGGCATCACCGTCGTCGTGGATACGGCGGGGAAAGACGTCTACGTCGGGCGCTGCGACACGGAGGACGCCGAGGCGATCGTCCTGCTCGACGCCGACGTGCACGCCGACGGCGCGGGGGGGCGCAGCAAGGAAGAGTTCGTCCAGCAAGCAGCCCGCGTCGGCCACTGGAAGAAACACGATCGTGTCGTCATCCCCGCGCGCGACATCGTCTCGGTGCGGCGCTTGGGCGACATCGCGGCCGGCTGATGGCTCGGTGCACGACATCGTCACCGCGACTCACCTCGGCTCTTGCGGTCTTTCTGGAACAGGTAGACGCCGATGGCGATGAGGCCGAGCGGCCACCACTCCTCCAACCAGTACAGGTCCATGTCGAAGCGCGTGTGCAGCAGGAACAGCGCGCCCATGCCGATCAGGAACAAGCCGCCGGTCATCGAACCACGATTGCGCGGCAGCTCGAACGGCGGCAGGCCTTGGCTCCCAGCCTGATCGAGCGCCAGGTTGTAGAGAGACGCTCGCCGCGCCCCGTCGACGAAGTTGTACAGAACGAAGAATGCCAACGACAAGGCGAGCAGCGGCGTGAGCCCACCGGCTCCTCCGGCCAGGATCGTGACCAGCGAAGCGAAGATGAGGATGTGCAAGAAGCCCACCTGGTAGTAGCCGACGTAGATGTGACCCAAGCCCGGGAATCCGGACAACAGCGTGGCGAGCACCACGCTCTTGCGGCGCGGATCGACGCGCGGTGACCACGCGGGTGGCGCCGGCGGACGCGGCTCGGCGCCTGCTTCGATGAAACCGGGACCTCTCTCTTCCATTGCATTCATGACGAGCACCTCCAAGTGTGGGGAATCATCGCGGCTCTGGGTTCGGGGTCGCTTGCCGATCGCTGGCGAAGGCGGTATCCAACGTGACGCGCAACGCCTGCAACGCATGAGAAAGTTGCGCCAAGTTGCCGCTCCGAATTCCCGCCCGAGCTTCCGTCAGGTCGGCGCGCACCGCTTCCCAAGTGCCGGCCGCGGTCGGATGCGCGCGCAAGAATTCTTGCTGGCGCGCCGCGGCGGCGTTCTGGATACGGCCGCCCGTGCCGGCCCAAAGGATCGAGGTCCAGTTGTCCATCACCGGTTCGAATCGCTGCACCGCCGCTGGGATCCCGCCGCCGAGCTGGATCACCGCCAGCGCATGCTGCGGCAGCGGGCGGAGCGGCGAGAATGGCAAGCCACAGAGCAACATCAGCAGGAAACACGCGGCGGTGGCGAACTCCCACGCCAGGCGCGGACGCGCCGCGAGGTGTCGCCACGTGCTGGCGAGCCGTTCACCCAGCGCATGGCTGGCGCGCGGCCGAGTGCGTGTCGCCGCCAGGACGGCGAGGGTGAATTCGGCTCCAGGATCCGCCAGTGCGAGGGCCGGAAGATCACGACGCAGCGCGGCGAGAACGACCGCGAGCGCGGCGCAACTCTGGCAATGCCGCAGGTGCACGTCGACGAGGGCTGCATCGTCCCGCAACAAGGCACCGTCGACGTGATCTGGAAGCTGCGACTGCGCGCGCACACACGTCGAACCGGTGGTGCGCTGCAGCAGCGACGCGACGAAGGCCTCGGTGTCCGCGTCGGTCTTCGATTCCGATCCGGGTGCGTGCATGGCTTCCAGAACGCCGGCGCAGCGCTCGCATTGCGACGCGTGGTTTTGCATCTCGGTGCGGGCGTCGACGACGAGCTCGCCGGCCATGAAGGCGTCGAGCTGGACCATGAATGCTGCGCAATGCATGACGCCTCCCCTCAGTGTTCGCGTCCGTAATCGCCGCCGGAAAGCGCCTGCACCTTGCGCGCGAGCTCGATCCGGGCGCGATTGCCGCGCGACTTCACCGTGCCCACCGGCACGCCGAGAATGTGCGCGGTCTCCTCGACCGAGAGACCGTGGATCTCGCGCAACAACAGGATCTCGCGATTCAATTCCGACAGCGCGCGCAGTGCCAGATGCAGCAAGCGCTTGCGACCCTCCTCGTGCCAGCTCTCCTCGGCGCCGCGAGTGGTCGCGGCGAGCGGCAGGGCGCCATCGGCGGGCACGTCGTGCGCTGGAGGGCGGGCGCGCCGGCGACGCAGGTGATCGATACAGGCGTTGCGCGCGATGCGGATCATCCACGGCAGGAAGCGCGAGGCCTCGTCGCAGCGATGCAGGTTCTGGTAGATGCGGATGAAGATTTCCTGCGCCACGTCGCGCGCCTCCTCGGCGTTGCCCACGTAATGCAACGCGATGGCATGGACGCGGGGCTGGAACTGGCGCACGAGGGCCTCCCAGGCCAGCTCGTTGCCGTCCCGACAGCGCGCGAGTAGGGTCGCCAGCTCCATATCGGCATTCCCGTTCTCCCCGCCTTGCGCCGTCGCGTCGCGGGACCAAAGCGTCTGCCTAGGAAAACGCACGGCGGCGCGCCCCGGTTCGCTCCGTACCGGGGACGCGCCGCGTGCCAACCCATGGAGTGTAGCAAGTCGAAGTCTGGTAGGCGCTTGCGCTATCTGCGCTCAGCCGCCGTGGTCGCTTTTGGGCTGGCGCAGCACCAGGGACCGCCTCGCCTCGCCGCGACGAATCTGGAGCCGCACACCCTGTTCGAGATCGCCCTTGTCGACCGCCGACTCGAACTCGCGCGCGCTCGAGACGGGTTGGCCCTGGACGCTCAGAATGATGTCCCCGCGGGCGAGACCCGCGCGGCTGGCGGTGCTGAGCGGCTCGACCTCCGTGACCATGACTCCGGCGACCTCCTCGTCGAGCCCAGCACGGCGCGCGAGCTCCGGAGTCAGCGTCCGGACGCCGACGCCGAGATCGGAGACTTCGGGTTCGGCGGCAGGGTGTTCGTTGGAGGCGGTTTCCGCCTCGTCCACCTCGATGCGCAGCGCCTTGCTCGCACGATCGCGCCACACCTCGACATCGGTCTTCGTCCCGGGGCGTGTGGCGGCGACGAGCGAGCGCAACTCGGTCACGTTCGCCACCTTTTTCCCATCGAAGCTCACGATGATGTCGTCGGCACGCATGCCAGCGCGCGCAGCGGGGCTGCCCGACACGACGTTGTTGACCAGAACACCGGTCTTGCCGGTGTAGTCGAGGGAACTGGCCAGGTCGGCATTGACGTCCTGGATCTCGACCCCGAGCCATCCACGCACGACGCGGCCTTCCTTGATCAGGCTGGTCATGATCGACTGCGCCATGTTCGCCGGGATGGCGAAGCCGATCCCCATGCCCCCGCCCGTGCGCGACATGATCGCCGTGTTGATGCCCACGACCTCCCCGCGCAGGTTGACCAGTGGGCCACCGCTGTTGCCGGGGTTGATCGCTGCGTCGGTCTGGATGAAGTCCTCGTACTCGGCGATGCGCACGTCGTTCCTGCCCTTGGCGCTCACGATCCCGGCGCTGATCGAGCTCGACAAGCCGAACGGATTGCCCACCGCCACCACCCACTCGCCGACCCGCAACGCGTCGGAGTCGCCGAGCTTGGCGGGTTTCAGGTTCTTGGCGTCGATGCGCAACACCGCGAGGTCCGTCTTCGGGTCGGTGCCGACGACCTTGGCGGTGTATTCGGTGTCGTCCGACATGATCACCGTGACCTCGTCGGCCTGGTCGACGACATGGTTGTTGGTGAGGATGGTGCCATCGGCGGCGACGATGACGCCACTGCCGAGCCCGCGGGCCTCGTAGTCGCGTCCGCCGCCGCCGGGGCCGAAGAAGCGCTCAAAGAATTCGCCACCCAAGTCGGGCAAATCGCCACGTTGGTTGGCGCGCACGCGGCGCGCCGAGCGAATGCTGACCACGGACGGCTGGATCGTGGTGGCGATGTTTTCGAATGCGGCGGAAAGATCCTGCGCCGCGCTCAACGCGCGTTCGGTGGGGGTCGCGGCGGGAGTCGGATCCGCGTGCACGGTCGACGCGGTGTCGGGCGTGAACGTGGTGACGGCGCCGAGCGCCAGTGCCGCGCCGGCAGCGCCGATGACGAGAGCAGTGAGCGAGCGTCGGATGCGATTCATGGGGGTTCCTCCAGTAGGGAAGGGCCCGCGAGTTCCTTGGACGGGCCGTAAAGGCTCGATGTCATCTTTACCCGGGGCGTCTCGTTCCAGTTCCGCGTCTCCGCGGCCCCTTCCCGGCCCGCGCTCTGCGGCGGCGCGGCTCCCGTTCCGCCTGGAGCCCGAGGCGCGTCCTTGGTGTTACGGTTGCCGCCGGGAGGTGGAGCCCATGGCCTACTGGCTGCTCAAGGCCGACCCAGACGACTTCGGTTTCGCCGAGCTCGAGCGTGAGCGGAGGAGCGTCTGGGACGGTGTGTCGAACCCTCTGGCGCTCAAGCATATGCGCGCGGCGCGCCGCGGTGACTTGGCGCTCGTCTACCACACCGGCAAGGAAAAGGCCGTCGTCGGTCTGGCCACGATCGTGTCGGATCCCTACCCGGATCCGCGCCTAGATGATGCGCGCCGCGTCGTCTTCGATGTCGCGCCCCAGGCGCGACTCGCGCGGTCGCTGCCATTGGCGGCGGTCCGTGCCGATCCGCAGTTCCGCGACTTCGCGCTGGTGCGGATGCCGCGCCTGTCGGTGATGCCGGTGCCCGCGCCGTTGTGGAAGCGTTTGCTCTCGATGGCAGGCGAGAAGAAGCCGTGAAACGAATCGGGGTGGAGCCTGTGCTCCACCCCGAGGAATCGACGACCGAGGTTTGACTCAGCTCTCGGCCTTGGCGAACTTGTCGGCGGGAATGACATCGGTGAGCGACAGCTTGGATGTTTCGGACTGGAGGAAGAGCTTGCCGTCCTGATGGATCACGGTCTTGTGCGGCAGCTTGACCGCGCCCACAGTCTTGTAGTTGTGCAGGAACTCCTCCTGATCCACCGGGCTGCCCTGGATGCTCTTGCCGCGGTAATCCATCTTCACCACGAGGTGCGAGGTCTTGTCGACGTAGACCTTGAACTTCTTGCTAGCGCGCGGCGGGGTCAGCAGCAGCACGTCGGCGGGGGCGCCGTCGACTTTGCCTTCTTCGAGATACTGCGCGCTGTAGCTTTCGTAGTCGCGCAGGAAGGAGATGAGCTCGCGCGCCAGGTCGTCCTCGAATTCCTGCATCTCGGCCTCGTCGAGCGTCTTCGAACCCCCCATGCCCTTGGCGAAGCCAGACTTGCCCTCGCGGTTGTAGACCTGGACCATGTTCTGTCCCATGACGGCAATCTCGAGGCGCAGATTGCCGGGATACTGCACGTAGCGCGTCGCTTTCGCTTCCATCTGTTGGCCCATGACGTTGAGCTGAACGTTCTGGGATTCGGTGAGGTAGCTGATCTTGGCGAGCGCCTCCACGCCGCCCACCGCCTTCGCGGCCTGGGCCAGCACCTCCTGCCCCTTGGTCAGCATGGCCGGCGTGGCCGCGGGGAACTCGGCCGCCTTGGGCTCGGGAATGGTGATGTCGATGGTGTTGACCGTGCCGAGCGCAGTCAACTGCTCGTCGAATGCCTCCGGCTTGCCCACGACCAGCAGGGCGAAGTTCTCCGGCTGCAGGAAGCTCGAGGCGACACGCTGCACGTCAGCGACCGTCACCTTGGCCACTTCGGTGGCGAAGCGCTCGAGGTAATCGGCCGGGTAACCCCAGCGGGCATAGTTCATCTGCCGGGTGACGATGCCGCCCTTGTCGGCGAAGTTGAAGACGTAGGAGTTGAGCAGGCCGTCCTTGGCGCGCTTGAGCTCGGCGTCGGTGACCGCTGTGTTCTTCATGCGCTTGACTTCTTCGATGCAAGCGCGCGCGGCTTTCACCGTGGTCTCTGACTTGGTGCCGCACACGACCTGGAACATGCCGGGGTAGGCGAGCTCGGCACCGAGACGGCTGCCGACGCGATAGGCAAGGCCCTGGCGCGAGCGCACTTCGTTGAACAGGCGCGAGCCGAGGCCACCGCCGAGCAGCTCGTTCATCACGACGAGAGCGAAGTAATCCGGATGGTCCGCCTTCACACCGCGGTGGCCGAACCGGAGGTTGGACTGCGTGACGCTTTCCTTGACCACCAGGTTGAACGATTGCTGCACGTCGGGAGTCTCCGGGATCGGCATCTGCTGCACGGCCTGCTTCGGCCAGGTGCCGAGAGTGCGCTGCAGCGACTGCACGATCTCGTCACGTGAGAAGTCACCCCAGACGGCGACGTATGCCTCGGCCGGGTGAAACCACTTCTTGTGGAAGCTCTGCAGATCCTCGCGCGTGATGCGCGCCAAGTGCTCGTACTCCACTTGCGCTGCGAAGGGATGCCCCTTGCCCCAGAGGATCTTGTTGAACTCGCGATCGGCGATGTCGCTGGGGTCGTCGTTGCGCCGCGAGATTCCCGACCGCGCCTGCGTCAACGCCAGGTCGAGCTTGTCCTGAGGGAACGCCGGCTGCAGCAGCAGATCGCGCACGATCTCCAGCACCCGGTCGGTATCCTCGACCAGCGCGTTGACGGTGATCTCGGTGGTCAAGTTGCCGGTCGAGATCTCGATGGACGCACCGCGGCCCTCGAGCAGCTCGTCGAGCGCATCGCCGGCCAGCTTTTCCGACCCCCCCGAGCGCAGGACTTCGGCCGTGATGCCCGGCAGGCCCAGCTGCTCCTTGGGCGCATTCGCCTCGCCCGCGCGCAGGCTCAAGGTCATGCGGAACAGCGGCAGCTCGTGGTCTTCGAGCACGAAGAGCTGGATGCCGTTGTCGAGTGCTTGCCGGTGCACCGGCGGCACGTTGATGCGATTCAGCTCGGGAGCCTTGATCTTCTCCCACTTCTTGGCGGCGAACGCAGCGCCTGGGCACAGGAAGAGCCCGGTGAGCGCCGCCAGGAAGAACCGTCGTGTGTTCATGATCTCTTCTTCTCCTCGTCGGCTTGCGGGATTCACTTGCCAGCGTCTGATTGGGCGCGGCGGTCGTCGGTGACCATGGCGCCGATCGTGGCGTTCTTCCGCGTCAGGTATTTCTTCGCCATGGCTTGGACGTCCTCACGCGTCACTTGTTCGATGCGGCCGACCTCGTCGAAGAGCTTTTCCCAGCCGCCGCGCAGAATCTCGAACGCGGCCAGCTGGCCAGCCAGCCCCGAGTTGTCCTCGATGCCGCGGATGAACTCGGCGCGGACCTCGGTCTTGACGCGCGCCAGCTCTTCGTCGCCGATCAGCTCGTCTTGCAGGCGCTTGATCTCTTCCCAGCCAGCCTTCTCGATCGCTTCCGGTGTGTGGCCCGAGTTCGGGATGGCGAAGACGATGAACAAGCTCGGATACTTGTTGCCCGGGAACTCGGGGAAGGCGCCGGCGAACAGCGCGCTCTTTTCCTTCTTCACGCAGCGCTCGAACAAGCGCGAGGTCCGCCCTTGGCCGAGAACGCGGGCCAGCACTGCGAGCTTCGGATCGTCGTCGTCCGTCGTGCTCGGGCGATGGAACCCCATGGCGAAGATGGGCTGGGTGTCGCCCTGGAGGGTGAAGCGGCGCTCGCCGTTCTGTTCGGGCTCGACCGTGTGCACGGGCATCGGATCCGGCCGGCGCGGAATGCCGGCGAAGTAGCGTTGTGCCAGCTTTTGCACCTCGGCGGGGTCGACATCGCCGACGAGCGCGACCACCATGTTTTGCGGCGTGTAGTACGTGTCGAAGAACCACTCGGCGGCGTCGAGGCGCAGATTGTCCAGGTCGGCGCGGTGGCCGATCCCCAGATTCTTGTACGGATGGGCCCGGTAGGCCACGCCCACCATCTCCTCGATGAACTGGCCGAACGGCTGCGAGTCGATGCGCATGTTGCGTTCCTCGATGACGACGTCGCGTTCCTTGTAATACTCGCGGAACACCGGCTTGGTGAAGCGCGCCGCCTCGAGGTATGCCCACAGCTCCAGCTTGTTCGACGGCATGCTGTAGTAGTAGTAGGTGCCGTCAGAAGCGGTGCTGGCGTTCAACCCCACACCGCCGGCTTGATCGATGATCTGGCTGAACTCGTTGGACTCGACGTAGCTATCGGCCTGATCCTGGAGACTCTTGATCTCCTTTTCGAGCTGCGCGATGCGCTCTGGGTTGGTGCGCTCGCCTTTGAGGCGCTCGGCGTACAACTCCATGAACAACGCGTCGATTTTCTCGATCAGCTTCGATTCCTTGCCGAAATCCTTGGCGCCGATTTCCTCGGTGCCCTTGAAGGCCATGTGCTCGAACATGTGCGCGAGACCCGTTTGACCCATGGGCTCGTCGACGGACCCGGCATTCACGTGCGTCATGAAACTGAATACGGGAACATCGTGACGCTCGAGGACGATGAAGCGCAGTCCGTTCTCGAGTGTGAACTCGGTCACCTTCGATTTAAGGGCGCTCGGGTCCCAGTCGGCGGACGATTTGCCCGCCTGCGCTGCCGGAGCAAACGCCAGCAACACGACGAGACACACAATCAAGACGCCGCTTCGCTGTGTTCCCCAGCGCGGGGTGGCGGCGCTTCGACGATTCGACATCGGGGCTCCTTTGCGTTCTAGATCCAGCGCCTCACGAGCGCGCGTCTTCGCGGCCCCGCGGCTCGGCCGCGATGGCGCGTGCACCCTCGGTGCGTCCAGGGGCGACCATGGTAGCGCAAGTCGGCAGCGGCCGCGTGGGAGCAGCACATACGAAGTTAAATTATTTAATCATCAATACTTACGGTGATACCCCACGACGGTCCGCGGCGGCCGCCGGCGACTCCTTCTTTGGTTGTACGCAGACTCCTGCCCGCGGGATTCTGCGGAATGATTAGAATGAGGCCCGTCGGAATTGTGGAGATCGACTCGGTTCGGGATCTTCCCCCAGGCGTCGCGTGTACACCGGCTCGGGAAGAAGGGTGCGACGTGGCGCGAAGACGAATCCCAACGGCAAATCGCCCAATCGCGACGCGACTCGCCTGGGTCGCGCTGCTCAGCCAGCTCGGGGGGATCGCTGCGGCGGACGACCTCCCGCCGGAAGTGAGCGCCGCCACCGCGGCACCGGGGCTGTACGCGGTGCTCAGTACATCCCTCGGCATCGTCATCTGTGCGCTGGAATTCGAGAAGACACCGGTCACGGTGGGGAACTTCGTCGGCTTGGCCGAGGGACGGATCCAATTCCTCGAGCCGCGGACCCAGGAGTGGGTGAGCCGGCCGTATTACGACGGAATGAAGTTCAATCGCGTGGTGAAGGATTTCGTCATTCAAGGCGGGGACCCGCTTGGCGACGGGACCGGTGGCCCAGGATACGTCTTCATCGACGAGTTTCACCACGACCTGCATCACGATCGCCCCGGCATTCTGTCGATGGCGAATTCGGGTCCGGGGACAAACGGCAGCCAATTCTTCATCACACTCGCCAAGCTGTCGTATTTGGATAACCGGCACACTGTATTCGGCCATGTCGTCCACGGTATGGATGTGTTGCAACGCATGGCCAATCAGCCGATGACGGGAGCGGATAATTCCACCCCGGTGGTCGAAGTGGTGCTGCGCAAGGTGAGCGTGATCCGGCGCGGCGCATCCGCCGAGAAGTTCGATCCGGTGGCGGCCTTCGAACGTCAAGACGAGATCATGGCCGAGCGGGAAGTGCAGCGACAGGTGCGGGCGGCGCAATTTCGCGCTGAGCTCGACCAGGAGATGCTGCACGCACAAGCCACGGAGAGTGGCGTGAAGTTCGTCGTCCGCTCCGAAGGGCAAGGCGTGTTGCCCGAGCGCGGCGACCAAGCGCTCGTGCATTACGTCGGCTTCTTGGAGGACGGGACCAAATTCGACTCCAGCTACGATCGCGGCCAACCGTTTCAATTCCCCGTCGGGCAGGGGCGAGTCATTCCCGGACTCGACGAGATCTGCCTCCACATGCGTCCGGGCGAGAAGCGCCGGGTTCTCGTCCCCGCCTCCATGGCTTACGGGGACAAAGGCTCCAAGAGATTCGGCATCCCTCCCAAAGCCCTCTTGATCTTCGACGTCGAGCTCATCGAGGTCGTGCGTCACTGAGCTCCGCGGCAGCGCGCAGCTCGCCGCGACGTACGACGGCACTCAGAGCGCGCAGGTTGCGGATGTCGACCGATGGGTCGGCGCTCAGCAGCAGCAGATCGGCACGTTTGCCGCGTTCGATGCTGCCGCATTCCGCCGATTGGCCGAGCGCGAGCGCGCCGCCCGCGGTCGCCGCGTTCAGCACCTCCGGCGTCGCAAGACCCGCCATCTGCATGGCTTCCAACTCGGCGTGGATCGACACACCGTGGGCGACGCCGGGTTCGCCGGCGGCGCTTCCCACCGCGATCGGGATGCCGGCGGCGTGGACGCGCTGCAAGTTGGCAGCACGGATGCCTGCGGCCTGCTGTGATTGTTTCGCCGGCGTGCACGTCGCCGTGTAGACCGTGCCAGTGCTTCGGGTGAGGGTGAGGAACTCTTCGTCGATTGGTGCATCGATCTCGCTGCCGAGGACATCGACGCCGGCGCGCAGGGCGACTTTGGCGTCCGCGAGGGAATTCACCTGCGCCACGATGCGCATACCCCGTGCGCGAGCGGCCGCGATCGCGCCGCTCAAGGCCTGCGACGTCAGGCGTTCTCGCCGCCCCGTGACGCGAGCGAGCACGAGCACGACGGCATCGGCACCATGCGAGGCGAGATAGTCCACCGCCTCCTCGGCCGCGCGTGCGCTCGAGATGGGCAGATGCAGCTTTTCGCCGGGCAAATCGAGGTCCGAAGGGGCGGCGGCGAGCCGCGGACCCGCGGCAAGAACGTGCGGTCGATCCGTGGCAAGGCTGTCGCGCAAGTCCCAAGTCCAGGCGAAGCCGCCCGCATCGAAGACGGTGGTCACGCCCGAGCTCAAGTGCGCGCGGAAGAAACGCTCAGGGTGTGTGCGCATCGCGCTCGGCATGGCTGAACTGCTCGCGCCCGATTGCGACAGGTGCACGCGCGCATCGACGAGACCGGGGATGATCCATGTCGCGCTCGCGTCCACGACGTCGGCATCCTCTGGCACGGGGCACTGCCCGACGCACTCGATGCGTCCATCCCGGACGAGGATCGTGGCCGTCGAGACGTCGCTTCCTCGCCACACACGGCCACCGACGAGGGCGAGCGGCGGCGGCGGTGTTCCCGGTGGCGCGTCGAAGGCGCTCGTCATCGCGATGCGCCAGCCGGATGGCGTGCGAATGAAAACGCGCTCGGACAGTCCCGTGTGCTCGTCGTTGCCGTAAACGACGCGATAGCGATACGCGCCGTAAACCACGCCGGGAAGCACCGGGACGAGACGCATTGCCCGCGCATCGAACACGTCCGGCCAGGCATCGCCTCCAGCCTGGCTCGCGTGCGATTCGTATCCGAGCCGGATTCCCCCGGGGCCCGTGCGCGCCAATGTTTCGGCGTGCAGGTAGGTTTCCAGATACGCGTCGCGATCGCGGTGACGGATGGCGTCCAAGTTGGCGACGAACACGCGCCTCGCCGCGCCGACGTCGGCGGAATCCGCTGGCGCAGTTTGTGCGGCAGCGGAAAGCGGAGCGCAGACGGCCCAAGCGATTGCGACCCGGCGGACAGCCAGGGCAATCGTGGAGGAAGGATGGGAACGCATGGCTCGGACCCCTTTCTTGCGACGCTCGCGGCCACACAGCCCGGACGAGACACGCGGCCGGACCCGAGTCCGCTGCGGAAGGGGCCGCTGCCAGGAAAAGCGGGTCCTGGGGCGGACGTTACATTTAATTTGCGACCGGGGGGCGTCATTCCTGCTCTCCCCTCGGTATAATGTGGCACTTCGGAACGGCTCGGGCGAGCGCCTCTCTGCTTTCCGAACGTGAATGGACACGACCCAGGAGGATGTGGAACGTGCGTACCCTCAAGATCTCTGCAGTGGTCATGATGATCGTCGCCTTCGCGGCATCGTCGGCCTTCGCCGGTGGTTCGGCTTGCACGGCGTCCAAGCAAGTGAATTCCGCCTCGTCGGACAACGCGTGCCTGTCGACGGTGTTCGCCGGTGCGGGCAACTCGTGCTCCGCCAGCAAGGCCAAGCTCGCCGCCCTCGTGGACATCGAAGCCACTCGTCTGCCCTCCGGTGGGCTCGTGGTCATGTACAAGGGCAAGACCGAAGACGCCGTGGCGTATCTGCAGGCGGCTGCCTGCGGCCCGCCGTCGAACTTCTGCTGCCCGTTGACGCGCCAGTTGGCTGCCACGCCGAATGCCAAGGTCGAGATCGCCAAAATCGCCCAGGGCGCGGTCATCGTCGTCAACGCCGCCGAGAAGAGCGTCGTCGATAGCTACGAGCAGTCCTTCTTGACGCTGGCGTCCGCTTCGCACTGAGACGTGGCGAACGCGTCGTTGACTGGACGAGACCCCCGATGCGTCGGGGGTCTCGCCGTTTGGGGGAGGTGAATGGATGCGTCGCTTCGCCTTGCTCGTCGCGTGCGCGGGTGCCGCCGCCTTCGGCCGTGCGATCGGGACGGCGCCGCATGCGAGCGCGGAGCCAGTCGGCGACATTCCTCGCGTTCGCATGGTGCGTGCCTTCCCGCAGCTCGTGTTCGAAAGGCCCGTTTTCATCACGCATGCAGGCGACGAGAACAGGCTGTTCGTCGTCGAGCAGGGTGGCCGCGTCCTCGTCTTTCCCGCCGATGACGGCGCGGCATCGGCGCGCGTGTTCCTCGACCTGCGCACCCAGGTGCGGACGGAGCACAACGAAGAGGGGCTGCTGGCGCTGGCGTTTCACCCGCAGTACGCCACACGCGGCACGTTCTTCGTGTTCTATTCGGCATCGAAGCCGCGACGCGGCGTGTTGTCGCGCTTCGAGGTCGATGAGCGCGATCCGAACCGTGCCAAGGTCGAATCGGAAACGGTGCTGCTCGAGGTGCCGAAACGCTGGGGGAACCACAACGGCGCCACTTTGCTCTTCGGGCCCGATGGGTTTCTCTACCTGAGCCTTGGCGACGGCGGTTCGGCGGGTGACCCGCTCGATGCGGGCCAGGATCTCGCGTCGTTGCTCGGGAAGATCCTGCGACTCGACGTCGATCGCGCCGACGGAACGCGGGCCTATGCCATCCCGGTAGACAACCCCTACGTGGGCGTGGCAAGCGCGCGACCCGAGATCTGGGCCTATGGCTTGCGCAACGTCTGGCGCATGAGCTTCGACCGCGAGACCGGTGAGCTGTGGGCGGGCGACGTGGGACAGGATGAATGGGAAGAGATCGACCGCATCGTGCGCGGCGGCAACTATGGCTGGCGCATTCGCGAGGGGGCGCACGTGTTTCGTCGCGGCACGGCGCGCGCCCCGCTCATCGACCCGGTGTTCGAATACGGCCGCAAGGAGGGGGCGTGCGTCGTCGGCGGGTACGTGTATCGCGGCACGCGCATGCGGCGTCTGGTGGGGGCATACGTCTATGCCGATTACGTCACCGGGACGATCTGGGCGTTGCGGGCACGTGGGGATTCGCTGCTCGCGCAGGGCGAGATCCTTTCGCAGCCGCGCAACATCGCGTCCTTCGGCGAAGGGCACGACGGCGAGATCTACCTCTGCGCCTTCGACGGACGCATCTACACGCTGGCGGAAGCACCGTGAATCCCATTGCATGCGCGCGGTCGCATGCCTAGCATGGGTGGCGGCAGCGCCCCACGCTCCCCGCAGTTCACGGGTCGAGAGCCGGCGCCGACGCACGGTTCGACGAGACTTTGGAGGCCACCATGCCCAAGATGCACGAGGTCGATTACAAAATCTTCGGTGACGACATGCAGTTCGTGGAGATCGAGCTCGATCCGCAGGAAGCGGTGGTGGCTGAAGCCGGCGGCATGATGTACATGCAGGACGGCATCGAGATGGACACGATCTTCGGCACCGGCAACCAGAACCAGGGGTTCCTCGGGTCGCTGCTCGGTGCCGGCAAGCGGGTGCTCACCGGCGAATCGTTGTTCATGACGGTGTTCCACAACGAGGGCCACGACAAACGCAGCGTCGCATTCGCGTCGCCGATCCCCGGCAAGGTCGTGGCGCTGAATCTGGCGCAGCTGGGCGGCGAGATGATCACGCAGAAAGATGCTTTCCTGGCGGCGGCGCGCGGCGTGGAAATCGGCATCGCTTTCCAGAAGCGACTCGGCGTCGGTTTCTTCGGCGGCGAGGGATTCATCATGCAGCGCCTCCAGGGCGACGGCTTCGCCTTCGTCAACGCCTGCGGCACCTTGATCGAGCGCGTGCTGGCGCCCGGGGAAAGCCTGCGTGTCGACACCGGCTGTCTCGTGGCGTTGCAACCGAGCGTCAGTTACGACGTGCAGTACGTCGGCAAGGTGAAGACCGCGCTCTTTGGCGGGGAGGGATTGTTCTTCGCCCAGCTGCGCGGGCCCGGGCGCGTGTGGCTGCAGTCGCTGCCCTTCGGCCGTTTGGCGAGCCGGATCTACGCGGCGGCGCCGCGCAGCGGCGGCCGTGGTCGCGAAGAGGGCTCGATCCTCGGCGCACTGGGCAACATGCTCGACGGCGACGGGCGCTGAGCTCCGGCGCGGCACGCTCCCGAGCCGGAAGCAAGAAGACATTGACGCGATCATTCAGTCCGGAGGGAATGGTGCCGACCTACGACTATCTTTGCGAGAATGGCCACCGCTTCGAAGCGTTCCAGTCCATGAAGGACGAGGCGCTCAAAGCGTGCGTGGAATGTGGTGCCGGCGTGAAGCGCCTCATCGGGCCTGGCGCCGGGTTCCTGTTTCGCGGCGATGGCTTCTACATCACCGATTATCGGTCGAAGACCTATCAGGACAAGGCCAAGGCCGAAGCCGGCGGCTCCGGCAAGAGCGAGGGCAAGGCTGAAAAGAGCGAAGGATCGAAGTCGGAGTCCAGCAAGCCGGTGACGGACAAAGCCGGGGCCCAAGAGAAGTCGAAGTCCGAGAAGCCGCGCGCCGAGAAATCGAGCGAGAAGTCGAGCGAGAAGTCGAGCGGCAATCAGGCAGACAAGTCGTCGGCGAAGAAACCTCGCGGCTCCGACACGTAGCAGAACACGCTCGGTCTCATTTGCTCAGGAACCACGGGAGAAGGCGCACGATCGAGAGCAAGAAACCGGCGAGGGTCAGCACCAGCAGACCCAGCGCGGCGAGTTGAACACCGCGACCTTCCGGGCGTTCATGCGCGCCGCGCACTCTGTGCCCGAAGGCGAAGCCGGTGACGAAGCCGCCCAAGTGCGCCCAGTTGTCGACGCCGCGCATGAAGAGGCCGAAAGCGAACAGCACCACTGCCCAAGTGACGAATTGTTGCGTCATGACGTCGCGCGTCCCGCCCCGGCGCCGGCGGAACGAAATCATCGCACCCAAGAGACCGAAGATCGAACCCGAAGCGCCGATGGACGGTCCGTTGCCGAGGAGACTGGAGGCCAGGAAGCCACCGGCGCCGGCCAGACTGTAGAGCACGAAGAATCGCGCCGGCCCCAGCTCTTCTTCAGCGAATGTGCCGAGCTGCCGAATCCACATCACGTTGAAAAAGATGTGCAGCAGGCCCCCGTGCAAATAGACTGCCGTCAATAGCGTCCACCAATGACCGATCTCGAGGGCTGGACGGCCGGTCATGCCGAGCAGGAACAGAGCGCGTGAGCTCGGTGACAGGATTCCCATCAGGCCGCCCGAAGGCGTGAGCGCTGCGCGCAGATCCAGTGCGATGCTGGTGACGTAGAGCACGATGCACGTAATCGTGATCAACGGCACGAGCTGCAGGTGATGGCCGAAGAGGCGTTGCAGGCGTCGGCCAGCTCCCCACAAGCCGGGGCGCAGGGCGCCGCAGTACGGACAGCGCGGCTCGTCGTCGCCGATGAGTTTTCTGCAGCTCGGGCAGAGCATGGCCGGCATGAGGAACCTCCCGGCGGGCATTCTAGCCGGTCGCGGGAGGTCGGAGTATCTTGCATTCCGCGAACGCGACCTCGGCGCCGTGGTTTTGGCGCCGGTGCAACATCGTCGCAAGCCCCGGCGCGAGCCGCGTGGAGTCGTGGTGCCGATGACCGAAGCGATCGACAGCGCGGGCCGCGGCTATCGCGGCAAGGTGCAGCGCGTGCTCTGGATCACGCTATTGCTCAATTTGGGCGTGGCGGGCGCGAAGCTCGCGACCGGGCTCGTGACCAGCAGCCTGGCGCTGCTCGGAGACGCGGCGCATTCGGCCATCGACGCGGCCAACAACATCGTGGGGTTGGTGGCCATCGCTGTCGCGACGCAAGCGGCCGACGAGAGTCACCCGTATGGACACTCGAAGATCGAAACCTTGGCGGCATTCGTCTTGGCCGGACTGCTCTTCATCACCTGCTTCAATCTGGGGCTCGAGGCAGTCAAGCGTCTGGCCGGGGCGGAGGCGAGGATGGCGGAGGCGACGCCGGTGGCGTTCGCCGTGGTTCTCGGAACCCTCGCGATCAATCTCTGGGTCAGCCGCTACGAGGCACGGCGCGGCCAGCAGCTGGGCAGCGAGTTCCTGCTGGCGGATGCGGCGCACACGCGCAGCGACGTCCTGGTCACGCTCACTGTGCTCGCGAGCCTCGTCTTCGTTCGCTTCGGCGTCCCGCGCGTCGACGCGGCGCTCTCGCTCCTCATCGCCGGACTGATCGGACTCATCGGGTTTCGCGTCTTCCAGCGCACGGTCCCCGTGCTCGTCGATGCTTCGGCGATTCACGAACGACAAGTCGTCGAAGTCGCGAGCAGAGTGACCGGGGTGCAGAGCCCGCACGCGGTGCGCTCCCGGCGCGCCGGGCGGCTCGTGTTCATCGATCTGCACATCATCGTCGATCCGGCGACGAACATCGAGGCGGCGCACGCGATGTCGGATGCGGTGGAAACGGCGCTCGAGCGCGAGTTCGGCCCCGCCAGCATCACGGTGCACGTGGAGACTTCACGTCACTGCGGCCACTGACATGGCGCCAGCGTGACGACGCGTGCGGACACCATCCTCCAACAGGAACCTTTGACTCGGCACACGCGTCGCGGCCGCGAGGCAGGAACGCGACAGGAATCTCATTGCGCGTATTCCACGAGCAGGTCGGCGTGCGCGGAGTGACGCAACTTGCACAAGGCACGGTCACGCAGCTGGCGCACCCGCTCGCGCGTCACCCCATGCACGACGCCGATGCTCTGCAGCGACTCAGGGGGACTGGAGACGAGCCCGTAGTATCGGCGCAGGATGTCTGCCTCCCGGGCGTCGAGGACATCCATTGCCGACCGGATGTCTTCCTGGCGCAAGGCCTCGATCAGCCAATCATCAGCGGAGGATTTGTCTTCGAGCGAGTCCGCCTCGAAAGCCGACTCCTCGCCCTCGATCGGTTCATCGAGAGAGAAGGGAACGGTGGGCAACTCCTGCAGGATTTCGACCTGCGTCGGGGTGAGTTGCAAGCGCGCAGCCAGGGCGTCGGTGCTCGGCGTGGCACTGCACTCCTGCATCAGCCGCTCGGTCTCGCGCACCAGTCGCGACAGGCCATGGACCTTGCCGGCGGGAAGACGCACGATTCGGCTGTGGTCCGTCAGGTACGTCATGATACTCTGACGGATCCACCACACTGCATAGGAGATCAGTCGGAACCCGCGCGCGCGGTCGAAGCGCGCGGCGGCGCGCATCAGGCCGATGTTGCCCTCGTTGATCAGATATTCCAGTGGCACACTGTAGCGGGCGTACTGCCTGGCGACGCTGACGACGAAACGCAGGTTGCGCCGCACCAGCTCCTTCTGCGCGCCGCTGTCGCCGCTGCGGGCGCAGATGGCGAGCTCGCGTTCCTCACGGGGAGTTAGCACCGGGATCTTCTCGATCTCTGAGAGATAGCGTTGCAGGGCGCTGGTTCCCTCGGAGAAAGAAGTTTCGGTCGTTGTCGCACGGTGAGATTCGCGGCGGGCTCGCATGTCAGTCCACCGCCTGCACCACGTGATTGAAATGCACGTGTTCCTTTCGCTGAGGAATCGTGTTGTTCCAGCGTGGCTGGGCCAGCTCGGCCATCGTCAGGTCATTGAACATGCTCTCCAGGCTCTTCTCGGCCAGTCCGAACACGTGCTTGAGATTGCAGTCGTTGCTCAACCCGCAGTGCCCGGAGCAATCGTGCATGAGGAACGGTCCGTCGATGAGTTGGATGACGTCGTAGGCCGTGATTCGATCCGGGCTCAGCCGCAACTTGAACCCGCCGTGGTGGCCCTTCATGGACAGCAGGATCTCGTTCTTCACCAAGTGCTGCAGGAGCCGGCTGAGCAGGAACGGCGGTGTCTGCATCTCGTTGGCGATCTCGTTGGCAGGGACGTAACGATGACTGTCGAGGCGGGCCAGGTAGACGATGGCCCGTAGTGCGTAATCGGCGCTGCGAGAGATGATCATGGGGCCCCTCCTTCTCTTCTCCCTCTCGTGCGTGATGGGGCAATTCGATCGTCTGCCCTTTACGTAAAGCCAGGAACGTGCCGGTCTTACGACTTCAACGTCCGATTCCAACTGTTGATTCGTCATCTATTTGGGGGCGTGGCGTCGCGGTCGGCCGAAATCGCGTGTGTTTCCAAAGGAAGCAGTGAAGCCGCGCGATCCAATGCGGCTGCCTCGGGTGCTTGACGTGCGAACATTTCTGCCACACGTTCCGGGTGAGTCCATCGGAGGAAGGGAAATGAAACTACAGGATCCCATCCACCTTCTCAGAGAGGAGCACGACACCACGCTCGCCGAGTTGGAGCGCATGGAGCTCGCGGTCGCCGATCTCAATGGCGCACGCCGGGCGCAGGCCCTGCAGACGCTGCAGAAGGGCTTGAAGTTCCTCGACACAGCCGTTCGTGCCCACGGCGAACGCGAAGAGCAATTGCTCTATCCCGTGCTCGGACGCCATGTCCCGAAGCAGACCGTGGACGTCATGCTCGAAGAGCACAAGGAACTGTGGTGGGAGATGGATCTGCTCGAGACCGCATTGCGCCGGCACGATCCGCCGCACCAGGAGGTTCGTTGGCATGCGATCGCGCTGATCGACCTCTTGCGACGGCACATCGACAAAGAGAACAACGTCATCTTTCTCATGACGGCGCAGATGTTGTCGGAGCAGGAGTACAGGGATCTGGCGGAAGCGTTGACGAAGATGCACGAGGCAGCTCGAGAGCAGTAGAGCAAAAACGCTTGCGCAAACCGGCGGCGTCTGAGCCCACGCCGCCGCCGGTTTTTGTGGCCGGTGGCCCTGGCCGGGGTGGCGACCGCCCGGCCCGTGTTTGGTACCATGGGCGGCCCGCGTCGCGGCCACCACCGGCGGGGAATGCGCCTCGTCACGAGGCATGCGAAGCGTCAGGAGTCGATGCCGCTCTATTTCCACTTGTTGAACGACAAGGAAATCGACCGCCTCCAGGTGGTCCTGCGTGTCATTCGCGACAACCGTGAGGGAGTCCTGGATCGTTGGTACGAGCTGTATACCTTGCACTTCGCCAACGACCGCACGTTCTCCGAAATCGAGTTCAAGACGGTCTTCGGCCGCGACATCGACGTCGTGATCGAAACGCTCCTCGAGCACGACATCGTCGCCTTGGCGCAAGGGGTGCGGCGCATCGGGGACCAGCTCTTCGAGCGTGGCGTGCCGTTCGAGGAGATCATCGCTTCGTTGCACCTATTCGAGGAAAGCTGCGCCATTTTCTTTCGCCGCAACCTCTCGGTGCTCGCCAAGGGCCCAGACATCTTTCTCGTCTTCGACAAGTTGTCGCACGTGCGCATGATTCTGATCGCCGAGGCCTATTTCGGCAGTCACGACGTCAGGCACCAAGTGCGGACGCGAAGCCTCGAGCGCGATCTCCAGCAGCTCGATCCCGAGGCGACGCGGCGCCAGAGTTTCCATGGCCTGATCGGCGCGAGCCCGGTGATGCGCCGGGTGTACGAGCGCGTGCAAGCGGCCGCACCCGGCGGCGCCTCGATCCTGATCACGGGCGAGAGCGGCACGGGCAAGGAGGTGCTGGCGCGCGCCATTCACGAAGTCGGTTCCCCCGCGTCGGCGCCGTTCATCGCGGTGAATTGCGCCGCGTTGCCGCGCGAGCTGATCGAGAGCGAGCTGTTCGGGCATCGCAAGGGTTCCTTCAGCGGCGCCACCGGCGAATCCCTCGGACTGGTGCGCGCAGCCGAGGGCGGGACGCTGCTGCTCGACGAGATCACCGAAATGCCGCTCGAGACTCAGGCCAAGTTGCTGCGTGCCCTGCAGGAGCGCGTCGTGCGCCCAGTGGGAGCCACGGCCGAGATTCCCGTGAACGTGCGTTTCATCGCCTCGACCAACCGGCCGATCGCCGAGGCCATCGCCGAAGGCAAGCTGCGCGAGGATCTCTATTACCGGCTCAAGGTGCACACGATCGAGCTGCCGCCTCTGCGGGAGCGCCTGGCCGATCTGTCGCTGCTGGTGGAGCACTGCATCGCGCTGTTCAACCGGCGCTATCCCCGCCTGGTGAAGGGCATCGAGGGCGAGGCGATTCAGGCGCTGCGAGGTTACAGCTGGCCCGGGAACGTGCGCGAGCTGATGAATGCCATCGAGGTGGCGTTCGCGTACGGCCGCACCGACAGCATCCGCCTGCAGGATCTGCCGGCCGAAGTCTGCGGGCGACGGGAACCGCTTCCCGTACCCAACGGCGACGTGTTCGATGCCCTGTCGCCCATTCCGACGTTCGAAGAGTCGGAGAAGCTCCTGCTCGAACGGGCACTGGATGCGACCAGCGGCAACAAACTGCGCGCGGCCAAGATGCTCGGCATCTCACGCAAGCAGCTCTACGCCAAGATCAAGAAGTACGCGATCGAGCTGGCCGCGGACTGATGCGGCCGCGCTCCTCGCCTCCCGCGCAGATGCGGGCGCTGAAGACTTCTCGTTGAGCCCCGGCATCGGAAGCTCTCCTCGACGTGGATCCTGCGTCCACCGCCCTTGTGAACGAAGTCGTTTGAGTTTGGCTCCCCTCGTCACATCGCTTTGCTCTCGGCCCCGCGGATGCTTCTTTTGGAGTCAGAAGAGGTTTGTCGGCATACTCGGTGCGCTGCCGTAACGCGCTGTCACTGATCTGTTTACGTCAACGCGCGCACGGGCATGCTCTTCGCTATTCCCGAGGCGAGTCACACGGGTTCGCGACGACAAGATGGAATCGCCCGCCGCACGCAGGAGAGATCCTCGACGGACGCAGAGAAGAGCCGACATGCTCACACCATTTCGAGAAGGAACCGTCCTCGTGCTGACGGAGAGCGAACAGCTGGCGGGCATCGTCGCGCACGCCATCGAGAGCCTCGGGTCGAGCGGCCCGCGGCTCAGCACCGTGCGAACTCTCGCGGATTGTCTCGTGGCCTTGCGGCTGTTGTCTCCCTGCATCGTCATCGTCGATGACACGGGGCTCGCGCCGGTGGCCGCGGAGGCGCTGAGCGAGATGCACGCCGCCCGGTCTGGAACGCCGATCGTGTACCTGACGTCACAGCACACGCTGGACCTCGAGCGCGAGATTCGCCAGCGCGGCGTGTTGTTCTACGTGCAGTTGCCCGACACCGCCCAGCAGTTGGACGTCGTTCTCGGTCAACTGCTGGCCCGACTGGTGCGCGAAACTCCGGCGCGCGGCGCACCACGGGTCCATTGAGTGCGCGAGCCGGAAGGCTGGACACAGCCAAGGAAACATCGGTACCCTTCCCGCCACACGCGGCGAATGCGTCGGAACGGATCGCGTTGCAAGGGGGCCTCGAGATGCCGAGAACCACTGCCAGCTTCGCGGCGGCCATCGCCGCACTGCTTCTCGTCAGCGGCTGCGGAGATGACGAAGTCGTGCAGGTCCAACCAGACCAGGCCATTCAAGTGGTCGTGCAAACTGCGCCCGAGTCCCTCGATACCGGCGGGCGAACGAGCATCCAAGTCATCGTGCAACGCGCTCCCGCAGGTGCCGATCTTCGCTACGGCTGGCTGGCCGACGCCGGCACCTTCGCCGATGCAACGACCGACAGTACGACCTGGACCGCACCCGACAATCCCGGCGTCTATGGACTCTCGGTGATCGTGACCGATGGCGACAACGTCGCGATCGCGCAGAAGAACGTCGCGGTCGCGACCTACATGCCGGCGGACGATCCCTTCTACAAAGGAGCGACCAGCTGTTCCGTGTGCCACAACGGCGGGTCCGGCGGCACACAGTGGAGCACCTGGTCGGTGTCGGCGCACGCGAGCGCGATCGAGTCGTTGCAAGAGATCGGAATGGACAGCAATCCATCCTGCTTGAAATGCCACACCGTCGGCAGCTACGGCCTCAATGCCGACGCGGCGCTCGACAACGGTGGCTACGACGAAACCGCGGTGCCGCGCCTGGCCGGTGTGCAGTGCGAGAACTGCCACGGACCCGGCAGCCAGCATCCCAGCCCCAACTTCACGTCCGTCGACGTCACCATGGATGCATCGCTCTGCGGGCAGTGCCACACCGATGCGCACCATCCCACCTACGACGAGTGGCAGACCTCGGCGCACGCCGCCGGCGCGACGTGGACGTCGTCGTCACCCCCGGGACTGCGCGCGAGCTGTTCCAAGTGCCACAACGGCATGGTTTCGGCGGCGTATCTCGATGATCCGCAGAATTTCGTCCCGCCGACCGTGAACCCGACGCAGCTCGTGCGTCACACCTGCGCCGTTTGCCACGATGCGCACGGCAACGACAACCCGGGGAGCTTGCGCGATGCATCCGTGACCGACGTGTGGCTGCCCAACAACGTGCTGGTCGAGGAAGCAGGCGCCGGACGACTGTGCATCTCGTGCCATAACGGCCGGCGCACGGAGACCGACGTGCTCGGGCAGATCAACAACGGGTCGAGCAACTTCGGCCCGCATCACTCGATCCAGGGCGATGCGCTCAAGGGCGTCAACGCTTACCAGACCTTGGCCCCCGGCTTCCCGTGGTCGAGCAGCAAGCACATTCTGGTCGAAGATGCCTGTGTCGCCTGCCACACGCACCCACATGAAGGGGATCCGGAGGCCGGCATCCCGAACTTCATGGGCCACGATTTCCTCCCGACGACGGAAGCGTGCGTGCGCTGCCATGGCCCGCTCACGGATTTCGAGGACATCTTCGCCAAGGCCGACTTCGACGGCAACGGCAGCATCGAGGGCGTTCAAGTCGAGATCCGCGGCCTGCTGGATCTCCTGCAGCAGACCATCATCGACAAGAGCCGCAACGATTCGGTGAGGATGGATTTCATCAACAACTTCATCCCGACGCTCGGCGACACCACGAAGAGCACGCGCGTGCAACGCGAGGCCGGTTACAACTGGGCCTACGTCGACTACGACGGCTCGAGCGGCGTGCACAACACCACCTACTCCGTGCAGCTCCTGCAGCAGAGCATCCTGTACCTCGAACCGTCGGCGCTGCCGCAAGCCGCCTTCGTCCTGCGGGAGGACATGTGACGCGTGGGTGGAGAACCCCGCGCGCGCTCGCCGCACACTGGATCACTGGCTGCGCGGCGACGGCACGCTGGGTCACCTGGGTCGCGGTCTGCATCTCGATCCCATGTTTCCCCCGGATGGCCGGCGGCCAGGAAGCGAGTGCTGTGGGCACGGGGTGGACCTCGCCCACGACTTGGTGGGTGGCGAGCCGCACCACCGGCTACTGGTACGAGAGCATCGATCCCAGCACCGGTGTCGTGCTCGCGCGCGCCAACTTTCTGCAGAACGTCGACGCGTCCGTATCACGCCTGTGGGATGACCACCTCGACCTACGCTTCGCCGGTCGCTATGCCGATGCCGATCTCTACCCGATCCAGCCGACGAACGAGACGCGTTGGACCGTGGGCTATGCGCAGGTGCGCGCGAGCTCCTGGCAGGTGCGCGCGCGCCTCGGACGTTTGTTCGTTCAGGAAGGTCCGGCGCATCACACGCTCGACGGCGCTTGGGTCAAGCTCAATCCGGCGCGCCGCGTCGAGGTCCGAGCCTGGGGTGGGTCGCAGGCGCCGGCCGATCTCGAGTTCGACATTCGCAGCATCGAGACGAACTTGGCGTTCGGGGGCCGAGTTCTCGCCACGGTGACGCCCGCGGTGCGCCTCGGCGTCTCGGGTGCGCAATGGGAGGAAGGCGGTGAGGTTGCCGCACGACCCGTGGGGGCGGACGCCACTTGGTTCCCGCTCGCGGGACTGCGCGCGTTCGCGCGCGCGGAGTACGAGACCGATGCCGAGCGCTGGCAACGCATCGAGCTGCTCGGCGACTACAGCCCGGGGCGTGGCTCGCCGTGGCTCTTGCGCGCGCAATACCTGGACCGCACGCCGTGGATCGAGCAGACGAGTTACTTCGCGCGCTTCGCCGCCCTCGAGCGCGTTCGGCTCATGCGTGCTTCGGCGCGCTATCAGCTCGCGAACGGTCTCGGGGGCGAGATCGAGTCCTTCACCAGCGTGATCGACACGCGCACCTCTGCGCGTCTGGGTGGCGCGGTGCTCTTCCGCTACGGACGCGTCGGCTACTCGGCACTCTTCGGTGATTCGGGCGAAGAGAGCCAGTGGTTCGGGGATGTCGACGTGCCGGTGCGTCCGTGGGTACGGCTGGCCGCCGGCGCGGTCATCGCGACCTACGCGCTGTTCGAGGACGCACCAAACGACATGGAGCGCGACCTGGTCACACTCTTCGGGCGCGCCACGCTCGACCTGATGCCCGGACTGCGCGGTGTGCTCGAAGTGCAAGGATTGAAGAACCCGGACTTCGACGAGGACGCACGAATCCTGTTCGGTCTCGACCTGTTCGCCGGACGTGGGGCGTCGAAGTTCGGCCTGGGACGGGGAGGGTGGTTGCAGTGAAGAGACGAACCCTCCCTCGTGTCGCCATCACAGGAGGATGCCTGGCCGGTGCCGCGATCTTGCTCGTGGTCACTTTGCAGGCGCGCGATGCGGAGCCGGCGTTGAAGCCCATGCATGCTGTACACGCGACCAACGGACTCGAGTGCAGCGTTTGCCACGAGGCGGCGGCAACATCGCTGCGCGGGACAGATTTGCTCTTGCCGCAGAAGGAAACGTGCGCTCAGTGTCACGACGTGAACGATACGGAGCAGTGCGCGAAGTGTCACGCCCAAGCCGAGGAACCGGCTGGATACGCTCCCCGCACCGTCGTGGCGCAGAATTTCCCACACCAGCTGCACGTGGAGAGCGGGATGGAGTGCGCCACGTGTCACACTGGCGAGGGACTGACCGAGCCGGTGCTGCCGGACAAGGCCTCGTGCCGCGCTTGTCACACCACCGCCTCGCAGCAGAGCGATTGCCGTGTGTGTCACGCTGCCGCCGAGGAGCTGAGGCCTGCCAGTCACGGACCGCAATTCCTGCAGCTGCATGCGCTCCAGGCGGCATGGAATCAGTCGCGTTGTGCCAATTGCCACACCGAGACGGATTGCCAGGAATGTCACAACGGCGACAACATTCGACCACGGTCGCACCCGTTGAACTTTGCCTTCGACCACGTGCTCGCAGCGCGAGGGAAGGAAATCTCCTGCAGCACCTGTCACGAATCGGAGTTCTGTTCGGACTGTCATGCGGCGCAACGAGTTCTGCCCACCGATCACTCGCAGGCCAGCTGGCTGCTCGCAGACGGCGGTCGTCATGCGGAGGCGGGGCGGTTCGACATGGAAAGCTGCGCCGCGTGCCACGAATCCGGCAGCACCGCACCCACGTGCGCGCGCTGTCACGGGAGATGACGATGCGAAGCGTCCGCCGGCCGCACGCGTTCTGGGCACTGATCTTGGTGCTCGGCTGTTCCGAACCGGCACCGCTGCAGGACGATCTGCGCGCTCATCCTCCCGCCTGGACCGATGCGGGGAGCGGCGATTTTCACGGTGCGCGAGTGGCGCGCGAGGGGACGAATCTCTGCACCAGCTGCCACGGATCGGCCTTGCGCGGCGATCTCGTCGTGCCCGGCTGCTACGATTGCCACGACGGCCCTGGCGGCCACCCGCCGTACTGGAAGGACCCGGCCGAACCATTCCATGGCACCGAGGTCGAGCACCAGGGCCCGACGGATTGCGCGACATGTCATGGAGCGACGTATCAGGGCGGCTGGAGCGGAGTGAGCTGCTACACGTGTCATGCCGGCGGGCCGAGCGGTCATCCGGACGGCTGGCTCGACAAGCGTTTCCACACCTTCCATGGTCTCGAGGTGTCGGTGCACGGTGACGCCGATTGCCGCCGCTGCCACGGCAACGATCTCCTGGGCGGCACGAGCGGCGTCGCTTGCAGCGACTGCCATCAATAGCCCGCCAAAGACATCCCGTTACGGCAGGAAAAAGAACGCCAGACCCAAGATGACGTAGACGGCCAGGAGCTGCACGCCCTCGAGCCAGTTGGCCTCTCCGTCCAAAGCCACGAGGTTGACGACGGCGACGGAGGCGACGACCGCCAAGACCTCGAAGTTGGTGAACAAGAGATCGAGTGGAGAGCCGAAGGCATAGCTGGCGAAGATGAGCACCGGGGCCACGAACAATGCGACCTGGATGCTGGATCCCACGGCGATGTGCATCGCCAAGTCCATCTGGTTCTTGCGCGCCACGAGCACCGCGGTGCTGTGCTCGGCGGCGTTGCCGACGATGGCGACCAGGATGACGCCGACGAACACCTCGGTCATGCCGAAAGCCGCGGCGGTGGCTTCGACCGCCTGCACTAACCACTCGGAGACGAGACCGATGGTGCCCGCAGCGACGAGCAAGACGACGATGGCCCGGTTCCGCCCCCAGCCATGCGCTGCGCCGCCGGCCACGGCATCTTCGATCCTGCCCATCTCGGCGCTCGGCGGTCCCGGCTGCCCGGCGTAGAGATGTTTGTGCGTTTTCAACGAGAACACGAGGCTCAAGAGATAGGTGGCGAAGAGCACGATGGCGATCTCGAGCGACAGCTCCTTCTCGTGGGCATTGGCATGGCCGGCCACCATGCGGTGAAAAATGGCGGGCACGACGAGACCGATGGCGGAAAGTGCCAGCAAGGTTCCACCCATGCTCGCCGCCGTGGCGTTGAAGCGCAGGCGGTCGAAGCGGAG
>Ga0075418_10000357_pt1 | contig 46899 bp, 44 predicted proteins | sample SoiMetdeltSBSDD2_FD_81776 | JGI IMG/M metagenome (GOLD analysis project Ga0075418, IMG submission 81776) | Bulk soil microbial communities from a Populus tree surrounding site in Tennessee, USA - Soil MetaG P. deltoides SBSDD2 | ecosystem: Environmental > Terrestrial > Soil > Tree plantation...
CGACCAAGAAGGTCGAGCAGCTCGAGCGCGTGATCATCCGCTTCGCGGGCGACTCGGGCGACGGGATGCAGCTGACGGGCGATCGGTTCACGAGCGAGACGGCGGCGCTCGGCAACGACCTCGCGACGTTCCCCGACTTCCCCGCGGAGATCCGGGCGCCGGCCGGGTCTCTCCCCGGCGTCTCGGGCTTCCAGGTGCACTTCGCCGACCACGACATCCTCACGGCCGGCGACCGCCCCGACGTGCTCGTCGCGATGAACCCGGCGGCGCTCCGCACGAATCTCGACGACCTGCCGAAGGGCGCGACGATCATCGTGAACACCGACGCGTTCGGCGATCGCACGCTGCAGAAGGCGGGGTATGCCGAGAGCCCGCTCGAGGACGGCTCGCTCGGGGACTACCACGTCCACGAGGTCGCGCTCACGTCGATGACCGTCGGAGCCCTCAAGGGCATCGACGGGATCACGTCGCGGGAGGCCGAGCGGTCGAAGAACTTCTTCGCGCTCGGGCTGATGTCCTGGCTCTACCACCGCCCGGTCGAGGGAACCCTCGCGTTCATCGAGCAGAAGTTCGCGAAGCGGCCCGAGATCGTCGATGCGAACACCAAGGCGTTCCGCGCCGGCTGGAACTACGGCGAGACGTCGGAGGACTTCGCGGTCTCCTACGAGGTCGCACCCGCGCCGCTCGCCCCCGGCACGTACCGCCAGATCACGGGGAACACGGCGCTCGCCTACGGCCTGATCGCCGCCTCGCGGCTCTCCGGCCTGCCGCTCTTCCTCGGCGCCTACCCGATCACGCCGGCCTCCTCGATCCTCGAGGAGCTCGCAGGACGGAAGGACTTCGGGATCGTCACGTTCCAGGCAGAGGACGAGATCGCCGCCGTCGGCGCGGCGGTCGGAGCCTCGTTCGGCGGGGCGCTCGGCGTCACCGCCTCGGCGGGGCCCGGGGTCGTCCTCAAGGCGGAGACCGTGGGGCTCGCAATCGCGCTCGAGCTGCCGCTCGTGATTCTCGACATCCAGCGCGCCGGGCCGTCGACGGGCATGCCGACGAAGCCCGAGCAGGCCGATCTCCTCATGGTGCTCTACGGCCGGAACGGCGAGAGCCCGGTGCCCGTCGTCGCCGCGTCGAGCCCCTCGCAGTGCTTCGACGCGGCAATCGAGGCGGTCAGGATCGCGCTGAAGTACCGCACCCCCGTCTATCTGCTCTCGGACGCGTACCTCGCGAACGGGTCGGAGCCGTGGCTGATCCCCCAGGTCGACGAGCTGCCCGACATCTCGGTGACGTTCGCCGAGGCGGGTGCCGAGCCGTTCGAGCCGTTCCGGCGCGATCCCGAGACGCTCGCGCGGCCGTGGGCGATCCCCGGCACGGCGGGCCTGGAGCACCGGATCGGCGGGCTCGAGAAGGCAGACGTCACGGGCGCCATCTCCTACGACCCCGACAACCACGACCACATGGTCCGCCTGCGCGCGCAGAAGGTCGCCGGTATCGCCTCGGACATCCCGGAGCTGGAGCTGGACGACCCCGAGGGCGACGCCGAGCTGCTCGTGATCGGCTGGGGCTCGACGTACGGCCCGATCGCCGCCGCGGTGCGCCGGGTGCGCAAGCGCGGCGTTCGCGTCGCCCGCGCGCACCTGCACCACGTGAGCCCCTTCCCGAGCAACACCGGAGACGTGCTGCGCCGCTACCCGAGGATCCTCGTCCCCGAGATGAACCTCGGCCAGCTCGCGCTGCTGCTCCGCGCCGAGTTCCTCGTCGACGCGGTCTCGTACACCCGTGTCCGCGGGCGGCCGCTCGGCGCGACCGAGCTCGAGGACGCGATCATCGCGATGGCGGAATCCGAGGAGCGAGGCGCAGCGTGAGCTTCGGAGCGACCGTGACGAAGGACGCGCGCGTGCTGGTCAGCTGGGAGGGCAGGACGGTCGTGACCGTCGCGGGCGCGCCGGGCCGCCGCCTCGTCGACCGGCTCGCGAGCGCCCCCGACGAGGAGGCCCGCCAGCTCCTGCTCGCGCGTGCCAGCGGGAACTTCAAGCGAGGGAACGAGCGATGACGGGCAACGGCCTCGTGCAGCTGACGGCGAAGGACTTCAAGTCCGACCAGGAGGTGCGCTGGTGCCCCGGCTGCGGGGACTACGCGATCCTCGCGGGCGTCCAGTCGTTCCTGCCCGAGCTCGGCGTGCCGAAGGAGAACCTCGTGTTCGTGTCGGGGATCGGGTGCGCCGCGCGCTTCCCGTACTACATGGAGACGTACGGGTTGCACTCGATCCACGGCCGCGCGCCCGCGATCGCCACCGGCCTGGCGACGACCCGTCCCGACCTGTCGGTGTGGGTCGTGACGGGCGACGGCGACGCGCTCTCGATCGGCGGCAACCACCTCATCCACGCGCTGCGCCGGAACGTCGACATCACGATCCTGCTCTTCAACAACCGCATCTACGGGCTCACGAAGGGTCAGTACTCGCCGACGTCCGAGCTCGGGAAGGTGACGAAGTCGACGCCGCTCGGCTCCGTCGACCAGCCGTTCAATCCGCTGTCGATCGCGATCGGGGCCGAGGCCACCTTCGTCGCGCGCGCGATCGACACCGACAAGCAGGGCTCCCTCGAGGTGCTTCGCGCCGCCGCGCAGCACCGTGGCGCGGCGTTCGTCGAGATCCTCCAGAACTGCAACATCTACAACGACGGCGCGTTCGACGTCGTCCGCGACGACAAGGAGAACAGGCTGTACCTCCGCGCGGGCGAGGAGGTGCGCTGGGGCGACAAGGGCGTGCGGATGCGCTCGGACGGGACGCTCGAGATCGTCGACGCCGCGGCCGGTGGGCTGCTCCGCCACGACCCGCTGCGCGACGACCCCGGCCTGGCGTTCGCGCTAGCGCGGCTGACGTGGGAGTCGTCGGGCGCCGTCCCTCTCGGCGTGTTCCGCTCGGTCACCCGGCCGGTCTACGAGGACCTCGTGCACGAGCAGTTGCGGACGACCGTCGAACAGCGTGGGGAGGGCGACCTCGCCGCGCTCCTGCACGGCTCCGACACCTGGACGATCGGCTGACGACCGGAGGTTCTCCCGAGCGCTGAGCTCAGAAGGCTGTCCAGGTGGCGCCTCAGGAGCTCCACCTGCCGTGCCAACCTGGCGGTGCTCTGGAGCCTGGTGCTCGCCGTCGAACTTCCTCATCTCGTTCACGTACACGATCTGGCCGCGACAGCGGAGCAAGTCGTGACGGTCCCTCCGACGCGTCCTCAGGCGTCGGCGGCTCCGACCGCAACGGCGACACGTCGGCGGCGAATCCCGGTCGGCGTGACGAACAGTGCGATCACGGCCCCACACCCCGCGGCAACCGCGGCGAGCACGAACGCGCTCACGTAGGCGCTTTCCGCCGGCACGGCCGTACCGGCGAGCGTGTCGGCGGACAGGATTGCCGCTCCGATCTGCGCCCCCATCACGCCGCCGACCGTTCGCATCACCGTGTTGATCCCCGTCGCCACACCCGTCTCCGTCGGCCGAACGGCCTCGGTGACGAGCGCCGCCATCGCGGCGAAGGAGAACCCGACGCCGACGCTGAGACAGGCCATCGCGACGATGATCTGCCACGGCTCGTCGTGGAGAGCAGCGAGCGCGCCCGCGCCCAGCATCACGAGCGCCATCCCGATCGAGAGCGGCCATTTCGAGCCGACCCGGCGCCCGAAAACCCCGGCGAGCGGCCCGGCGAAGAGCATCAGCAGCGACCCCGGGAGCAGGTAGAGCCCGGTCGTCGTCGCGGTCGCGCCGAACCCGTAACCCAGGTGCGAGGCGATCGCGTCCGGCAGGTCGCCCGGCGCCTGGACGAAGCCCGGGACGAGGACGAACGAGCCGAACATGGCGAAGCCCGAGATCAGCGCAGTCGTGTTGGTGAGCAGCACGGGCCGGTCGGCGAGCACGCGCATGTCGATCAGCGGCTCGTCGACGTGCAGCTCGAAGAGCACCCACACGACGCCGGCTATGAGGGACAACCCGAACAGGCCGAGCACCGCCGGCGATGTCCAGCCCCAGCCCTCGCCCTCGGAGAGCGCGAGCAGCAGGGCGATGAGCATCACCGAGAACAGGATCGCGCCGGGCACGTCGACCCGCGACTGCGAGCGCACCGGCGACTCGGGGACGAAGCGATGCACCAGCACGACCGCGACCGCGACCGCGGCGGCGCCGACGACGAAGATCCAGCGCCAGCTGAGGTTGTCGATGAGCACGCCGGAGAGCACGAGGCCGAGCCCGCCGCCGACACCGAACACCGCCGAGAGCAGGCCGATCCCGACCTTGACGCGGTCCGCCGGGAACTCGTCCCGGATGATCCCGAAGCTGAGCGGGAACACGGCGCCGCCGGCGCCCGAGACGATGCGCGCGGCGATGAGCGCCCAGATATTCGGGGCGATCGCACAGGCGACGCAGCCGACGAGGAACGCGAGCAGCGAGGCGACGAGGAGCCGCTCTTTCCCGAACCGATCGCCGAGCTTGCCGAGGATCGGCGTGAGGACGGCGGCCGAGAGCAGGAAGCCGGTGAGCACCCACGTGACCCAGGTCGTCGGCGCGTCGAGCTCCCGTTGGAGCTCCGGCAGCGCCGGCACGACCATCGTCTGCTGGAGCGCGTACGCAGTCGTCCCGAGCGTGAGGATCCCCAGCGTGAGCCCGTAGTGCTGACGCGTGTCACTCACGCTCGCCAGCCTAGCCAGCGACCCTCAGCCGCCAGGCGCGGTACGTCTCGGGCGCCGGCGCAGCCGGCAGCCCGCTTCAGGGATGTGCCCGCGACCCGGCGGAGCCGGGTCACGGGAGTTTGCGGCGTCCGTTCGGCGCGAGCCGAACGGACGCTCGCAGGCAAGAAGGAACAGCGGCATCGCACGTCCGGGATGCCGCGGCGGCGGCGGGTTCACGTCCGTGCGATGCCGGGCACAAACCGTAGTCGATGAACGTCGCCTTCGCGCCGACAAGCCCCCCGTTGGAGGGACTCACGCCTCGACGGATGCCGGATCGAGTGACGCGTGGGAGAGCCGTCGGGACGCCCACGCGATTGCCGCAAGGCCTGAAATCCCCGCAACCGCAAAGGCGAGCTCGGTGCCGCCGACGTCGGCCAGCCAGCCCGCGACGAGACCGCCGATCGGCGCGAGCCCGGCGAACGCGAAGAGGTAGAGGCTGACGACGCGTCCGCGCAGATGGTCGGGTGACGCGAGCTGGACGAGCGCGTTCGCGCTCGCGGTGAAGAGCGAGAACGTGAGCCCGAGCGCGAACAGCAGCACGAGAGCGAGGCCCGGGGTGTGGACGGGCGCGAGCGCGAGCATCGCAATGCTGAAGCCGGCCGCACCGACCGCGAACGTGCGTGGGCTCGCGCTGCGCAGGGTGGCGGTGGCGAGCGCCCCGGTCAGCGCCCCGAGCCCGAAGCTCGCGGAGAGCACGCCGAACATCCCGGCGCCGACGTGGAGCGTCTGGGACGCGAGCAGCGGCACGAGCACGTTGAAGTTGAACCCCACGGTGGAGACGATCGTGACGACGACGAGCACGGTGAGAGCGATCGGCGAGCGGACTGACCAGGCGACCCCCTCGCGGATCCCGGCGAACACGCGGGTGTCGGGATTCTTGGCGACCGGCGTGAGCTCGTCGACGCGCATCTCCTTCAGGGCGACGAGCACGGCGAGGAAGCTGACCGCGTTGACGACGAAGCAGAAGCCGACGCCCGCGGCGGCGATCATCACCCCGGCGAGGGCGGGGCCGATCACGCGCGAGGCGTTGAAGAGGCCGGAGTTGAGCGCGACGGCGTTCGGCAGCTCGCGAGGGCCCACCATCTGGAACGTCAGCGTCTGCCGTCCCGGCGAGTCGAACACGAGGATCAGCCCGCCCAGCGCGGCCAGCGCGTAGACGACCGGCAGCGTCGCGACGCCGACGAGCGTCACCACCGCGAGGAGGACAGAGACCAGCATCGCGGTCGCCTGCGTCGCGATGAGGAGCCGTCGTGTGTCGAGGCGGTCGACGACGACGCCCGCGACGAGGCTGAAGAGGAAGAAGGGAAGGAAGCGGCAGAAGGCGAGCGCGCCGACCGCCAGCGGCGAGCTCGAGAGCTCGATGACGAGCCACGCGAGCGCGATGTTCTGCATCCACGTCCCCGCGACCGAGATCAGCTGGCCGGTGAAGAACAGCCGGTAGTTGCGGTGACGCCGGAGGGAGCGGAAGGTTCGGCCGCGGAGGGCGATCGCGAGTGCCGTCACTTGGCGATCTCCAGCAGCGTCGCGAGCGCGGGAAGCGCCCGCTCGATCCGCTCGCGTTCCTCGTCGGAGAGGCGTCCGAGCCTGTCTGCAAGCCACGTGGTCCGGCGCGCACGGACCCGACGCACGGTCGCCCGACCTTCGGGTGTCAGCTCCAAGCCGACCCTCCGGCGGTCGTCGGTCGAGCGGACGCGCCGGATGAGGCCGAGCGTCTCGAGCCGGTCGACGTGCGCCGAGAGGGACGGCGCGGAGATGCCTTCGGCGTGCGCGAGCTCGCGCAGGGAGAGCCCGGGCCGGGACTTGACGAGCCAGAGAAGGGTGGCCTGGTGGGACGTGACGCCGAGCTGCTCGGTCTCGCGCCGGAGATGGCGACCAAGTCGCAGGATCACGGGCCGAAGCTCTTCGGCGACCTCTTGGGAAGAAAGCGTAGCCTCACGAATCATTCGTGAGACTAACTATATCAGCGTGGGGGAACCCATGGGTTCCCCCACGAGCCCCCTCCTTCTGCGTCGCGACTCGCCGTCACTCACCTGGCCTCCCGGCCGGCGAAGCCGGCCTCCGGCCGCCGGCGGATGCGCCGTCGCCAGCGAGGAGCCTCGCGCGCGGGTTCTCCCGGGCCTACTTCGACGTTGCTTCGAGCTTGTAGCCGACGCCGTAGCGCGTCTGGAGGAACGTGTGGCGCGAGGCCCGCGCGTCGATCTTCTCGCGCAGTTTGCGGACGAAGACGTCGACCGTGCGGTCTCGGTGAGTCGCGCGGCGGCCCCAGACCCGCTGCAGCAGCTCGTCTCGGGTGAGCACCCGGCCCTCCTCGAGCGCGAGTGTGTACAGCAGCCGGAACTCGGTCGGCGTCAGCCCGGCGCTCGATCCGTCGACGTACGCCTGGACGTTGCGGGGATCGAGTCGCAGCTCCTCGATCTCGATCTCGTCGCCGCGGCGCGGTTCCTGCGCGTGCGTGCCGCGTCGGGAGACCGCGCCGACGCGGGCGACGAGCTCCTTCATCGAGAACGGCTTCACGAGGTAGTCGTCCGCACCGATCTCGAGCGCGTGGATGCGGTCGTGCTCGGTGCCGCGAGCGGAGACCACGACGATCGGCGTCCCGATCCCTTCTGCGCGCGCCTGCTCGATCACCTTCCAGCCGTCGACCCCCGGAAGCATCAGGTCGAGCACGCAGACGTCGGGACGCTCGAAGCGGAGGCGGGCGAGGCCGGTCTCGCCGTTCGCCACGGCGACCGCGTCGAACCCCGCCGCCTCGAGGTGCCGCGCCATCCCCCGGGCGATGACGTCGTCGTCCTCGATGATCAGGATCTTCGCCACGTGCCGGCAGTCTCGCGCACGGTGTCGTCCACACGGACGACGAATGGTGAACGGATGGTAACGAGGTGGTGAACGCAGGTGCCCGGCCCCACACCGGGCACCTGGTCTCCTGCGCCCTATTCGGCGTCCGCGTCGCGGTCGGCCTCGGCCGCCTCGTCGTCGGCCGACGGCGTGACCACCACGACGATGACCTCGCAGCCGCGGATCGTCGTCATCGGGCGCTCCGACTGCCGGACGCGGGCGGTGTCGTGCCCCGGCCCGCAGAAGAGCCTGTCGGGATTGCCGTCTGCGGCCAGCGCATGGAGGGTGTCGTCGCCGGGCCCGCCGTGGACGGTGTCGGCGCCGGCGCCCGCCCAGAGCCGGTCGTCGCCGTAGCCGCCGGTCACTCTGTCGTCACCGGTGCCGCCGTGCAGCTCGTCGTCGCCGGGACCGCCGTGCACCGTGTCGTTGCCGGAGCCTGCCCACGCGACGTCGCCCGCGAAGCCTCCGCCGACGGTGTCGTTTCCGACCCCGCCGAACAGGATGTCGCTCCCCCTGTCGCCCAGCACCACGTCGTCGCCCTTGCCCGCCCGGACGAGGTCGTTGCCGGCGCGCGCGGCGACGCGGTCGTTGCCGTCGAACGCGCGGATCACGTCGGCGTTACTCGTGCCGCGTAGCGAGTCGTCTCCGGGTGTCCCGTCGACCATGTCGGCAAGCGCGCTTCCCACGAGCACGAGCGATCCGACGACGGCTGCCACCACGAGTCCCCTGGTCCTCATCTCGTCTCCCTTCCTCGGCCTGCGCCCGCCTCGTGCGGGGCCATGCGGGTATTCACCGTGGTCGGGGTGAAGCGGTCGTGTGCCGAGCGCAAGCCCTGGGTCAGCCGTCTGTTAGAACGACGTGAAGATGGACGGCGACGCGACGCGCGGGCGCGCGCTCCTCGAGGAGAGCCGTGAGGCCGTCGTCGTGCTCGACGACACCGACCGCGTGATCGGCGCCAGCCGGCGCGCACGCCAGTCGATCGACGGCCTGCGCGAGGGGGAGAGCCTCCCGGCCGGCCTGCTCTCCGGCGACGCAGGGATCGTCCCGCTCGTCGTGCCGTACGACGTGGGCGGCCGGCGCGAGCGCCTCGTGTACCTGAGCCGCAGCGGCGACCTCGCGGCGTACGAGGAGCTTCGTACGGGGTTCACAGCCGCCGTCTCGCACGAGCTGCGGACACCGCTCGCTCGCCTGCTCTCGCTCCTCGAGACGGCGGCTCTCCCGGGCGAGGACGTCGCCGAGCTCGTCGACCAGGCGCGGATCGAGGTGGAGCAGATCCGCGAGCTGATCGACGAGGTGCTCTTCCTCTCGGAGCTCGAGTCGGGGACACGTGTGGTCTCGCTCGGCGCCGTTCGCGTCCGGCCCGAGCTCGAGGCCGCCCTTGCGGAGCTCGGGGCCCGCTCGAGCCGCGCGGGCGTCAAGCTCGTGGTCGACGGCGATCCCGACCTGACGATCGCGGTGCGACCGCGGATGATCCGCGTGATCGCCGAGAACCTCGCCGAGAACGCGATTCGCTACGCCGGGCCCGGGGCGACGTTCACGCTCGCCGTGGAGCGCGCCGGCGACGAGGTCCTCCTGCGCGGCACCGACGACGGGGTCGGGGTCGACGAGACCCAGCTCTCGCGCCTCTTCGAGCGGTTCTTCCGCGCCGACCGGGCGCGGGCGTCGCGCGGCACGGGGCTCGGCCTGGCCATCGTGAAGCACGTCGTCACGCAGGCAGGCGGCACGGTGGAGGCTGCGGGAGGACTCGGCGAAGGACTCGAGATCCGCTGCGCATTCCCGGCGCCGCGCTGAGCGTTCACCACTCCGGCACCACCTCTTCACCACGCTGTTTCGGCCGGGGCCGCGACACTCGCGGCGGAGTGGCCGTGACCGCACCCGAGCTCGACACCCTGCGCCTCGCGCAGCTCGCCCCGGCCGCCGCCGACGATCGCCGCGGTCGCGAGGTCGTCTTCGATGTCGAGAGCCTCGACGTCGCCTACGACGGCTCGCCCGCGCTGCGCGGCGTGACGCTCGACATCCGGCGAAACGACGTCACGGCCTTCATCGGCCCCTCGGGCTGTGGCAAGAGCACGTTGATCCGCTGCTTCAACCGGATGAACGACCTGATCCCCGGCGCGGTCGTCTCCGGGAGCGTGCGCTACCACGGTCGCGATCTCTACGCCGCCGACGTCGACCCGGTCGAGGTGCGGCGGCGTATCGGCATGGTCTTCCAGAAGCCGAACCCCTTCCCCAAGTCGGTCTACGACAACATCGCGTTCGGGCCGCGCGTGCTCGGGCTCAAGTCCGGGCTCGACGAGCGCGTCGAGCGCGCACTGACTGCCGCCGCGCTCTGGGACGAGGTGAAGGACCGCCTCGACGACAACGCGCTCTCGCTCTCGGGCGGCCAGCAGCAGCGGCTCTGCATCGCCCGCGCGCTCGCGGTCGAGCCCGACGTGATCCTGATGGACGAGCCCGCGTCCGCGCTCGACCCGGTCTCCACGTCGCGGATCGAGGACCTGATCCACGAGCTCAAGCGTGACTACACGATCGTGATCGTCACCCACAACATGCAGCAGGCCGCGCGGGTGGCGGACATGACCGCGTTCTTCAGCGTCACCGTGGAGGACGGCGGCGCGCGGCGGCACGGGACGCTCGTCGAGTTCGACCGAACGTCGAAGCTCTTCACGAACCCGTCCGACCCGCGCACCGAGGACTACGTCACGGGGCGCTTCGGCTGATGGCCCGGGTCGAGTTCCAGTCGCGTCTCGACATGCTGGAGGCGAGCCTCCAGGAGCAGGGCGACGTGGTCCTGCGCTCCGTGCGCGGCGCGATGGACGCGCTCGCGCGGCGCGACATCGAGCTGTGCGACGAGGTGATCCGCTTCGACGACGAGATCGACGCGCGCTACCACCGCCTCGAGAAGTCGGTCGAGGAGGTGCTCGCGCAGCAGTCGCCCGTCGCCACCGACCTCCGCCTCGTGCTGGCGGTGCTCCACGACTCGATGCACCTCGAGCGGATCGGCGACCAGGCGGTCACGGTCGCGAAGCTGACCAAGCTCGCGCACGGCCTCGACCCGCAGCGAGACCTGGCCGAGGGCCTCCAGGAGATGGGCGACCGCGCCGAGGAGATGGTGCGGGTCGCCCTGGACTCCTTCGCGGAGCGGGACGTCGAGCGGGCGCGCTCGCTCGTCGACCTCGACGAGCTGATCGACCGGGCGAACCGGCGCGTCGTCTACCAGGTGCTCGCTGCGAGCACCGAGGAGAACCGGGAGTGGGGGATGCGCATGATCGTCGCCGCGCGCTGCATCGAGCGCATCGGAGACAACGCCGTGGACATCGGCGAGCAGACGGCGTTCCTCGTCACCGGCGAGTTCCAGGAGTTCTCGGACGCGAGCGCGTCCGTCGACGTCACCGACCACGGAGGATGAACGTGAAGAAGGCATTCGTAGCGACGCTCGCGCTCGCGGCTCTCGCCGCGGTCGCGCTCGTCGGCGGCCGGGCCGACGCGGCCCAGGAGCGGCAGACGAGCACGCTGGTGGGCACGGGGGCGACGTTCCCGTTCCCGCTGATCTCGAAGTGGATCCCGGAGGTCGGAAAGGCCTACGGGATCGACCTCACGTACTCACCGACCGGTTCCGGCGCCGGGATCGCGGCGGTCACCTCGCGCACGGTCGACTTCGGCGCGTCGGATGCGCCGCTGTCCGCCGACCAGCTCGCGGCGTGCAAGGGCTGCGTCGTGATCCCCTGGGCGCTCGCCGGCGTGTCGCTGCCGTACAACCTTCCGGGCGTCAACACCCGTCTCAAGCTCGACGCGGCCGCGATCGCCGGGATCTTCGATCGCTCGATCACCCGCTGGAACGACCCGAGGATCCAGCGGCTGAACAGCGGCGTCAGCCTGCCGAGCACGACCATCACCCCGGTCTACCGCTCGGACTCGTCGGGCACCACGTACGCGTTCACCGACTACCTGTCCACGGTCAGCCCGAAGTGGAAGTCGAACGTGGGCACGAACACATCCGTGAGCTGGCCCGGCGGGATCGGCGCCCGCGGCAGCTCGGGAGTCACCGGTGTCGTCAAGAGCACTCCCGGGGCGATCACGTACGTCGACGCGGCGTACTCGATCCAGAACAAGCTCAGCTTCGCGCTCGTGCGGAACCGCCACGGCAACTACACGCTGCCGGGTCTCCGCGGCATCACGGCGGCGGTCTCGGTGCTGCCGAAGAAGATCACGAGCTTCAACCAGCTGAAGATCGTCGACCCGCCGAAGACCGCGCCGAAGAACGCCTACCCGATCTCGACCTTCACCTACGTGATCGTCCCGACGGACTCGGGCTCGCAGGCCGCCGACCTGCGGAAGTTCGTCTACTGGGCGGTCACGCAGGGGCAGAAGTTCGGGCCGCCGCTCTTCTTCGTGCCGCTGCCCGACCAGGTCAAGGCCTACGACTACCGCGAGATCAAGAAGATTCAGGGCGGCCGGTAGCCGCCACGCGTCGATCGGATGACGTCGACCGGATACACCCCCGCGGCGCCGGCGCCGGACGAGCTCCGGCGCCGCGGTGTCCGGCTCGGCGACGCCCTCTTCCGGGGCGTGTCGCTGCTCGCCGCGCTCTCTGCCGCGGCGCTCCTCGGGCTGATCGCCTGGAAGGTGTTCGACCTCGCCTGGCCGGCGATCCAGGAGTTCGGCCTCTCGTTCGTCTGGACCGACGCCTGGAACCCGGTCACGGACTCCTACGGGGCGCTCGCGTTCGTCTACGGGACGGTGATGACCTCGCTGATCGCGCTCGTCCTCGCGACGCCGCTCTCGATCGCGATCGCCCTCTTCCTCACGGAGATCTCGCCGCGCCGGCTGGCCGGGCCGATCGCGACGATGGTCGAGCTGCTCGCCGCGATCCCGAGCGTGGTGCTCGGCCTCTGGGGGATCCTCGTCTTCGGCCCCTGGGTGCGGGACCACCTCGAGCCGTGGCTGAAGGACGTGTTTGGATTCCTGCCGATCTTCTCCGGCGAGCCGTCGCAGGCGGGCCTGCTGCCCGCCGCGCTCGTGCTCACGATCATGATCATCCCCATCACCTCGGCGATCTGCCGCGAGCTGTTCCTCCGCGTGCCGAAGGACCTGATGGACGCCTCGATCGCGATCGGGTCGACGCGGTGGGAGGCGATCCGCAAGGTCCTCCTGCCGTACGCCGCGCCCGGCATCGCCGCCGCCATCCTGCTCGGCCTCGGCCGCGCCTTCGGGGAGGCGATCGCCGTGAACCAGGTGATCGGCGGTGGGAACGTGATCCCCAGCTCGTGGTTCGAGCCCGCGGACACGCTGGGCTCGCGCATCGCGGCGCAGTACCAGGGCGCGACGAGCGTGCTGCAGGCGGGATCGATCCTGTACCTCGCGGCGATCCTGATGGTGATCTCGCTCGTCACGAACGTCGTGGCGCAGCTCGTCGTCGCCCGTTTCGAGCGGGCGCGGAGGGCGTACTGATGTCCTCCACGACCGACGACGGGGACCGCGACCGCTACGACATCACCCGGCGCTCGAACGGCCTCGCCCGGAGGCGCGCGACCGAGAAGGCGTTCGCGGCGCTCGGCGTCGCCAGCGCGCTGCTCGCGGTCGGCATCCTCGCCCTCGTGCTCGGGTCGGTCATCGCCAAGGGCTTGAGCCAGCTGTCGCTCTCGTTCTTCACCGAGCCGCGACCGCTGTTCGGCGAGGCGGGCGGCATCGCCGACGCACTCGTCGGGAGCGCGCTCATCGTCGGGATGTGCATGGCGATGGCGATCCCGTTCGCGGTGCTCGTCGCGATCTACATGTCGGAGTACGCGGGGCCGCGCGTGTCCATGGTTCTCCGCATCGTCCTCGACGTCCTCAACGGAGTCCCGGCGATCGTCGTCGGCATCTTCGTCTTCGGCCTGCTCGTCGTCGGTCGCGGCCAGAGCGCGATCTTCGGTGCCTTCTCGCTCGCGATCCTCATGCTGCCGATGGTCGCGCGGGCGACGCAGGAGGTGCTCGAGGTGATTCCCCGCAGCCTCCGCGAGGCGAGCCTCGCGCTCGGCGTGACGAAATGGAGGACGACCGTGGGGATCGTGCTGCCGTCGGCCCTCGGCGGGATCCTCACGGGCGTGGTGATCTCGGTCGCGCGGGTCGCCGGAGAGACCGCGCCGCTCCTGTTCACGTCGTCGATCGCCGCCAACCAGATCTCGGGCGACGTCACCCACGCGCTGCCGACGCTTCCGGTGACGATCTTCGTGTTCTCGGAGTCCCCCGATCCCCGCGAGCAGGCTGCGGGGTGGGCCGCGGCGCTCGTCCTGATCGCCGTGGTGCTGGTGATGAACATCCTCGCGAAGCTGTTCGCGCGCGGCCGGGCTCAGCGCTAGATGGCTCGATTCGCGTCCGCCGGGCGGTAGCCTGCCGCGCGATGAAGACCGTCCTCGTCGTGGGCGCCGGCCGGTATCAGCGCGCGGTGATTCGCCGTGCGCGGGAGCTCGGCCTTCGTGTCGTCGCCGTCGACCGCAATCCCGACGCGCCCGGGCTCCGCCTGGCGGACGTCCCGCGGGTCGTGGACTTCAGGAGCCCCGAGGCGGTGCTCGAGAACGTCCGCGACCTCGCGATCGACGGTGTGCTGACAGTGCAGGCCGAGCGCGCCGTCCCCATGGTGGCCGCGATCGCCGAGGCACTCGACCTGCCCGGGATCGGCGTCGAGACCGCGCGCCTGATGACGAACAAGCTCGCCATGCGGAGTCGGCTCGCGGAGGCCGGAACGCCGCAGCCGCGCTTCGCGACCGTGCGGACGCCGGACGAGGCTCGGGCCGCCGTAGGCGTGGTGGGGCTTCCCGCCGTGCTGAAGCCCGCCGACTCCGCCGGCCAGGTGGGGCTCGCGCGGATCGAGTCCGCCGAGGACGCAGCGGCAGCCGTGCCCGCCGCCGTCGCGGCGTCTCCCAGCGGCGAGGCGGTGCTCGAGGAGTTCGTCGAGGGAACGGAGCTCAACGGGATCGTGGTCGTCCAGGACGGCGAGGTGCTGGCGACGATCCTCTGCGACCGGCTGCGGCCATCCGGCCGCGGCTTCGGCGTGAGCTGGCTGCACGTCTATCCGACGACGCCGCAGGGAGCGCAGCTCGAGGAGGCCCGACGCGTCGCGGCGGACGCCGTCCGCGCGCTCGGGCTCCGCACGGGCATCGGCTTCCCGCAGATCCTCGCGGGGCCCGACGGCCGCGTCGCGCTCGTCGAGTGCGCAGCCCGGATCGGCGGGATGATGGCCGAGCACCTGCTCCACGCGTTCGGGACCGACCTGCTCGAGGTGGCGCTCCGCCTCGCCCTGGCGGAGCCGGTGACCGAGGAGCACCTCCGGCCGCGCTTCGAGCGGCCCGTTGCGATCCGCTTCCTCACCGCCGAGCCCGGGACGCTCACGGTCGGTCGCGTGACCCGCATCGGCCCGCTCGACGAGGTGCTCGCCGCGCCGGGCGTGCTCGCGGCGGAGATCTACTCGGAGGTCGGCGAGACGATCCGTCCCGTCCAGATCATCTCCGACCGCCGCGGGTACGTGATCGCCACGGGCGACACCCGCGACGAGGCCGTCGAGCGGGCCGACGCCGCGTCCCTACTGGCCCAGATCGACGTGGAGCCCGCCTGATGGCGCCGTGCGGGTTCTTCCTCGACCACTACCGCGATCTGCTCGAGGCCTCGAAGGCGGGCGGCTACCGGCTCGCGGGATTCGACCGGCCGCCCGAGCCGGGCGACCTGATCATTCGTCACGACGTCGATCTCTCGCTGGTCGCGGCGGTGCGTGTCGCAGAGGTCGAGGCCGAGGCCGGCATGTGGTCCACCTGGTGCCTGATGACCCGCTCGGCGTTCTACAACCTCGCCTCCAAGGAGGGCGAGTGGGCGATCGGGCGGCTGCGCGAGCTCGGCGGGCGGATCGCGCATCACGCGGTCTGGCCGCACGTCGACCTCGACGAGCGCTTCGAGCCGGTCGTCGCGTGGCACAACCCCGACAGCGACTACATGATGGAGCCGGTCGAGGGCGCGACGAACGCGATGAGCGCGCCGTGGTACGACCCTCCGCACTTCCGATCCGACTCCAATCACCACTGGAGCCACCGGGGGCGGCAGGACGACTGCCCACACGCGGCCCTGGCGGCCGGCGAGCTCGAGTGGCTCCAGCTCCTGATCCATCCCGAGATCTGGGCCTACGAGGGCGACACGATGCGCGCCACGATGGAGTCGTTCCTCGACGCCGACCGGGCCTCGCGCCTCGCACACCTGCGCGACGACCGCATCGACCTTTCCTGAGCTAGGCCGAGGCCGGCGTCGCAGCCGTCGACACCGAGCGCGGCACGAGGCGCCGTGTCTCGCGGCGCCGCGCGGCGAATGCGGTGGCGGCGATGAGGATCGCGAGCACGAACACGATCACGTGGCCGCCCGGCAGCCGCGTGACGAGCTCCATCACGGCGCCGACGAACGCGGCGGCGGGGATCGTGAGGATCCAGGCGATCACGATGTTCCCCGCAACGCCCCACCGGACGGCCGAGAAGCCGCGGATCGCGCCTGCGCCGAGCACCGAGCCCGAGATCGTCTGGGTGGTCGAGACCGGGAAGCCGAGGTGGGCCGTCACCCAGAGGATCGAGGCGCACGCGGTCTGCGCGGCGAAGCCCTGCGGCGGATCGATCTTCGCGATCCGTTGGCCGAGCGTCTTGATGATCCGCCAGCCGCCCGCGTAGGTGCCCGCGGCCATCGCGATCGCCGAGCTGGCGATCACCCACGTCGGGGGCCGCGAGAAGTCCGAGTCGAGATGGCCCGTGGCGACGAGCGCGAGCGCGATGATCCCCATCGTCTTCTGCGCGTCGTTCGTCCCGTGGGTGAACGCGACGAACCCGCCCGAGACGAGCTGGGCACGGCGGAATACCCGATTCACCTTGGTCGGAGACCGACGCGCGATGAGCCAGGTGATCACGACGATGAGCACGAAGGCGATCGCGACCCCGAGGAACGGCGCGACGATCGACGGGATCAGCACCTTGTCCTTGATCCCCTGCCACTGCACGACGTCCGGGCCGTCCGCGGCCAGCGCCGCCCCGATCATCCCACCGATCAGCGCGTGGCTCGAGCTCGACGGGAGCCCGATGAACCACGTGACGAGGTTCCAGGTGATCGCGCCGACGAGACCCGCCATCACGAGGTTGAGGGTGATCGCGTCCGGGTCGACGATGCCCTTGGCGATCGTCGCGGCGACCTCGACCGAGACGAACGCGCCGAGGAAGTTGAGGACCGCGGCGCTCGCCACGGCGAGGCGCGGGCTCAAGGCGCCGGTCGAGACGCTCGTCGCGATCGAGTTCGCGGTGTCGTGGAACCCGTTCGTGAAGTCGAAAAAGAGGGCGATCGCGACGACGGCCAAGAGCATGAGGTCCATCGCCGGCGCCTGGCTACGCGTTCTTGACGACGATGTTGGCGATCGTGTTCGCCGCCGTCTCGCAGCTGTCGAGCGCCTCTTCGAGCCGGTCGTACACGTCCTTCCAGCGGATCACCATCAGCGGGTCGATCCCGTCGTCGCGGAACAGCGCGGCGAGCCCGTCGCGCAGGACGCGGTCGCCCTCGTCCTCGAGGCGCTTCAGCTCGACGAGCGCGTCCTGGACGCCTCCGAACCCCTTCAGGTTGTCGCAGGCGATCAGGAGCTGCTCACAGGCCGAGACGAGCAGCGCCGTCTGCTGCACGGCGTGCTTCGTCGGCAGCTCGATCCCGTACAGGCCGAGCAGGTCGGAGGCCTCCTCGAGCTCGTCGACGACGTCGTCGACCTGGATCGCGAGCATGTAGATGTCGTCGCGGTCGAACGGCGTCAGGTACTGCGTGTTGAGCAGCGTGATGAGGTCGTGCGTGACGCCGTCGCCGGCCGTCTCGGCCGCCTTCACCTGCTCCTGCGTGATGTCCGAGTTCGGGTGCTCGCGGAAACGACGATCGACGAGGCGAGCCACGTCGAGCGCGTTCTCGGCGGCTCGGGCGAACAGGACGTAGAACTCGCTCGTCCTCGGCGTGAGCGAGAAGCGCACGGGCGGGCACGTTAACCGAAACGGCGGTTCCCACCGCAACCTTCGGCGCGCATACCCTCCCGCCGTGGCGGAATGGGAGAACGGGGCGGTGCGCGCGTCGGGCGGCGTGCCCACGCGGCGGGGAGAGCACGGCCTCGAGATCCTCGTCGTGCACCGCCCGCAGTACGACGACTGGACGTTCCCGAAGGGCAAGCGCGAGCCCGGCGAGACCGACGAGAAGTGCGCGCTCCGGGAGGTCGAGGAGGAGACGGGCCTGCGCTGTGCGCTCGAGGAGGAGCTCCCATCGACCTCCTACGTCGACGGCAAGGGGCGACCGAAGCTCGTCCGCTACTGGCGGCTCCGCGTCGTCGGGGGCGAGCTCCGCTTCGTCCACGAGGCGGACGAGGCGCGGTGGGCGTCTCCCGCCGAGGCGGAGGCTCTGCTCACCTACGACCGCGACCTCGCGGTCCTCCGCGCCGTCGCCGGGCAAGAGCCGTAGGCCGCGGGTCGGACCCGGGCGCTAGCCTGGACGCCTCATGTCGAGCGACGTGATCTACACGATGTACAGGGCCGACAAGTTCTACGGCCCCGACCGCCAGGTGCTGGCGAACATCTCGCTCTCCTTTCTGCACGGGGCGAAGATCGGCGTGCTCGGGCCGAACGGCGCCGGGAAGTCGACGCTCCTCAAGATCATGGCGGGGCTCGAGGAGCCGTCCTCCGGTGTCGCCGAGCTCGACCCGAAGGCGTCCGTGGGCTTTCTCCCGCAGGAGCCGGACCTCGATCCCGCGAAGGACGTTCGCGGCAACGTCGAGGACGGGGTCCGCGAGCTGCGCGACCTCCTCGACCGCTTCGAGGCGATCTCGGCGGCGTTCGCGGAGCCGGACGCCGACTTCGACGCGCTCCTCGCCGAGCAGGCCGCGGTCCAGGAGCGGATCGACCGTGCGGACGCGTGGAGCCTCGACCAGACCCTCGATCGCGCGATGGACGCCCTCCGTCTCCCCGAGGGCGAGCGCGACGTGACGAGCCTCTCCGGCGGAGAGCGGCGCCGCGTGGCGCTCTGTCGCCTGTTGCTGTCGGCACCCGACCTGCTGCTCCTCGACGAGCCCACGAATCACCTCGACGCCGAGTCGGTCGCCTGGCTCGAGCGGCACCTCGAGAGCTACCGCGGCACCGTGATCGCGGTCACCCACGACCGATACTTCCTCGACAACGTCGCCGGCTGGATCCTCGAGCTCGACCGCGGGCGCGGAATCCCGTTCCAGGGGAACTACTCGTCGTGGCTCGAGCAGAAGGAGGCGCGGCTCGCGACCGAGGAGAAGCAGAACGCTGCCCGCCGCCGGACGCTCCAGCGAGAGCTCGAGTGGGTGCGCATGAGCCCGACCGCTCGCCACGCGAAGTCGAAGGCGCGCCTCACCGCCTACGAGAAGCTCCTTGCGGAGGACCAGGCGACCCGGCTCGACACGGTCGAGATCCACATCCCCGCGGGCCCGCGCCTCGGCGACGTCGTCGTCCGCGCCGAGCACGTCCAGAAGGGCTTCGGCGACCGGCTCCTGGTGGAGGACCTGACATTCGACCTCCCGCCCGGCGGGATCGTCGGCGTGATCGGCCCGAACGGCGCCGGGAAGACGACCCTGTTCCGCATGATCGCGGGCGAGGAGGAGCCCGACGCGGGCTCGCTCGAGGTCGGCGAGACCGTCGAGCTCGCCTACGTCGACCAGTCGCGGTCGTCGCTCGAGGGGACGAACACGGTCTGGAAGGAGATCTCGGGGAACCAGGACACGATCGAGCTCGGCAAGCGTGAGGTGAACTCGCGCCAGTACGTCTCGTGGTTCAACTTCCGCGGCGGCGACCAGCAGAAGCTCGTCAAGGACCTCTCCGGCGGCGAGCGGAACCGCGTCCACCTCGCGAAGCTCCTCCGCTCGGGCGGGAATCTGCTGCTCCTCGACGAGCCGACCAACGACCTCGACGTCGACACGCTGCGCGCGCTCGAGGAGGCGCTACTCGACTTCGCCGGATGCGCCGTCGTGATCTCGCACGACCGCTGGTTCCTCGACCGTGTCGCGACCCACATGCTCGCGTTCGAGGGCGACTCGCAGGTGACGTGGTTCGAGGGCTCGTATCAGGAGTACGCCGACTGGGTGCGCGAGACGCGCGGCCCCGAGGCCCTCGAGCCCCACCGCATCGCCTACAAGCCGCTCGTCCGCCCGGGCTGAGCTCCGTCAGTCGCCGAGCGCCTCGAGCACGAGCGCCTGGAAGCGGGCGATCAGCTGCTCCGACTCGGGGAGCAGCACGCCCGCCTCGAGCGCGCCGCTCCCGATCCCGCGCTGGACCGACTCGACGAGCGCCCGGTCCTCGCGACCGACCTGCTCGTCGAGCTCCAGAAACCCGCGGAGCCAGTCCTCGTCCGTGTCCTCGCCGACGAAGTAGTCGAGGAAGCGGTCCGTCCGCTTCGGCCCGCGCGGCGCGATCGGGCCGATCGAGAGGTTCTGCCGTCCCGGCATCACGTTGACGACCGTGTTCGGGAAGAGAAAGTGGAACTGCCCTCGGGCAACGGAGTCGGACCCGTCGGAAGCAGCGTCGCGCGGGGGCCCGAACTGCGAGAGCAGCGTCCCGTCGTGCTCGAGGACGTAGGCGTCCTCCGAGACGTCGAGCGTCCTCGCGAGGCTCGGGTGGGCGACGGCGCAGTGGTAGCACTCGAGGAAATTCTCGGCGCAGACCTTCCAGTTGCACGCGTACTCGTCGCTCTCGGCGCGTGAGTGGAAGCGAAGCCGGTCGAGGTCGACCCCGCCCTCCGCGAGGAGGCGCGGCAGGTCGCCGAGCGAGTCCGCGAGGGGCGCGGCGGACGGGTCGGGGTTCACGAAGACGAACGGTCCCCACGCGTCGACCGAGACCGGGACGAGCGAGAGCGCAGCGGAGTCGAAGGCCTCCTCGCGCTCGGCCCGCGGCGCGCTCCGCAGCGCGCCGTCGAGCCCGTAGGTCCACGCGTGGTACGGGCACTGGATCGTCTCGCGTCGCGCGTTCGCCTCGCAGAGCACGTGGCCGCGGTGCCGGCACACGTTCACGAACCCGCGAAGCTGCCCGTCGTGCGGCCGAACGACGAGCACCGGGAGCGACCCTGCCCAGGCGGGGGTCATGCTCCCCGGTTCCGCGACGACGTCGGCCCGGGTCGCGTACTGCCACGAGCGCGCGAAGATGCGCTCCTGCTCGACGCGGAGCACGGCCGGGTCGTCGTACCACGCGTAGGGCAGGGTTCGCGCCGCCATCGGCTGGAGGATAGGCCGGGGCAGGTTGCAGGATGACCGCACCGTCGTTGTAAGGTTCGCCTTACACGACGCGTAGGATCTCGCTAGGCTGCCGCGCATGACGATGAGAGGAGCCTCGACGATCCTGCTCGCGACGGCCGTGGCCGCTGCCGCGACGCTCGCGGCCGAGGCGGGAGCCGCCGCGCGCCCGGCCCAGCTCGGCCCCGTGAAGTCCTACCTCCTCGAGCACACCAGGCCGCTGACGGCGTTCACGCGCGACTTCCAGGCGATCTCCGATCGCTACTACGCCCGCGCGAAGCGCGACGGCTTCCGCCCCGCGGCGCTGGCGAAGGATGCCACGGTCCGCCGCGACCTCCTGCGCGCCAAGCAGATCTGGGTGCGCGGGAACCCGCTCTACGAGCGGGTCGAGGGGATCGTCGCCGGCACCCCGTCGCTGGCGGCGTACGACGTGATCCTGGACGCGGGCTCGAGCGCCGCCGAGGATCCCGCGAGCGCCGTACCCTTCGACCTGAAGCTGCCGAACGGGAAAGTGCTGCGCAAGCCGGGCAACCTCTACAACCTCACCGAGGGGATGCTCTGGGGCACGCTGCCGAAGCTCGTGGTCGGGAAGGCCGACCTCGACGGCGACGGCAAGCTCGAGTTCGGCGAGGTGCTGCCCGAGCCGAACGCCCTGAAGGCCGCCGTGGACGCCTTCGTCCTCTACGCCGGCCGCCTCGACCGCGCCGCGCGCGTCTGGCAGCCGACCTCGTCCGACGCGTTCACGTCCGTCGTCGTGATGGTGCCGACGATGAGCGAGTACTTCGGGCAGTGGAAGACGTCCCGCTTCGTGCTCGGCGACCGCGCCAGCTCCGAGGCGTTCAACGTCGTCTCGCGCCTGTCGGACATCGGCGACATCCTCGGGGGCCTCCGCGTGATCTATGCCGGCATCCGGCCGTCGATCGCCGGGGTGGACTCCGCGCAAGCGGCCCAGACCAAGCGTGACCTCGACTCCCTGCACGCCTTCGTCGGGAAGCTCCGCACGCAGGAGAACGCCGGTCGGCGCTTCACACCGCAGCAGGCGGACATCCTCGGCCGCCAGGCGCAGGAGCGCGCGACGGCGATCGCCGGGCAGGTGACGCAGGCTGCCGCTCGGCTCAAGGTGAAGATCGCCCAGTAGGCGTGCGGCTCGTCGCGCTCATCGGGGTCGTCGCGGCGAGCCTCGCGCTCACGGGCGTCGGGCACGCGGCTGCCCGCGAGCCGTGGGACGCTGCCTCCGACGCGCAGCGCGCGCTCTCCGACGCCGAGACCGCGGTGGTCCTGGGCGAGCCGGCGACCGTACGCGCTGACCTCGACCGCGCCGAGCGGGCCGCCGGCGCGCTCCTCGCCGGCCGCCCGGCGGAGCTCGGCGTCGCCCGGAAGGCATTCGCGGATGCGCGTTCGGCGGCCGCGGCCGGCGATGCGCGCGAGCTCGCCGCGGCGCGCGCAGCCGTGTGGGGGGCGGTGCTGCGCGCGTCGTTCGGCGAGGCGACGGCCGCGGCGGCCCACGGCGAGGTCGCCCGCGCACGCGCGTGGCTCCTGGTCAGGGAATTCCAGGCGCCGACGCGCTTCACACGGGCGGCGGCCGACGCGACGGTCGCGCTCGACGGGCTCGCGGCCGGCACGCTCCGGCCGGCGGTGGCCGCCTCGACGATGCGGGCCGACCTGCTCGGCACCTACGACAGCCGGCTCCGCGCGGCGCTCGCCGCTGTGCAGGAGACGGGGACGAGCGGGTTCTCGGTCCGCCGGGCGGAGGAGGCGGCGGCGGCATGTGGCTACTGGCGCATTCTCCGCGGCTCGTACGCGGCCCAGCGCAACATGGCGGGCGCAGGCCGCCTCGACGCCGCGTTCGACGCGCTCGTCACGGCGGCGTCCGCAGGCCACGGCGCACCCGTCACGCTGCGTCGGATCGACAAGGCCCTGGAGGGCTTCCGCGCGGTCCCGCTCGGGCCGGAAGAGCGCATCCGGCGGGCAGGCCAGCTCCAGCGGTTCCTCGAGCTCGTGCCGATCGAGTACGACCGCGGAGTCGAGGACGGCCGGGTCACGCTCGACTTCGAGATCCAGGAGGCGATCACGTTCCGGGACGCCGCCTCGTCGGCGCTCGACGACCTCGTTCCTTTCCTGCTGCGCCGTGACCCCGCCGCGACGCGCGCCGCGGTGAAGCTCGTCGCCGGACTCGGCGTCTCCATTGCAGACGCGAGTCGCGGTCGCACGGTCGCCGATCCGGAGGCCGTGAAGGCTGCGACGAAGGAGGCGCTCGATCGCGCCTCGGCGGCGTTTCCCGAGGGCTGGGGAGACGCGAGGGAGACTGCCGACTTCGACGTGATCGAGGCTGCGCTCGACCGCGTCCAGGCCGCCGCCGCGGCGGGAGAGTGGGGAACGGCGGAGCAGGCTCGCCTGGAGGCCTACGGCGTCTTCGAGCTCGGCCCCGAGCAACGCCTCCGCGGCCTCGCGCCGGGCCTCTTCCGCTCGATCGAGGGCCTCTTCTGGTACGGAGATTCCGGCTCGGACGGGCTCGTCCAGCTCGTCAAGCGCAAGGCCGCGGCGAACGAGATCGCCTCGACCAGGGCGGCGCTCGACGAGAAGCTCGCCGAGGCCGAGACGCGGATCGGCGAAGGGCTGGGCTCGAGCACCGCCGTCGTCGTGAACAGCTCGATCATCGTCTTCCGCGAGGGCCTCGAGGCCGTGCTGATCCTCGCGGCGCTGATGGCGAGCATGGTCGGCGCCCAGCGGCGCCTCCGCCGGCCGCTGATGGGCGGCGTCCTCGTCGCTCTCGTCGCGAGCGCGATCACGTGGCTGGTTGCGCAGACGGTGCTCGGCTCGCTCGCGGGCTGGGGCGAGCGGCTCGAGGCCGTCGTCTCGCTCGTCGCGATCGGCGTGCTGCTCCTGATCCTCAACTGGTTCTACCACCGGGTCTACTGGCAGGAGAACCTCCAGGACCTGCACCGCAAGAAGAAGCGCGTGCTGGCCGGCACGAGCGTCGGGATTCTCTCCGCGCAGGCGCTCGGCCTCGTCGCGCTCGGGTTCTCGAGTGTCTACCGCGAGGGCTTCGAGACCGTGCTGTTCCTCCAGGCGCTGACGCTCGAGGCCGGCGCGGTGACGGTGCTCCAGGGCGTCGCGCTCGGCTTTGCCGGCGTCGTCGGCGTGTTCATGCTCGTCGTCGCGCTCGAGCGGAAGCTGCCGCACAAGCGGATGCTCGTCGCCACCGGCGTCCTCATCACGGTGGTGCTGGTCGCCCTCGTCGGCCAGACCGTGCAGACGATGCAGGCGGTCGGCTGGCTCCCTGTCAGCCCGGCGCCGGTCGAGCTGCCGTACTGGTCGGGCGTCTGGCTCGGCGTCTACCCGACATGGGAGGGGCTCGGAGCGCAGGTCGGCGCGGCGCTCTTCGTCGTCGGGAGCTATGTCGTCGCCGAGGCGCTGCGGTCGCGAAAGCGACGGAGGCTCATCGCCCGCGTGTCCACGCAGCCGCCGTCAACGACCGACTTCCCAGGCGAGATGGGCGAGCTCCGGCTCGAGGAGCTTCTCCCACGCGAGGCGGACGGCCTTCGGCGAGCCGGGCATGGAGACGACGACCGCGCCGCGGTAGGTGCCGGCGGTCGCGCGTGACAGCATCGCGGCCGCTCCGACCTGCTCGTAGCTGAGCATCCGGAACAGCTCGCCGAACCCGGGCAGCGTCTTCTCGAGCAGCGCGGCGAGCGTGTCGTACGTGGTGTCGCGTCCGGAGACCCCGGTCCCGCCGTTGACGAGCACCACCCTCGCCTCTGCAACGAGGTCGTCGACCGCGGCGCGCACCTCGGCCGGCTCGTCCCGGACGACGTGATAGCCCGAGACGCGGTTGCCGCCCGTCTCGACCTGCTCGCGGAGCCAGCTGCCGTTGTCGTCCGTCTCGGGCGTCCTCGTGTCGCTCACGGTGACGAGCCCGACCGGGATCGGACCCTGCGTGGCCGCGGCCGCCCGGTGTGCCTCGGTGCCCACGACCGACGATCCTAGAGTCTCGATACCCTGGGCGGCAGTGGGCGACCGGGCTCCGATTCTCGCGCGCGCCGAGGGGACGCTCCGCCCGCTCCACCTGGCCGCGTCGCGTGCCTGGTGGGCCTCCAGCACCGCGGCGACCGAGGAGCACGAGCGGCAGCGAATCGAGGCGGAGCTCGCGCTCTCCGACGCGCTCGCCGACCCGGAGCTCTACCGCGACGTGTCCGCGGCTCGGGAGAACGGCGCCGAGGGCGTCGCACGCCGTGAGCTCGACGTCCTCTACCACGATCTCGTGCCGAATCAGGTGCCCGAGGAGCTTCGCCACCGGATCGTCGGGCTCGAGGCGTCGGTCGACTCGCGCTTCTCCAAGCACCGCGCCGTCGTCGGCGGACGTCGGATCGACGACAACGAGATCCGCCGCCTGCTCCGCGAGAGCGACGACGTGAGCGAGCGCCGCGAGGCGTGGCAGGGCTCGAAGACCGTCGGCGCGGAGGTCGCGGACGACGTGCGCGAGCTCGCACGGCTCCGGAACGAGGCGGCCCGCGCGCTCGGGTACCGCGACTGGTTCGCCCTGGCGCTGGCGACGATGGAGATGGACGAAGAGCGGCTGTTCGCGACGCTCGACGAATGCGATCGGGTGACCGCCGAGCCGTTCGCGGCGTGGAAGGCCGAGACCGACGCCGAGCTCGGGCGCCGCTTCGACTGCGCCACCGACGAGCTCCGGCCATGGCACTACGAGGACGTGTTCTTCCAGGAGGTGCCGGTCACCGGAAGCGTCGACACGGGCGAGGTCTTCGCAGGAACCGACGTCGTGGCACTTGCGCGCGAGACGTTCGACGGCATCGGCCTCCCGACCGCGGCGATCCTCGACCGCAGCGATCTCTTCCCGCGGGACGCCAAGTCGCAGCACGCGTTCTGCATCGACATCGACCGGGCGGGCGACGTCCGCGTCCTCGCGAACGTCGAGCACGACTCGTACTGGGCCGGCACGATGCTCCACGAGCTCGGCCACGGCGTGTTCGACCTCGGCTTCGACCGCTCGCTCCCGTGGCTGCTCCGCGATTCCCACCTCACGGTGACGGAGGGGATCGCGCTCATGATGGGCGCCCTCGCCCAGGAGGCGTCGTGGCTGCGCGACGTCGCCGGGCTCGCCGCCGACGAGGCGAGCGAGCTCGACGCGGCGCTTCGCCGCAGGCGCGCGGCCGAGTCGCTCGTCTTCGTCCGCTGGGTGCTCGTGATGACGAACTTCGAGCGGGCCTTCTGCGCCGATCCCGAAGGCGACCTCTCCCGGATCTGGTGGGAGCTCGTCTCGCGGTACCAGCTGCTCACGCCGCCCGACGGTCGCAGCGAGCCGGACTGGGCGGCGAAGATCCACGTCGCCTGCGCGCCGGTCTACTACCACACGTACCTCTACGGCCATCTCGTCGCGACCCAGCTCCGCGCGGCGCTCGAGCGCGATGCCGGCGGGCTCGTGGGGCGCCCGGAGGCGGGCGCCTTCCTCGCCGAGCGCGTCTTCGCGCCGGGCCAGTCGGTCCGCTGGGACAGGCTGATCGAGCAGGCGACGGGCGAGCCGCTGACGGCGGCGCACCTGGCGCGCGAGATCGAGCTCGGACTGAGGCCCTAGGCGGGCGACTCGGTCACGTCGATCGCCGCGCTCGTCTCGGGCTCGGCGTCGAGCAGGCGGTGGAGCACGCGGATCGCGACCGAGCCCTCGCCGACCGCGGAGGCGACGCGCTTGATCGAGCCGTGCCGGACGTCGCCGACGGCGAGGACGCCCGGCATGCTCGTCTCGAGCGGGTACGGGTCTCGCGCGAGCGGCCAGCCGCCCGAGTGTGGGACGTCGCCGCCGGTGAGCACGAAGCCCTGGTCGTCACGCGCGATCGCATCCGGCAGCCAATCCGTGCGGGGGTTCGCGCCGATCGCGAGGAACAGCTCGTCGGCGGGCAGCGTCTCCTCCTCTCCCGTCGCCCGGTCGCGCAGGACGAGGTGTGTGAGCCAGCCGTTGCCGCCGCCCCCGACGATCTCCGTCCCGAGCCTGATCCCGACGTTCGGGATCGCGCGCACCTGGCGGACCAGGTACTGCGACATCGCGGCCTCCAGGGACGACGCGCGGGCGACGAGCGTCACGCTGCGCGCGTAGCGGGCGAGCGCGAGCGCCGCCTGCCCGGCGGAGTTCGCCCCGCCGAGGACGTACACGTCCCTGCCGGCGACACGGTTTGCGTCGGAGCCGGCCCCGCCGTAGAAGACCCCGGCGCCGCCGAGCGCCTCGAGTGCCGGGACGCCGAGCCGGCGATAGTCCGCCCCCGTCGAGAGGACGACCGCCCGCGCGCGGATCTCGCCCGACTCGGTGAGGGTGGCCGCCAGCCGGTCGCCCTCGGCCCAGAGGGCCGTCACGGTCTGCATGAAGACGAAGCGGGCGCCGAGGACCCAGGCCTGCTCGTACGCCTGCCGGGCGAGGAGCGCGCCGCTGATGCCCCGCGGAAAGCCGAGGTAGTTGCGGATCATCGAGCTCGAGCGCGCCTGGCCGCCGATGCCCGCCGTGTCGACCACGAGGGTGCGAAACCCCTCGGACGCCCCGTACACGGCCGCCGACAGCCCGGCGGGCCCGGCGCCGACGATCAGCAGGTCGATCTCGGTGTCCTCGGGCTCGATCGACGAGCCCGTGGCCCGCGTCAGCTCGGCGTCGCTCGGGTTCGTGAGCGTGGTGCCGTCGGGGAGGATCACGACCGGCAGCTCTGCGGGTGGAGGGCTGCCGAGCAGGGTCCGCCCCTCGGCGGAGTCGGCGAGCGAGAACGCGTGCGGGAAGGCGCAGCTCTCGAGCACCGACCGGAGCTCGTAGGCACGGCCTGCCCAGGAGTCGCCGACCACGTGGATCGCGTACGGCGCGCTCCGCCGCTCCTCCGCCCACTCCAGCAGGAACGTAGAGACGGCCTGGTGGAACTGCTCGTCCGGCGGCGCGGACGGCCGGACGACGTAGTGGTCGATCCGACCGTGCTCGATCCCCTCCAGGATCGTCGCGCCGGCGTCGCGATAGCCCCACTGGCCCCAGCCGATGAGCATCGCCCGCTTCGCGTGCGGGTGGGCGCGCCGGATCTCCGCGAAGAGCGTGCCCGGGTCCTCGTCGGGCCCTCCGCCCGCCAGCACGAGCGCGAGGAGCGCGCCGGAGGCGTCGAGCTCGGCCAGGCGCTCGCGGGCCTCGGACGCCGAGCCGACGCAGATGACGCGGTAATGGCGCTCGTACCGGTCCCGGAGCTCGCGCTCGATGCCGGCGAGGACCTCCGGATCGGGATCGACGGCAAGGATGACCGGCGACCCCATGGCCCGTTGATCGTAGTCGGGGCGAGCCGCCGAGCCTAGAGCACGTAGCTCGCGTAGACGTCTGCCGTCAGATACGCCGCCGACGGGCTCCCGGCCGGCGTGAAGATCCCGAGGACCGCGAGCTCCTCCGTCGGCTGCGTGTTCTCGACGATGTGCACCTCGCGCGCATGGAGCCGGAAGGCGGATCCCGGAGCGAGCGGCTCGGTCGCGTCGCCGAGGTGGAGGCGACCCTCGCCGCGGACCACCCAGACGATCTCGTCGTAGAGGTGGTAATGCCACGGCGCCTTGCCGGGCGGGATGTAGCCGACGAAGAGCGTTGCCCGCGTCGAGCCGTTGTGCGGCCCGTACAGCACCTGGAACGAGCGTGCTCCCGTCGCCTGGCCCGGCTCGACATGGTCGAGGGCGACCGCGGTCTCCGCGGCGCCCATCGGCGCATGGAGGTCGGTCTCCGCGCCGGCCGTCGCCGTGACGCACTCGAGCCCGGCGGCGCCGGCCGTGAGCGTTCCGGTCCGGCCGGCGACCACCAGTCCCGCGCAGCGGCCTTCGAGCGGCGCCCCGTCGAGCGTTCCCGCGCCCGCGTGGACGAGCAGGAGCGTGTCGTGGAGCGCGTCGTCGACGCTCAGCGTCGCGCCCGGCTCGAGCCGAACGCTGTCGAGCGCCAGCTCCGAGCCGCGCTCGGGCGGCACGAGCGTCCAGAGCTCGACCGCGTCGCGCCGTGTCGCCTCACCCGCTGTTGCGACACGAGCCATGCGCCTGAGCATAGGCCGAGCGCCGCGAGGAGGGGGCAGGCGGGCCGTTGTGACACTGTGTTCCACGCGGGGGGAGCGGCGCTCTCAGGCGTCGTCGAGGGTCGCGGACGCCTGGCAGCTCGCACCGCCCGGGCCCGAGGCGCGGACCCGCACCGTGTCCTGGCCGAAGAGGTCGGGGACCGTTCGGCGGAGCGTGAGCTTGCCGGAGCTGCGGCTCGGCCGCAGGCGGGCGCGCACCACGAGGCGGCGCTCGTGGACGACGACCACGAGCCACGGGCCCGCGCGGCGGCGGTCGCGGAGCTCGAAGTCGAGCCGGAGGAGATCGTCGTCCCGCTCGCGGACACGGAGCGTCGCGGTCGCCGAACGGGTGCACGACGCGGTGACCCGAACGTCGTCCACGTGATCGCCGCCGCCGTCGTCGTCCGCAACCGCGGCCGCGGGCGCCGAGAGCGCGACCAGCGCGAGCAGAAGCACGAGGAGTGCGCGCGGCATGCCTCGATCGTGCAGGGCGCCCACCGGCCGCGCAATCGGACTTCGGTCCTACGACCCGGGCCTCGTGACCCCGTGACGCTCCGCCCAGAGCGCCGCCTGGGTGCGGTCGGTCACGCCGATCGTGCGGAAGACGTTGGTCAGATGCGTCTTCACGGTCTTCTCGCTGATCTCGAGCTCGCGCGCGATCAGCTTGTTCGGCAGCCCGCGGGCGACGAGCTCCAGCACCTCCCGCTCCCGGACGGAGAGCGAGTCGAGGGGGGATGCCGCGCTCCGCGCCTGGAGCAGGGCGCGGCTCGCCCGGGGGTCGAGCGGCGCCTCACCGCGTGCGGCGGCGCGCACAGCCCTCTCCAGCTCGTCGGGCTCCGCATCCTTCAGGACGTATCCGACCGCCCCTGCGTCGAGCGCGCCGAGGATCCGCTCCCGGTCGGAGAACGACGTGAGGACCACGACGGCAACCCGCGGATCGGCGTCGGTGATCCGCCGCGTCGCGCCGATCCCGTCGAGCACCGGCATCTCGAGGTCCATCAGCACGACATCGGGCCTGTGTGTCTCGCAGAGAGCGACGGCTTCCTCGCCGTTCGCCGCCTCGGCGACGAGCTCGACGCCGTCGAGCGTGCCCGCGAGCTGGCGGAGGCCGCTGCGCACGATCGCGTGGTCGTCCGCGATGAGGAGTCGAATCATCGGGCGGGCAGCTCCAGGGCCACGGTCGTGCCGCCGCCGGGAACGGAGCGTATCGCGAGCGCCCCGCCGGAGCCGGCGACGAAGTCCTCGAGGAGCGAGAGGCCGACATGCCCGTCCTTGGCGCGCCGCCGACGCTCCTCGGGCGTGAACCCCGTGCCGTCGTCCGCGACCGCGAGCTCGACACCGGCCGCCGTTCGCTGCAGGGTCACTGCGACTCGCGTGGCACGCGCGTGGCGCTCGACGTTGCGCAGCGCTTCGGCCGCGACGCGGTACGCGAGCCGCTCGTCCTCGTCGCCGAGCTCGACGTGCGGGTCGAGCTCGAGCGTCACCTCGACACCGTGCGTCCGGAGCGGCGAGGCGGCGTCCTCGAGCGCCGCCTCCAGCCCGCTCGCACGGAGATTGGGCGGATGGATCTCGACGAGGAGAGACCTGAGCCGACGCATCGCGTCACGCGTGCCGGCGGCAGCCGTCTCCAGGGTGCCCTGCGTCGCGGTCGACCGCTCCTCGTGCGCCGCGGCGCTCAGCGAGTACGAGATCCCGGCAAGATCCTGCACGACGCCGTCGTGCAGGTCGGCGGCGATGCGCCGCCGCTCGTCCGCAGACGCCTCCACCGCGCGGACGAGGAGGGCCTCGCGCTCCGCCTGCGTGCTGCGCAGCCGCCGATCGAGCCGCGCCGCGAGGGGGATCTGCACGAGCCAGAGCAGGGCCAGGCTCGCGACGAGCAGCGCCGCCAGCGGGAGCCAGATGCGCCGCCCGGTCGCCGCGACCGCGCTCTGGCGCTGGTAGGTCTCGAAGAGCAGCGGCGTGCCGTCCGGGGTGCGCACCGGGAGGTACACCTCGTAGAGCGCGCCCTCGCCTCGTTCGTAGCGGTTCTCCGGTCCCGTGAGGTCGCTGAGCTCCGCCCGGGTCGCTCCGGTGCGCAGGACGTCGAGCTTCTCGGGGCCGAGTGGGAATCGAGACCCGATCAGGCGGGGCTCGTCGGAATACACCACCCGTCCGTCGCGCTGCCAGAGCTTCACCCGCACGACTCGCTCGCCGAGCACGCGTTCCTGGACGACCCGGTCGACGGCGTCGATCGCGCCGCGGTCACCGCGCAGAAGCGAGGTGGCGAGCGCCGGCTCGACAACACCCTGCCCGGCGAGCGTCGCGAACTGGCGCGCGTCCCGCAGCGCCTCCGAGCGCGCAAGCTCGCGGAGGGCGAACACGGAGGCGGCGGCGAACACCGCCAGCACGATGAGGCCCGCCAGCGCGAACTGAGCGACGGGACGTCTCAACCGAGGTCTTCGAGGCGTACGACCAAGGTCCCATTGTGGCCGGGACCCGCGCGGCGACACGCTTGGACGCGTGACCACCACCGGAAGGAGAGAGATCATGAGACCCACCATCGTCTGGCCGATCCTCGCCGCGCTCGCTGCGGCGCTGCTGCTGGCCCCCACCGTCGCGGCCAAGGACGGACGTGACATCCGCGTCGCGGGAACCTGTAGCGCGTCGACCACGTCGAAGCTGAAGCTCAGCCCCGAGGACGCCGGGATCGAGGTCGAGTTCGAGGTCGACCAGAACCGCAACGGCGTCCGCTGGGGCGTCGTCCTTTTCCGGAACGGGACGAAGGTCGCGAGCCGCGCCCACATGACGCGTGCCCCGAGCGGGTCGTTCGAGTCGCGGTTCGTGACCGGAAACCGCGCGGGCGTCGACCGCTTCGTCGCGCGCGCCACACGGTCGGGAGAGGTCTGCACGGCGAGGGCGTCGATCCAGTAGCGGCGCCGAGTCGCCACGGGCTCGTGACGCCGTGGTGCAAGGCCCACCGACCGCGCGTGTCACGATCCGGGCGTGTCGGACATCGTCGCCACCGAGGCCGAGGCGGCGGGCGCACTGCGCCCGCCCCTCGTCGTCCTCGACCGACTCCAGGCGTTCCTCGACGCGAACGGGCTCGGCGGTGGGCCGCTCCACGCCCGCCGGATCGGCGACGGGGGCGGCTCGAACTTCTCGTTCCTCGTCGAGCGCGGCGAGGAGCGCTTCGTGCTCCGTCGCCCGCCGCGGCCCCCGCTCCCGCCCTCGGCCCACGACATGGTGCGCGAGGCACGTCTTCAGCTCGCCCTCGCCCCGCACGGCATTCGGCTGCCGCCGATCCTGGCGGTGTGCGAGGACGACGGGGTGCTCGGCGTCCCGTTCTACGTGATGCGCTTCCTGGACGGGCACGTCGTCACGTCCGAGCTTCCGCACGGCCTGGAGCTGCGCGAGGCCCGCGCGCGCCTCGGCGACGAGCTCGTCGACGCGCTCGTCGAGATCCACGCCGCCGACGTGCGCGATCCCGCGTTGGCGGCGTTCGCCCGGCCGGGCAGCTATCTCGAACGGCAGGTACGGCGCTTCGCACAGCTGTGGGAGGTCAACGCGACGCGTGAGCTGCCGGTCGTGGACGAGGTCGGGCGGCAGCTGGCGGTGTCGGTGCCGGAGCCGCTGCCGGACACCGTGGTGCACGGCGACTACCGCCTCGGCAACCTCATGGTCGAGCCCGACCGCCCAGAGCGCGTCCGTGCGGTGCTCGACTGGGAGATGGGCGCGATCGGCGACCCGAGGGCCGACCTCGGCTACCTGCTCGCGACGTATGCCGAGCCGGGGGGCGAGCCGAGCCCGCTCGGCGTGTCGCCCGTCACGGCGCTCGCGGGGTTTCCCACGAAGGCGGAGCTGGTGGCGCGCTACGCCGCCAGAAGCGGGCGCGAGATCGGCTCGCTCGCGTGGTTCGAGGCGCTCGCGCTCTGGAAGGCGGCGGTGTTCTGCGAGGCGATCTACGGCCGCTACACCCGGGGCGAGCTCGGCGCCGAGGATGCCAGAGCGGCCGCCTTCGAGCACAGCGTGCCGCTGATGGCGGCGGCGGCGGCCGAGCGTCTCGCGACGGGGTCGGTCGCGTGACCGAGCACAAGCGGCCCGAGGCCTCGGTGCGGGGCGGTTTCGCCCGGGAGGACTGGAACGCGCGCTATGCGGCCTCGGAGCTGCTCTGGACTGCGGAGCCGAACCGCCGGTTCGCGAGCGAGGTCGAGGATCTCGCGCCCGGCCGCGCGCTCGACCTCGCCTGCGGAGAGGGACGGAACGCCGTGTGGCTCGCCGAGCGCGGGTGGCGGACGACCGGCGTCGACTTCTCCGACGTCGCGCTCGCCAAGGCCGAGCGGCTCGCGGCGAGCCGAGGCGTGGAGGTCGAGTGGGTGCTCGCCGACGTCCTCGAGCACGAGCCGGAGCGCGGAGCGTTCGAACTCGTCGCGGTGCTCTACCTCCAGCTGCCGCACGAGCAGCTTGCGGAGGTGCTTCATACCTCGGTCGGGGCGCTCGCGCCGGGAGGGACGCTCGTCGTCCTCGGGCACGACACCACGAACCTCACCCACGGACACGGTGGCCCGCGCGACGCGTCCGTGCTCTTCACCCCGGAGGACGTCGTCCCGCAACTCGAGCGCCTCGTCGTCGAGCGCGCGGAGAAGGTGCCCCGCACCGTGCCGCTCGAGGACGGCGAGGCGACCGCGATCGACGCGCTCGTCCGCGCTCGTCGGCCGCGCTGAGCCGCGGTCTATCCTCCGCGCATGGGACGAGCGCTGGTGCCTCGGCGCAAGTTGCCGACTGCAACTTGCTGTGCCCTCCTCCTGGCGGCACTGGCGGCGGGGAGCGCGCTCGCGGCGAACGGCGCCAAGAATCCGCTCGTCTTCGTTCTCCGCCCGGCCGACTTCCCTGCCAAGGCCGACCCGGTCGACGCCGGGCCGATGCCCGCCTCGTTCGCGCGGAAGCTGCGGGCCATCCGGGCGGTCGGTCGCGGCGCGCAGTACTTCGCGAGCATCCCGTTCGGGCCGGAGCGCTCGCAGACGGTCTACGGGCTCGTGGTCACGACTCCGAGCGTCGCGCAGGCGAAGAAGGTCTTCGCGTGGCAGCAGCGGACGCAGATGAGGCCGACCGGCGGGGCCTCGGCTTTGCGGCTGCCGCGCTTCGGTGACCAGCAGGTCGCGCTCTCGAGCGGCGAAACCGACACCGGGAGCCTGCTCGTCCGGCAGGCCGCGACCGTCTGGCGCCTCGAGGTCGCCGCCGACGGCGAGCTCTCGCTCCCGCCGGCGAGGGTGCGCGACGAGCTCGAGAAGTACGCCGCGAAGCAGCGCGCGAAGCTCGGCTGATCAGCGCCGCTTCACGACGAAGTCCACGCGGCCGACGAGCTTGCCGTACTGGGGCTTCGCGAGCGTCCCGTACGCGGGCCAGACGAACAGCTCGTACTTGCCGTTCCGCAGCTGCTGGCGCACGCCCGAGAACCGCCACGTGTCGTGGAGGCGCAGCAGCGGCCCGGAGGGCCACGTGGTGAGGAGCTTCGCCTTGCCGCGCCAGAGCTGGACGTTGTAGAAGCGCGCCTCGGCGACCGGCACCCAGCGCACCACGGGCGCCTTGCGGACGACCGCCCCGCGGACCGGTGCGAGGATCCCGATCGCAGGGTCGACGGCGAGGGTCTTCGAGGCGACGTTGCCCGCCTGGTCGTACACGCGCACCTCGTACCAGTACCGGTTCGGCGACTTGGCGCTGCGGTCGACGAGGCGCAGCCCGTTGCCCGTGTACACCACATCCGGCTTCTTCCCCTTGCGGCCCGGCGCGCGGACGACCTCTGCCCGGACCGCATCCGCCGGCTTGGTCCAGGAGAGCGTGACCGCACCGGACGAGCGCTTTGCGCGAATCGTCGGGCGGGCGGGCTTCGTGTGGTCGTAGCGGAGCTCGAACACGACCGGCGCGCTCAGGTGGCCGACGGCGTCGCGGCACTGCCCGACGATCTTCGCCGGGTTCCCGTCGGGGCCGGCATACGTCGCGGGGGCGGTGCACTCGGCGACGCCCGCGCCGCCGTCCTGGCCGGAGAACGCCACCTTGACCGGGTGGTTGTACCACCCGTCCGCGTCCGGGGGCCGCTCGGGCGCCGGTGTTACGGTCGGTGCGCTGGCGTCGTACTTGATCGTCTCGGTCGTCGAGCCGGTGTTGCCCGCCCCGTCGGTGCACGATCCCGTCACCTTGACGTCGCCGCCGTCCGGGCCGCCATAGGTCCCCGAGGTGCAGGACGCGATTCCCGACGGGCCGCCGTCTCCCGAGAAGGACACGGCGACGGGGCTCGTGTACCACCCGTTCGAGTCCGGCCCCCGTGCGAAGGAGGCAGTGACCGATGGCGGGCCGGAGTCCTTGCGGACGGTGACGCTGTTGAACATGCCCCCGCCTGCAGACAGCGTCAGCGTGCAGGTATAGGTGTTGCCCCCGGTGTCTTGCGTCACCGTCACCGCGCCGCAGCCGGCCGTGCTCGCGACGCCGGCCGCGTCGTACGACCAGCCGACGGTGACGTTCGACCTGAACCAGCCGCCGCAGCCGCCCCCGTTGCACGAGGGCTGAGGGACCGAGGCGGCCCGGCTCGCGTCCGGCACGGCGACGTGCCAGGCGACCGCCACGAGGGCGAGGCAGAGCAGCCGGGTCGGGCTCACGCGACCCTGGTGAGGCGACGGCCGACGACGCCCACGACGAGGCCGCCTCCTGCGGCGGCGAAGAGCAGCAGCGCCGAGGCCGCGAGCAGCGCCGTCCGGGCCGGGTCGCCGGCGACCGAGGAGACGACGACCGTCGCCGCCGGGAGGCCCAGGCGGTTGGCGTCCCGCGGGGCGGAGACGACCTTCGCCGCGGCGGAGGTCTTCTTCGCGTGCGGCGCCGGCGCCGGGCGATTCCTCGCGGGTGACGAGGCGCGAGCGGCACCTCCCGTCGGCGTCGTGCGCTTCGCTTTCGGAGCGCTCGAGGCGCTCGAGGCCGTGGTCGGGCGTGAGCTCGTCGGGGCGGGCGGCAGCGTGGTCACGGGGACGGGTATCGGCGTCGCCGCCACGGCCGGCTTTGTCGGGCGGGTCGCGGGTCGCGTCGTCCTCGCGGTGCTCGACGTCTTCGCGGTGCTCGACTTCGGCGCGGTGCTCTCGGTCAGCGGCGCGTCCGGGCTCGGCGTCGCCTGGGCCCGCGTCGCCTCGGAGGGCGCGGGCGACGAGCGAGCGGGCGCCTTCGCGATCCGCGGGGCCTCCGCGATCCGCGGGGCCGCCTCGCTCCGGGCGCCGACCGGCGGAGCGTCCGGCATGGGGGCCGACGCGGCGGCTGCAGAGCCCGAGAAGGCAGCGGCAAGGACGGCGGCGCACGCCGCGACGGCAACCCCCCCGCCTTGCTCCGTTCGCCGCAGAGACGACGTCCTCCTGGACACCCGTCCCTCCCTCTTTCGCTGACTCACGGTACGTCGTACCGCGAAGTCGGTCAACCTCGCCGGGATGGTGCGGGCGCCTCCTCGCGGAGAAGAGGCGCCCGCCGGCCCCTCCCTCACTTCTCTGCGCGCATCACCCCCTGGAGCCCGAAAGCATCCGCCGAGCCGTACTGCGACGACCAGGAGCCCTGGCCGCCGACCTGCAGCCCCGCCGAGCCACGGCCGGACTGCGTCTGGTTCAGCGTCTGGTAGGTCTTGTTCAGGTTGAGGGCGAGCCCGAGGGCCGCGACAGAGTTCGACTGCTCGACCGAGCCGCCGTTCGCCGGCTTCGCGTCCTCGCTCTTCTCGCCCTTGCCGTGCTTCTCTTCCTTCCCGTTCGGGCTCAGCACCCGCACGGGGTTGTACTCGTTCTTCGCACCGAGCTGGATCGCCGTCGAATCGGCATCGGCCTGCTGTCCGCTCCAGTTGCCCTGGCCGGCGACCTGGAGATAGTCGGAACCGTGACCGCTGCCTGACTGCTGCTGGTCGATCGACTGGTCGGTGTCGTTCAGGTTCAGCGCGGCCGCGAGCGCGGTCGTGCTGTTCGACTGCGTGACGTCCCCGTCGTCGCCGGGGCTGAGCACGCGGATCGAGTCGACCGAGTTGGTCGGCTTCACCTGGACGGCGGTCGCATCCGCGTCCGCCTTCTGGTAGTTGCCGGCCTCCTGGCCCGCGACCTGCGTGTAGCTCGAGCCGGACGGATAGGAGCTCTGCGCGTCCTTCCCGTCCTCCTTGGCGGGCTCGTACGAGCCGCCGCCCTGCGACTGGTCGATCGACTGGGTCGTCTCGTTGCCGTTCGCCGCGATCCCGATTGCGGTCGCGTCGTTCGACTGCGTGACGTCGCCGTCGTCGCCCGGGCTGAGGACGCGGATGGAGCTCGCCGTGTTCGTCGGCTTGATCTGCACCGCGGTCGCGTCGGCGTCGGCCCACTGCTTGTTGTCGGCCGACTGCCCTGCGATCTGCGTGTAGCTCGAGCCGGACGGAGACGTGCTCTTGCCGTCCTCCTTGGCGGGCTCGTACGAGCCGCCGCCCTGCGACTGGTCGATCGACTGGTCCGTCGTGTTGCCGTTCAGCGCGGCCGCGAGCCCGGTCGCGTTGTTCGACTGCGTCACGTTGCCGCCGTCACCCGGGCTGAGCACCCGGATCGACGACGCCGTGTTCGACGGCTCGACCTGCACGGCCGTCGCGTCGGCGTCGGCCGACTGCTTGTTGTCGGCCGCTTGACCGGCGATCTGCGTCGAGTCGGAGCCGTACGACGGGGCGGTCCCCCGTTCCGCCTCCGCCGACTTCGCGTCCATCGGCGCTGCACCCTGCGACTGGTCGATCGACTGGTCCGTCGCGTTGCCGTTCAGCCCGGCCGCGAGGGCGGTCGTGCTGTTCGACTGCGTGACGTCGCCGTCGTCGCCGGGGCTGAGCACGCGGATCGAGGTGGCGGTGTTGCTGGGCTTCACCTGGACGGCGGTCGCGTCTGCGTCCGCGTCCTGGTAGTTGCCGGCCGCCTGGCCCGCGATCTGCGTCGCGGACGACCCCGTCCCGCCGCCCGACTGCGTCTGGTCGGTGGTCTGGTCGGTCTCGTTGCCGTTCGCAGCGAGCGCGCCGGCGCCCACCGAGTTCGACTGGGTCACGTCGCCGTCGTCACCGGGGCTGAGCACGCGGATCGAGAGCGCATCGTTCTTCGCTCCGAGCTGTGCGGCCGTTGCGTTCGCATCGGCCGTCTGCGCGTTCTTTGCCTCCTGACCGGCGATCTGTGCGTAGCTGGAGCCGGAGCCGCCACCCGTCTGGGACTGGTCGACGGTCTGGTTCGTCGTGTTGGCGTTGGCGGCGATCGCCGCCGCAGTCGAGCTGTTCGACTGCGTGACGTCGCCGTTGTCGCCGGGGCTGAGCACGCGGATGGAGCCCGCGGTGTTGCTCGGCCCGAGCTGATAGGCGCCGCTACCGCCCGACGCGGACTGTCCGCTCGCTGCGGACTGGCCCGCTGCCTGGCCGGCGCCCGAATCGCCCTCGGCCGCGACCGCCTGGCTCGCGCCGAAGCACAGCGCGAGCACCGCGGTCGCTACAAGGGCTGACAGGCGTTTCATCGACATTTTCTCCTTCGTCGTTGATCGCGGAGCCGGCGCCCCGCGGCGTGCGTGGACGAGGAGCGGCTAGCCGGGCCTGTCGGGTACACGTCGCCGGTGCCCGGTCGGCCACGTCGCATGCTCGAGTGCGACGCGCCGGGCCAGGTCGAGCACCGCGGCGACGAAGGGAAGCATGAGAAGGAGGGGGAGCCCCGAGCCGGAGGAGCCGCCGGTGCCGCCCGAAGCGGCGCCCGCGCTCACCCCCGAGGCCGATATCACCGGCTCCTTCGACGGCTCATGGGGCGCCCGCTGCCTCGGAGTCGCCTCCGGCGGCCGCGCGGGCGCCTTCGGGGTGGCCGGGCTCGCGGGTGACGTCGCCCGCCAGGCGGCGTCGACAGCCAGCGTGGAGGCCGGCGTGTACCGGAGGACGGGCGCCGTCGGGATCCGAAACTGCTGGAAGCCGCCGGTCGGTGCCTGGAGCGGGGCCGTTCGCGCGGGCCCCCAGGCCGGCGCGCCCGGAGCGGCGAACGGGATCGCGCTCACGGGCTCTGTCGAGACGTCGGTCGCCGCGCCGGAGTCGAGCACCGCGGTGATATCGGTGGTATCGACGAACGGCAGGGCCTCCAGCACCGAGCCGGTCTCCGCCGAGACGGCCTCGGGCGCGGTCTCGAGCGGTGACGGGACGTTTACGGGGGAGGGCGGGAACGGCGTGCCGTGCACCTGCGTGGGCACGGGGATGGCGACGCCTGCACCGACGTTGACCTGCGTCACAGAACCGTCGTTCCCGGGGCTCGAGATTCGAATTGCGATATTGGTATTGACTTGCGAATATCCACTTGGTGTTTCCGATTGATACTGCGAAGAGTTGTCTCCGCAGTTCCAGATCCACGTCCAGGATGAAGGCATTGAACCTGTTCCAGATCCCGCTGGTGATATCGCGGAGATCGGAGCGGTTCCAAGGCAGTCCCAATTCCAGTACCACGAATCCGACGAGCCGCTCGTGACCTGGGGCGCGGACGGAGGTGCGGAGCTCTGCGTCCCGCTGCTCGGCGCGGGGGTCGCCGGCGTGTTCTCCGGCGCAGCGGCCGTCGAGAGCGGCGCCACGGAGCCGCCCGTGACGTTGACCTGGGTGACCGGGCCGTTGTCCCCAGGGCTGTCGATGCGGACGCTGACGTTGATGTTCGCCGAGCCTGCCGGCGGCGTGGTCGGCGCGGGCGGCGTCGCCACGGGGGGCGCAGGGCTCGTCTGAGGTGCGGCCGGAGGAGTATCGGAAGCGGTATCGGTCGTCGGAGGCGTGATATCGCCGCTCGACGCCGGTTGCGTGGCTGGATCGGGCATCGGGGCGGGATCCTGCGTGGCGGTATCGCCAACAGGCGCGGGCGAGGCCGGCTCGGAGGGGGTGGTCTCCGGAGCGTCCACGACCGGTGCCGCGTCGATCCCGGCCGCCGCGGCGGGGTCCGGGGTGGTCACCTCGGGCGTCGGGGTCGTCGCGACGGCGTCGGTCGCGGCGGTGGTCGCGGCATCCGCGAGCGAGGCGACCGAGGGGAGCTCCGACGGGAGCGCGTCGTCCGCCCGTGCCGTCGAGGGTGCAACTGCTGCGACCGCGGTGAGAAGGGATACGGCCGCGGCGCACGCGACGGCAGGGCGATCGAGATGCAGACGCATTCGAAATCATCTATGCGCTTCACCTGACATTTTCATTCACGTATTGATTCTCTTTCTCTTCACACGAGTTCGACCCCGGTGTAGAGTGAGGAAGTGAAAGTAGGGGTGGAACTGCTCTGACATCGACCTTCGACACGCTCGAGCTGCTCTCGAGGTACCACGATGCCCACGACCGCACGGCGCGGGACCAGGCGATCGAGCGGAACCTGCCGCTCGTCCGTGCACTCGCGCGTCGCTTCTCTCGCTCTCCCGAGCAGACCGACGACCTCGTGCAAGCGGGCGCGATCGGCCTGATCAAGGCCGTCGACGGGTTCGACGTCGAGCGCGGTGACGATCTCGGCGCGTACGCCGTCCCGACGATCGTCGGGGAGCTGCGGCGCCACCAGGCGCGGCGCGGCTCGGTCGCAACGGCGACGTTCGACGACGATGCAGCGCTGCTCGCGGAGCCCGAGTCGGAGCTTGGCCGCAGCGAGACGCGGCTGGCGCTGCAGGGCGCGTTCCGGCTGCTCACGCGGCGAGAGCGCGAGGTCGTCGCGCTGCGGTTCTACCGCGACCTCACGCAACAGGACATCGCCGACCGTCTCGGGCTCTCGCAGGCGCAGGTCTCGCGGACGCTGTCGACCGCGTTCGTGAAGCTCCGGCACGCCCTCGCGGAGTCGTGAGTCGTGCCATTGTGCGGTTCCTCACGCGGCGATACGATGGGAGCAGGGTGAGCGCGCAGCCGTCCCCCTCAGCCGTCGCTGAGTCGTCCCGTCCCAAGCCCGCTACGCCAAGCGGGCGTCTCTTGCTTCGCATGCCGCCGGGCCTGCACGGGGAGCTGACCCGAGCGGCCGAGCGCGAAGGCACCAGCCTCAACGGCTACATCATCACCCGGCTCGGCGAGGCGATCGGGCGTCCGGTCGACCGCGACGGAGCCGTCGCCTCGGCTTCGGACGGCGCGACGCGAACGCTGACGTGGCTCCTCGTCGCGAATGTCGTGGCGGTCGCGCTCGCCGGCCTCGCGGCGCTCGTGATCGTGCTCGTCGCGCTCGACTGAGCCGCGCCTCCGTCGCCGGAGCGGCAACCGCCGCGTGGACGGCTCGCCGGCGGAAGGTTGTTCCGCTCATGTGCCTGTGGTAAGCAGCCGCACAGTGGGCGAGGTGGTGACACAGCGTCCAGGACCTGCCGTCGGACGCGAGTCGGAGCTCGCGGCGTTGCGCGAGTTCCTCGCGCCCGCGGGCACGCGGCGGGCCTTGGTGCTCACCGGCGGCCCGGGGATCGGGAAGACGACCCTCTGGGAGGCGGGAATCGGAGCCGCGCGCGAGCGGGAGCTTCGAGCTCTCGTGGCGCGCCCGAGCGAAGCCGAGGCTCGGCTCTCGTACGCGGGGCTGATCGACCTGCTTGCAGGGGTCGCTGACGACGAGCTCGCTGCGCTCCCGTCGCCGCAGCGACACGCGCTCGAAGCTGCGATCCTGCGAGCCGAGCCGACCGGATCCCCGCCCGGCCCGGGCGCGATCGCGGTCGGTTTCCTGGGCGTCGTGCGCACGCTCGCCGCGCGCGAGCCCGTGCTCGTCGCCGTCGACGACGTCCAGTGGCTCGACCCCGCCTCCGCGGACGCCCTCGTCTATGCGGCGCGGCGGCTCGACGGCGACGCGACCCGGTTCCTCCTCGCCAAGCGTCCCGGAGAGACCTTGCCCCTCGAGGGGGCGCTCGAGCACCGTGGGCTCGAGGTGCTCGAGGTCCGCCCACTCAGTCTCGGCGCACTCAGGCGGCTCCTGTCGGAGCGGCTCGGGCTGAATCTCCCCCGGCACGTCCTGCGTCAGGTGCACGAGTCGACGCTGGGGAATCCGCTGTTCGCGCTCGAGGTCGGCCGCGTCCTCGCAGGGCAAGACCGGCTGGGCTCCGGCGAGGGCATCCCGGTTCCCGACCGCGTCGAGGACCTCCTCGGCACCAGGGTGGCGGGGTTGCCGCCTGCGGTGCGGCGTGTGCTGCTCGCGGTCACGCTGAGCGCCGACCTCCGTGCCTCCCAGCTCGCCGCAGTCGCGGACCAGCCCGCGATCGACGAGGCGATCGATCGAGGAGTCGTGCTCGTCGACGGAGGCAGGGTGCGGCCCTCGCATCCACTGCTCGCCGCCGCCGCGAGAGGGCGTTCTCGCGCTGTCGAGCGGCGCCGGCTTCACCTCGAGCTCGCAGGCGTCACCTCCGACGAGGAGGTTCGTGCGCGCCATCTGGCGCTCGCAGCGGAGGGCCCCGACGAGGAGCTGGCCGCCACCGTCGCCGCAGCGGCGGCCTCGGCGGCGTCCCGCGGAGCCGTGCGCGAGGCGGCGGACCTGGCCGAGCACGGCCTTCGTCTGACTCCACTCGATTCCCCGGCGCGAGAGGAGCGGCTCCTCGCGCTGGCCGGGTACCTCGTGCTGGCGGGCACCAGGGAGGACGGCCAACGAGTCACAGAGCTGCTCTCGGCCGAGCTGGAGTCGTTGCCGCCGGGGGCGCTGCGCGTGCGGGCCTCTCTGGCCCTGGCCCAGGGGAGCGTCGAGAGCAACGACGAGATCCAGCGCTACCTGGAGCAGGCGCTGACCGAGAGCGCCGATGACGCCTCCCTGCGCGCCACGGTCCTCGCCGTGCTGGCCGAGAACATGTGCCTGATCCGCGTGGAGCGGATCCAGGAGGCCGAGCGCTGGGCGCAAGAGGCGGTCGACACGATCGGCCCGGCGACCCAGCCGCTGCACGCCCTGTCATGGGCGCTCGCTCTCCAGGGTCGCGACGTGTCACCTCTGTGCGAGGGCCGCTCTGCTTCTTCGACCATCGACCAGAGGGTCTTGTTCTCGCCAGAACGAGCAGCCGGACGACGGCTCACCTGGCGTGGGGAAGTGAAGGAGGCAAGTGTCGTCCTCGACCGCCTCCTCCGGATCGCCGACGAGCGAGGCGAGGCGTACAGCTACGCGCTCTTCCGCCTGCATCTCTTCCAGCTCGAGCTGCGCATCGGCGACTGTCGTGCCGCCGGCCGGTTGCTCGAGGAATGGGCCCAGTCGTCGGACCCGCTGATGTGGCCGATGTACGAGCGGTGCCAGGCCCTGTTCGCCGCCTCCCGTGGGCTCGCAGACGAGGCAGAGCACTGGGCTGAGAAGACGATCGCCCAGGCGGAGCGGACGAGCGCCCGCTGGGATTGGCTCGAGGCTCGGCGAGCGGTCGGATCGGCCGACCTCCTCCGGAACGAGCATGCGCGCGCGTCCGAGAGCCTCCGCGCCGTGTGGGAGCACACGCAACGGGAAGGGGTGGCCGAGCCCGGTGTGTTCCCGGTGGCCCCGGATCTCGTCGAGGCGCTGATCGAGCTCGGAGAGCTCGAGGAGGCACGGGCGGTCTCGAACCGTCTTCGCGAGCTCGCCGAGCAGCAAGACCATCCGTGGGGACGCGTCACCGCGGGACGCTGCAGCTCCCTGATCCGCCTGACGGAGCCGGGCTACGACGAGGAGGCGGCAGCCGCGCTCGCGGACGCGGCGGCCGGCTACGAGGCGCTCGGTCTTCGCTTCGATGCCGCACGGTCGCTGCTCTCCCTGGGCCGCGCCCAGCGCCGCAACAGGAAGTGGGGCGCTGCACGGGCGTCGCTCGAGCAGGCGGCTGCCGCCTTCGACGAGCTCGGGTCGCCGGGCTGGGCGGACGCGGCCCGCTCGGAGCTCGAGCGCGTCGGCGGGCGACGTGCGCCGGGGACGGGCGAGCTGACCAGGGCGGAGCGGCGGGTGGTCGAGCTGGCCGTCGACGGCCTCTCGAACAAAGAGATCGCGCGCTCGCTCGTCGTCGCGGTGCCGACGGTCGAGACGCATCTCTCCCGTGCCTACGCGAAGCTCGGGGTCCGCTCCCGGACGCAGCTCGCCCGGCGCCTTTCCTCCGACTAAAGAGCCAAGGTTTCCACGATTTCGCCGCGGCCGGGGCGGGCGTACCGTCGGCCGCATGGCGGAGTTCCTGGTCGAGCTGTACGTCTCTCGCGCAGCGTCCGGCGCAGTCGCGATCGACCTCGAGCGTGCGCGGCTCGCGGCGGAGCAGCTGACCTCCGAGGGGACACCGGTTCGCTGTGTCCGCTCGATCCTCGTCCCCGACGACGAGACCTGCCTCTGCCTCTACGACGCGGTCTCCGTGGAGGCCGTGCGCGAGATGTCCGTGCGCGCGGGTCTCGAGCTCGAGCGGATCTCCGCGGCGGTCGCCTGCACCAACGCGGAGGGCGAGGGCTGCTCGTGAGTCGGCTTCCAGCGGTCTCGCTCGTCGTCCTGACCGTCCTGATCGGGACCGCGGCAGCGGCCGCGCCGGATCGGAAGCCGCCCAGGATCGTCGCGGGCGTGATGCTCGACCGCGACCACGACCAGCGCAGCGACGCCGTCCGGCTCACCTACTCCGAGCGCGTGCGCCACCGGGTCGACCGGGACGGGAGATACCCGTTCTCCCTCCGTGGGTATCGCATCCAGTCCGTCGCGGCGACCCGGGGGCGGACGCTCCTGCTGACGCTCGTAGAGGCGCGGCTGGATGCGGGAACGCGCCCGCTCGTTCGGTACCGGCGTACGAAGGAGAAGCCGGTGCTCGACCGGGCCGGAAACCAGGCCTTCGGTCAGAGCTTCGGTGGCGTGCGGATGCTCAAACGCGTGCCGGTGGTCGTTCCTCCGCCCGCGCCGTCGCCGCCTCCGCCGAACCCGACCGCGCCGCCCGACCTCGACCCCGACCGCGACGGCTACACCGCGCCCCTCGACTGCAAGCCGAACGATCCGGCGATCCATCCGGCCGCAGGGGACCTCCCCGATCTCGACTTCGGGGACACGAACTGCGACGGGATCGACGGTACCGAGGCCAGGGCCGTCTTCGTCTCACCGCAGGGCAACGACGCCAACCCGGGGACGAAGGACAAGCCCAAGCGGCAGATCCATGTCGCCGTGACGGCCGCAGCCATGACCGGTCGCTATGTGCTCGCCGCCACTGGCAGCTACGGCGGGATCGTCGCCGCGACGGGTGTGGACGTCTACGGCGGCTATGACCAGAAGAGCTGGGGCCGCCCGAGCGAGGGGGAGACGGAGATCGTCGGCTCGCCGGAAGGTGTGCTCGCGGTCGGCGCCCAGAACGTCACTCTTCAACTGCTGTCGATCCGCGGCGTCCACGGCGGTGAGAGTGCGTACGGGATTCGTGCGATCAACGGCTCCAACCTGCGAATCCAGCGGGTCGGCGTTACGGCGGGCAGTGGCGCCGCGGGCGCGACGGGCGCGACCGGGGCGGCCGGTCGACCCGGCGGCGACGGTCAACCCGGCGCCAAGGGCGCCTGCGACACGGACGTCGAGGCGCCCGGCGGCGAGGGAGGAGAGAGCTTCGTCGGTCGCTACGGCGGCAAGGGCGGCGACGGCAAGTACGAGGGTGACGGGGGCGCCGGTGCGGCGGGGGTCGTCGGCACGCCGGGGGGGAAGGGCGGCGCCGAGCACGGCAACGAGTACACGATCCACTCCGGCGAGTACGGCTCGAACGGGTCGAACGGCACCCCCGGGGCGTTGGGGCCCGGTGGGACGAGCACGACGGCGCTCGCGACCGCCATGTGGCGGGGCCAGGGCGGTCGCGAGGGGATCTACGGCGGCCCCGGGAACGGCGGCGGCGGAGGCGGAGCGGGCGGCGGGCAGGACGGGTCACTCGTGATCAACGGCACGGGCAACGGCGGCGGGGGAGGCGGCGGAGGAGGCGAAGGAGGCCGCGGTGGGAGCGGCGGCCTGGCAGGTGGCGGCTCCTTCGGCGTCTACCTGCAGAGCTCGTCGCTGGTCGCCGAAGGCTCGTCGATCGTGGCCACGAACGGAGGCCCCGGCGGTCGCGGCGGCGAGGGCGGTGCGGGCGGCAAGGGCGGTGCGGGCGGCAAGGGCTTCTACTACTGCACGGACGAGGTCGGCTTTGGTGGCGGCGGCGGCCGCGGCGGAAACGGCGGTCCGGGCGGCGGCGGAGGCGGAGGCGCCGGCGGCCCGAGCATCGGGATCTTCGAGCTCGGCACGACGACGGCGAAGCTCACCAACACCAGGGTCGCCTTCGGGACCGGCGGGGCCGCTGGGGCGGGCGGAGGGACGCCTGGCCAGGCGGGGATCGCGCAGGCGGTCTATCCGTCGTGAGCCGCGCCGTGCTCCTCCTGCTCGCGCTCGTCGGCGCATTGCTTGCCGCCGGCTGCGGCGGTGGCGGCTCCGAGACCGCTGCGAGCGGCCCGCCGCAGACGAAGGCCGAGTACCAGGCGACCGTCAGCCGGATCGTCTCCGACGTGAGTGCCCGGTACGGGAACCTCTCGGTCGACCCGGCCAAGCTGCCGGCGGGCGAGGTGGCCGACGTCCAGAGCGGGCTCCGCGAGCTCGCCGGCGAGCTCGACGAGGTGAGCCCGCCCCGCGAGGTGAGCGACCTCCATGCCGACTACGTCGCCGGGCTGCGTGCCTTCGCGGACGAGCTGCCCGAGCTGACTGAGAAGCTGAACGCGGTGACGGACCCGTCCGCCGGGATCGACGTCCTGCTCGACTCCGAGTCGCTCCGGCAGCTGCTCCGCGCGTCGCAGGGCTTCGCCGAGAAGGGCTACGACCTCGAACTCGACGGCGGAAAGGAGTGACCGAGGGCACCCTCGGCGGCGGAGCCCCGGGCGCACCCGGAGGGGGCGGAGACCGCAGCGCCTCGCCCTCGCCGGCCGAGGCGGGGATCCGCAGGCGATCTACCCGTCGTGAACCGTCAAGCAGCGGGCTTCGGGCCCGGCCGCGTGAGCCCGCTCTCGTAGGCGAAGATCACCGCCTGCACGCGGTCGCGAAGGCCGAGCTTCATCAGGACCCGCTTCACGTGAGTCTTCACGGTCGACTCTTCGATCACGAGGACGCGCGCGATCTCCGCGTTCGAGAGGCCGCGGGCGAGCTGCTCGAGCACCTCGCGCTCGCGGGTCGTGAGC